>Ga0209107_10001666_pt1 | contig 12429 bp, 26 predicted proteins | sample LakErihyJuly2011_2_FD_187460 | JGI IMG/M metagenome (GOLD analysis project Ga0209107, IMG submission 187460) | Freshwater microbial communities from dead zone in Lake Erie, Canada - CCB hypolimnion July 2011 (SPAdes) (version 2) | ecosystem: Environmental > Aquatic > Freshwater > Lentic >... | reverse complement strand
CCTGGGGGTTAGGGGAAAGTTAGTGCCAATTTCGTCACCTCCTCGAACACACGTACGAGGTTCTCTGGACGACTAAGAGTCACATTGTGATACGGTTTAGCTAGCATAAATCCCAGCCCATCATGCGTCTCTACTGAAAACATAATCCTGTACTTCAGCGGCGCATAATAAGAACTAGAAGTACTACACGCGACCATCGGTACAAACTTAGCCAGGCGAAGTGTATCACCTGGCGATGCTTTAAACGTAAACTCCAGACCTTCTCGGTTGCGGCTAAATACATGGTTAAAGTTCGTGGCACCTACCATCAACTCGAGCATCTCCCGCCCTCCGAGTCTATCTAGAAGGTTCTCGTAGAGTATATCCGCGCTGGAGAATCCCTCCTTGTGCATGTTAGAAGTCACCTTTGCCCTGGGCAACATCAAACACGAAGAGTCCGCGCTTGATCCACATATCCACGACTTTCTTGCGGTCATCGAACACACCCTCAATACGGTAATCCTTCTCAACCTGATCGGCTAATTCCGCTTTGACCTCGTCATCGGGACGGAAGTCGCCTTCGGCTCGCATATACAGATTGCTGAAATGCACTCCGTGCTTACGTAACCAATCAATCGTGGGTTGGCGATACTCCGAACCCCTGCCACTTACAAGGACGATGTCGTACACATTGCTAAGACGGTGAAGCACCGTTAGGACGGGCATGTTCGGCTTATCCCCACTAATCCCCGCATTCCACGCGTCCCAGTTCTTAGGGTCGGTGGCAACCCACTGGCGCCGATGACTCACATCGCACAGAGTGCCATCGAGATCGAATACGTAGCATGGGAATTTGTCTTTGGTTTCCATATCAGTTACCTTTGATGATTTCGTCGAAGCCTTCGCTCAGAGCCGGTGGAGTGAATGAGCGGAACATGCTCTTAAGCACGGGCGGAGGTATGATCTTGCCCGGGCGGTTCTGGTTACGGACCATCGCATCCTCGAGCGACAGATCGAACCAGACGGCGACCTTCTTGTAATGAGCAGGGACGAGGGCGAGTTTGCCTTTCCGCGCTTTAGGAGTCAGATTGGTCTGGTCCCAGATTATGCTCTGGTTTCCGCGAATTGCGCGCTCCCGGTCCCAGTCCAGGCGTCTCTGCGCATCCTTGATGAACGTATTGAACGCTTCATCGTAGGTCAGGTCGTTATCGCGGGCGCGATTGTCGATGTAGGAGTCGGTGCTTAACACCACGTAGTCAAAACATACCTCCTCGATCACGTAATTCGCAAGGTAGGAGGTTTTTCCGCTGGTGGGTATACCACACAGCATGATGAGCTGGAGGTTGGAAGTTTCGTTCATAGAACTACTATACTACGGAAAAGGCCCCTTGTGGGGCCAGAGTAGCCGGTTCGGCAACTGTCACCTATTCTGGGACGTTTAAAAAATCATTGCCAATAAAGTGAACCCCACATCCACCGCGAGGCGTCAACTTTGCCCTGGTTCGAGATAGACTTGGCAATCGAGTCTATGAGCATATCCCGTGCGCCTTTGCCCTTACGCAGACCGTACATGAACGGGTGCAGGTGCTTCGGCTGGGAGTGAACGAAGCTCTGGGCGAATTCCCTCTGCTCCTCTATACTCACGCCGCCATCCAGGTACACATCGACCATCTCACTCGCCACCTCATCCACACTCATCCAGAACGCACGTTGAAACTCGCGTAAACGCTTCGCGTCCGACTCCGTTAGGATGGGGAGCAGGTCATCTATCCCGTCGTTGATAACAACCCCGATGATGTTCTTCTCATTCGAGATGGCGTCCTTGCTCCGGTGGAGCACGACGTAGGCATCGGCCTTGATCTTCATCATGTGGCCCTGATCTCGCCCGCCATGGGGGCGAGGAGCGTCGAAACGTACGACCACACCCTCATCGGTCTCCCATGCACGGATGGTATCAACCAGACCGTGGATGTCGTCTGAGTCGGAGTTGATAACCTTCACAAGATCGAGGTTGTGGGTATCCGCGAAGTTCCGAAGTGCTCTGTGCGGCAGATAGAAACCCTTTTCGTTGTGGCGTACAGCGGTGAGCACTAGGCGATCCTCAGGATAATCTACAACGACGCGGTTCTTTCGCGAGCACCACTCGAAGATGGGCGTCAGGTTGTGTATGAGCGCCATGCGGATAAACTCAACGTAGTTGGGGCGTTTAGCCATCCAAACCTCTGCATTCATCGCCACGTCGGTGACACCCGCCTTGGTGCCGAGGCGGAACTCCGTCGAGGTGGAGTTGGCCACTAAAATAGGACGGATCATGCTACCATCGAGCTTCTCAAGTATAACATGGTTGGCGGACATGTCCACCTCGTCCATCGCCAGCTCGGAGCGCTCGCCCACATTGAAGAACTTATGGTAGGGGCGGCTGAGCAACTCACCCGAAGCGGAGTCGAAGATTAACCCTCTGCACTCCCGGCGCATAACCGAACCGGCGATGTCGCCCTCATCCCAGTCAAAGGTCTCGGAGAATGCGACCACGTAGTTAACAACGGTGTACCAGTCTTTGCGCATCACTCTGAATTCGTCACGGCCAGCGATGTGCGGCAGGACGTCGTCGATGTGACGGATGGTGGGGAAGTCGTATCTGTTCATGAGTACATAATACTATGGATGGGTGTCAAAGTCAAGGGCCTTGTGACAGTTCACCGGCCGTCCACCAAAGCCCCCAGTGGCCCCCGATCCGTAGTACAGTATACTCATGGCAAACAAAGTCTCACTTCCTCTGGCCGAAGGTTACACGGCCCTCATTCTCACCGAGGCGCAGATCGACGCACTCGCGTGGTTCCTAGATCGTTCGGAGACGAAGGATCTGCTCGACGAACTCGATCCCTACGTCAATGAGTCGTTGCTCGATGACGGTTACCTTGGTCTCAATGCACGCATCAATCGCGTCCAGGCGAAGATCGACGAGCAGGTAGGTGCGGTCAGTGTTTGACACCAACCTCTCCAAGATACGGACAAAGCTCCGGACGCAGGGTGCGGTCACGGGTAACTTCGGTCACGCTAAGTCCAAGGCCGGTTCTCCACTACGTGAGATCGGTGAGACTAAGGCTGAGACTGTACGCATCGCCCCCCGGTCCGAGTACGTCCGGCGCATGATCGTGCTTCTCGAAACAACCACCGACGCCAAACTGCACGAGTTCGCGTACCTCGAGCTCCACCGGCTCAATTGTTTTGAGGAGCGGAGAGTGGTGCCCGGGCGTACCGCGGAACCGTTCAAAGGTCCGGTGGGAGCCGGTTGAGGCACCGGCCACTGGCCCTTGACCCATCCACCCCGATCCTGTATAGTAGACTCATGAAACTTACTTCAATGCCCGACACTTACTCCTTCAGTGGTGACTTTACCACGTTCCTTGGCCTTATCGGAGTTGTCTCCACCTTCGTTATCATGGTGGCAGTTTATAAGCGCTATTGGAACTCACCCTACCGTCGTTGATATGAGAATGACCATCTTCTGCGCCACGTGTCTACTCATCGCCACCTTAATCAACCTCAATGCTCAACGTTCTTACGAGGACTCTGTCCGCAACTCTGATCGCTTCGGTTATCTCCCCAGCGGCGATGGCGTCGGTGAGCGGGGAGAAGTACACAGCGCACTGCGAGGTGTTCGGTAAACCCACCACCTGCGTTGTTGTTGATACCCGCACCATCCACGGGTTCCTAGACACCCGCGCCATCTACAGCGATAAGTACGGGTATACTGTGAAGGGCCGATTCGTCGGCGCCCACGGTTATCTTACGTGGGACTCAGTTAACAAAAAGGTGTACAAGTACCCCTACCGCGTTAACCGTGGGCTGACGCAGGTGTCGCCTGATCTTCTAATCGAGGGCGTGAGTTGGGATTGAGTGGACAGTACGCGGAGTGGCTACGGGCCCTTGACGTAGGCCACCAAATGACTTATAGTTAACTCATGAACGAAACCACTCTCGACCTGTTTGAAACCAAAGCGTACGAGGAAGCTCTCGAAGCTTATAGTATGTGCGATGCATTCGCGGAGGAGTACGAACTCCCAACCGACTACATCTACATGGAGTTTGTAGACCCATGCGTAGCCAGTCTCGAAACTGTCATGGAGGCCCTTGACGTAGACGCCCTTCTCGTCTACAATTGATCTATGATTAAAATTCCTCAGGATACACAACGCGAGCAGATGGCTCGTACACTTTCCAAAGCCTACGGTTGGCCGTTGGATGAGTTGATGCAGATGGCTTGGCCAGATCTGTACGACACGTACAATGAACGGTACCTCGATTACATCTACGGCGTATAGTAGATGAACATCAAGCTCTGGTACTGCGCCTCTATGAGGCAATGGCGATGGACACTTACGGACGACCGGCGTCCCATCACCCGCCAGGAGTCAGGTCAACGACCCGACCTACGACTCGCGATGAATGATGTCGCGACAACAGTTGAGTATCTCTTACAACACGAGCAGGAACAATGACCATCACAAAGACCGAATTCAGTCACTCCCTGGAGCTCTATTACCTTCGCAGCCGATTGGCCGAGCTCGACAAACAGATCGAGGCGGAGAAGGGCGTCGACTCCAATGCCCCACGGACCTTCAATGTGGTCCTCAAAGTGACTACGCTCACGTCTTCGTGGCAGGACGAGCACGTGGATAGTGGCGAGATCGAGGATCTATTTAGGAGCAACTTAGAGGATGTTCGCGCGGCGGTGCATCTGTACGATGAGGGTGATTCCATCAAAGTTGAAAGTGTCACGGAGGTAAAACATGAACACACCTAACTGGCTACATAACTCCGGCAAGGAGCAAAAACGCAAACTCAAACCCCAGGCACTTCGCGACGCACGGCGAAGGCGCCAGGCGCTAAAAGCCAAACTCAAGGTGGCCCAGGGTGGCCACCATTACAGTCTGTTCGTATAACCAACTCATGAAAGGAAGCGTGATCTCGTATCTTGTCCATGCCGAATCTGACAGCCTGTCCCATTTTCGTTTCCACGACGTACCTGATGTAAACGATGGGGATGCAGTGCGGGACCAGGTGCAGAGCGAGCGTGGCGAATTGCCCGCCGGAGCGCACTTGGAGTGGTATCGGTAGCCGGTTGAGCAGGTGGCTACCAAAGCCCCTATGACCCCACCATCTCTGGTATATTAGTTAAGTAACCAACAGAAGACAAACTTCCTTCACTCCCATGGCAGAAATGCAAACCAAGACCATCTCGTTCCACGAAGTAAACTCACAGTATCCTACTCAATCTGAGATCAAAGTGGGTGTGTACGCGCTAAACAAGCTTAGTGGCGATTGGGTACGGATTCCCCGCGATTGCTTTAGTGTTCCCACGTCCATTTACAGTGTTTATGCTCCAGTATCCGCGTTTCCCGGCTCCGCTTCTAATCCTTATGGTGAGAAGTACAACGATCTCGTGAAGGCCAGAGAGATCATCAACGAGAACAAATGGAGTGGTGATGGCGATGAACTCGGTAAGGCGATCTACCTCATCAAGCGGTTTCTCGACAAGAACGCAAAACTCTGATAGAATCTAACTAACTTCACCCTACCTCGGAGAACTTTACAACACGTCATGGCAACCATCAACATCTACGACTTTTCTGACAAACTCAATGCCGATAAGCGTCTCCGCGAGGAGTTCATTGAGAAGTACGTTGATAACCTCGTCAATACAATGGACCCGGATGACATCGCTCGTTCGTGGGCCGAGCTAATGTACGAGAGTCTCTACTCTGAAGTAAAGCAAGAAGGCTCTGATGGTCTAATCGAGCAGGTAGCCCACGAGTTTCCTGAGTGGATCGAACAGGAGTTCAATGTTAACCCCGACCTCGCGCGGGTCTGATACAACCAACCTCGACAACTTCCTACTCGATTACCATGACCGACACCACCGCCATTCTAAACGCCATCGCGTACGAGGATCCGTACACCGAAACCGAGCAGCGCATTCCTGACCCCGAGGGGTATTACGCGGGGCAGGAACAGTACGGCTACGATGAGGACGACTTCGATAAAGAGCCGGATTACGATGACGCCTACGAGCCTGACTTTGACTACGATTCACACTGACCTAACATGACGACCGAAGTACTCAAGCCTGAATTTGTGCAAGACGAGTATCTATCCTACCTCGATGCGGTTAGGGAGAGTGGGCTGATTAACATGTTCGGAGCAGCACCTTATCTGGCGGACGAGTTCCCTGAGTTGGATAAGCGCCAGGCGCGAAGTGTTCTGCAGTACTGGATGCAAACCTTTGGCGAATAAAGTATAACAACAGTGCGCCGCGAGGCGCATCACGGGAGTGTGGTGGAATCGGTAGACGCAACGGACTTAAAATCCGTCGGGGTTATACCCTGTGGGGGTTCAAGTCCCCCCGCTCCCATAGTAGCCACTTGACCAACCGTCCACTAAAGCCCCCGATGCCCCCTGATCTGGAGTATACTAGACTCATGAACAAGACAACCACTGAGCTTTCCGTCTCCACCCGCCGGGGCATCATCACCTTCACGTCCGCCCTCGAGTGGAACGAGGCGATCGCACTTTGCCAGGAAGAGTCACAGAAGGGCAATAAGTTTGCCTTTGATCTGTGCATGCGCGAGGCGAAGAACCTCTACATGAGCGAGAGCCAAGTATCCTGGGTGTATAAGATCGCCGAGGATGTTCGGACGCTTCGCGATGAGCCCAAGGTGGTTAAGCGCCAAGTCCGTTCTATCGACGCTTCCAACATTCTCGCCTCTCTCGCCGAGGCACGTGCAAAGGGCATCAAACAACCCATGCTGCGTTTGCTCATGCCCAGAGACTGCCACATCAAGGTGAAGTACATGTCCACGGGTAAGAACGCCGGCGGATGCTGGGTGACTTCCAATGACAACCTCATCGGCAAGATTGACGACGGTGGAGTGTTCACCTTTACCGGTAAGCCCTACACCGAGAACTTTATCTGTGAGGTTTTTGAGTTCATTGAGTCGATCAACTCTGACGTTAAAGGCGCACTTGAGTCGTATGGTAAAATGACCAGCCGGTGCGGATGTTGCGGAATTACTCTTAGCAATAAGAGGTCAATGGAGCTGGGTATTGGACCCATCTGCCTCGAAAAGTACGGCCTTCTCTCTTTCGCCTGATATGAACATGTCGCTCGTCACGATCACTCCCAGATCCTCAAAGGCGAAGAATCGACTCGCCAATACCATGGATGGTAACCCACTCTGCCGAGTAGAACAGAGGCGAGATGGCAAAGTATTTCTCGCCTCTGCCAATCGCAAATACTTCTTCTGGGCGGATGAGAACAACGATCCGCACTGGAACATAATCTAACCCCCAGGGCACAAGTGCCCGCCCCAAGTGCCCGCATCAGCGCACAGCGATCCTACGAACCCCCGCGCACAACGACGTCCGGAGGACGCTGGTGTATCGGACCAATAATGGTCCATATGTACCAATGTATCGGACCAGACCTATATGGCGGGCAAGGGCGGGTTATCCCGCCCGGACACTACGTCCTGCGGACGTGGTCCGCCCGGTCCATCTCACATATTGGTGTTGAATACGTACCCGTTGTTGTAGGCGTAGTTGTAGCTGAGATTGGTATCCCAAGTGGCCTGCCAGTCAATCACCACCCCATTGTCCTCGAGTGCATCGATGGAGTTATAGTTGCTGTCGAAGTACTGCCGGGCGAAGTCCACCTCGGAGTCGTACTCGCCCACATAGGCATCCTCGAAGCCGCCGATGTTGTCGATGCCTACCTCGGCTACGTAGGCATCAACGGCCTCGGTGTCATGACCGGAGTCGGTGAGTTCGCACCAGGTCACATAGTGGCCCTCGGAGTAAGCGTCTGAGCCGTACTGCTCGATGAAGTCCTCGATGTCATTGAGCGGGTAACCGGCCTCGTTCACCATCTCGGTGATATCGGCCTGGACATCGGCGGATAGGTCGGTGAACCAGGTGCCGATGGGCTGAGCAGTAGAGGCGGGAGCGGTGAGAGTCGCGGTCATGGTGTTCGTGTTCATATGGCTAGTATACTCGGGATCGGTGGCCACGTGGGGCTTTGGTAGCCGGCGAGCGCGCTGTCCACCGCCGAAGGCGGGAGGGTCCTGCGGACCCGTACACTAGTACTAGTGTATCGGACCAAACCCCCTCGCCCTAGGGGCGTGGTGGGGGTAAGTTCCTCGGAGTTGGTTATACGAACCGTCCGGCGGCCACGTAGTCATTGACCTCGTCGTCGGAGTATACATCGGGAGTGCTCTCGCCGAACCCCAGATACACATACGTGAAGGCCTTAGCGCACTCAAGGGACGCGAACACAATGTATAGTATGGGCCAGCCATTCATCGTGCCTTTATAGCTGGCGGAGACAATCGCGTCGGAGGGTTGTATGGAGGCGGCGAGTGTGGCGCCCATCGCCTCCCACACATTCTCGTAGCCCTCGGTGGAGAAGTCGAACTCGAGGGCGAAAGGAGTGGGGGTGGAAGCCATGTTGGTTTGGTTGCTCATGAGTCTAGTATACTCCAGAATGGGTGGCATCGGGGGCTTTGGTAGCCAGAGAGCCGGCTGGCCACTCACCGCTTCGCGGTGGTACATATGTACTAGTGTATCGGACCACTCACCCATAGGGTGAGGGCCAGGGGCCCCGTCCCGGCGCTCAGATCGCCACGCAGGCGCCTTCGCGGACCTGGGTATAACTCCGGCCATTGTTATAGCCATGGACGCCGTAGTAGTACCTGGCGATGGAGGTCTGGGACAAGTAATAGCCATTACGATTATACCACTTCGTCATCTCTGCGAAGGTTGCGTTAGGGTTTACCTTCTTGTAGTTGTTGAGAATCTGGCACACCATTCGCGCGTAAGGGGTGAACCGAACGGACTTGGAGTTGTGAGAAGTGATGGTACGCATGAGAGGGATGAGTTGGTTGGTATTAGTATAGGCTCGTCCTGCTCTACTTGAGGAGGTCGCTCACCACCTCGAGGCAGAGATTCGCCGCCTCCTGATAACCCCTACCGTACTCGCCATCGTAGTCACCGGCGTAGGCATCTACCTGATTCACGAAGTTATCGAGGTCGGTGAAGTTGTTGACTTCGTCGTCGGCGAGGATCGCGTCCTTGACTATGTCCATGACGTAATCGTAACCCTCCATGTAATCGGGGTCCTGGCAGATCAGCTCCTCGGCGTCTACGCCAAGTGCCTCGGCTCGCGCATCCTCAGCGTCGTGGAGGAGGCGGAAGAAAACGTTGGTGTCGGTTTGGTTCATGAGACTAAGATACTCCAGATCGGTGGCCCCTGGGGGTTTTGGTAGACGGTTTCCCGACTGTCCACTCAACAACCCTCCTCTTCAATGTAGTCGATGAGTTGGTCGAACATATCGGTGAACTTAGGAGTCAGGAGGTTGAGTTTCTGACGGAGGGCGTAGTTATACTCCAACCAACCCTTCACATAATCACCGTAACCACCCTCACATTCCCAACGATCCTCTTCGTCATTGAAGTAGATTCGGTTGTCGTTGGGTTCGTAACCCAGGATCTCGTCGAGTTGGTCAGGGGTGAAAGTCATCTGGTTTTCGTTCATGAGTCTAGTATACTCCATCACGTGGGTCGCGTGGGGTTTTGGTAGTCACTAAGCGCACCGGCTATAGTACATATGTACCATGGTATCGGACCAAGGGCATTAACCGCTCCAGGCCCCAATCGCCTAGAAGGCGATCTCTTCGAGCGTGGGCTGATTGCCTCCCTCGACGATGAACGCCGCGGCCAGGATCTCGGGGGTGACGATCTGGGCAATGGAGGACTCTCCCCGCTCGATTGCTTGCTCGCCGTCGGCGATGAGCGCCTCCATGTACTCGGTGAGCGTCAGCTTCTGAGCAGGAGTGCGTGCAGGGAGGCCAGTGCGGACCCGGACCTTGTGCGCCGGCTCGCCGAACATTGCCTCGTAGGCAACCTTGACCGCGCGATAGCGGTCGTTGACAGACCGAATCACTTGCCACTTCGGCGGCTCCACCTTGACGGTGTGGAGGGCCACACTCGCCCGGCTCAATCCCACATAGAGCAGGGCACGCTTGTTGGACGCCTTCGCAAACGACTCGGTGTCTACGTAGGTGTGCTCGATGGTCTGACCCTGTGACTTGTGAGTCGTCATGGCGAAAGGATAGAATGCTTTCGTCCAGTAGGTGGAGACGTGCTGGATCTCCGCAAGGTAACCCTTGGCGGCGTCGAATGCCTTGCGCTTGTTCGCTTCCTTCAGCAACTCCTGGCGCTGCTGAAGATACTCATCGGCCAGGGCGAGTTTGCGTGGGTCGATGACATTAACGAAGCAGATGCCCCGGCTCCCTTCCACCTCGATCTTGTAGGAGTCCCACATCGTGGAGTGGGATGCGCCTCCATCACGAACAACTTGAAGCACACGTACCACCTCGCCATTGTAGGCCGCGGGGCAGGTCTCGTAGTTGAGCAGATACTCACCGGGCGTGATCGCCAGGGTGGAGTCACCGCCCTCGGCGGCGATCACCATGTCCCGGATGAACGAGCCGGTCTCGTACATGACGGAGTTCTTGTGGGTGATGAAGCGGTAGTTGGGGTGGGCGATGGGTCCACGCTCGTCGGCGATGATGTCACCGATCATGCGCTGAAGCATCTCACTCTTGGAGGAGTGAACAACCACCTCTGAGTGGGAGTCGGTCACACTCGCGGCGGGGAAGTGCACCCCATCGCGGTTACGCTGAGCCAGCTCGTGGATGACGCCGGGGGCCCGCATCTGCTCGGTGAGGTTGAACTTCTCGACGCGGGGGTCGGACATCATCCCCGAGCCTTTCTGCATGATCGCGGGAAGCTGTTTGAAGTCGCCCGTGAATATGATCTTAGCGCCCGACTCGATGAGCACGTCGTACTCGCCTTTGCCGATCATGGAGCACTCGTCGAGCGCGATCACATCATAGCCTCCGAGCCGATCTGCCTTGGGCTTGGAGAAACCCACGCCGCCATCTCCTGTGCTGAAGCCGAACCGGCCGAGCAGACTCGCCACGGTCTTGGTCTCGACGTAGGGGCGCACGTCCTCGGGCATCTTGTTGAGGAGCGTGATGCGCGCGAGGTGAGTGGGTGCGCAGAGCAGGACACGCTTCTCCATGCGGTGGAGCTGGGCGAGCGCCTGAGTGAGGACGTAGGTCTTACCTGCGCCCGCCTCGCCCATGAGCAGGAGCTTGTTGAAGTCACCGCCAACAACCTTGGTGTACACCTCGAGTTGTTCGGGGTTGAGGCCGAGGGTATCTGAAGCGTTCATTGCTGCGGCGAGGATGTCCATGGCGTCGGTGGTGAAGGCGTCGGTGGTCATCGGGTCTGGTCTGTCTCTTTTGTTGTTGCTATCATACGACGAAAGGCCCCCTGCCGGGGGCTTTGGTGGACGGCGGCTCAACCGGCTACGCGGCCAATGCGGTCCTGGCGAAGTCCACAACCAGCTCCTCGTAGTCGTTACGGAGCTCGTTATCGATGTCACCGATCTGCCCGCCGCAGGCGCATACCAGGGCGTTATAGTACTGGTAGTTGGTCACCCACTCCTTGAATGAGTCGAGGCTGGTGACATCGGAGTCGTTGAAGTCCTCGCGGACCTGTGTGTACTCCGCGTCGAGGATGTAGGCGCCGAGTGCTTCAGCGGCGACGGCGAGGCGGTTGATGGAAGGGGTCATGGGTGAAGTGTTTTGAAGTAGAAAAGTTTGTTGGTAGAAAAGCTTAGTAGTTAAGTTGTAGTAGTAACTAACTAACTATTTTGCTACGGAGCGCTCGAGCTGGCGCATTGCCTGAGGCACGAGATGCGCCGGGACGCACTGGACGAAGCGGCCAGTAGAGGTGTTGGTGACCGTCCAGACGGTGGCCTTGGTGGAGAGGTCGGAAGCGATATTGCAGATCATGTTGAGATGGTTGTACGTGAATGGAGTGAACGTCAGTCGAAGCGGGAGTGCATGGACTCGAGCACATCGCTCGGAGTGTTTGCCCACTCAAGCACCTCGCGGACCACGCGGTCAATGGCCGCTGTGTCGTTCTCGTCATCGACGAAGCCGAAGTTCACACGCTCGCCGTCAACATACACATCGACCTGGAAGTATACCCGCTCGTAGCGAGTGGCGGAGTTCATGAACTCCGCGTAGTCGGTCCGGGTCTGCCGGGTGATGGTGTGAGAGATGGTCTTGGTTTGGTTCATGAGTCTAGTATACACCGGATCGGGCGGCCCGTGGGGCTTTAGTAGCCACTCCGCAGATCGGCCATCAGCCGCTCCATCTGCCGGGTGTCGATGGCCTCGTCGTTCCATGCCACGCCGTCGGGAGTGGAGCCCAGGAACCGGCCGATCTGCCCCTCCATCATGCACCGGACGAACTTAGCCCAGGGCGTATCGCCTTCGGCGCAGAACCTCACGCAGGCCACCGCGGTGTTGTACAGGAA
>Ga0209107_10001665_pt1 | contig 12431 bp, 10 predicted proteins | sample LakErihyJuly2011_2_FD_187460 | JGI IMG/M metagenome (GOLD analysis project Ga0209107, IMG submission 187460) | Freshwater microbial communities from dead zone in Lake Erie, Canada - CCB hypolimnion July 2011 (SPAdes) (version 2) | ecosystem: Environmental > Aquatic > Freshwater > Lentic >... | reverse complement strand
AATTAGCCTATCCAGAGCGTCCGCCGGCGCTTGAATTGACGCGCGCAGATACATCTAGAGCGCCCGAGTGGACTCGCAGATACGACATACGCCCCCACAAGGGCTTGATGATTGATGGGCAACTGCAAGAGAGTGAACCTAATGCTGAAACAGAGTTTTGGGTTCAAGATGACCCGCCCAGGCCATTAGACTTTTTATCGTTGGCTTCAATTTGCGACTCTTTTGTGCCCAGAATTTTTGTACGGCGACAGGGTAGATTTCCAGCTGGCACCATTTCACTCACCACCCACTTTCATGCCAACTCCGAAATCTTGCTTGCACAAGGCGCAAAGCATGTGTTGGGTATGGCCCGTGCCGCTAAGTTTGGCATGGGCTATCACGATCAATCGGCTGAAATATGGAGTGACCAACAACAACTTTTGGCAACCAGCCATCAGCTTGTCTATTTCAAAGCCTGAATCTATAGAAAGAAACCATGACCTTCGTGGCGAACAAAGCCAGAGAACCATTATTCACTCTGCAGTTGTTGCCATATCGCAAATTAGCAATGCGCAAGACAACTTGTCATGGCTTTCACATCGATGCTTTTAACCGTGTTTTCCATGTTTCAAGTGACGCCAATCTCGTGTAGGCTCATTGACTTGTTTTAAGAGGTACTTTCATGTCAGACACACCCTACAGCCCACCCAAAATTTGGACTTGGACACAGCCAAGTGGTGGGCGTTTTGCCAATATCAATCGCCCGGTGGCTGGCGCCACCCATGAGAAAGAACTTCCACGCGGCAAGCACCCGCTTCAACTTTATTCCTTGGGCACACCCAATGGCATCAAAGTCACTGTCATGCTAGAAGAGTTGTTAGCGCTAGGACATCAGGGCGCCGAATATGACGCTTGGCTCATTCGCATCAATGAAGGCATGCAATTCAGCAGTGGCTTTGTCGATGTCAACCCCAACTCCAAAATTCCTGCCCTGCTTGACTACAGCACACCACAAGCGCAACGTGTTTTTGAGTCGGGCGCCATCCTTTTCTATTTGGCTGAGAAATTCAATGCCTTTTTACCAACCGACTTGGTCAAACGCACAGAGTGCATGTCTTGGCTGTTTTGGCAAATGGGCAGCGCGCCATACCTGGGGGGTGGCTTTGGTCACTTCTACGCTTATGCCCCCACCAAAATTGAATACGCCATTGATCGCTTTGCAATGGAAGTCAAGCGCGAACTTGATGTCTTGAACCAAAGACTTGCCAACAACCGATTTGTGGGCGGTGACGATTACACCATTGCCGACATGGCCATTTGGCCTTGGTATGGCAGTTTGGCCAAAGGCGAACGCTACGATTCAGGCGAATTTTTGCAGGTTCACGAATACACCCATGTGATTCGTTGGGCAGATGAAATTGAGGCACGCCCTGCCGTTCAACGCGGCCGCATGGTGAACCGGGTGATGGGGCCATTGGAAACGCAGTTGCACGAGCGCCATGACGCAAGTGATTTTGAATTGCACACACAAGACAAACTTCAGAAAAAAGACTGAGGCAGAATAAAGCGAAGCGCTTGTGACGCGCTTTGCGCCTCATTCATCTTCTGAGTAAATTTTTCCACCCAACTTCAAGGCCGAATATTCGCGCTTAGATCTCAGTACAGGGTAAAACATTTGGTGATACCAGTGTTCTTGTCCAAACAACTGATCGTCTTTCAAGCCCACCTGTTTGGGATACTTGCGTGTGATGTGCGCTGTACCAAAAATAATATCCCAAATGAACAGCAAGTTGCCGAAATTGCCCTTGTAGTGACCGACCCCATCTTTTTGCGAAATGGCATGATGTGCCCAATGGGTGGCAGGTGTGGAAATAGTTCTTTCAAGAACCCACATCAAGGGCCTTAAGGCTCGAATTTTGTAGAGTGGTTCATCCCAACGCCAAGCACAGTGAGCGCCCATGATGACGCCAAGTTTGACGACCACATACAAGGCATACACCATGCCACTAAGCCCCAAGTAAAGGAAAATGCCAGCAAACCAAAGGCCAGGCATCATGAGGTAGTAAAAGAAATTGTTTCGATAGGTAATGCGAATACTCATGTAGGCCGCAGAATGGTGCGCACGGTGCAAGGGCCACAAAAGGGGTGAATGCGACAAACGATGCCACACATACTGAGTCAGGTCATCGCACAAAAGCAAAACGCCAACCATGGCCCACCAAGGCCAATCAGTGAGCACATCTTTGTACTCTGGCGCTAGCCATGTGCCTAATTTGGCAGTACTCAGCATGGCCAAGGGTTGGGTGATCGCGACCAAACTTAGAAACATGAACACTTCTAGCTTGGTATCGTTGGTCGTGGCCGTCACCGTGTTTTGATATCTTCGGCTAATGAGTTCCGTGGCCGCAAATCCCAGAATCATGCTGAGCACCAGAATATTTTGGATTTGCGTTGCATCCATGATCTGTTAACCCAATTGAGCCAAGGCTGCTTGCAACCCAGCCAACCCACCTACGCGCTGGTCATTGATGAAGATTTGGGGCATTTGGCGCACTGATGGCCCACATTTTTCATAAAAAGCCATGCGCTCGGCTTCGTCGTCAATTTTGATTTCTTCGAACGTCAAAGATTTTGACTTGAGAATCATTTTGGCTGACTCGCATTGGGGGCAGGCTGATTTGGAATAAACAAGGATTTTGAGGCTCATGAGCTTGACAGGATAGTTCAAAAAACGGGTGAATGGTGAAATTCTAAGCGCGCTAGCTTATCTGCTCAAAAAGTAGGCTTTTCTTTCATTTTGACCTATTGCGCCCCTTGATTTAAATCATATGATAATCATCTGAATAGGAAGATACTAGCTGTTTATAGTCCTAAATTTCACTTAGCGGCAACACCAAAGGACCTCCATATGTCACAAGCTTTCCAAGTCGAAGTAGAGAACATCAAATGCGGTGGCTGCGAAAACTCCATCGTGAAGGGTATCAACAGCGTTGCCCAAGTCACCAACCTGGTCATTGATCGCGAAAAGCAGCTGGTCAGCTTTTCGGGTGAAGAGTCCATCAAGCAGCTCGTCATCGACAAGCTCAAATCGATGGGCTACCCCGAAAAAGGCTCTTTGGCTGGACTTGCTGCGGGCATTACCAATGCCAAATCTTTTGTCAGCTGCGCTATCGGACGTATTAGCTAATTTAGGACGGCACCACTCAGGGTGTTGGGTGCGAGAGTTAACTCTGAAGGAATGAAATGATCGAAGAGAACATTGATATTCAAACCTCAAATGGTTCGATGAACACCTTCGTGGTTTTCCCTGAAGAAAATGGGCCTCATCCTGTTGTCTTCTTTTACATGGATGCACCTGGCAAGCGGGAGGAATTGCATGACATGGCCAGACGACTGGCAAGTGTTGGTTATTTTGTCGTTTTGCCCAACCTCTACTATCGACGCAGCCGAGACTTTTACCTGAAAGAGCGAACGCCAGAAGCCATGGAAGTCATGTTTGGACACATGGCCACACTGAATGCTCAAACCAGTCAAACAGACACGCAAGCCCTGTTGAAGTTTGTAGACACACATGCCATGGCTGATCAGAATCGAATCGGTGCTGTGGGTTACTGTATGAGTGGGCCTATTGTGATGTGGATTGCCGCTCAATTTCCCGATCGATTCCAAAGCATTGCATCAATTCATGGGGCCAACATGGCCACTGACGCGCCCGATTCACCTCACCTGATGGCGCCCCAAATTAAATGTGAAAGCTACTTTGCTTGTGCAGAAATAGACAAGTGGGCACCCCCTGAAGACATCCAAAAGTTGGAAGCTTCACTGATGATGGCCAAGTCAAATTATCGAATTGAGTGGTACCCCAAGGTAGAACATGGCTTTGTGTTTCCGCTTCGAGTTGGCATGTACAACGCCCAAGCCGCAGAACGTCATTGGGAGCGCTTGTTTGGCTTGTTTGCACGTACTCTCAAATAAAGCAAGCGCCGTTCATTGGGAGGCTTAGCCATATCCGCAGAGCTTAGCAATAATTTGCTTAGCGTTTTCTGCATTGACTTGGTCACCTCGCCAGACTGTGTGCGCATCCGCTCTGACAATTGCAAAATGATGGCGGTATTCAAGTGGGATGTCTTGATGCCCACTGACATCCAATATTTTGAGAGGCATCTTTGCTTTGATTGCGGCATCTTCAATGACCCTTGCGTCTGCCCTGAATTCAGGCTTGAAGCAGAGCAGTGTGTAAGCGGGACCCAAGGCATCGTACAAAGATTGTCCGGCTTCTAGCCAGAAATGCGGTGCCCTGCAACCTGGCACGGAAGAAGCACTGAAACTGCCCATGCTGTAGTCAGGTGCTTTCTCTTCGTCATAGACCATGACTGGCGATTGATCGTAAAAATAGCCAAAATTTAAGCCTGCACAGCAATATTGCTGGACATTTAAAGTGTAAAGATCTTGGCCAAAAGCAGTTCTGGCTGCAGCACCCTCTGCCGATTTATCTTCTAAACATGGCGGAATTTCTTGCCGCCGTTTGCTCATTTCATGCGCGTGGTTCATGGCAAAACGAGAGACCTGTTCTGTAATGGGATGCCGCTCTTTTTCATAGGCATTCAAAGCCAGTGGCGCTGCCCACAACTCGATTTGTGCAGACAAATGCCAAGCCAAATTGGCCGCATCTGCCAACCCTGCATTCATACCATAGCCTGCATAGGGCACCCATAAATGCGCAGCATCACCCGCTACAAACACGCGACCTTGCTGTAACTTGTCGCTGACCAAACGGCGTCCAAACCAATCTTCTTTGCTCATCACTTCGTATTCGAAATCAGCATCAACACCCAGGATGGTTCGAATGGCCCCATCGCGATCGACCGATTCAAAATCGGCTTCGTGATCGCGCAAGTAATTGTGAATAAGCCAAACTTCTTTGCCATCGATGGCGTAAATGTTGCCGCTTCTGCGAGGGTTGACTGTGAACATGGCCCATGCAGGAGGTACCGTCATTTGTGCAATTAAATGTGGCGCGCGTATGCAAGTGCTCTGCACACGTTGCACCACTTCGTCACCCACCAATTTGGCACCAATGCCTTTTCGAACCATCGAACGGCCCCCATCACAACCCACCATGTAAGTGGCCTTCAAGGTCAAGCTCGTAGAACCGGGTGATTCTAAATTTTGAATTTGCGCCGTGACCTGATGCTCATCTTGCGAGAACGAGACCATTTGATGCCGGTACAAACATGTAATCAAGCTGTGCTTTTCGACATGCCTTCTTAAGATGGGCTCAATGTACCTTTGGTTGATTCTGTGAGGTGGCTCTGGTGTGGGCCAATTGCCGTCTGGACCTGAGTGATCGCTTAGACGCGTGTTTCTGCCCGGTATGTGAATTCTTGCAATCTCTTCTCCCAAAGTGCTGGTGCGATAAGACACATCGTGCGGATAGTGATCGGGCAGGCCCGCTGCACGCAAGTCTTGCGAAACACCCAAAGACCTAAAGAGCTCCATGCTCCTAGCGGAAATATGATTGCACTTGACGTCGGCTAAGGTATTGGCTGATCGCAGCTCTACCAAGTAACTGGCAATGCCACGCTTGGCCAAGCACAGAGCCATGGTCATGCCCACAGGACCACCACCAACGATGAGAACGGGCGCTTCGACTTGTGCGCTAACAGTCATCAGACCATCCTCAAGGCATCGTACTCAAACATCCAGTCGTAGCGTCTTCTAACTTTTTCTGGCTCCCATTCAGTGCTGACATAGTCAACAGCCTTGGCAGCGTCGGAGAGTTGCGGGTTGTGAAAGCGTTTGGCGTTGTCGCTCGATCGGTTCACGATATCGGCTGTACGTTGCCAACGTAAATTTTCAAATTCTGCAAAGGCTTTTTCGGCAGTGCTGTAGGCTGTCAGGCAGCGTGCCATGACGGCAGCGTCTTCAATGGCCATATTGGCGCCTTGCGCTAGAAAAGGCAATGTAGGATGCGCTGAATCGCCCACCAAACAAATGGCCCCTTGTGCCCAGCCTTTTTGGGGCGATCGGCCCAGCAAGGCCCATTTGAAAGGCTGGTCAATTTTGCGCATGAGTTCGCCCACATCGGCATGCCAATGGCCAAAGTCTTGGAGCAACTCTTCGTGTGTTCCTTGCTCTGTCCAAGATTCCCCAAGCCAACCGTCTTTCTCAATGATGCCCACCACATTCATCAGTGCCCCACCGCGCACTGGGTAAGTAATGACATGCGCGCCTGGCCCCACCCAATTGGTGCCCACTTGCGCTTGTAAATGTGCAGAAATAGTGTGCACAGGGACGAGCCCGCGCCACGCCAGTAGGCCTGTAAATTGCGCTTTGTCCTCGCCCAATAATTTTTCTCGCAAAATGGAATGAACACCATCGGCTGCAATCAATCCATGGGCACTGTGGTGGCTGCCATCTTGCAACACAAAGCTTGCGCCAGTGGAAGTGCTTTGAGCAGATACCACTCTCGAATTGAGCCTGACTGGCGCATCTGATTGAGCATTGAACGCATCCAACAAAATTTTGTGCAAATCGCCTCGGTGCACCATCCAGTAGGGTGCACCAAAACGTGACAAACAATCATCGCCCAGGTCAAACAACTTCCAGCGCTGGCCGGTATTCCACATGCGAATTTCTTTGCCTTGGGCCTGGCACACGACAGATTGCAGTGCTGGCTCTAAACCCAAGCTTTGAAGCACACGTGTGCCGTTGGGTGAAATTTGCAAGCCTGCACCCACCTCGGCTAACTGGGAGGCCTGCTCATAAACATCGACCCTCCAACCCCTTTGCAGCAAGGACAGAGCAGTTGTTAAGCCTGCAATGCCCGCGCCTGCAATGGCAATCCTTTTTTCAGTCATTCGGCTTTGATGTTGTTTTCTTTGGCCACTTGCGTCCAAAGTTGAATTTCTTGCGCAATTGTTTTTGCAAAATCGGCCGAGGTACCGCCAACAGGTTTGATGTCCAACTTGGCCATGCGTTCTTGCACATCGGGCAAGGCCATGATACGAGCCACCTCTTCTTGTAAACGCTTCACGATAGGCGCGGGCGTCCCTGCGGGTGCCAACAAACCACTCCAAAAATTGACTGCGACATCAATGCCCTGCTCTTTCAAAGTAGGTACTTGTGGGTAAGCTGCCAGTCGCTGCTCCGAAGTCACACCCAAGGCCCGTAACTTGCCAGATTTAAGCAGTGCGGCAATGGGTCCTGAGTCAATCAAAGTCATTTGCACTTCTTGCGTTAACACCGCATTGATAGAGGGTGCACTGCCCTGGTAAGGCACATTCATGGCTTTCAGGCCTGTCTTGGCCTTTACCAATTCCATGACCAATTGGAACGATGCTGAAGGGTAGGAATAGTTGAACTTGCTTGCGTTGGCTTTGCTCATGCTCACCAGCTCAGGAAATGTTTTGGCCGGCGATGCTTCATTGACAGCCAAGATCATGGGGAACGACCCTGCCAATGAAATGGGGGTCAAATCTGTGACGGGGTTGTAAGCCAACTTGGCGACCAACGCAGGATTGAAAACAATGGGGCCACTGGCTGCCATGAGCAAGGTATAGCCATCTGGTGCAGACTTCACCACCAACTCAGTACCAACTGCAGCACCAGCACCTGGTTTGTTTTCAACCACCACAGGCTGACCCAACGCAGGCGCTAATTTTTCAGCCAACACGCGTGCCAAAATATCATTGGCGCCGCCCGGTGCGTAAGGCACCACAATGCGAACCGCCTTGTTTGGCCAAGCGGTTTGCGCTTGAACCACACCACACACACTGGCCATCATGAGCGCGGCCATGCCTATCAGGGTCTTGCGCTTGTGAGCAAATAGTTTTGAATTATTCATATCGGTCTCCTGTTTGATTTCGTTCAATGGTGATTTTTCAATTCGAACGCCTTGACTGCTCAATTAGAGCGGTGTGATGCGAACATGCAGCAGTGCGCTTTGACCCGCATCCAAAGCAGCCAAACAGCGTGCAATGGCAGCCTCTGTTTGCGAAGGGTCTACCAGTCTTTCGCCATACGCACCAGCCGCTTCAGCTATGGCCGCAAAATCGGTACCATAGCCCAGGTCGGATGCAAACTGATTGGTGCTCTTGGCTTCGCCATGCGGGTACATGCGCAAGGTTGATTCCTTCACCGCAGACCAACCGCCATTGTCCAAAAGCACCGTCAAAATAGGCAAGTTATATTGACGGGCGACAGCATAGACAGAGCTTGGGTTGCTAAAGTAAAAAGAGCCATCGCCCACAAAATGAATGACCCGGCTTTGAGTTTGCGCCAGCTTGATGCCAAGGGCGGTGCCTGCAGAAAAGCCAAGACCTCCGCCCGACAAGCCCATCAAAGTGCCAGGCAACTCGCGCGGGATCTGTTCGAACACCGCCATGGTGTTGCGAATGGCTTCGTTCAAGATGACATCTTCAGAGCGAATTTGTTGCCCTATGGCTGCACACAGGAAATGGGGATTGATGGCATTGACTTTGCCTGGCTCTTTGGCCATGGCCGCGGCTCTTTGCTGATTTTTTTCGTGCTCAGCTTGAATGATCAGGCTTCTTTGGCTGGCCATGGCCTTGAACGAAGGCGTTGCAGTTTCTTCGATGCATTCAATCAACTGCGTGAGCAATCGAACGCTATCGCCTTCAATCCGCGCATTCAATGGAAAACCCCACATCGGAATGTCACGCTTGATGGCGTCGACGTCTAATTGGGCCCAATAGGCATGGGGATTAACACGCGTCGTTTTTGGAATCCAGGGTACATCGACATCGACCATCAAGCCAAAGTCGGCCTGCTCTGTCAAGGCAGCAGGGTTGTAGCCCGCAAAAAAGGGCGAGTTGCGCCGGATGTTCAAGTAGATTGAATTGAATTCACAAACACGCATGCCGCACACACTGGCCAGCTTTTCAATCACGGCTGGCGCAGCATGGTTTCTGCCCGCATAAGCTGTAACCAACATGGGGTTTTGAGAGGTCATCAGTTTGGCTGCAATCTGCTGAATGGCCTTGGCATCCGCCCCTTGCGCCTTCACTGGCAAATGATTTTGATGGCCATAGGCACCCAAGCTTTGAGCATCGACAGGTGCTGCCAACACCTCTCTGGGCAAGGTAAGGTAAACCGGCCCAGTTGGATCACTTTGCATCACAGCACCAGCCCTCGAGATCACTTCGTGCGCCATGGAGGGCCATGCCAAGTTGTATTCCCACTTCACATAAGGCCTCACCACACTGGCTTGATCGAAGGGTTCTTGAATGAAATGCACATAGGTGTCACGCCCACCGGTGGCACTGTCAAAGGTGCTCATTGGTGCGCGCCCTGCAATTAAAAGCACCGGAATGCGTGTGCGACACAAATTGTGCAAACCCATGGCGGCATTGGCGGTACCTGCATCAACGTGCACCAACACAGCTTGGCCTCGCCCAGTTGCAACGGCATACCCACCGGCCATGTGAACAGCGGTATTTTCATGGGGACACAGAATCAATTTTGGAAATGCACGCCCCTGTTCACGCCAATGGGCCATCTCTTCAATGAGGGGCGCGTGGTCTGTGCCTAAATTACAAAATAAATAGTCAATGCCAAGGTCGACCAGGCCTTGGAGCAAGTCATGCGAGGCGGTGCGGGTGTAATTTTCGGACATTCTGAATGATTGGGTAAGCTAGCAGACTTCGCAACATGAGCAAAGATTAGCGCTGCCAGACTATCACGCCACCTAGTTTGGACAAATGATGGAAACCCCAAGTTTGTGAGCTTCTGTCACGCTCAATTGAAATCAAATTTTGATCTCAACAATCTGCTTGTATGCTTAAGTTAAAGCCCTGATTGCATTTGAAGACACCCAAAGTTAAAGTCAGGCTAGCTAAGGAGCACATATGCGCAATCGCTTGAGTCAATTCATGGTTTTTCTTTTCAGTGCCTTGTTAGGTATTTTCAGCTCTGTGGCGGCCAATGCCCAAACTGCCGACTACCCTGCCAAGCCCATCAAAATTGTCGTGACGTTTCCACCAGGCGGCAGTGCCGATGCCATTATTCGAATTTTGTCGACACGAATTAACGAGAAGTTAGGTCAGCCCTTGGTCATCGACAATCGGCCTGGCGCAGGCGGCAACATTGGCTTAAGTGTGGTGTCCAAAGCTGCCCCTGATGGGTATGTGTTGGGCGTAGGCGCTGCTGGCGGCCTCACGGCCAACGTCAGTCTCTACCCCCAAATGCCATTTGACGTGACCAAAGATTTCCAGCCCATCACAATGTTAGCGGCCATCCCCTTTGTTCTGGTGGGCCACCCATCAGTGCCTGCAGAGAATATCCAACAGCTCATTGCTTATGCCAAATCACAAGCAGGCAAAGTATCGATTGGCCATGGCGGCAATGGCACCGCCATGCATCTCTCAACAGCCTTGTTCACGCAAATGGCCGACCTCAAATTGATTGAAGTGCCCTACAAGGGCTCTGGCCCTGCAGCCATGGACACCTTGTCTGGACAAATTCAATTGTCGGTCACTGACTTGGCTGCCGCACTGCCCCACATCAAAGCAGGCAAGTTGAAAGCCTTTGCCGTCACCAGCCCAAAACGCTTGAGTAACTTACCCGATGTGCCCACGCTTGCTGAAAGTGGTTTAACGGGCTATGACTCCACTGGGTGGTTTGGATTGGTTGCTCCGGCAGGCACACCCGCCAACATCGTTCAGCGAATCCATACGGAATTCACGGCTGCTTTGAACGACGAAGGCATCAAATCGCAAATGCGACAAAGTGGCATGGAACCTGCTGCAACTTCCATCGAGGGTCTTGACGCTTACATCAAAAGCGAAACCCAAAAGTGGGCCAAAGTGATTCGCCAAGCCAATATCAAACTGAACTGAAGTACCGTATGAATCAGAATGACAACAGCGACGTTTTGGTCGTTGGCGCTGGCCCCGTTGGCTTGACCTTGGCCATGGATTTGGCTCAGCGCGGGGTCAAGGTTCTTGTTGTGGAGGTTCGCAAATTTGCAGAGCCGCCCAATGTGAAATGCAACCATGTCTCGGCCCGAAGCATGGAACACTTCAGACGCTTGGGTGTTGCAGCCACTTTGCGCAACGCAGGTCTACCCGCAACCTATCCAAACGATGTTGTTTTTCGAACCGCCATGACTGGCATGGAACTCACGCGAATACCCATTCCCTGCCGACAAAACAGATACTCGGAAACAGGTGGGCCCGACACTGATTGGGCAACACCCGAGCCACCGCACCGCATCAATCAAATTTACTTAGAACCCTTGCTGCTGAAACATGCGGTGGCACAAGAGGGCGTCAGGCTTCTCAATCGCACCCAAGTGACAGATTTTGTGCAGGACGAAGATGGCGTGGATGTCACCCTGCTCAATTTAGACACCCAAGAGAGCCAAGTGGTGCGCGTGAAATATGTAGGCGGCTGTGATGGCGGCAGCTCATTTGTCAGAAAAAAAATAGGCGCCAAACTTGAGGGCACTGAGGTGATCCAACGTGTGCAGTCCACGCACATTCGAGCGCCTCAATTGCTCAGCATGCTACCCGGACAAGCTGCGTGGTGCTACTACGCTGTCAACACCCGCCGATGCGGCACTGTGTTTGCAATCGACGGCCAAGAGACTTGGCTTGTTCACAACCACCTGCACCCCGACGAACCCGAATTTGATTCAGTCGACCGAGATCAATCGATTCGCAATATCTTGGGTGTCAATTCTGATTTCAAATATGAAATTATCACCAAAGAAGACTGGGTTGGTAGGCGCTTGCTTTCCAACCATTTTCGCGACCGCCGAGTGTTTTTAGCAGGCGATGCAGCACATCTGTGGGTACCCTACGCAGGCTACGGCATGAATGCCGGCATTGCTGATGCCACCAACTTGGCTTGGCTCATGAGTGCTGCGGTGAACGGCTGGGCACACCCAGACATTTTGAACGCCTACGAGGCTGAGCGTCACCCCATCACCGAGCAAGTTTCTCACTTTGTGATGAACCATGCGCAAAAGATGATCAAGGCCAGGCGCGCAGTACCTCACAACATTGAAGCCTTAGACGCTGAGGGCGAAGCTGCAAGGCAATTGATTGGCGCCGAGGCATACGACTTGAATGTGCAGCAATTTTGTTGTGAAGGTTTGAATTTTGGTTACTTCTACGAAAAGTCGCCCATCATTTCGCATGAATCAGAAGCAGCGCCCGAATACAGCATGGGGTCCTTCACACCGTCTACGCTTCCAGGCTGCAGGGCGCCGCATTTTTGGCTCAATGACGGCACATCGCTTTATGATTTACTGGGCAATGGCTATAGCCTGCTACGCTTTGATCAGAGCATTGATGTGCAAGCGTTTCTGCAAGAATCTGCGGCACAGAACATACCGCTGAAGCTTATTGATTTACACGATCAAGACCAGAAACCCTCGGCATACCAGCACCCGTTGGTGTTGTGCAGAACTGATCAACATGTGGTTT
>Ga0209107_10001664_pt1 | contig 12436 bp, 12 predicted proteins | sample LakErihyJuly2011_2_FD_187460 | JGI IMG/M metagenome (GOLD analysis project Ga0209107, IMG submission 187460) | Freshwater microbial communities from dead zone in Lake Erie, Canada - CCB hypolimnion July 2011 (SPAdes) (version 2) | ecosystem: Environmental > Aquatic > Freshwater > Lentic >... | reverse complement strand
AACAGGCACCAATATATGATTGAGATGGAAGAGCATACAGGTCATGATGACTGCGTCCAATTCTGTCCCGTCCCAAGGCGTCTCTAAAATGGGATATTGTTGAACCAGTGATTCCAGGGTTGCCACATTCATGCGATGCTGTTGCCAATTGACTTTTTGGAAGACGGCTTGGCTAACAAAGTAGTTATTGGCGGCATCACTGTTTTTTAGTAAGAGGTCTATGTCATCCCCTGATACAGATGTCAGAATGGCCACTAAAATGGGACAGGTTCCCTTGTATTTAACAAGGTCTTGAACACTGGTGACCACAGCACCAAAGTGTTCGGCCTTCTTTAATACAGGTTGATCGTCCTTGTACCAGACAAGTGCCTTGTTATTTTTAAAGGGACTGGTGGTACAATTGATAATAGGGGGTACATAGGGCATCCTTAGGATATAAAAGGATCTTTCTGTTTAGGTTTCCAAATCACAAAAACATATGCCCTATTTAGAATGTCCGAGAATACTTTGTATCTTAACGCCTAAGATTGTTGCTTAGCAACAATCTATTGTTAAGATACGGTTAAAGATGTAGTACCAGATGGCATAGCCATCTGGTACGATATCGCATTATACCAATAATTAAAACCCATGGCTAATTAGAATGTCCGAGAATACTTCACCGCCCACTCCGACCGCCAATTATGTGGACCAACAGAACATCAACTATGGCCTTTATAATGCGAGGGGCCAGTTCCTATTTAACCCAGCGCTGAACATCTCAGGGGACTATGTCAGTCCCGCGACTCTTCCTCAATTCCCTATCCGTGCGCAAGGGGATGCGAGTCAATTGACCACCAATGCCAATAATAAAATGATTTTTGCGGCACTCAATGCTCAGAGTCGTGAGGTGGCCTGTAATACACGCAGTTTGAATCGCCCCATTTTCAAATCCTATCGGGAACAAATGGCATATATTCAGGGGCAGTATACGCAGGCCATTCCAGGAACAACATCGGCACCCACCTATTCCATCAATACCTTGTTCAATCCCCAGTTCAGTTGTGTCAACTATTCTTATTTAATACAGTTGAATGCCGCAAATGCGAATTTCAATGTGGCCGCACCTGCTATGATCACTGGCCTAACATTCCCGAGCAGTGCTGTGTTAAATTTTCAGGTGGTGAATGGGGGACCGGTTGGATCCATCAATACCCTGTATTTTAATTTGACAGGGTTTAACTTTTCAGGGACGGTAGCAAAAATTGAAAATCAGGTGGTTCCGACGGTGTTTAATATTGTAACGCCTAATGAAATTCAGGTGGCACCCATTCTCGGTCTATTACAATCCTATTTCATTATTACGCTCATCTTACCGTCCGCCGTGTCTACCTTTACACAGGTGGGATTGAATAGAATCACGCCCTAAATCCAACACTTGGTCGTCTCATAGTGCTGCTTTAGCATTTGTCCGAACGACTCCACGTCTGCCTTTGGGATTCGGAGGACTGCTGACGGTCTCTGGTATGATGACGATGTTTGTGTTGGCTGTTTCACTTGGATAGAGTTCTTCCCCTGTGATTGGTGGAGTATTTGTGCCGGATGTTGTTGTTGTTGTTGTTGTTGCTGTCGTCGTTGTTGTTGTTGTTGTTCCTGATGTATTTGTTGATTTCGGACTAGTTCGCTTAGGCTTACTGGGCTTGGGAGCACGGGGCTGAATAATCCCACGCTCGGAAGCGGTAAGAGTTCCTTTCCAGGCATCAACACTAGGTTGGAGTCGGAGTTGCCAACCCTCATCAAGTTTGACGGCTCCGTTTTCGTAAGAGCCGATAGCGATTGGCTCCGTGGCATCACTGATGCGCTTGGCGTCGTAATAATACAATTTACGGGCTTTGTCATTATCCCCGACTCTTGCGAGGAAAGGGATACTATGGAGAAAGAGGAGTTCATAACTGACGGACATTCAGATTCTTGCTTAGGCTCAAGCATGAATCTGAATGAATCAAATTTATTCTTATTTAGGAGGTGTATGTTTTAAAAGATCCATTATAAAACTGACTTCCTATCCGCATTTTCTTGTACAGAGGTGTTCCTGCCTCCAAGTCAATCCCATAAGGAAACCCTCCTAGATAGCGACTGAAGTCATCTCGTTCATATTCGCCCGATTCCAAATACATGATGGGGTCCTGTTCTTCTGCGAACCGCACCTGTTTGTAGACGGGCACCTTTACAGGAACAGGAACCTTCTTTAAAATGGGAATAGGAACCTGTCGTTCTACGACATCCACTCGTCTAGGTCGCGTGACAATAAACAAAAAGAGAATGCCTAGAATCCCTATAATGATGAATTGTGGCTTCATACCCCTATTAGTAGACGTGGGAATTACTGCCAGGAATAGTAGAACAACGCTATGGGATTCATTCTATAATTTTATGTCCCATAGTAGAATGAATTCTATAGCGCCACTTCTGGCCAGCCCTTCTAGTCCTCGCTCAAGTAGTAGTGGTGGCGGTAGAAAACGTAAGTCAGTGCGTAAGACAAAAAAGACAATGAAGAGACGAAAGGCGAAGAAGACGCGATCAAGAAGGATAAGAGGGGGGGGCGGAACAGAGTTTGAATTAATGAGGCATAATTTTCCTGGAGTTAAGACTATGTTAGATGTGGCCAATTTACTTGAACATGATAAAGAAATGACTCTTGAAAAACATATTCCAGCTATGAAAGGGAAGTTTACAATTACAAAGGGTGTGTTCGGAGATGCTACAAAATTATTTATAGCCTTTTATAATCCATACGGTAGAAAATCTAGTACGGTTATGTTCATTCCAACTACTAAAGATCCTATTGACATACCTGGATCAAAATAACAATAACAATAACAATAACAATAATAATTAACTCATCGGTCAAAGGCAAAAAAGTTCGTAGTAGACGTTCTAGAAATCTGCTCCCAAACTAAACTGCATATCCTCCGCCTTCACCCCCGCCCCCGCCTTGCCATAGGTGCTCACCTTCTTCTCAAAGAAGTTATCCTTCCCCTCTACCGAAATGCGTTCCATGAAGTCAAAGGGATTGGTTGTTGACCAAATCTTTCCATAGCCCAATTGGCTAGATAAACGATCTGCCACAAACTCAATATACTGGCTCATCAGTTCCTTGTTCATTCCAATGAGATCACAGGGGAGCGACTTGGTAATGAACTCCTTCTCAATCTTGACGGCCTCCTTAATAATCTTATGGACCTTCGCCTTGGGGACCTTCTGGACAATTTCCTCATACAGAGTACAGGCAAAGTCGGTGTGAAGTCCCTCATCGCGCGCAATGAACTCATTACTCAGGGTTAAGCCGGGCATGATGCCTCGTGTCTTGAGCCAGAAGATGGCACAGAAGGATCCCGAGAAGAAGATCCCTTCTACCACAGCAAAGGCAATCAACCTCGTGGCAAAGTTCTCCTCCCTTGATTCAATCCACTTCTTGGCCCAATCGGCCTTCTTGGCGATCGCAGGGATGGTCTGAATGGCTCGGAAGGTTTCATCCTTCACCTTCTCATCATCAAGATAGGTGTCAATGAGCAGAGAATACGTTTCAGACTGTCCAGTAAGAATTCCATTAAATATCCCAGTATGCTTCTTTGGCTCGCTAAAGCAATATGTTTCACTATTTGTATGTGTATCGATCACCGATATAATCCTCAATAAACGCCTATTTTGCTTGACATCATCGTCACACTCAAGAACCAGCCTCTTGGGAGAGAAGCCAAGTTTAACAAGTCTATTCACATTGTACTGTGTGATATACATACCAAACACAGGCTGACATTCATATTCAGCACTACCACCTTTTCCATCAGGCATCATTTTCATACATTTATCATGAAGACATTTGATAATGGAATGAACTCCAAGGGTTGATAGCAGTAATTGAAGACCTTTGATAAACTCATAATTAATGGAAGTATATTGTATGGATGTATTGCCTTTCTTTGAATGATTCACACAAGCATCCGCATCAAAGAGACCAGCAACCCAATTAAGTTTTGTAGTGATGGAATAGTTCAAAGGGAGGAAGAACTTATCTTTATTAATTTTGTGAGTTACATAACAGTTAATTATCCCTTGAGCATTATTACAGGAGTAGGAAGAAGTCGCAAGATGTTCTAAAAGGGCTTTTTTGGTAGGGTCATACAGTTTTATGTTTGGATATCCATTGGAGTATGTACCATCTCCACAGAAGAAACCATGCGTATAGGGATTGAGGAATTCATCAGGGTCAGGTATATCCACGACAGGATACTGGAAGTCTGCGATAATATCCCCCGAACGCAGATTTTTGGTAAGAATACGCTCCGTCTTACATGCCTCAGGATGACGTTGATTCCCTGTACGAATCAGCCATTTGTGCTCGTCGGTACAGTCCAACTCCATACCATTATCAAGAATGACCTTGAAGATGGCCGACGACTCACTCGTCTTCTTCACAGTTACATTTGAGAACTCCTCGCCGTTCCAAACATTCACATTCGTATCGGCCAATGACTTGATGTTGAAATACCCCTTGTCTGTGAGGATAACAGTATCAGGGGTAACACAATGAACCTGCTCTATCATGTTCTGAAAGGCATAGAAGGCCCGCGCCTCGGCAATCTGAACCTCATTGGAGAAGCGGGTGGACAAATTCTCCTGAACAATTCCATCGGAGCCGGCAAAGAACCCCAGAATATTGCGGATAAAGTACTGTTCATCCTTGTTCAACTTGTTCCAGTCCCGCACATCCTTGCTCAAGTCTATTTCATGGGCCAGCCACATAACCGCCTGGTGATTCATGTACTTCTCATACAGTTTCGGGTACTTGATGGGGAAGAAGGTGAACCGGGTGGGATTGGGCCTCAGAATGGGCTCTACGAAGGCCTCTTCCTTTGACTCTGTCAGAGGGCTTAAAGAAAGTGGAGGAACGGTGATGGACCCTGAACGACCCTTCTTAACAGGGGAACCATGTGGACTTTGCCCAATAATGACATTAGAAGGAGGAAGGACTTCAGACATTTGCCGTACTCTTTCGTTAGATTTTAGATTTGTCGGATTCTTTAGACTGGCTGGTCATCAAATTTTATGTAGAGAAGAGTAGGAATGAATACCAGGGAGGTATATCCAAATAATAAGTTTCATGTAGAGACAATAGTATCACCCTTTCAAGAAGCCGTTGTAAAAATGCCAAATAAAGGCAGTAAGAAGGTCAGAGAATATTATATTCCTCCTGGTCAAGAATCCTCTTGGTTCGGCCGTACAATCGGTAAAGTCAGTAATACAATTCAAAGTCTGGCAAAGAATCCCTTCAAGCGTACAGTCGGCGGCTCCCTGGCCGTTGTGGCACACTATAATAAACTCCGAGAGTACAGCGATGAGGTTACGAAAAAGAAAATCAAGATTTTCAAGTTAGTAGGGTCCTTCGGAAAGGCAAATAAGTCATGGCTCCCTGAGGAGTTTCTGAAAAAGGTACAGGTGGCGGTTCACGACCCGTATTATAAATTAACCTTTAAACATTCTGAGATTTATAGGGCATTATACCATCTATATTCTACGCTATTCTTGATACAACAAGACATGGAACCTACGGCTAAAATGGGACCTCTTCCCGATACCCTGTCAGAACCACATATTGTGATTCTTCGGACAATAAAGGAGAAAGACGAAGGTATCTATGATGAAGAATTTACGCCCTATGTGGGTATGTTTGATACGTTGAAACAGGAAGCAGAGGATGACCTCCATGAGTTTGTAAAGGCGATAAAGGAGGTCTGTCTTGAAATTGGAGGGGAGAATAGTATGACAAATGAAGAAAAAGGAAAGATGAATACCTTACTTGACAGGATTACGGCAGTTATTAGTCTTACAGGGTCTCCTAAATCCTCGTCTGCTCACGGCGGCGCCCGTAAAACAAAACGGGGTAAGCGTTCACACAAATCACAGAAATCACAGAAATCACAAACCATAAAACGCCTTCACCGTCGGATGTAAGCGAAAGGCCTCCACGCAGAAGTCATGGATATACAAACTCTCTAACGACTTCACCCGGCTCAAGGCCACATACGCCTGTCCGCATTCAAAGGTGTCCATGCCAATATCAATGAGCGCACTGTCCAGAGTGGCCCCCTGGGCCTTGTGGACAGTACAGGCCCATGCGAGTCGCAGAGGATACTGAGCACGGAAGACTCCCTTCCAGCCATCCAGTTCCCACTTATGCTTGGCAATCGGAATCTTCCGACCATCCAGGAACTCCACCACCACATAGGTCTCTCCAGTCTCCTTGCTCAAGAACTCCACGACCACGCCCCGAGATCCATTCACTAAGCCTTCATCCACCTTCAAATTGTGAATCAGCATCACCTGCGCTCCGACCGCCAATTCCAGGTCTGTTCGGTAGCCGCCCTCTCGGTCCATCATATCTTGAGACCTCTGAAAGCCCGGGTCCTTTTGATTCACCTTGGCAGCCACCATCGCATTGGCATAGCCAGTACTCGCCTTAAAGACCCTATGCTCCCCCTTCAACTTCTTCAGATTCGCCTCATTAATCATATCCACCTCATGATTTTTTGGGAACAAGAGGGTCGGACGAATCTTCAGGCTCTTCCAGTCTAAGCCCATGCGGCTTTTTAATAGTGCCTCAGACTCCGCCGATAGAACGCCCCGCCTGGCTTCGTCCAGAATCGTGTGAAAGACGGGGTCCTTTTGCCTATGAATGGTCTTCAGTTCAATCATCTTGGGGACAATCGCGGTCCAGCGTTCCGATTGGAAGGCAAAGTTCATGACACCCTCTTTTACCACAGGAGGGAGTTGGCAGAAGTCCCCGACCAGCAGCAGTTGAATGCCTCCGAAAGGTTTGGAAGACCGGCGCATCCGTTGTCCGATATCATCCAACTTCTCCAACAGTTCTGCGGTCAGCATGCTAATCTCATCAATCACCAAGAGATCCGTTTCCCTCCAGTACTTCTTGGCTCGGCCATTTTTGACAATCTTGCCGACCAACTCGGATGCTGATTCCTTTCCGAGGCCAATGCCGGCCCATGAATGGAGCGTCTTGGCCTCGGGTCCCAGGAGTAGTGCGGCACATCCGGTGAGCGCCGTCACATGAATCACGCCTTTGAGACCCCGTGCCTTCAAGCGATCTGGCATGACCTCCATAACGGACTGAATCACATAGGACTTCCCAGTTCCTCCACAGCCTGTCATAAACACATTGATACCGGTTATCAACGTGTTTATCACTTCCTTCTGCTCTCCAGCCAGAGTGTCATATTTGTCCATCCTTAGTGGCTATGTGTGGTATAATTCAAATCAAATTTTACGTGTGCGATTTAATCTGCGATTCATTCGTTGTCGCCGTTGCTTGCGACTTCCGCCCTTTTTCTTTCTAAATTGAACCCACCTTAGATAATAGTAATCAATAAGATGAGGAATTGAATTATCATGAAGGCCCTCTTTAATCGTGGATGTCTCTTTAATCGTGGATGTATTAAATAAGTCTTTATTAAACAATATACCTCTGGCCTTTTCCCCCACAACCGATGGAAGTCCTATAATATCAATTAAATAGGCTAAAAATTGTTTTTCTGTAATTTTAGTTGTACAAGGAAGCGCTTTTGGTCCAATGATATACGTATGTAATGATGTACTGGCTGGTTCTTTGAGTGTTGCGTACAGGTCTGATAAAAACATTTTAATATAGTGACATTGTACACTAATAGGATATGGCTCTAATTCTTCTAAAATCATTCTTCCCAATTTAGACTCGGATTTTAACTGGGCTTTTATACTGGCAATTAATGTCAAGTCGGCTGCGATAGCAGTGGATGCTGCTAAACTTTCCGTAATTCTCTTAAAATGTTCGGGAGACGGAGACCTTGTAGCAGCAGCCGTTAACGATGCGACTTCCTTAGATGTTTTGGCCAAACTTTTTAAGGACTCTTTAACAGTTTTTGGCGGACGGGCTGCTGCGGATGCTGAGGCTGAAGATGCTGAGGATACAAATTCTTCTTCCAAATTCGCATATTCCGCAAGTTCCTTGGCTAATGCTTCTTCATTAACATTAGCATACGCATCTAAACCAGGTCTAGCAAGAAGACGCGTAACAGTTGCGATAGATGCTAGATGCGCCGCAGCACTGGTGGATGTTGAAGAAGGGGATCCATGCGCCGCAGCACTCCGTGATTTCGGAGAAGGGGATCTACGCGCCGCAGCACTACCCGATTTTGGAGAAACAGCCGCAGCCGCAGACGCCTTTACCGGCTTTTTCCCTTTTGGTATTTCTGGCTTTTTCTTTGATGACATCCCTATCTTACCCTTCTATTATTTTTGACGCCGGGTATGACGGCGTCGTTGTTTTTTGTGCTTCTTGGAATGTCGTTTTCCTCCTTTTGATGCGGCAGTATCCTTTACGACAGTTTTTAATAATTCAAGCATTCTACGTAATAAGTCTCTGTCTGAAATATCTTTAGTATTCCATTTCTCTTTTGTCATGAATTCATTAAGAAGAAATATATCGGATGGCTCAGATAGTGTAGATAAACTTTCCAAATTTTCAATTAAACCACGATTAATTTTATTAAATTTTCTTTCATTATTACTCAGTGCCTTAGCAAGTAATAATTGTAGATTTTTAGCACATCCATTATATACAGTAGACATCTGTGTTTGTCCTTCATTTGTCCAAGTTGTAAATTTTGGAAGATCTCTTAGAAGTACTGTATACGCATTTATAATAGCCTCTTTCTGTACTTTGTTTGACGGAACTGCGGCTGCGCTTTCTAGTTCTTTAATGACTTTAGCATTTTCCGCAAACACACGGCGCAACGCAGTACGATTGAATGTTGCTCCTGATATAGGTGGCCTAGCCGGTCCTATAGACGACATCCCTATTCCCCGTTCAGAAATTTAATCACATTTGAACCAAAGTTTGGCCCGATAGATTCCATAATCACGCGGTCCAAGGATTTACCGCGTAGAATAATCGGTCGTTCCTTCTTCAGTCCTTTCAGCACCTTCAAACAAGCATCCAGGCCCTCTATCACCTTCCGAAATGACTCCTCCAACTCTGTAATCTCCTCGGTATAATCAATCTCCTCATCCGATACTTCTGTATCCGATAATGACATTTCCTTACCTTATTATCGTAACCAAATCTTAAGCCCCCTTAATCAGCCTGCTAACAGGTGTATGATACTCTACAGAGCAGACCATGGGACACTGCTCTCCTAACCCTAGCCAACAGACGAACCAATGGGCCGGCATGATCAGCATGTGGCCCGGACGCACCACAATGTCCATGAACTTCAAGTCGCCGGCAAAGGGGGTGTCATAGACCGTTAAAGCCCCCACATGGGTCCCTTTCCATTCCTTCGGAAGGGATTTTTTGTACGTGTTTGGCATAATGCTGACCTGGATGGACCCCTCAGAGACAAAGAGACAGGTCCAGCGGGCCTGTGTCTGCCACAAGCCCCGTGTCCCAGCCCAACAGGACACCGTAGGGCGATACCATACATTAAACACCGGATTCGTCTGTATCAAAGGACTGAGCCATTGGTCGGCCCAGGTTTCAAGGCCGGACATTTCCCCCAAAAGTAGCGCATGGTCCAGGGTCCAAGGACACGCCGTATCATTCTTGGCCGTCATCAACCAATCACTGAGCCCCTTGTCTTTGAACACCGGTATCTTACTATAACAGGGGCGCATCAGGCAATCCTGCTGGGTCCAGAAGGCGACCGGCCCAACCCCTTTCAACACGAGGGGATGTTTTTCAGCCAATACATCGGTGATCTTGTCCCGTTCCAACCAGCCAAGTTGATTGATTTTGAACTCGTAATTCGCCTGGTTATGGAAAAAGATCAGTATGGCACATATAATACATATAATACAAATTATCTCAAGCATGAGACCCCTAATCCCAGGCCGTAAAGGAAGGGTATCATGGCTTACGCACTTAGAAAGCGAAAGGTACTGAGAGGCACGGAGACCCAGATGGGATCACGGTCATGCTGGGAATACCAGAAGCGAAGACGATCCCCTTTCTCTTGTGTCATCCCTACGCAAAACTCTATCCCAACTCTGCCAAACACAAACGGCGGCGTATAGCGCAATGGCTTATAGGACACTGCGTCCAGAATAACGAGTCGGTGATAGTAATGCCGAGGACTTCCTTCTACCGACGAATGAACCACCCCTATAACCTCATGGGACCCAAACGGATGAAAGATAGTGGAGCCCCGAATGCCTTGAAAGACAGAGGGTGTCGGCCATTCCTGAACAATCTTTAGGACATTCTCAGTTCCTATGGCACCTATCTGTAACGGATGCCACTGGTAAATGAATTTGTTGGCTCCAAGAGGAATCCAGTTCTTCTCACAGTTACTCCAAGAAGGTGGTTCCAGAACTTGAATATTTGTGAAAGAATCCCCTGAAACATCCCCTATCACCATGCGACTGACCGGTGTCCATTGGCACTGGGTGGCAATAAACTTTAATTGCCCCTCTTCCGAATACAGCCGAATATCCTCTAGTCCATTGATATCTGTCCGAACCAAAGGCCGGTTACAATCAACCTTCATAACATGACTTCCTAGTTCCTGAAAAGAGGCATCCAGGTCCATGAGAAGATTCTCTGTTCGCAAGGCCCCCTTGGGATCCCAGATATGATACCGACCCTCAGGGGTTTGACTATAATTCACATAGCGGACATTCAAATAGTTCCGCCCTTCTAACGAATAAAAGGCAGACGAGGAGGGCGTATAGCCTTCCATCCAAGGATTTCCATGAGCCCCCTGAACAGACCCTGAGACATCGGTTAAATACATCATGACCCCATCATAGTCTCCCATATATCGTATTCCAAAGTACTTGGCCACCTGTTGGACCCTGTCCCCTCGTGTCCCAAGGGATGCCAACGAATCCACAGACCATCGTTCTCGTCCTTGTTCCAAGGTCTTGAAAATGTCCCCATACGCCTCAATCCCAGTCCCCCGAATTCGTATTCCATGTAGGTGATAAAAGATGCTGAGCCATTGGTCATCGGTATGGCGAGCCTCTATAGGCAAGTCAAACGAATCCAGTCCGGTTAGTAAGGACCGATGAGCCAGATTACCGACATAGCCATGAACGAGCCCACCCGATGTCTGCCCCTTAATGGTTGTACAACGGTTCTGATAGACGGCCAAGGAATCCACCGAATTCATCATGCGCTCCACAAGCCCCTCCCTGTATTCCTGGTCATCATCACAGAAGAACAGCCATTGTCCCCTCGTTTGAGGACTTAAAGAAACAAGGTATTTGTTGGCGGGTCCCTTATCGGACATTAGGACCACTGTGACCTTCGGTCCAAACGCAGGAACTACCATGGAGGCATCGGGGAATCGTACATACGAGGGACTAATCGCCAAATAGACATGATCCACCTGGTCTTGAATGCTCTCAATGGCCTTGATACAGTCACTGCCAATCCTGCTGGGAATGGTGGTCAGACAGGCCGCGACAGAATAACAGGAGCCTGGTACCCGTATAATGCTGTCATTGTGATCGGCCTTGAACCAATGGGGCTGAAAGGCCGAATCGTTCAACTGTTCCAACAAAGTCCAGACATTGACTTCCCACAGAAGCCCATGGGCTTTCACCAATTCAGGAAAGTGAACTCTGTACAGGGCCGACCAATTGATAAGAGACTCCCTGTCACCGAGAAAGAAGCCGCCACAGAACCGCCAACAGACGCTATGACTAGGATTGCCGAGTCCCTTTTGCCAACACCCAGGAAAGGTTAGAACGGTCCCCTTTAATCGGCTTTGACTAAGCATGGACAGACGAGATAAGGAAGCATCACTATCCCGAAACACGTGGCAAATACTGAAATCAATCCAGGCGACATGGTTGGCTTCAGGAACAATGTCCAGCGCTCTCTTCACAAACTCAATCTTGGCGTTCATGAGAATCATAAAGTTGCGAGTATCGTGATAGGCTGTTCTATTGGATGGTAAAAGGGTGTTCTCAGGAACATCATAGAAGGTCTGAAGTTGTTCCAGTTCCATGAACTCCATACGGACATTGGGCAAGGATCCCAGTTTCCTGTATTCTTCCTCATAGGACTTGCTCAAGAACAGGAGAATGGGAATGTTAGAGGATGCCAGAGTCTTGAAGTGTTGAAAGCATGTGGCTACTGACTTGTCCTTGGACCGATCTTCATGTAAATCCAGGAAGGCGCTAACGAACAATGTCTCTAGGTTCATTAAATCAACCTCTTCAGAACTACTTAAGTAGTTCTAGAGAACAAACTATAAATACAACATGCGTATTGGCGTCTGTATCCCGACCTACAAGAACCACCTTCCCTTTTTAGAACGCTGCCTGGACTCTATCCAGGACCAAACAGTCCAACCAACAGTCGTCTCAATCTCAGCCTCTTCCATAACAACTCCAATCA
>Ga0209107_10001663_pt1 | contig 12440 bp, 8 predicted proteins | sample LakErihyJuly2011_2_FD_187460 | JGI IMG/M metagenome (GOLD analysis project Ga0209107, IMG submission 187460) | Freshwater microbial communities from dead zone in Lake Erie, Canada - CCB hypolimnion July 2011 (SPAdes) (version 2) | ecosystem: Environmental > Aquatic > Freshwater > Lentic >... | reverse complement strand
GCATAGCCGCGCTCGGTCTCACCGATGACGCGCTCGATCGGGCCGGTCGGACCGGCGTGGCGCACCGCCGCGCGGATCGCCGCCAGTTTGCGATCAACATCCGCCGTTGAGGCTTCGCGTCGGGCAGCGGTTAGGGCTTGGCGCACCCATTCGGCCATCGTCATGCCGCGGCTGGTCGCAGCCGATTGCAGGGCAGCGTACTCGGCCTCATCGAACAAGACTTGAAGCCGCTTTGTCATAGCCTGAGTTTGGATGACTCATGCTAATGAGTCAATGTGGGTGGACGCCTTTTCTCCGGCCCCAGCCAGTGGTTATAGTCCTCGCGGGGATTTGGGAGCAGCACCTATGAACGATTCCACCATCAGCAAGCCCGCGGCCCGCGCCACCCGCCCCGGCAAGCAGGGCCTCTACGATCCCCAATTCGAGCGCGATGCTTGTGGCGTCGGCTTCGTGGTGGACATCCAGGGCCGTAAGTCCAACAAGATCCTGCGCAACGCGATCGAGGTGCTGAAGAACCTCGACCACCGTGGTGCCTGCGGCTGTGAGGTCAACACTGGCGACGGCGCGGGTGTGCTGATGCAGATGCCGCACGCCTTCCTGAAGGCCGCTGCCAAGCAGGCACACATCACGCTACCGGAGCCCGGCGAGTACGCCTGTGGGCTGATCTTCATGCCGCGCAACGCGACGCAGCGGCGCCGGCTCGAGGAGACCTTCGCACGCGTCGTTCAATCCGAGGGGCAGGTGTATCTCGGTGGCCGCACGGTACCCACCGACAACTCGATGCTCGGCGAGACGGCGCGCGCAAGCGAACCGTTTATGCGTCAGGTGTTCATCCAGCGCGGCGCTGACACGCCCGATGCCGAGGCCTTCGAGCGCAAGCTCTATGTCATCCGCAAACGTGCCTACAACGAGATCCGTGTCTCGACGCTGGGCGGCGCCGAGTCCTGGTATGTCGCGAGCCTGTCCCACAAGACGCTGGTCTACAAGGGGATGCTGCTGACGATGCAGCTCGACCAATATTTCCCCGACCTTCGAGATGAGCGCCTCGAGACCGCCATCGCGCTCGTGCATTCGCGCTTCAGCACCAACACTTTCCCGAGCTGGGACCGCGCCCACCCCTACCGCTACATCGCGCACAACGGCGAGATCAATACACTGCGCGGCAACATCAACTGGATGCGCGCCCGCGAGGCGCAGCTCGAGTCGTCGCTCTTCGGCGATGACATCGCGAAGATCGCGCCCGTCGTCAACGTCAACGGCAGCGATTCTTCGATGTTCGACAACGTGCTGGAACTGATGGTGCTCGCCGGCCGTCCGCTCGCGCACGCGATGATGATGATGATCCCGGAGCCTTGGTCGAAGCACGAGACCATGGATCCCGCCCGCCGCGCGTTCTACCAGTTCCATTCGAGCCTGATGGAGCCCTGGGACGGTCCCGCTGCGATCTGCTTCACGGACGGTGTGCGCATGGGCGCCGTGCTCGACCGCAACGGCCTGCGACCGGGACGCTACTGGGTCACCAAAGACGGCATGGTGGTCGCCGCCTCCGAGACGGGCGTACTCGACATCCCGCCCGCCGACATCGTCCGCAAGGGCCGCCTGCAGCCCGGCCACATGTTCATGGTCGACACCGAGCAGGGGCGCATCATCGACGATGAAGAGATCAAGCGCAGCGTGGTGCAGGAATGGCCCTACGCCGAGTGGCTGGGTGAGCATCTCGTCCACCTCAAAGAATTGCCGGCGGCGCCGAAGCTGCCGCCGCCGGAGCCCGAGCTGCTGCATGCGCGCCAGATCGCCTTCGGCTATACCTTCGAGGACCTGCGCATCCTGATGGCGCCGATGGCCCGTGACGGCGTCGAGGCCGTGGGATCGATGGGCAACGACACGCCGCTCGCGGTGCTATCGCAGCGTTCGCGCCTGCTCTACGACTACTTCAAGCAGCTCTTCGCGCAGGTCACGAACCCGCCCATCGACAGCATCCGCGAGGAGATCATCACCTCGTCGGATGTCTGGCTCGGCCCCATGGGCAACCTGCTCGAGCCGCGACCGACCGACTGCCGCCGCGTCGAACTCAAGGCGCCGGTGCTCACCAACGAAGAGTTCGCCAAGGTCCGGCGCCTGTCGTTGCCCGGTCTGAAGGTCGGGACGCTCTCGCTGCTGTTCCGCGCCGCCCGCGGTGCCGAGGGCATCGCCAAGTCGATGGAGCAGCTCTGCGACGAAGCACGGCGCCTGGTCGAGGAGGATGAGGTCAACATCCTCATCCTGAGCGATCGTGGTCTGTCGCGCGAAGAGGCGGCCGTCCCGGCGCTGCTCGCCGTCTCGGGCCTGCACCATCACCTCATCCGCGAGGGCTTACGCACCCGCGTGTCGCTCGCCCTAGAGACTGGCGAGGCGCGCGAGGTCCATCACTTCGCGCTCCTGATCGGCTATGGCTGCAATGTGGTGAACCCCTACCTCGCCTTCGAGTCGCTCGACGGCATGATCCGCGACAACCTCCTGACCAACGTTGACCACAAACTCGCCTGTGCGAACTTCGCCAAGGCGGCGACCAAGGGCGTGGTCAAGGTGATGTCCAAGATGGGCATCTCCGCGGTGCAGAGCTACCACGGTGCGCAGGTGTTCGAGGCGGTGGGGCTGCGTCAGGATCTGATCGACCAGTACTTCACGGGAACGGCGTCGCGCGTCGGCGGCGTTGGTCTCGACGTGATCGCCGAGGAGTCGTTGATGCGCCACCGCGCAGCCTTCCCCGAGCGTGCGGTCACCGGCCCTGCGTTGCCCGCGGGCGGGCAGTACCAGTGGCGCGCCGACGGCGAGTTCCACGTCTTCAATCCCGAGAGCATCCATCGCTTGCAGAAGGCGGTGCGCACCGGCAGTTACAAGACCTACAAGGCCTATGCGTCGCTCATCGATGAGCGTGCACGCAACCTCTCGACACTGCGCGGCCTGCTCGATTTTAAGAAGGGCGACCCTATCCCCCTTGACGAGGTCGAGTCCGTCGAGAGCCTCATCACCCGCTTCAAGACGGGCGCGATGAGCTACGGCTCGATCAGCCAGGAAGCGCACGAGACGCTCGCGATCGCCATGAACCGCATCGGCGGCAAGAGCAACACGGGCGAGGGTGGCGAGGATCCGGAGCGTCGGCAGCCGTTGCCGAACGGCGATTCAAAGAATTCAGCAATCAAGCAGGTCGCCTCGGGCCGCTTCGGCGTCACCAGCGAGTACTTGGTGAGCGCCAAGGAGATCCAGATCAAGATGGCGCAGGGCGCCAAGCCGGGCGAAGGCGGGCAGCTACCGGGCACGAAGGTCTATCCCTGGATCGCTAAAGCGCGGCACACCACGCCCGGGGTGGGGCTGATCTCGCCGCCGCCGCACCACGACATCTATTCCATCGAGGACCTCGCGGAACTGATCCACGATCTGAAGAACGCCAACCGTGCCGCGCGCATCAGCGTGAAGCTGGTGGCCGAGGTCGGCGTCGGTACCATCGCTGCGGGCGTCGCTAAGGCGCATGCCGATGTGGTGCTCATCAGCGGCCACGACGGTGGCACCGGTGCCTCGCCGCTCACCTCGACCACGCACGCGGGTCTGCCCTGGGAGCTCGGGTTAGCCGAGGCGCACCAGACCCTCGTGCTCAACAATCTGCGCAGCCGCATCACGGTCGAGACCGATGGGCAGTTGAAGACGGGACGCGATGTCGCGATCGCTGCGCTGCTTGGCGCCGAGGAGTTCGGGTTCTCCACCGCGCCTCTGGTGGCGGTCGGCTGCATCATGATGCGCGTCTGTCACCTCAACACCTGTCCGGCGGGCGTCGCGACGCAGGATCCGCGGCTGCGTGAACGCTTCGCGGGTGATCCGCAGCATGTGGTGAACTTCATGCGCTTCGTCGCGAGCCATCTGCGCGAGATCATGGCCGAGCTCGGTTTCCGTCGTCTCGAGGAGATGGTCGGCCGCGTCGATCGGCTCGAGCCGAAGGTGGCGCTCGATCACTGGAAGGCGCAGGGATTCGATTTCAGCAACATCCTCTACCAGCCCGATTCGGGTGCGGAGGTCGGACGCTATCGGCAGATCGACCAGGACCACGGACTCGACAAGTCGCTCGATGTGACGACGCTGCTCGAGCTGTGCAAGCCGGCGATCGAACGCGGTGCCCAGGTCGAGGCCAGCCTCCCGATCCGCAACGTCAACCGTGTGGTCGGCACCATCACCGGTAGCGAGGTCACCCGACGCTTCGGTGCAGCCGGCTTGCCGGAGGACACCATCCGTCTGCATTTCACCGGCTCGGCAGGGCAAAGTTTTGGCGCCTTCCTGCCGCGCGGCATGAGCTTCACCCTCGAGGGGGACGCCAACGATTACGTCGGCAAGGGCTTGTCGGGCGGCAAGCTCGCGATCTTCCCATCGAGCGAGGCGACCTTCCCGGCCGAGCGCAACATGATCATCGGCAACGTGGCGCTCTACGGCGCGACCGGCGGCGAGGTGTTCATCCGCGGCATGGCGGGCGAACGCTTCGCGGTGCGCAACAGCGGGGTCGACACCGTGGTGGAAGCCGTGGGGGACCACGGCTGCGAGTACATGACCGGCGGCCGCGTCGTCGTGCTGGGTCCCACGGGCCGCAACTTCGGCGCCGGCATGTCGGGCGGCGTCGCCTATGTGCTCGATGAGGACGGCGCCTTCGCCGCCGGCCGTGTCAACGCGCAGATGGTCGAAGTGGGTGGCGTCGATGATCCCGTCGAAGCCGAGGCGCTGCGCGCGCTCATCGCCCGCCATGTCGAGGTGACCGGCAGCACCCATGCCGCAGCGCTGCTCAAGACCTGGCCGCAGACGCTGGCACGCTTCGCACGCGTGATCCCCAAGGACTACAAGCGCGTGCTCGCCTGTCTGCAACGCGCCCACGACCAGGGTCTCTCCGGGGACGAGGCGGTGATGGCAGCCTTTGAGGAGAATTCGCGCGACCTCGCGCGCGTGGGGGGTAACTGATCATGGGTAAGCCGACCGGGTTCATCGAATACCTGCGCGAGACGCCGCTCGACCGCTCGCCGTCCGAGCGGGTGCGCGATTGGAAGGAGTTCCACCACCAGCTCGATGAGAAGTCGCTGCGTAACCAGGCCGCACGCTGCATGGACTGCGGCGTGCCGTTCTGCCACACCGGCAAGGCGATGAGCGGCGGTGCGTCAGGCTGTCCGGTCAACAACCTGATCCCCGAGTGGAACGATCTCGTCTACCGCGGGCTCTGGCGCGAGGCGCTCGAGCGGCTGCATCGCACCAACAATTTTCCCGAGTTCACCGGGCGTGTCTGTCCCGCGCCCTGTGAAGGGTCTTGTGTGCTCGGTATCAACGCGCCGCCGGTTTCCATCAAGAACATCGAGAACAGCATCATCGAGCGCGGTTTCGAGGAGGGCTGGGTCGTCCCGGAGCCGCCGAAGACCCGCACGGGTCGCAAAGTCGCCGTGGTGGGATCGAGTCCTGCAGGGCTCGCCTCCGCGCAGCAGCTCAACCGTGCCGGACATTCGGTGACGGTGCTGGAGCGCGCTGACCGCCCGGGCGGGCTGCTGATGTACGGCATCCCGAACATGAAGCTCGACAAGCAAGAGGTGGTGATGCGCCGCATCCACCAGCTCGAACAGGAAGGCATCCGATTCGTCTACAACGCCGAAGTCGGCGACAACTACGAGGCGCAGATGATGCGTCGGGACTTCGACGCCGTCGTGCTCTGCACCGGTGCGACGGTACCGCGCGACCTGTCGGTCGAGGGCCGGGCGCTGCAGGGCGTGCACTTCGCGATGGATTACCTCACAGACGCCACCCGTGCGCTGCTCGGCAAGGGACCAAAGAGCGCGACGATCCAGGCCAAGGGGCTCGATGTGGTGGTGCTCGGTGGCGGCGACACCGGCACCGATTGTGTCGGTTCGGCGATGCGCCAGGGCTGCCGTACGCTGACGCAGTTCGAGATCCTGTCGAAGCCGCCGACCGAGCGTGCCGAGGACAACCCGTGGCCGGAATGGCCGCGGGTCTACAAGACGGATTACGGCCAAGAGGAAGCCGCGGCCAAGTTTGGACGCGATCCGCGGGCCTACCTCACCACGGTCAAGCGCTTGGTGGGCGATGAGGCGGGTCACGTCAAGGAATTGGTGACCGTTGAGGTCGGTTGGGAGATCGACGCACAGGGCCGGTCTGTGCCGGTCGAGCAGCCGGGTACCGAGCGCCGTCAACCGACACAGCTCGTGCTGCTTGCGATGGGGTTCACCGGTCCGGAGGGCAGCTTGCCGCTTGATCTCGGGATCGAGCTCGATGAGCGCCGCAACATCCGCGCCGATGAGGCGAGCTACACGACGAGCGTGCCCGGCGTGTTCGCGGCGGGCGACTGTCGTCGCGGTCAGAGCCTCGTGGTCTGGGCGATCGCTGAGGGCCGCGGCGCGGCGCGCGAGTGCGACCGCTGGCTGATGGGATCGACCGACCTGCCTTGATTGATTCCGCCTTGATGTATTGGGCCGTGGGTCTCCGCCGCGTTCGGTGGCGGCTGGGATTTCGCGAACAAAGGCACCATGATCGCGGCGCTGCGCGCAGGGCTCGGTGAGCCGCGCTGACCTGAACCGGATGTGGTGGTGAGGTTCTGCAAGCCAAAAAAAACCCCACTTGCGCGGGGTTTCCAGTCTCGTCGTTCGCCGCCGATCGCTTGACGGCGGCTGCAAAGGAGCCGCCCCGCGGACGATAATGGTACCGGTCGGGACCCTTGCGGATCCCTCGGTCGTCGCCAAAAGGAGGCGGCGACCGTCCCGTGCCCGCGTCGATCGCCGGAGAAGAGCGTTGTCTGCATTCTGCATCGGGTGGTCGCGAAGCGACCGGATGGCAGGTGCGTCAAAGCCTCAATCTCCGCATTTGCCTTGAGAATCAACCGGTTAAGGGTCGTCTCGCCGCAACATGTCAAGCAAAGTATACACTTTGCGCGGGCCAATGGAAGTGCTTTTTTTGCGACAGCAGCCACAAGCGGCTGATTCGATTCAGTTTCCCCAGTGGGGGCCACGCGACAGCTCGACGAGCTCGTAGTAGGTCTGCATGTAGCCGGCCACTTGACCCTTCAGGAACAGGTATTCGCCGTCCGCCGTGCACCAGACGTCGTAGGGCGGATGTTCCTGCGGCAGCTCAGGGTTCGAGACGAACTGGAAATGCAGCGCATCGAAGGTGCCGGCGCCGACCGTGACCGTCTCGGAACCCACGAACACGATGTTCAGGCCGATCGAGAACAGCATCGGGCCGGTTGCGCCGCGGTGGTCGGGCGAGGACAGCAGCATCTGCGGGATGCGCTGCACCTCGCCGGGTTTTCTTTGATCGATCAGCCGGAGGTGCCAGGCGTCGCAGGCGATCGCATGGTTCTGGAAGGTGGCGAGCGGCGCCACGAGATCCATGCGCTGCGAAATCCGTCCTTCGAGCGAGGTGAAGGCCTCGCACTCGGCATGTTGCGGGTGGAAGCGGAACCAGCCGGAGCCCATGAACCGGCTGCCGACCGACAGCCGCACAAAGCAGTCCGTGGGCATCCAGTCTTTGTCCAAAGAATAGGTGATGTCGCGCATGACCGAGGGACGATCGTCGATCTCGCAGTGGGACGCGCAGGTCCGAGTGCCGTCCGCATGCACATCGATGCGGAAGAACTCGCGGCCGCGTTCTTCCCCCAAGCGCTCGGGCTTGCGGCTGGTGTAGAGCACCTTTCCCATCACGCTGCGATGGTCGCGCTGCAGGATGGGGAGCTTGAGATCGTCGGGAGCGTGGGCCATGGGGTTTCCGTTCAGGTGATGCGGACGGGTCTAGTGCTCAGGCGCCCTCAGCCGTCCAGGTGCGCGACTCGCGCACCGCGGCGCGGAAGTGCGGCAGGCACCAGGTCAGCAGCAGTGCGCCACCGATGGACACCACGGCCGCGACCACCAGCATCGAGTAGCGCAGCATCGATTCGTCGCCGAACACATAGTCTGTGAGAATCGCCACCGCGGTCGGGCCGACGAAGAAGCCGATCGCGTTGAGGACGAAGTAGTACATCGCGATGCACTGTGAACGCATGGAGGGCGGCGCGATGGCCACCACCGCCGCGGCACCGGCGGCGGTGGGCGCCGCCGCGCCGAGCGTCGCCGGCACCAGCATGGCGATGGCCAGCGCCGGGGTCGGCATCAGCACGAAAGCGCAGTAGCCGATGGCGAGGAACACGAACGATCCGAGACAGACCCGAACGTAGCCGTCCTCGTAGCGCTTCTGCAGCACGTCGCAGAGCCAACCGCCGACCATCACGCCGACGAGACCCGAGACGATGGAGACATAGCCGCGCACCTGCAACCAATAGCCGTACTCGGCATCCGAGAGCTGATAGGTACGGCGCAGGAACTCCGGGGTCCAGGAGCCGACACCGTAGGCCATGATGGCGAGGCCGGAGAGCGCGAGGAACAGCAGGATGAACGCCCGCCACCGCTTGAACACATGCGCGAAGGTGGCCCAGAGGGGACTCGCTTCGGTCTTGCGTCCCGTCTCGACGAACTCGCGCCGCGCCGGCTCGCGCACCGTGAGCAGCAGCAGGCCGATGAGGATGCCCGGCGCGCCCACCCAGACGAACATCTGTTGCCACGGCTCCAGCACGCCGACGAGCGGCCAATCGACTGGGCCTGCGGCGCGCAGCGTCGGATAGATCATGCCGCCGATGATCGAGGCGATGCCGAGGCCGCTCGAGACGCCTGCAGTGTAGAGACCGATCGCCCGGCCGACCTTGTCCGGCGGGAAGTAGTCCTTGAGCATCGAGAGCGCACAGGGGTTCAGCGTGGCCTCGCCGGCGCCCACCGCGACCCTTGCGAAGAACAGCAGCGGGAAGGTCACAGCGAGCCCGCAGGTCATCGTGGCGAGGCTCCAGAAGATGATGCCGGCGAACAGCAGCGCGCGGCGGTTGCCGCGGTCCGCGAACCAAGCGATCAGCAGTCCGAAGAAGGTGTAGAAGATGGCGAACGCGCCGCCCATCAGCAGGCTCACCTGCGTATCGTTGATGCCGAGCGATGCCTTGATGTCAGGCACCAACAGGTTGATGATCTCGCGATCGACGAAGGCGAGGATGTAGGCGAGCAGCAGGACCACCACCACATACCAGGCGTAGGCCTGATCGGGGTAGGGTGGTACGGCCCTCACCGTAGCCGGGTCGGTGGGGGGTGCAGCAGCAGGCAGCGTGGCGGGGGTCATCCGTATGCTCCGGGCGCGGACATGCCGCCGGTGTAAAGTGTGCACGCCTCGAGGTAGGCGCCCTCTGTTTGTAGCCCATTCCGAACCATCTTGAAAGCCAGTTACCACCCCGATTACTGCTTGCCGCTGCCAGACGGACATCCGTTCCCGATGGCGAAGTACCCGTTGGTACGCGAGCAGCTGCGCGCGGGCGGTTTGCTCGACGCCACTACTGAGCTCGTCCCTGAAGAGGCTGCCCACGATGATCTCGCCCGTGTGCACACCGCAGGCTACCTCGCGCACCTTTTTGGCGAGGGACTGACGGCGGCCGAAGTGCGCGCGCTCGGCGTACCCTGGTCTGCGAAGCTGCTGCGTCGCTCACGCCTTGCCGTGCAGGGCACATTGCTCGCGGCGCGGGCTGCCTTAGAGGAGGGTCTCGGCGGGAACCTCGCGGGCGGCACGCACCACGCATTCGCCGACCATGGCGAGGGGTTCTGCGTGCTCAATGATGTCGCCGTGGCGATCCGCTGCCTGCAGGCTGAGGGCAGGATCCGCCGCGCGCTCGTCATCGACCTCGATGTCCATCAGGGCAACGGCACGGCGGCGATCTTTGAGGGTGACGACTCGGTGTTCACGTTCTCCATGCACGGCGAGCGCAACTATCCGGCGCACAAGATGCGTTCGACACTCGATGTGGGCTTGCCGGATGGTACGGACGATGCGGCCTATCTCGGGGCGCTGGCGGCGCAGTTGCCGCGGCTGACCGAGGGTTTCCGACCGGAGCTGGTGTTCTATCTCGCAGGCGTCGATGTGGCGGCGGGTGATCGCTACGGCCGCTTCGCGCTCAGCGACGCCGGTCTGCGCGAGCGCGAACGGCAGGTGCTCGGCTGGGCCCGCACCCAAGGGCTGCCGCTCACCGTGACGCTGGCGGGGGGTTATGCCGCGACGCCGGCGCGCACCGCCGCGCTGCACGCGATGGTGTTCGAGGAGGCTGCGGCATGAGCCGACCGCGATTGTTCCAACGCATCCTCCGTCGAGCGGCAGAGCACCGCTGGCTGCCCGACGGGCGAATGCTCGAGTTCTATCCGCCTTTCCTCGTCATGCGCATCAAGGTGCTCGAGGTCTCTGCGCAGTGGCGCAAGGTGCGCATCCGGTTGCCGCTCAACGCGATCTCGCGCAATCCGGGCGGGGTGATGTTCGGCGGCTACCAGGCCGCGCTCGCCGACCCGATCGCAGCGCTCGCCTGCGCAAGGGTGTTCCCGGGTTACTCGACCTGGACACGCTCGATGCAGATCGACTTCGACATCGGCGGCAGCAGCGATCTCGAGCTGCGGTTCGAGTTCCCGCCCGACCTCGAGGCTCGCATCGGGGGTGAACTGGCGCGCGATGGCCGCAGCACGCCCTCGTTCGAGTACGGCTATTTCTTGGCGGATGGGCGGCGCTGCACCCGTATCGTCAACACCGTGGCGATCCGGCCGCGGGGCTACAGCAAAGCGACCACGCCGCCGGCACCGCAGCAAGGGGTGGATTGAACGACGAGCTCAGGCCGTCTCGAGCATCAGCGTGCGCAGCTTCTTGATCGCGTTCGCCTCGAGCTGGCGGATACGCTCGGCGGACACGCCGTGTCGCGCTGCGAGATCGTGCAGCGTCGCTTTGTCGGCATCGCCCGCCATCCAGCGGCTGGCGAGGATGTCCCGGCTGCGCGGGTCGAGCTCGGCGATCGCCCGGGCGAGCCCAGCGTGCGAAGCGTCCTCCCATTCGGCATCTTCGACCTGCTGCGCGGGATCGGCATCCGGAGCCGGCAGGTAGGCGGCGGGGTTGTGTATGTCCTCTTCGTCCGACTCGGAAGGTGAGGGATCGAAGGTGAGATCGCGGGCGCTCAAGCGGCGCTCCATCTCGGTGACTTCCGAGGGCTCCACGCCGAGTTCCCTCGCGACCGTGGCGGTCTCTTCGGCGGTCAGCCAACCCAGGCCTTTCTTCATGCGACGCAGGTTGAAGAACAACTTGCGCTGCGCCTTGGTGGTGGCGACCTTGACGAGCCGCCAGTTGCGCAGCACGTACTCGTGGATCTCAGCGCGGATCCAGTGCACGGCGAAGGACACGAGCCGTACGCCGAGATCCGGGTCGAAGCGCTTGACCGCCTTCATCAGGCCGACATTGCCTTCCTGCACCAGATCGCCGACGGGCAACCCATAGCCGAGATAGCCGCGGGCGATGTGCGCGACGAAGCGCAGGTGCGAGAGCACCAAGGCGCGTGCGGCCTCGACATCGGCATCATCGCGGAAACGGCGCGCGAGCGACTGCTCGTCTTCGCGCGACAGTACGGGGACGCGCGACACGCGTTCGAGATAGGCGTCGAGGCTGCCGAGGGGACCGGCAAGCGCGGCATCCGAATAGCGGGCGATCAGGGCGTTGGCAGTCATGACTATACCTCTCGATGCAGTTTAGCACTCCCTGACTTTGAGTGCTAAGCAGCGCGCAAGTTATAATCTTTTTTCATTTATAAATCAATTGGTTGGGAGATCAGCAGCGGTGACTTGCAGCGCGTGTCGCGCCGTCAGTGCTGCGGCGAGATGCGGGCGATCTGGCGGGCCGCGCCCACCCAGGCGCCAACCAACCCGAGCAGGGCGCCTGCGAGCACCAACGCCAGCGTCTCCTCCCCGGCGAGTCCGGCGAGGCGGAGTTGGCCGCCGTAGAGCGACACCAAGCGTGCCACCGGCGCTTCGAGGGAGGCGAGCAGCGCGGCGAGGAGGCCGAGTGCGAGCAGTCCGCCGAGCAAACCTTGGAACAGGCCTGAGTAGAGGAAGGGACGGCGGATGAACGCGTCCGAGCCACCGACCAGTTTGGTGACGGCGATCTCGGGCAGGCGCGCCGCGATCTCGACGCGGGTGGTGTTGCCGATGACGGCGAGCACGCCGAGTCCGAACAGCACCGCCGAGGCGAGGAACAGCGTACGCAACACCGCGAGCAGGGCGGCAAGCCGCTGCGCCCATTCCGTGTCGGCCTGCACGATCTCCACCTCGGGCCAGTCGGCGAGCGTGTCGCGCAGCCGCTCGAGGGCGGCCGCGTCGCGCTGCGCCGTGGTCGGCTGGATCACGAGCGTGTGCGGCAGGGGGTTGCTGTCGAGCGCATCGAGCGCCTTGCCGAAGCTGGAGCGCTGGCGGAATTCTTTGAGACCCTGTTCTGCGGTGATCAGGGTCACGGTGGCGATGCCGGGCTGACCGCGTATGGCGATCGCGAGCTCCTGCGCCCGCTCCACG
>Ga0209107_10001662_pt1 | contig 12448 bp, 9 predicted proteins | sample LakErihyJuly2011_2_FD_187460 | JGI IMG/M metagenome (GOLD analysis project Ga0209107, IMG submission 187460) | Freshwater microbial communities from dead zone in Lake Erie, Canada - CCB hypolimnion July 2011 (SPAdes) (version 2) | ecosystem: Environmental > Aquatic > Freshwater > Lentic >... | reverse complement strand
ATTCGGTTTTTTATGAATAATAGGACCGGCCCATTTCCATAAATCTTTTAAAGGAGCCACTGCACGACTTATAGCGTAATCAAACTTTTTATTTTTAATATCCTCTACACGGGTGTGTTGTGTTTTAATATTTTTGATACCTACCATCTCACAAACGGCATCTACTACTTTTAGTTTCTTCGCAATACTATCCACTGCTAAAAACTGTACTTCGGGAAAAAATATCGCCATGGGTACGCAGGGAAAACCACCACCGCAACCCATATCAATCACCTGGGTTCCTTTTTCCCATTCTGCAATGGCTGCAATACTTAATGAATGTAATACGTGGTGTAAATAAAGTTGATCAATGTCCTTTCGGGAAATTACGTTTATTTGACTATTCCATTCGGTGTACGCCGCTTCTAATCCAGCCAATTGTGTTAATTGGGCAGGGGTAAAATCGGCAAAGTATTTGGTAATTAACTCCAATTTTTGTTCGGTGCTTTCCATACGCTTGGCAAGGTAAATAAATAATAAAAGAAAGACCAGATATCAAATAATAAATACCATGGCCATAAATCTAATTCGTTTAATTTTTTCATGGTCACTCTTAACACAATGCCTTGAATTAAAAAACGTACTCCCCATATGCTAGCTAGTAATATATATTGCTTGGTAAATACTAAAGCAGCTATTAAAACAGGATACACTAAAAACTGACTAAAAGCATACATTGCCAATAAAATAGCGTGGTGAGTTTTATAATATTTACTAGTGGTGTAGTGTCTATATTTTTGTGTCATCCATTCGTTAAAACTAGTTTTTGGCTCACTTAATGTATGGGCCTCTTTATCAATAACGATGGCAGTATTTTTTTTATTAGCTACCTGATTAATAAATAAATCATCATCCCCACTTGGCATTTGATTAATAGAAGAGAAGCCTTTGTTGCGTAAGAACACATCTTTTTTATAAGATAAATTACGACCCACTCCCATATAAGGCATGCCTGCTAGCGCATAGGAGAAATATTGTAAAGCCGTTTGAAAAGTCTCAAAGCGAATTAATTTATTTAAAAAACCAGGCTTCTTTTTATAGGCACCATAGCCTAATACAATTTCAATATCATCATCATATCCATCCTGCATTAATTGCATCCAGTTTTCGCTTGCTGGCACACAGTCTGCATCGGTTAACAATAAGGTTTCATTTTTAGCCGATTTAATACCCATAGACAAAGGAAACTTTTTCCCATTAATCATTTTTGCGTCCTGAGATAGGGTAACAATATTTAAGTTTTTAAATGACTTTCTAAACTCTTCCAATAAATACCGAGATTCATCCTCCGAATTATCATTCACTAAAACAATTTCATGGGTGGTACTATATTGTTGAACCAACACACCTGGTAAAAAGTTGGCTAGGTTTTCGGCTTCGTCGCGCGCACAAATCACCACCGAAATAGGGTGTTCTACATTCACTGCTTTTTTAGGCTTCTTATAAATTGCCAATCGTAGGAAAAAAAATAGATAGTAAAACAGCTGAATTGCTATTATGCAAGCGAATGCACCTATCAGGATATTTGATACGGGTAGGTTAGTAATCATAGTACAAAAGTAAGACTATTTGACCTTACCTTTGCTGCATGGCTGCATTAGCATTTGAATTAGCATATCAGAGTAAGGTGGGGGCATCCCGCGCAGGTACCATTACCACCGATCATGGGATTATTGAAACACCTATTTTTATGCCAGTGGGTACCATTGGCTCAGTAAAAGCGGTTACCCAACAGCAATTAAAGGCCGACATTCATGCACAAATTATATTAGGCAATACCTATCATCTTTATTTAAGACCCGGCACCGAAATTTTAGAAGCAGCAGGTGGACTTCATAAATTTATGGGATGGGACCGACCTATCTTAACGGATAGTGGGGGCTATCAAGTTTTTTCATTGGCCAACAATCGAAAAATTAAACCGGAGGGGGTAGTTTTTCAATCGCATATTGATGGCAGTAAACATTTGTTTAGTCCAGAAAAAGTAATGGATATTCAACGAAGCATTGGTGGAGATATTATTATGGCATTTGATGAATGTCCTCCCATACCAAGTACCTATGAATATGTGAGAAAGAGTATGGATTTAACCCATGTTTGGTTAGATAAATGTTTTAATCGTTTAGCAGAAACGCCGGACTTGTATGGGCATACACAAAATTTATTTCCTATTGTGCAGGGCGGGTTAAATAAGGATTTAAGAAAAGCTTCTTGTGAATATATTAGTTCCAAAAATGCAGTAGGCAACGCCATTGGGGGGTTAAGCGTGGGCGAGACCGAGGAAGAGATGTATGAATTTACGGCACATTGTTGTGAATATTTGCCGGTTGACAAACCCCGTTATTTAATGGGGGTAGGAACGCCTTGGAATATTTTAGAAGCCATTGATTTAGGGATAGATATGTTTGACTGTGTGATGCCAACGCGCAATGGTCGCAATGGCATGGTATTTACTTCCCAAGGAGTGATAAATATCAAGAATAAGAAATGGGAGAAAGACTTTTCACCATTGGATCCAGGTATACCTAATGAGTTAAGTCAATATTATACAAAGGCTTATATGCGCCATTTGTTTGTAGCAGATGAAATTTTAGGATTACAATTGGCGAGTATTCAAAATTTATCCTTTTATTTATGGTTGGTAGGCGAAGCCAGAAAACATATTATTGCGGGGGACTATAGTAGTTGGAAAGTGGACATGATTCAACAAGTAAAAACGAGATTGTAAATTTAATAGCGTGAAAAAATTAGACTGGTATATATTAAAAAAGTTTTTGAGAGTTTTCTTCTTCTCTATTTTTTTATTTGCAGTCATTGCAGTTGTTATTGATGTGAGTGAAAAAACGGATGATTTTGTGCGCTCCGGGTTATCTGGTCCAGAGATATTTACACACTATTATATTGGATTTATACCACATATTATTGCGTTACTTTTTCCGTTGTTTGTATTTATTGCCGTTATTTTTTTTACTTCCAAAATGGCGGGTCAAACCGAAATTGTGGCCATTTTAGCAAGTGGAACTACTTATAACAGATGGCTACGTCCTTATTGGATTGGAGGCGTATTATTAGGTTTATTATTATGGGTTTCTAACCAATGGATTGTTCCAAAAGCAAATAATATTAGAGGAAGTTTTGAAGCCGCTTATGTAGACGCGCACTCTAGTTACAATGCATTAATAACTACTTCTCCGGATGTTTATTTTAGGATTGACTCTTTTACTTATGCGGGTATTTATGGTTATGATACGGCCAACAATAGAGGGAGGGGTTTCTTTACATATCGTGTTGAAAAAGGAAAAGTGGTAAGTAATTTAAGAGCAGAAAATATAATCTGGGATACAGCCACAAAAAATTGGCGTTTAACGGATGTGATTGAAAGAAAAGTATTGGATAGTAAAGAATCTGTAAGCTTTACTATGGAGATACGAAAAACGTATCCATTTAAGCCAATAGATATTAAAAAAGACAAATACACGAAGGATAAACTGACAACGACACAACTTATTAATCAAATTAAGGTGGAGGAGTTAAGAGGTTCTGAGGGGCTGAATGAATTAAAAATTGAAAGGTACCGAAGGGACGCAACACCAATCACTGTTTTACTCTTAACCCTCATTGGTGGTATTATTGCAGGAAAAAAGGTAAGGGGAGGGAGTGGTTCGCATTTGGCACTTGGATTTGTGATTGCTGCGTTATTTATTATCACCGATCGGTTCTCTACCATCTTTTCGACTAAGGGAAATTTACCCCCTTTATTGGCCGCATGGATTCCCAATTTGATTTTTATATGGGTGGTGTATTATTTATACAAAAAAGCGCCTAAATAAGCCATTTTTAGTTAACTTTACGCGTCATTTTAAAAGGGTGGCAATCATCATAAACTAAAGGGCATTTATGGAAGCAATCAAAGATCTATTCAGTGCAAAAGCAACTGCTGCGGCTGCTGAGATTAAAGAGATCATTAAAACACACGGTGAAAAGAAAATTGGCGAGGTAACACTTGCACAAGTATACCAGGGAATGCGAGGTATCACCGGCTTGGTTACTGAAACAAGTTTATTAGATGCACAAGAGGGGATTCGTTTTAGAGGCTTCTCTATTCCTGAATTACAAGACAAATTACCAAAAGCACCAGGTGGAGATGAGCCATTACCCGAAGGTTTATTTTATTTAATGATGGTAGGAGAAATTCCTAAAGCGGAAGATGTAAAGGAGATTACTAATAATTGGCAAAGAAGAAGTCATGTGCCTACACATGTATTTGATGTAATAGATGCGTTTCCAATTAGCGCGCATCCTATGACCATGTATGTTGCTGCTGTAATGGCTTTACAAACTGAAAGTAAGTTTTCAGCAGCGTATGCAAAGGGCGTAAATAAAAAAGATTACTGGCAATATACCTATGATGATTCCATGGATTTAATCGCAAGATTACCAAGAATCGCTGCATACATATACCGAAGAAAATATAAGAACAACGAACATATTCATCCCAACGGATTATTGGACTGGGCAGGTAACCTTGCTTATATGATGGGCTTTGAGGACGAGAGTACAAAAGAATTAATGCGTTTATACATGACCATTCATGCGGACCATGAAGGGGGGAATGTATCGGCACATACAACGCACATAGTAGGTTCTGCTTTGAGTGATCCTTATTTAAGTTATGCAGCGGGTATGAACGGTTTAGCTGGTCCTTTACATGGATTAGCGAATCAGGAAGTAATTAAATGGATTTTTGAAATGCAAGAAGCCATTGGTTCAGATAGTCCAACCAAAGAACAAATTGTGGACTATGTTCAAAAAACATTGGCATCAGGAAAAGTAGTTCCAGGATATGGTCATGCGGTATTAAGAAAAACGGATCCTCGTTTTACTGCACAAATGGCTTTTGGTAAAAAACATTTACCAGACGATAAATTAGTAAACACAGTTTGGAATATTTATGAAACGGTGCCTCCCATTTTAGAGTCCTTAGGGAAAGTAAAAAACCCTTGGCCTAACGTGGATGCACATAGTGGTGCTTTATTAGTTCATTATGGTATTGTAGAATATGAGTTCTACACGGTGTTGTTTGCAGTAAGCCGTGCCTTAGGCGTATTGGCTAGTTTAACTTGGGATAGGGCTTTAGGTTTCCCGTTAGAGCGTCCTAAATCAGTTACCACAGAAGCGGTGAAGCTTTGGTTAGATGGCAAAGGAGAGATTTAATAAATAATTAAAATAATATAATAGCATCCAATAGGGTGCTATTTTTTTTGCACTCAACTTATGCATTCGGTTGATAATGAAAGTAGTAGAAAATTTTCTGAGTCTTGATGAAGCCATTTATTAAAGTATTTACATTAAAAAAAATCGTAACTTTATAGTCAATAATCTTACTCTTATGCAAAGTTTAATTTTTTTAGGCGTTATCGCACTAATCATATTCTCTAGTTTAATAACAGTAAATCAAGGTACGATTGCCGTGATTACTATGTTTGGTAAATACCGTCGAATTTTAATGCCAGGCCTAAGATTCAAAATTCCTTTTATTGAGAATATCTATAAAAGAATAAGTATTCAAAATCAAAGTTTGGAATTGGAATTTCAGGCTGTTACCATTGACCAAGCCAATGTATATTTTAAGAGTATGTTATTATACTCTGTACAAAACTCTACCGAGGAAACGCTTATTAAAGTAGCTTTTAAATTTATAAGCAATAAGGACTTAATGCAGGCATTAGTGAGAACGGTAGAAGGAAGTATTAGAGCATTTGTCGCTACTAAAAGACAAGCAGAAGTATTAACAGCTAGAAAAGATATTGTAGACTATGTTAAAGACCAAATTGATCATAGTTTAGAGGAATGGGGGTATCATTTACAGGATTTACAAATTAACGACATCACTTTTGATCAGCAGGTAATGGATAGTATGAGTAAGGTGGTAGCAAGTAATAACTTAAAGGCTGCGGCGGAAAATGAGGGCCAAGCCTTATTAATTACTAAAACCAAAGCGGCGGAAGCAGAAGGTAATGCAATTAAGATATCGGCACAGGCCGAAAAAGAAGCTGCTCAATTAAGAGGCCAAGGGGTTGCCTTGTTCAGACAAGAAGTAGCTAAGGGAATGAGTGAGGCTGCAGAAGAAATGAAGCAAGCGAACTTAGATACCAATGTGATTTTATTTAGTATGTGGACTGAAGCCATTAAAAACTTTGCAGAATTTGGAAAAGGGAACGTCATATTCTTGGATGGTAGTCCAGAGGGGATGGATAAAACTATGAAACAAATGATGGGGTTAATTACAAGTAAAGATGAAAAGAAATCTTAATGATTAGCTTCTTCAAAATATATATGATGAGGTATTCCTTGTTTTTTATCTTGATCCTGTTTTGCAGTTTCAAAGCAGACCCGCCAACGGAGAACGAAGTATATTGTTATATTGTAAGTATTGGCATTAAAAATCCAGAAATTGTTTTGAAACAAGCAATTTACGAGTCGGGCCATTTTAAGTCCAATATTTTTAAAACTAAAAATAACTTATTTGGTTTTAGAAGAACAATGACCTATTTAACTTATAAAGATTGGAAGGCCTGCGTTGATTATTATAAAGTTTGGCAGGATAAGCGTTATAAAGATACGAACCAGGACTATTATACTTTTTTACAAAATATAAATTATAGCGGGTATGATAGGTACAAATATGTAAAAGAGTTGAAAAGAATCAAAATAAGGGGTTCTTTAACATGTAAATAGTAAAATAAGTAAAGTAATAGAATCTTATTTGATGAAAGACAAACTGTTTACGCCCTTTATTATTTTATGTTCAGTAATTATCCTATTACTTGCTTCTTCTTATTTTAATGTAAGTTCTATCCGTTTTTTACATCTCAAGAACATTGATTTGCTGTCTGATATAAGAAAACAGCAATCTCCTAAACCCTTGCCACTTCCGATTGTAGAAATAGATTCAGTTATTGTCAATAGCCAATACAAGCAACCCACAGACAATACCATGGTCATTGATTATGGAGTAGATTCAAATGCATCCATCACTCATTTTTTTGCTAAACTAGATGCAATAAAATCGAATCCTAAAAAAATGCGCATTGCGTATTTTGGTGACTCGTTTATTGAAGGCGATTACGTTACCGACGAGCTAAGAAAAAAAATGCAATTAGCATATGGAGGAAATGGAATTGGCTTTATGCCTATGCAGTCCATTGTAGAAAGTGATTACAACAATATTAGTTTCAAGTCCAATAAAAACTGGTTAGATAATAATTTTATATCAAGTCCTAATAATACCCTCTTAGGATTAGCGGGACATGTATTCTATGCCAATGGTAATGCCACCAGCACTTATGCGCCAAGGAAAGGGGGTAGTTTTAATATGGTAAAATTGTATACAGGTAAATCAACTACAACCAACCCATCCGTTACAGTAGCAAAGGATAATGTAAGTCAAGCCTTTACGCTAACCAATTCTAATTTAGTGAATGAAACAACCATTAGTGCACAGCCTATCCGTGAAATAAAAGTAACCAGTGTTGATAATCAATTGCCTATTTATGGAATTAGTATTGAGGATGCAACTGGTATTTATATAGATAATTATGGATTTAGGGGGAACTCGGGATTGCTGACCAATAAGATTTCGGAGGACATGATGAGGCAATTTAATGATTACTTCAACTATGATTTAATAATTGTTCATTATGGATTAAATGCTGTTTCGCATGGCAATGTTAAATTTACATGGTTTGAAAATGCGCAAAGCAAGCTCATTAAAAAAATACAAAGTGCCTTCCCTAATACACCCATACTTTTAATGAGTACAAGTGACATTGGATACAACCAAGACGGGACTTGGGTTACTGAGCCAGGTGTTCCCTATATGGTATCAACACAAAGAAGTATTGCTAAGAAAAATAAAATTGCATTTTGGGATTTGTATTCTTCCATGGGCGGTGAAAATACGATGGTGAACTGGGCCCAGCAATCACCAAGATTAGCTGCATTGGATTATATCCATTTAAATGGGCTAGGGGCTAAAAAAGTAGCTGATATTTTTTATGATAAGCTAATGACTACTAAAAGTCATTATGAAAAAAACAAGTTAAAATAAATGACAGCGATTGATTATCATAGAATATTGGAGTCATTTGTTTACAGTGAAAAGAATCCACTGATGTTTAATAGTGGCTTTTTCTTATACTTTTTTTGTTTTTTCTTAATGGGGTACGCTTTATTTTTTAAAACGAGTAAAGCGCGTATCTATTTTTTAACATTGTTTTCCTTATACTTTTTTTATAAGGCTTGCAACTGGTATGTAGGATTTATTGTGCTCGCTGCTATTATTGATTTTAAATTAAGCAACATAATTTATATCATGCCCGTAGGTTTAAAACGAAAGCTATTACTTTGGACAAGTATTTTTTTAAACTTATTATTGCTTTTCACATTTAAGTACACCGATTTCTTTATTGGGTTGATGAATGATATTGGAAATTCTCAAATTAACTTATTAAAGCTTGCACTTCCTGTGGGTATTTCCTTTTATACCTTTGAAAATTTGAGTTATACATTGGATGTTTATGACGGTAAAGTAAAGCCACTCAATAAATTTATTGACTATTTATTCTTCCTGTCATTTTTTCCAAAACTTATGATGGGACCTATTGTTAGAGCAAAAGACTTTTTACCACAAATAGCCAAAAAGCCTAGTGTAAGCAATGAGCAAATAGGGGAAGGGTTGTATTTGATCACTGCCGGCATCATTAAAAAAGTAATTATCAGTGATTACATTAATGCCAATTTTGTACGTATTATATTTGACAATCCAAGTGCCCATTCCGGAGCGGAATGTTTAATGGCCTTGTATGGTTATGCCATGGTAATATATTGTGACTTCTCAGGGTACGCTGATATGGCTATTGGGATGGCAAAATGGATAGGCTTTGAAATCAATATTAATTTCTTATCTCCTTATCAGTCTAGCTCCATTACTGAATTTTGGAAACGATGGCATATATCATTATCCAGTTGGTTAAAGGACTATTTATATATCCGCTGGTTGGGCGGGAATAAAAAAGGCAAAATTAGAACCAAAATAAATTTAATTATCACCATGCTATTGGGTGGTTTTTGGCATGGTGCGAGTTGGAACTTTATATTTTGGGGCGCGCTTCATGGGGTAGCACTTGTATTGGATAAAATGTTTAACTCCTTTTTTGGCAAATTCATTCCTAAGACAAAATTTTCAAGAATGATAGGGATTATTATTACTTTTCATTTTGTATGTTTCGGTTGGATCTTTTTCAGGTCCAATACTTTTGCCAATAGCTGGGTATTTATTGAGAAAATTATACACCAGTTCAAACCTGTTTCCTACCTTGAGTTTTTCAAAGGGTATTCCAGCGTTTTTGTATTGATTGGTATTGGATTTATGCTGCATTTTATTCCAACCCGCATTGAAAAGGCTTATCAGCAATTCCTAGTTAAAACGCCGGTCCCAGTAAAAATAATTTATCTCTTTATCTGTATCCTTATTGCTATTCAGTTTAAACAAGCCGACGCCATAAAGCCTATTTATTTACAGTTTTAGGTTTCGTTACTTTTCTCTTTGCTATTCACCCATTTGCACTTAGTTTTGCAGCCCTAGGGGAATTAGCTCAGTTGGTAGAGCGCTTGCATGGCATGCAAGAGGTCAGCGGTTCGAACCCGCTATTCTCCACTAATTTTTTTTACATCTCCATCATCTTTGTAACTAAAAAAGGCAATTGCACCTCCAGCTGAAGCACCTACAATTTTCAACCAAACTGGTAACTCTTTCAACCACATAGCAAAATTTAATAGATAACTAGCTAATTCATTAAGCAATGAGCCTGCATCAGAATCATTTTTTTTAAAATCTAATGTACTGTTTATCCATTCCGTACTAGCGAAAAACGCAAATATGCAAAGTGCACAAACTATAAATGCAATCCAAAAAAATAGTTGTTTTAATAATATATGAGTCACCTGAAGGTTTTCTTTTAAATCATTATTTTCTTGTTGTTCCATAAATATAATTTTTAGTCTTAATTCATCAAATGGGATAATCACATAAATATATTATAATATTTAATTATAATTTTATTTATTTATATGAATCCCACTCCATTTATCAACTTTTAGCATATTTTATTTGTTGTTTAATTACTTTTGCGTCCAATTTAAGCTAGCACATCACTAAATGAATAAATTTCAACGATCTGTTTTGGTATTATTAACGTTTCTATCTGTAAATCAAGCATTTAGTCAAATAATGGATGTTAAAGTGAAAGTAGTGGATAAAGCAGGCAAGGTGTATAGCATGGCGGTGGTTCTATACTATGAAAAAGGCAAAAGCAAAGAATCGTTTAATGTGCAAAAAGCGTCAAGAAGCATTGCGGATGCTGCTGGTATCGTGTATCTTAAAGTAGACAGTGCAAAAAACTATTTTTTTAGAACGAGTTGGGTGGGATATCAAATAACAGATACGGTTTTTAATTTTAGTCAAAATAGCTTTCAAAGTTTGCTTTTAAAGGAATCCACTTCCATGTTAAACGAGGTGGTGGTTAAATCCTCTAAGCCCTTAATTCGTCAAGAGGATGACAAATCCATAGTAGATCCGGAACCTTTGGCGGCGAGTAGTACCAATGCTTTTGAGACCATTGAAAAAACACCAGGTATCATTACGGATCAAGATGGTAATATATATTTAAATGGTTTGTCGCCCGCTTCCATACAAATAAATGGTAGAGATTTAAAGATGAGTCCAACAGATATAGCCATCATGTTAAAAAGTTTACCTCCTAATGCGATTCAAAAGATTGAGTTAATCCGTACCCCATCTGCTAAATATGATGCATCGGGGGGCGGGGGTGTGGTGAATATTGTTTTAATGAAAGGTATTAAATTGGGGGTGAATGGTTCCGTGAATACAGGCTTTGCCCAAGGTTTATATGGGAATCAGTTTATTGGTTTTAATTTAGCAAACAATAATGATAAGTTAAACTCTTATGTGAATGCCCAGTATAGTAATAACAATGGGTATACCATTTTAAATTCAGACCGGAGTGTTACCTTGGATACTTTGTTAATACAAAATGCAAGAACAGTTTTTCCAAGTAATGCTATAAATATGGGATATGGATTTGGCAAAACTTTTGGTGAAAAATGGGAGTTGAATTATGATGGAAGAATCAGTCAAAATAAGTCGGACAATAATACTTTAAATGCTTCTATCGTAAAAGTGATTTCACTCAATAAGAATTTAAGTGAACTGAATTCATTGGTGGATAATGATGCAAACAATAAATTTATTAATCAATCCTTTAGAGCTAAGTTGAAATTAGATACCGTTGGTGGAGAATGGATAAACGATTTAGCTTTTAATTTTTCCAATAGCAATACCACTCAGGTGTACACAAATTTTTTTGTAGGCAATTCTAATTTATTTGGGGGAAATGGAAATTTTGGAAATGACCGAAGTTTTTTTACCTATCAGTCTGATTTTAAAAAGAAATTATTGGGGTTGAGTACGGAAGCGGGTTTTAAGACATCTACTTTGAATTTTGATAGCCGTTCTAATTATACAAAGACTGCACAAAATATCACAAGCCCCGATCCATTTAGAACCAATAGTTTTACCTATACCGAACAAATTAATGCGGCGTATATCCAAGGTGCTAAAACCTGGGGACCTGTTATTTTAAAAGTAGGTACGAGGTTTGAGCAAACCATCATGCAAGGGCGCCAATTAGTGCCAAAGGATACTACTTTTTCTTTAAACAGAACAGACGCATTTCCTTATGTTTATTTAAGCAGAAAGATTTTTAAAATTTTAGAATATGAAGTGCGCGCTTTTTTGGTGTATCGTAAAACGATTAGCCGACCTTCTTATGAATTTTTAAATCCATTTGCAAAGTATATAGATCCTTTTTTGTATGAAGTAGGTAATCCTAACTTAAGGCCACAGTTTACCAATAACTATGAGGCCAATATTAGTGTGGATGACAAGCCCTTGTTTGCATATGGTGTAAATGAAACCAAAGACATATTTACCAATGTAGTTTATCAATCCCCAACAAATAAACAAGTGAGTTATCGTACCTATGATAATTTAGGGAAGAGTAGGGAAACCTATTTCAGAATTTTAGGTGTCATACCTCCAGGGAAAAAATTCTTTGCAGTATTGGGTACTCAATACAATCGCAATGATTACAATGGGTTTTATGAAGGCAAACCTATTTCGTTTAATAAAGGAACTTGGACTTTCTTTACTTTCCAATCCCTTAAGTTAGATGGACTATCCACTATGACATTAAATGGATTTTGGCGATTAAGTGGCCAACAACAATTTTATGAATTATCTAATTTTGGCTCACTCAATACTTCTATT
>Ga0209107_10001661_pt1 | contig 12456 bp, 6 predicted proteins | sample LakErihyJuly2011_2_FD_187460 | JGI IMG/M metagenome (GOLD analysis project Ga0209107, IMG submission 187460) | Freshwater microbial communities from dead zone in Lake Erie, Canada - CCB hypolimnion July 2011 (SPAdes) (version 2) | ecosystem: Environmental > Aquatic > Freshwater > Lentic >... | reverse complement strand
TATGGTGACCAAACCTTACAAGTTCGTGGTGGTGCTGGTTTATTCCAAGGCGCTCCTCCTTTTGTATGGATTTCTAACCAAGCTTCTAACTCAGGTATGGCATTATTTGGAAGTATTACTGACGCAGCAGGCTACAATTTCTCTCCTGATATTAATTTTAACCGTCCGCAAGCAACTGCTGGTTTAAGTAATTCTTATAGTATTAACGTAACTGATCCTAATTATAAATTCCCTCAAGTATTTAAATCTACTTTAGCGGCTGATAAAAAATTAGGTAATGGTTGGACAGTTACTGCTGAAGGATCATATACTAAGCAATTAAATGCTTCAGTATTCCAAAATATTGCACTTCCTTCAAATGGCATAATGCGTTTAACAGATGAAAATATTAAACTTCCTTTAACTGGTTTAGTACGTTTAACAGACGGTCGTTACAGATTCCCTGCTACAACATCTTTTCCAGCAATACTAGATGCTAACAAGAAAGTTATAAATCCAGTTAATAATCCTTCTATTGCTAATGCAATTTACATGACGAATTCAAATGCAGGGTATGCTGCTACTGGAACTTTACAAGTTCAAAAAGTAACTAAAAACTTTATTGCTACTGCAGCCTATACAAGACAAGTTGCTTATGATGCATCGGTGAGCGGTTCTACTGCGACAACAATGTGGGCTGGGAAAGCTACTTCTGATGATCCTAATGAATTCATTGCTGGTTTTTCTAATAACTATTTACCACATAGAATTATTGCGAGCATGATATATAAGAAAGAATTTTCTAAGAACTTATTATCATCTATTGGTTTAGTATATGAAGGGGCTCCAAACTATACTACTTCTTATCTTGTAGCTGGAGACGTTAATGGTGATGGTCAGACCAGTAATGACTTAATGTTTGTACCTAAAGACGCTTCTCAAATTAAGTTGGTTACAGCTTCAACAATTACTGTGAATGGAGTTGCTTATCCTGATAGAAGAGATCAAGCTACTTTATGGAACCAATTAAATACTTTTATTGAAAATAACCCTTATTTATCTACACGTAGAGGTCAATTTGCTGAAAGAAATGCCTACGTATTACCTTGGACACATAAATTAGATTTAAACTTTACCCAAGACATTAGATTTACTTCTGGTAAAAACAAGCATACCATTCGTTTAACAGCTGATATTTATAACTTTACAAACTTGTTAAATAAAGATTGGGGCGTATTCTATGTACCAACCACCACCACTCCTTTAGCATTAACAGGAATTGATACAGATGGTAGAACACCTATGTATAGATTTCCTTTCTTAGATCAAACGAAGGGACAACCTCAAACAAGACCTTATACTCCATCTTCAGGTATAAATTCTCGTTGGCAGTTACAAATTGGTGTTAGATACTTATTTAACTAATCAGTTTAATAATTCTTTAGCTAGTAGTAGCTATAAAAAACCCTCCCGAAAAATCGGGAGGGTTTTTGTTTTATATTAGGCTTTAAAAATATAAGCCTTATTTCTTATTCTTTTTCTTGCCTTTTTTATCTGCGTCTAATACCTTAACACGCATATTTTTAAATCTTAGTACATCCCCATGGCCTAAAAAACCAAGATGACCAGTGGTTCTCAATAAACCCGGATGTTCTTTATGGTCCAAAGTTCCATTTTTAGAAGCTGCTGCATAATCTCCATCTAAAATGACGGTACCATTTAAGGTTACTTTAATTTTTGTTCCTTTTACCATAATTTCTTCTTCATTCCACTCGCCAATAGGCTTTAAAAATCCTCTTTTTGCAGCAATCACCCCATATACAGAACCATGGTATTGATAAGGTTGTAGGGCTTTGTATATATCGGCTTCATTATCTAATACCTGTATTTCCATACCCACATAGGCAGCATCTCCTTCTAAGGGAGCATGCACACCAATACCATTATTAGCACCAGGTGTTAATTGAAAATCAAACCTATAAATAAAATCAGCGAACTCTTCTTTAGTAAACAAGTTGCCTCCGCCACCAACACCCGCTTTATCTGGATGCACCACCACTACGCCTTCTTCAATTAAATAGCCTGAAGTATTACCTGTCCAGCTATCTAAATTAGTACCATCAAATAAAGAAACAAAACCTTGAGTTTTTTCCTCCTCAGTTATACTTGTTATTTCTTCAGTGGGGATTTCTCTTATATAAATATTACGATAGGCTACATAAGTACCATGGGCTTGTAATTCAATTTGCTCCTTAGCAAAAATGGGTGATTTTCGATCCCAATAATTTTCTAAGGTTACTTCATCTGTTACTAATACGCCGTTTAAATAAACAGTTACTTCTGCACCCTTCATAATAATATGAAAATTATTCCAATCCCCAATTTTATTATCAGCCACTACCAAGGGTTTGCTCTGGTTTTTTATATTATTGTATAATCCACCAGAACCTACTTGCGCACCCACGTCTCTTCTACTGGTGTCCCAAATTTGTACCTGTGGACTACCTCTTAAATAAATACCTGCATCCCCACTCTCCGTAATTTTCCAGTCTACATACATTTCAAAATCGCCATATTTTTTTTCTGTAGCTAAATTATCGCCATGCCCTGTAAATACTAAAATGCCATCCTTGACTATCCAATCATTTTTTATATTCTCATTGGCTTTTTGTTCTGCTGCTTTTAAAGCCGAGTCGCTCATCGTTGCTCTAGCAATAGGGTTCATTACCAAGCCTTTCCAACCTGTTAAATCTTTACCATTGAATAAGCGCAGAAATCCATTATCATAAGGCATGTTTTTTAAATGTTGTTTAAGCTTCGTTAATAATAAAGGACCATCCAAGCCAATAATAGCTGAGGGGATAAGGCCTACTGCCTTTTCCAAGTTTGCCCTTACTTCTGGCCCTCTTATATTTTTATCAGCCAAGGCTAAGCGTGCTAGTATTACAGCAGCTTCTTTATTAATTGTTTCATCACTTAATGCTTTACTCACCAGCATAAAGCTTGCAAAGCTAGGAATTAAGGAAGCCTCATGTAGTATAGTTCTTTTTTCCAATCTAGTACTAGCCTTTGTCATTCTATCTTCTAAAAGAAGTAATTGCTGTGCAGGTGTAGTTGCCGTTTGTTTTTCAGTGCTTACTATTTTAATTTCTGGCAATTTAAAATTAAAATTATCTAAGGCTGCTTGTACATGTTTTGTATTTTCAACAGACACCGATTTTAACGCCTTGGTTAAGGCCTGCTTAGCAGTAGCAGTATGAATACTCGCTAAGGCTCTTGCTGCACTGCTCGAATAGGTTTCATTTTTTAATAAACTGCTGAGTAATTTTACTGGAGCATCATCACCTAGTAAGCCTAATTGTTTAATAATGAATTCACGCGCATAAAAAGTTTTAGCAGCACCATACACAGCTACTAGATTTTCAGCTACTTGTTGTTTTAACGCAGGATTTAAACTGGCGTCGTTTATATATGCATTTAATGCATAAGTAGGTTTTAATTTCAGAGAGTCGTCGTTAAGTAAATGTACTAATTGTTTCCATTCGCTCTTCCCCCAAGTATGCATAGAAGTAATGGCAGTCTCGGTTTCCGAAGGGCGTTGATAAGGAAAACTATTGATGGTATTTTTTACTGATCCTACTTGTGCTATTACCTGTGTGGAAAATAACAAGAAGAGTAGTAAATAAGAAATTTTATTTTTCATTGAAAGTAATTTTTTGAATGATTAAATGTTCCAAGGAGAACGCATCGCTGGGTTAATTAACCTGTTTGCTTCCTCATCATTAATAAATTCTTGGGTGGTAGGATTAAACTTTAGGTTTCTTCCTAATTGTAATGCAATTTTTCCCATATTAATAATAGTACAAGATCTAAAACCATTCGATTCATTGAGTGCAAATGGAGTTCTTTCTCTTACCGATTCTAAAAAATCAGTGACTTGAGGCGCAGGATCTGGCAGCATGGCTAATTTTTCTGTTAAATTCGGAATGTCCGACTTAAAGCCAGCAAAAAGTTTTCCCTTAGGTCCCTCAATATACGCTGCACCTGGGTCTTTGGCCTCTCCGTCTAAAATAATTTTACAACCATCTTCATAGGTGAAAGTTAATTTTCTAAATGTACCACAGGCATCAGGATGTTGTTGTTCTGCATCAATCTCCACTGAAACAGGACTTGTTTCATCTTTCTCTAGGAAGTATTGAATAGGATCGATATAATGTTGTCCCATATCGCCAAGACCTCCACCATCATAATCCCAATAGCCTCTAAATGTTTGATGCACTCTATGTTCATGGTAAGGTTTAAAGGGTGCAGGGCCTAACCATCTTTCATAATCTAATTCTTCAGGTACAGGTTGTGCTTCTAATTTTGTTTTTCCTACCCAATAAAATTTCCAATCAAACCCTGTGGTCTTACTCACTGTTACCGTTAATGGCCAGCCTAATAAACCCGATTCTACTAATTTTTTGATGGGCTTCACCGTCGAATTCATTCCATAAAAATTATCTTCAAAACGGAACCATGTATTTAAACGAAACATACGCTTGTACTGCTGAACGGCTTCTACCACTCGTTTTCCTTCGCCAATAGTTCTGGTCATTGGTTTTTCACACCAAATATCTTTACCCGCTTTAGCAGCTTCAATAGCCATAATACCATGCCAATGAGGAGGCGTAGCAATATGCACAATATCAACCTCTGGCAGTGCAATTAATTCTCTATGGTCATGAAAAGTTTTTACATTTCCTCCTACTAGTGCTGCTGCAGATTGTAAATGTTTTTTATCTACATCACAAATGGCTACAACTCGAGTGCCTGCATAAGGAATATGACCTCTACCCATACCACCTACTCCAATGATACCCTTAGTCAGTTGATCACTAGGGGCTAAAAATCCTCGACCTAATACTTGTCTTGGAACAATTGAAAAACCTGCTCCTACAGCGGCAACATTTTTTAAAAATCGACGACGGCTATTTTTTTCCGGTGTTTTCATTTTTTGTTATTAAAGTAAAAAATATTTTTATTATTATTAAAATGTAATTTTATTTTGTACAAGTTGTCTGTAATTTAATGTTTTTTCAATAAATTTTTTTATATTCAAGTTCGCTTTTAAGACCAAACCAAAAAATTAACGATTATGTCAAAAAACATTCAAACCAACAGGCTATTTGTTGCTAGCTGTCTCGCTTTATTAGTCACTTCTCTATCCTTTGGAATAAGAGCGGGTGTATTAAGCCAACAAGGCATTGATTTTCAATTAACGAATGCGCAATTGGGCACCATTGCAGCTACTGCCTTCTGGGGCTTTCCACTTGCGATGCTAGTTGGCGGCACCATTGTTGATATTATTGGCATGAAGCGTTTATTAGTGCTTGCCTTTATATTTCATTTAGCAGGTATCGTACTTACTATTTATGCGACAGGCTATTGGAGTTTATTTTTCTCTACTTTATTAATTGGTATTGCCAATGGTACAGTGGAGGCTTCTTGTAATCCTTTAGTAACGGCTTTATACCCTAATAATAAAACTACAAAATTGAATCACTTTCATTTATGGTTCCCTGGAGGTATTGTGATTGGTACATTAATTGTATTCTTATTTAATAAAATAGGATTAGGTACGAATTTACAAGTGGGTATGATGCTAATTCCAACTATTTTGTATGGTTATTTCTTTTCTAAATTAGAATTCCCAGAGACAGAGCGCGTATCAAGTGGCGTTTCTGCATCAGATATGTATAAGAGTTTATTGAATCCTCTATTTATTTTTATGATTATCTGTATGTTCGGAACAGCCATCACAGAATTATTTACTGGACAATGGATAGATGTGCTACTTAAAAATGTAAGTGATAATGCCATCTTATTATTAACTATTGAAACAGGTGTCATGGTTATTGGTCGTGCATTTGCAGGTCCAGTAGTTCATAAATTTTCACCTTCAGGCGTATTATTAATTTCAGCTATTTTAGCGGCAGTAGGTTTATACTTATTAGGCCATACTACTGGTAATATGTTATTTGTAGGTGCTATTATTTTCGGCATTGGCGTTTGCTATTTCTGGCCAACGATGTTGGGCTTTGTTGCTGAAAACCTACCTAAAACGGGCGCTGTAGGGCTTAATCTTATGGGCGGTGCGGGTATGTTTGCCGTATCTGTTTATATGATATTTATGAGCGACTTCTATGATACCTTAGTGAATACTAAAATTCCAGCAGATACTGCAGCAGCAGACTTGGTAGCGGTTACCAATGAAGCTAAAAAATTAGCAGGTCCAGAAGTAATCAATGCCACTTTAATGATTCCTCTGGTTTTAATTGTTGCTTTTATTGGATTAAACGTGTACATGAAAAGTAAAAAAGCAGCGGCTGCTTAATTTTTTATCTATTCGATCCTATTTATTTATAAAATTTTGGATGTCTGTAGCAACAGCATTAGGACTTTCTTCCATGGGGGTATGGCCTATATTTTTATAAATAGTTAGTACACTTTCTTTTATATCTTTTTGAAATAGGTAGGCATTTTCTACAGCTATAAGATGATCCTGCTCTCCCCATAGAATTAAAGTAGGTTGCTTAATAGTTTTAATGGGTTCGGAAGAAGAGGCTATTCGGTTTTTAAATATAGATAAAGTAGCTGCACGATTGCCCTCTCTTAATAGCATTTCATGATACCTTGTTACTATGGCATCGCTTATAAGACTGTTATCATAAAATACAGTCTCTAAACTTTTTCTTACTAAAAACTTGGGAGTAATAATTAATAGTAAATTATTAATGACAGGGGTACTGGCTAATTTAAATCCTAAACTTCCTTTTTCATTTTTCATAGGGTAACCAGCTGCATCTATTAAAATAAGTTTAGCTATTTTTTCGGGATGCGCTACTGTATATTGCCAAGCAATCGCTCCTCCTAAGGAATTACCTGCTAAGGCGCAGTTATTAATATGCATTACATTTAAAAATGAATCTAGAAAGCGAACATAATAATCACCTGCATAATAATTTTCTGGATTAGGGCCGGTGATTCCGAATGCAGGAAGATCGAATCGTATAATTCTTCTTTTGTTATTTGAACTTGCAAGCATAATGGAGACCAGGCTATCCCAGGTATGTAAAGAGGAAGAAGTACCATGAATAAGCACTAAGGGGCTAGTGTCGGCCGGGTTGCCTTCATCTCTATAATGCACCTGCATGCCCATGAGGGGTAAATACTTAGAAGCGGCATTACCATATTTAGCTTTAATTTTTTCAACAGGTATGTCTTTTTGGCCATACACTGTAAACACTAACACTAATAATACGAGTATGCTTATCAAACTATAGCTAAGGTTGCGCTTTATCTTATTCATGTATTTCTTGTTTATTCTAAATTTTGAACTGATTAAGTTATACCCTTTTTTATATTAATGAATTCTTGTTCAATGACTTAAAATGAATCTTCCTATATAGTTTACAAAATATATATGTTAAAGAAAACATAAAATTGCTATTCGAGCAAAAAAAATATTATCGACTTATAAACTGATTCTCAGTGCTTTACAGGCAGGTTAAAAAAATACAGTTTTCCTGTTGATGCAGTTAACATTATTATATGATTATTAATTGTAATTTCTATTAACCGAATTATCTATTAATAACCAAACCAAACCAAACCAAAAATGAAAAAAATCTATCAGCAAATTCTTGATTTCCCCGAGATGGTAAATCAAAAGGTTTTGAATGCGCAGTTAAACTCCGCAGTTGATAATTTCGATTCTCAAAATGGAGTAAGATCCTACACGAAGTCAATCTATCAGATTCTGTCGATTGTAGTGTTTATTACCATGGAAATTGCCATTATTAGTGGCGCTATGGGGTATTTCACCGATGCCAGTATCACGGGTCTAGGAAAAGCAGGTAGTGTTTTAACTACTTTATTGCTTATTTATTCAGCCTTCCCAATAGCGCATATCATTAAAGCTAGAGGAGAAAGCCTGGGTGGTTCACACAACGGGATGGTAACATTTCTTTTTAAAGACTTTGTTACTACCAATATCAAAATTCTAGGTGAAGTGGCTGCAGTAGGTGCTTTTATAGGCGCATGTTGCTTAACCTTCTCTTTTCTATTTGATACCAATTTATACAATGCAATTACTGGTACTGCTTTTAGTGCAATTAGTGGTTTAAGTAGTTTACCTATGCAAGGGTTAACTAACTTATTCTCTGCATTAAAATTAGATTATTTAACTGAGGTCTTAAGTTCTTTTGGCTCTTTCACTATGGCGAGCGGTCAAAGCTTTACAGGTGACATGCTTTGGAATATTAATGATTTATTTTTAGTAGCAGGTGCATTCGTTAATGTGGCACTTGGATTAACTGTTTTGTATGTTAATCTTGCTATTTATCATTTCTTATACACTATCGTTTCTAATTTCATTAAGTGGATTCAAAGCCCCTCACTTCCTATTGCAATGAAAACCAAATAGGATATCACGTTTGTCATTAAAAATCGTTTCGAATAAAAAAAGCCCTCTCCATTATTTGGAGGGGGCTTTTTGTTTAAATAATGTAGTTTGAATTAGGCGAAAAATTTTAATTTAAATTCATACTCAATCCATGAATTATTTCGTAAATTTCTATTCATAAAATAGTGATATAAATCATAAACATTTTAAAAAAGCCAAGATGAAAACATTTATTATACTCTTATTCATCAGCCCCTTGGTAGTAAAGGCCCAGCAAGCAGATTGGCTTATAAAACCTACTGCACAAAAGGCGCTTATATCTATTCAAAAAAATAAATTAACATTAGATAATGGCTTGGTTAGACGCGTATTTTTATTAGAACCCAATGCAAGTTGCATAAGTTATACCAACTTAAGTAATGGGCAAGAATTATTAAGAAGTATTGAACCTGAGGCAAGACTGGTATTAAACGGCAACTCTTATAATGTTGGCGGACTTAGTGGACAAAAAGAAAAAGCTTATTTAAGATTAGAGGTAGAAAATAATTTACAGAAAAAAGATTCCGATTTTGTATTTACGAACTACCGTATTTCAGACATCAAACCCTTTATTAATTGGAAGCCTAGTACTTGGTTAACGAATCCGAATCAACCAACGGGTAAAACAGTGACACTTGAATTTATTTCAAATCTACCTGCTTTAAAAAATATAATGGTTCAAGTACATTATGAATTGTACGATGGCCTTCCTTTAATGACCAAATGGGTATCTGTAGAAAATAAATCGAATGCGACTATTAAAATGAATAGAGTCGTAAATGAAGTATTGGGCTTAGTAGAAGAAGAAAGTGCAGTAGTAGGCAAGCCTGAAGAAATGAAAAAACAACATGGAATTTATTTTGAAACGAACTATGCTTTTAACAATGCGATGCGTTATGATATTAGCGATCAAACCACCCATTGGAAAACCGATTTGAGTTATACTTCACAAGTGAACTATAATTTTGAAACACCTTGTTTATTAGAAATTTATCCTGAAAAGGCCCCTGGTATTGACTTAGCGCCGAATGAGATATTTAAATCGGTGCGCACTAATGAATTATTAATGGATAGCTATGATAGACAAAGGCGTGGTTTAATCTTGAAGAAAATGTACAGAACTATTGCGCCTTGGACAACGCAGAATCCTATTTTCATGCATTTGGTAAGTAAAAATGATCAAGAAGTAATAAATGCGATTGACCAGTGCGTGGCCACAGGCTATGAGGCAGTTATTTTAAGTTTTGGAAGTCATTTAGAAATGGAAGATACAACGACTGCGAATTTAAATAGATGGAAGGCTTTAGCGAAGTATGCACATGATCATAAAATTTTATTAGGAGGCTATTCTTTATTTAGTAGCAGACGCATTAGTGATGAAGATGATGTAGTAGATATTAAAACAGGAAAACCCGGAGGGGCATTCTTTGGCAATGCGCCTTGCTTCGGAAGTAAATGGGGGCTGGCGTATAGAGATAAAATACAAAACTTTTTTTCTTATACTGGTTTTGATATTTGGGAAAATGATGGGCCTTATCCTGGGGATGTTTGTGCTTCTACTAAACATCCAGGTCATTTAGGCTATGATGATTCTCAGTGGAGACAAATGGAAATACAAAAAGGTTTATACCATTGGTTGAATGAAAAAGGTGTTTATATTAATGCACCAGATTGGTATTTTTTAGATGGCACACATAAAATTGCTTTAGGGTATAGAGAAGTGAACTTTTCTTTGCCTCGACCTCAACAAAAAATTATTAATCGTCAAAATATTCATGACGGTACTTTAGAGAAAATTCCTTCGATGGCCTGGGGTTTTGTGCCGCTCACTAAATATCAGGGAGGTGGGCCAGAAGCAGTGCTAGAGCCATTAAGCGAGCATTTAAACGATTACGAACAGTTAATGATGCAATACTATGGAGCCGGCGTACAGGCTTGTTATCGTGGCCCGAGATTATATGATACAGAGACCACCAGACAAATGGTTGCCAAAACCATTCTTTGGTATAAAAAATATCGAAACATTTTAAATGCAGATATGATTCAACTTCGTCGTGCCGATGGTCGTGATTGGGATGGTTGGATGCATGTGAATCCTGCACTTGCACAAAAAGGATTGATGATGTTATTTAATCCCACACAAGCTTCTATTACAAGAACCATTGCTTTGCCTTTATATTATTCAGGCCTAAGTAAAACGGCCATTATTAAAGATGCGAAAGGAATGTCAAAAACCTATACATTAAATAGAGACTATACCATTGATTTTACTTTTACCATTCCAGCAGATTCCTATAGCTGGTTTCTAATAGAGTAAATGGCTAGTCTTTCAATAATTTACTATTCAAATTATTGAAAGCAAGTGAAAGTATGTAGCGCTTAGTTTAAAAATAATTCATCTACAAATATCCAGCCAGGGGTTCCTTTACCCGGATGCCATGTAGGTAATTTTTTTAGATTCAATAAAGTAAACCTATAATATTTATAGGCAGGGCCTGCTGGAATAGAGCAGCTAAATGATTTATTTTCTCTAACCACATCTGTTTCTTTTAGGGAAGGAAATTTGGCTTCATTTAATTTTTTAAATTCTTTGCCATCATTACTTCCTTCAATCATTATAGATAAGATAGGAAAGATATAGGATCCGTTATCTACAAAGGCATTAAAATGGGCTTCTTGTAAAGGTCTAGCTTGTTTAAAGCCAATCACAAATTTCATCGTGGCATCTTTATAGGCCAACCACTTACCATTTGAAAAGTTCTTCTCCCCTAATTCATAGTCAATAAGGGTTTTAGCGCCACTACCTGGATATTTTGGATCTGGATTGGTCACAAAATAAATACTGTCGGGATGTATTTCCGATTTATAAAAAGTTTTTTGAACCATATCACTACTCATCCAACCTGGTTTAAATGCCTTTGTTTTTAAAATGGTATTTTTATTAAAACGTAATTTTTTAGTATAGATAGGACTTGTAAGACTATCTGGATCTGAACCATCTGTAGTATATCTCACCACAGCTCCCTTTAAAAAATGCTTTACTACCACATCTAAGCTATTAACAATGATAGCAGAATCCTGATCAATAATGGGGCTAGTTAATTTGATAATTTCTGCATCTAAATTATCTCCAATAATAATTTTAACTTTTTTATTACTAGCACTTAACTGTTGAAATTCTTTTTTACTGGAATGATTGGTCCAAATATTAATTTCAGTAAATGGCGCTTTTTCTAAAAATTTTGTCAAAGTATTTTCATTTACTTCCATTCCACAAATAGACAAGTTTTTCAAGCTAGTAATAGTTTTAAGCGGCGCTAAGTCGTTTAAAGTTAATGTAGTATAATTTAAATTTAATTTTTTAAGTTTTGTGAATTGTACAATAATAGAAAGGTCTTCTTTAGTGATGGGCATACCTTGCATATTAAGACTTACAATTTTATCTTTAATTTTTTCTAAGTTCTTTAATTGCTCTATTTTATAAAAAGACCCTTGAAAAAAATTGACCTCTATTTCTTCAGAGCCGTTATATAAATAATTTACTGTACAATAACTGCTGTTGTAAGGTTTTAAATCGGGGGCGTTATTTTTATTATCTCCACTACCTTTTGAGGGTGCTTTATAGGCCATGGCAAGAATGGCTAGGCTATCTGTTTTAGCAAGCTCACTTATTTTTTTGGTAAAATTCCCGCCCGCCTTTACCCATTTATTTAGTAAGGTTAATTCCTCTAAAGTCAATTGCAGCTTGCCATCTGGAGGCATATGCTTTTCATCTGCATTTGGTAAATGAATTCTATATATGATTTGGGCTTCTTCATTTTGTATACCATTTAATATACTTCCATTTTTACCTCCTTTGATAATAAGTTCAGGACTTTGTAATTGCAATTGGCCCTTTACTTTATCTGGACCATGACAGCTTACACATTTTTGAGCCAGGATGGGCGCAATGGCTTTTTCATAAACAGTTAAACTAGAATCAACAGTTTTTA
>Ga0209107_10001658_pt1 | contig 12461 bp, 7 predicted proteins | sample LakErihyJuly2011_2_FD_187460 | JGI IMG/M metagenome (GOLD analysis project Ga0209107, IMG submission 187460) | Freshwater microbial communities from dead zone in Lake Erie, Canada - CCB hypolimnion July 2011 (SPAdes) (version 2) | ecosystem: Environmental > Aquatic > Freshwater > Lentic >... | reverse complement strand
GCCGGCGGGGGCATCAAGGGCGGCGTCACCCATGGCCCGAGCGACGAATGGGGCTACAAGCCCGCTGACCGCTCGCACTTCACCCAGGGCTACGATATCCACGCCACCGTCCTGCACCTCCTCGGCCTCGATCACGAAAAACTCACCTTCCGTCACAACGGCGCCGACCGCCGCCTCACGGACGTACACGGGCACGTGATCAAGGAGATCATCGCTTGAATGAGGTAGGGACAGCACCACGTGCTGTCCTTTCAGCCCCGACGGGTGACTGTAAGTAAGAATTTTGTGACCTTTCAGACCCCCGACGGAATTACCTTAATGACATGTCTCGCCCCGACTTCGACCAAGCACGCTTCATCGCGGCGCTGACCCGGCACCAGCCGGCCTTGGCGGCGTTCTGTCACGCCCAGCTGGCGAACCGTCAGGATGCCCAGGAGGCCCTACAGACGACCTGCGTGAAGCTCTGGGATAAGGCAGCAGAATGGAACCCTGAGACCGAGTTCCTCCCGTGGGCCTTCACGGTCGCCCGTTTCACAATCCTTTCGCACATCCGTGACCGCATGCGCGATCGGCTGGTCTTTGACGTCGATGTCGTGGAAGCCATGGCCCAGGACGTAGAGACGGTGGCGGCGGAGTTTGAGGAAAGGCGGCAGGCCCTCGGCAACTGCCTCGAGAAACTCAAGACCGAGCAACGCGACGTCCTGCACGCCCATTACCTCACCGGCCGCACCGTGCGCGAGATCGCCGACGCGACGCAGCGGAGCGAGAGCGCGGTGAAGATGACCCTCCTCCGCCTCCGCGAACAGCTTTCCGACTGCATCCAACGCCAAATCCACCCTTCCGCATGAACCTCGAAGACCCCTCGCCCTCCCCCCGCACGCTGGAACATCGCTTGCTGCGTCTCCTGCAAGCCGTGCGCGACACGAAGGACACCTCCGCCCGAGCGGAACTCAACATGCTCCTTCGCGACATCCCCGAAGCTCGCCCGATCATGGCGCGCCTCATGGTGGACGAACAGACGTTAATCAGCCGCCTGCGCGAAGACAGCATCGTGGAGCTCCTGGAGCCAGCCCCCACCCAGAAAGCCGCCCCCAAAATGCAATCTCGCTGGTTCGCGTCTCGCACGCTTACGGCCATGTCTGCCGGGGTCTTTTTCGGCCTATTCGGGGCGTCGATGGTCTTTGGGACTGGCGGACGTTGGACGGAAAAAGTGAGGCCCCTCTTCGCGGAGAGCTTCGAGAGCGGACCCGTGCCTTTGGTGACAGGAGTTCCACAACAACCGAACCAGTGGAGCGGGGACTTCTCCGAGCTCGTCGGCGAGCAACAGGGCGTCAAGCCGGCGCACGGCACCAAGATGATCCGCATGCTACGCGCCGATTTCGAAGGCAAGTCGGTCACGAAACTGAGTACCTACGGCGACCTCATGAAGATTGTCGACGTGCGTCCCTTCACCCGCGAGAGCAACGGCGGCGAGATCGTGCTCTCGGCGTCGGCCCTCTTCAATGCCGCGAACTTCCCAGAAGCGGAGCGCTACGTCGGCATGGTCACCCTTTACGCGGTCGATGAAATGGGCTACACCGAAAAAAACCTGCTGAAAGAATCGCTGGCCCATAGTTGCAGCGGACAACGTCCTACGCTGGATCGCAATCCGGCGACCTGGGAGTCCTTAACGGTACGGCTGCAGCTGCCCGCCGGCACCCAATTCGTGGTCGTCAAAGTATCCGTCTGTCGCATACCAAAGAGCAACGAATCCCCGACATCGCTGCCCAACCCGGTGAGGTTCGCCGCACACTTCGTGGATGACGTGCGCGCCTCGATCCATGTCCGCAAAGTGGTGTCCGCCCAGCGCGACTGAGGGCATCATAGGCCATGAAACCCACCTTGCGCATCTTCTTCGCCCTGCTGCTGACGACGCCGACCCTCCTGGCCGCCGGCGATGACGACGTATTCTTCGAATCGAAGGTGCGACCCGTGCTGATCAACCGCTGCTATGAGTGCCACTCGGCGGAAAAGAAGATCAAGGGCGGCCTGAACCTCGACAGCCGGGCCGGCTGGCAGGAAGGCGGCGACAACGGCGCGGCGATCATCCCGGGTGATCTCGCGAAAAGCCTCGTCATCAAGGCGGTGCGCTACCTGGACGAAGATTTTGCAATGCCCCCGAAAGGCCGCCTACCCGCGGACGAAGTGGCCATCCTGGAGGAATGGGTGAAACGTGGCGCCCCCGACCCTCGCACGGGTGATGCGAGCAAGGCCGCCAAGCCGAAACGCGGCCTCGACCTCGAAGCCGGACGCAAGTTCTGGGCCTTCCAGACGGTCGCTAATCCGGCCGCCCCCGCCGTCAAGGATACCGCGTGGGCCAAGGATCCGCTCGATCGCTTCCTCCTCGAGAAAATCGAGGCCAAAGGCCTCAAGCCTGCCGGCGACGCCGACCGACATACCTGGATCCGACGCGTCAGCCTCGACCTAACCGGCCTCCCGGCCTCGGCCGAGGAAGTCATCGCCTTCGCCGAAGACAAGTCCCCCGACGCCTACGCCAAGGTCGTCGACCGCTTGCTGGCCTCGCCGGCTTACGGTGAACGCTGGGCCCGCCACTGGCTCGACCTCACGGGGTATGCCGACATGATCGGCACCTCGAACAACGTCTTCGCCGAGCACGCCTGGCGATACCGCGACTACCTCATCCAAGCCTTCAACGAGGACAAACCGTTCGACTTGTTCATCAAGGAACAGCTCGCCGGCGACCTAATGCCGTCCGCTTCCGTGGAACAGCGCGCCGAGCAGCTCGTCGCCACGGGCTTCCTGATGGTCGGCGACATCGAGATCGTCAACCCGGACAAAGCCAAGATGGAGGCGGACCATATCGACACCCAGCTCATCAAGATCGGCGGGGCCTTCCTCGGCATGACGATGGGCTGCGCCCGCTGCCATGACCATAAGTTCGATCCCGTCGGCCTCGAGGACTACTATGGCATGGCCGGCATGCTGCGTAGTTCCCCCTCTTCGACCAAGATGGTCGGCGTCGGAGTCTGGAGCACCATCCGCAGCGTCTCCCTGCCGGAAACACCGGCCCAGCTCGCGGAGCGCCAGAAAGCCGAAGCCGATCATGCCGCCAGGATCGTCGCCCTCAAAGCGGAACAGGCGAAGCTGACCGCCGAGAGCAAAGCGGTCGGCGCCGAACTCGCCGCCCTTAAGAAAACCGCCTCAACCAAGGCCGCCAAGACCGCTGACAAGCCGGCCCCCGTCGCCGCCGCCCCGATACCCGCGGCCCCATCGGCCCTGGATGTGCTCACCAAGCGGCGAGACGAACTCACCGAGCAGCTGAAAAAGAAGGACCACGAGATCCAGCATGCCGAATTCTTCAAGTCGAAGGTGCCTAAGGCCTTCGCGATGCAGGACGCCGAGAAGCCGGCCGACATGCCCGTCTACGTGCGCGGCAACCCCTATGCCACCGCCGCCGTCGTACCACGCGGCGCCCTGCGCGTGGCCTCCTGGGATAAGTTCCCCGCCATTCCTGCCGGGCAAAGCGGCCGCCTCCAGCTCGCCGAATGGATCGCTGACCGCCGCAATCCGCTGACGGCCCGCGTCACGGTGAACCGTCTCTGGCAGAAGCTCTTCGGCGAAGGCCTCGTCCGCAGCGTCGATTACTTCGGCGAGCGCGCCGATCGGCCCTCCCACCCCGAGCTGCTTGACCACCTGGCGACGCGCTTCATGGCCGAGGGCTGGTCGCAGAAGCGCTTCCTCCGCGGACTCGCCCTCAGCCACGCCTACCGACTCACCAGCGCCAACCACGCCGAAGGCCTGCGCCTCGACCCCGAGAACCGGCTCTTCTGGCGCATGAACCGCCAGCGCCTCGAAGCCGAGGCCATCCGCGACTCCCTGCTCAAGGTCAGCGGCGAACTCGCCACCAAGACCGGCGGCCCCGCCTTGGTCCTGGAGATCGTCGAGAATACCGGCGACTACACCGACAAAGTCAACCCAGCGACCTACAACCATCGCAAGGGACGTCCGTCCCAGGAATTCGAACGCACGGTCTACCTCCCGGTGATGCGTAACAATCCGACCTCGGCGGATAAGATCCGGAGTTTCTTCGACTTCGTGGACCCTGCCGGCCAGACCGGGCAACGCAACCAGACCGTGATGCCCACGCAGTCGCTCTTCCTGCTGAACAACGACCTGGTCCGCAAGCGTGCCGGAACATTGGCGAAAGAACTGATCGCCGCCCACAAAGACGAGAACGCCCGCCTCGAGTCGCTCTGGCTCCGCGCATGGAATCGCCCCATCACCGCCGAGGAGCGCACGAACGCCCGCGCCTTCCTGCAGGAGATCACCCCGCTGCTCAAGAAGCCGCGCGCGCCCGCCGAACTCGAGGCCGCCCGCTGGCAGGAACTCTGCCACAGCCTCCTCGCCTCCAACGCGTTCATCTACCGACTTTAAACCCCCACCCCATGCTTCCCCCCATCAGCCGACGTCAGATGCTGCAGCGTACCGCCTGCGGCTTCGGTGCCCTCGCCTTCCACGACCTCCTCCGGGCGGCCGTCACCCCTGCCGCCGCACCCCACGCGAACGGCATCACCCCCAAGGCCAAGCGCGTCATCTTCCTGTTCATGCAGGGCGCCCCCTCCCAGATCGACCTCTTCGACCCGAAGTCCTTCATCAACGACCGCCACGGCAAGAGCATCGACTCTCCCCTGCGGAAGGAGGTCACGCAGATCGGGACGGAAAAGTTCCTCGCCTTCGGCACCCATGTGCCGGTCCGTCCCCGGGGTCAGAGCGGCATGATGATTTCCGACCTGATGCCGCACCTGGCGACGGTCGCGGACGACATCTGCCTCCTCCGCGGGATGAACGCGGACAACCCTCAGCACAACGGCGCGACGCAGCAGTTCCACACGGGCACCTTCACGGAGATCCGCCCTTCGATGGGCTCCTGGATCAGCTACGGCCTCGGCACCGAGAACCAGAATCTGCCGAGTTTCGTCACGATCCACCCGCAGGGCATCCGCACCTACGACAACGCCTTCCTGCCGGCCACCCACCAAGGCACCAGCCTGACCGTGCCCGCGAGCGCAAAGAGCCTGCCGGTCGAGAACCTCGGCAACGTCTCCGAAAACGAAGCCATCCAGCGTAAGCGCATCGACCTCATCCAACGGATGAACCGTCAGCTGAAGAGCGACGTCGTCGGCGACGAGAGCATGGAAGGCATGATCAAGAACATGGAACTGGCGTTCCGCATGCAGACCACCACCCCGGAGATCGTCGACCTGTCCAAGGAATCCAAGGCGACCCTCGACCTCTACGGCGTGGGCGGCAAGGACACCGACAAGTTCGGCCGCGCCTGCCTTCTCGCCCGTAAGCTCAGCGAATCGGGCGTACGCTTCGTGCAGGTGAGCATTGGCGGCTGGGATCACCATGGCGACATCCGCGGCAACCTGCCTAAGCTCTGCGCCCAGACCGACCAACCAGTCGCCGCGCTCATCAAGGACCTGAAATCCCGCGGGCTGCTCGAGGACACCCTCGTGCTCTGGAGCGGTGAATTCGGCCGCACCCCGTGGAGCCAGGACCTCAGCGGCAAGTCCCCCATCGATAAGCATGGCCGCGAACACCAGACCGAGAGTTTCTGCTCTTGGATGGCCGGCGGCGGCGTCAAGGCCGGCCTCACCTTCGGCGAAAGCGACGAGATGGGCTTCCGCACCGTCGCCGGCAAGGTCCACGTCCACGACCTGCATGCGACGATCCTCCACCTGCTCGGCATCGACCACACGAAGCTGACCGCCCGCCACCTCGGACGCGACTTCCGTCTGACCGACGTGTACGGCGAAGTCGTGAAGGAGATCATCGCCTGAATCGCTCCACCGGCCGCCACGGCAAGACCGGCGCCGCCTGGTCTTCTCCCATTCTTTATCAAATCATGAAAGCTATCCTCACCTCACTGCTCTTCGCGACCACGGCTTTCGCCGAGGTTAAGACCGAGACCGTCACCGTGACCATGCGCGACGGCATCAAGCTCACCACGGATATCTACCGGGATGACGCCGTGAGCCGGGCTCCGGTGATCCTGATGCGCACGCCTTACGATCGCACGAAGGCCAAAGGCACCGGACAGAAATTCGCCAAGGCGGGCTATGTCGCGGTGATGCAGGATTGCCGCGGCACCCGGGCTTCCGAAGGCGTGATGGCTCCTTACAACAACGAGGGTCAGGACGGCTACGACACCATCGAATGGATCACTCGCCAGCCTTGGTGCAGCGGTCGCGTGGGCATGTTCGGCGGTTCCTACGTCGGCGCCGTGCAGTGGCAGGCGGCCGCGGAGCATCCGCCCGGACTCGCCGCCATCGCCCCGCAGGCGACCTGGAGCAGTTTCTACCGCAACCTCTACCTCGGCGGCTCCGTCAGGCTTTCGCTCATCGCGGGCTGGATCGCCGGCAACACTCCGAAGCCGGCTGACGCCAAGCGGGCGGACATGGATCCCGCCCTGATGCGCCTGCCGCTCAGCGAGGTGGATAACGCCATCGGCTGGGACATGCCCTGGCTTGACGCCTATCTCACGCACCCCGAACCGAACGGCTTCTGGACGCGACTCGACCTGACGGAACGCCTTCCCGAGCTACGGATGCCCGCGATCCACGTCGTCGGCTACTACGACTTCTTCTCCCGTGAGTCCGTCGACAACTTCCGGATCATGCAGCAGAAGGCGCAGGACCCGAAGACCCGCCAGCAGCAGCGGCTCATCCTCGGCCCGTGGGACCACGGCACCATCGGCAAGACGAAGGTCGGCGAAGTGGATTTCGGCGCCGAGGCCGCCCTCGACACGCTCGCCCTGCAGATCGATTGGTTCGATCGCCACCTGAAGCAGGACCCCGTCGCGCTCGCCAAGCCCTTCCCTCCCGTGCGGTATTTCTCCATGGGCGACAACGTCTGGCGCGACGCTCAGACCTGGCCGCCTGCGGGCTTCACCCCGACCTCGTTCTACCTGATTTCGCGGGGCAAGGCCAATTCCCGCCAAGGCGACGGCCGGCTCACCCGCGAAGCCCCCCGGAGCGAGCAAGCCGCCGACACCTTCCATGCCGACCCCGCGCAACCGTCTCCTTCCAATCCGATCACCAAAGAGCGCCCCCTGAAGGCCGCCGTGTGGGGCCCGGTCGATCAACGCGCCACCGAAGACCGCAAGGACATCCTTGTGTACACGAGCGAGCCGCTGACGGCGCCGCTCACCTTTGCCGGCAACGCCGAAGCCAAGCTCTACGTCAGCACCGACACCCCTGACGCCGACTGGGCGGTCAAGCTCATCGACGTGCACCCCGACGGCTTCGCGCAGAACATCGCCCGCGGCATCCTCCGCGGCCGCTATCGCGAATCGTTACTAAAGCCCGAACTCATGCGGCCCGGCCAGATCTACGAGATCACCGTCGACCTCGGACCCGTCGCCGCGACCCTCGCCCCCGGCCATCAGCTCCGCGTGGACATCAGCGGCGCCGACTTCCCGCTCTACGACCGCAACCCCAACACCGCGGAGGGCATCTTCGGCAACAAGACCGCTGTCGCCACCGAGCAGGTCCACCATCAGCCCGGCGCCCTCTCTCGCATCGTGCTCCCGGTGAAGTAATCAAACATCATATGAAAACCCCATTCATGCATCGCAGGCATTTCCTCCAAGCCGTCAGCGGCGCCGCGCTGGCCTTCCCCTGGTTCTCCGGCCTAGCGCTCCAAGGCGCCGACGCCTCCAAGGCACCGCGACGGCTCGTCTGCATCGGCCTGGACTTCGGAGTGCGACCGGAGTCGTTCTTCCCGACAGGTCAAGGCACGAACCTGGAACTCACGCCGCTGCTCAAGCCTCTGGCTCGCTGGCAGCGTAAGATGACGGTGTTCTCGCAGCTCGAGCACCCCGGCGTCCAGGGCGGCCACTATGGCGTCCATGCCTTCCTCAGTGGCGTCCGCCGCGAGCAGGCGGCGCAGTATGCCGACGGGTGCGTGACGATCGACCAGATCGCCGAAGAGCAGCTGGGGGGACTGACGCGGATTCCCTCACTCTGCCTCGGCGTCGGCCGGGGTGACGACATCTCCTGGACGCGCTCAGGCATCGCGGTCCCGAAGATGGAAGATCCCGGTGCGGTCTTCGACCTGCTCTTCAAGCCTCAGCGCAAAGGCTCCGTGGCCACGCGTCGTTCCGAACTGTCAGAAAACGATTCCGTACTCTCGCTCATCTCCGAGGACGCCAAGCGGGTTGCGTCGCGCCTCGATCGCTGGGATCGCGAGAAGATGGATGAGTTCATGGGGGCGATGCGCGACTTCCAACGCGCCAACGCCACGAACCAAGCCTGGCTCAACAAGCCGCTGCCCGTCACCGACGGCAAGCGGCCGACCTTAGGTGGCGACGGCTGCATGGACCAAGTCCGGGCGAACTTCGACGTCGCGGCCCTAGCCCTCCAGGCGGATGCCACGCGCATCATCACGCTCAACATCGGCGGCGCGCTGCCGGTGACGAACATCCCGGGCATCAATCGCGGCTACCACGACCTCTCGCACTCGGGCAAGGACCCTGAGAAGCTCCGCCAGCTGCACATCATCGAGTCGGCCCTGATGGCTGAGTTCGATCGCTTCCTGGAAAAACTTTCGACCATGAAGGACATCGGGGGCACCTCCTTGCTGGATAATACCACCGTAGTCTTCGGCAGCGGCATGGGCAACGCCAGCGCCCACGCCAACACCAACCTACCCGTCATCCTCGCGGGCGGAGGCTTCAAGCACGGGCGCCACCTCTTCTTCCCGAAGAACGGACGCCAGCAGACCCCGCTCTGCGACCTCTACGTCACCCTGCTCCAACAGATGGGTGTCGAACGCGACAAGTTCGGCTCGAACAAGGGCAACCTCAACCAGCTGCTGGTCTGACATGCGCCGCCTGCTGGCATCTCTCGCCCTGTCCTCCGGCGTGCTCCTAGCGGCCGGACCGGCTTTACCGCCCCAGGAGTTCCTTTCCAAATACTGCCTGGATTGTCATGACGCCGACACCCAGAAGGGCGAACGTCGGCTCGACGACTTATCGCTCAACGTGGGCACGGACCGGGCCATCGCCGAACGCTGGCAGGAAGTCCTGCACCAGCTCCAGCTCGGGGAGATGCCGCCGCCGAAGAAGAAACAGCCGAGCAATGATGAACGCCGCGCCCTGCTCGCCTGGATCGAGGGGCAGCTTGACGTCGCTCAGACCGCCGCCCGGTCCCGGGCCGGCAGCGTGGTGCATCGCCGTCTCAGCCGGGCGGAATACCTGCATACGGTGCAGGACCTCTTCGGCTTCACCGGCGAGTTCGATCCCACCATCGGCTTCCCGGGCGACGAGGAACTGGATGGCTTTCGCGGTATCGGCTCCGCCCTGCGTACGTCGCGACACCATCTGGACAAATACCTGAAAGCCGCCGACACGGTGCTGGACCAGGCTTACGACCTCGCCGATGCGAACGGCAAGCCCGCCCCCACCCAATGGAAGGACCGGGCGGAAGACATCCGTAGCCTCAACATGGCCTTCGGCCTCAACGCCGTCAGCGCTGAGAAAGCGAAAGGCCCCGCCTACATCAGCCTGAGTAGCGGCCTCCGCAACCAGGAGCTCATCTTCGACAGCAAACTCTTCCTCAGCGGTCTCCGTGAGACCGGGGTCAAGCACTCCGGCTGGTATGACATCGAGGCGCAGGCTACCGCAGCCAACCGTCGCCACTCCTACGGCAAGGACCTGATGCTTAGGCTCCTGGGTGATTACTATAAGGACCTGAAATCCTATTACGACGACTCGGTGCCCATGCAGCTCGGCATCGGCCGACAGGTCGAAGGCTTCAACGGCAACGGCTGGCGACTCATCCCGCCGAACATCATCCATTCCACCGAATTGCCTGACGATCGCTACGTCACCGTCCGCGCCCGCGTCTGGCTGGATCGGGGTACGGTGCCTTATCTCGCCTGGGTCGACGGCCCCCCGAAGGGCACGCAAGGGAACTTCGTCTCCACCAAGCTCTATAAATACGACTCCAGCGTTCCGAAGATCGCCCAGAACGTCTGGGAAAACCTCGCCCTGCGCGCCGAGCGCGACGCCCTCTACATGCACCTTTACAAGGGTCCGATGGTCCGCGTGCGTCACTGGCAGGTCACCGGCCCGATTCGAGACGACAAGCCGCACCCGGCGCGGTCGGCACTCTTCGCCGGCATCGATCCCGACGAAAAACAAGTCGACCCGGACCGACTCCGGACCGAGCTGCAAGGCATCGCCAGCCGACTCTTCCGCCGCGACGTGAAGGCCGAAGACGTCGAGCCCTACGTGAAGGCCCTCCAGCAACGACTCGACGGCAAGACGCGCTACGCCGAGGCCGCCCGACCGGTGTTCAAGGCTTTGCTCTGCTCCACGGAGTTCCTATTCCTGACAGAGCCGGAATCGACGGCCAAGGTCATCACGCCGACGCAGCTGGCGACCCGCCTCTCTTACTTCCTCACCGCCGGTCCGCCCGATGAGGCCCTACGGGCGCTGGCGACGGGCGATCAGCTCGATGCCAAGGCCATCCGCCGCGAAACCAACCGCCTGCTGGATTCAACCCGCGGCGAACGTTTCCTCAGCCTCTTCACGGAGCAGTGGCTTGGTCTGAACAAACTCGGGGCCATGCCTCCCTCCAAGGAGACCTTCCCCTCCTACCATATCGATCGGCTGGAGCCCGTGATGCGGGAAGAAACCTGCCGTTTCGTCGGCGAACTCTTCCGCACCGACAAGCCGGTCACCGCGCTCGTCGACGCCAACTTCACCTATGTGAACGCCGGACTCGCCCGACTCTACGACCTGCCCCCCGTGCGCGGCGATCAACTCCGCCGTATCCAACTGCCCGAGGATTCTCCGCGACGCGGCCTCCTCGGCCAAGCCAGCGTCCTCACCATCACCGCCAACGGCGTCGAGACCTCGCCCGTGACGCGCGGAGTCTGGATGCTCGAAAAACTCTTCGGCACGCCGCCCAGTCCGCCGCCCCCCGACGTCCCGCCCATCGAGCCCGATATCCGCGGCGCCACCACCATCCGCCAGCAGCTGGAGAAACACCGCTCTGTCCAGGCCTGCGCGGACTGTCATGCCAAGATCGATCCGCTCGGCTACGCCCTTGAAGGCTACGATCCCATCGGCCACGTCCGCCGGGCCTACCCGAACGGCGCCCTCATAGACACCTCCGGCGAATACCGCGGTCAGTCCGTCAAGAGCCCCGCGGATGTCCGCGCCTACCTCGTCAATCACCCGGACCTGATGGCCCAGAACCTCTCTCATCAGCTCCTCACCTATGCGCTCGGCCGTCCCCTCGGCTTCGCCGACCAACCGGCCCTTCGCCGCCTCCAGGCCGATTGGAAAGCAAAAGGCTACGGCCTCCGCGAACTCGTCCACCTCATCACCACCAACGAACTGATGAGCCAGCCATGAGACCGTAACTTCATCCCAGGATGCCATCCTTAAGAACCATCTGCGCAGCGCTGGCGCCACGCCCCCGGTCCCTTTGCAGACGCTCACCAATCTTTCAACGCGATAACTTGACCTCATGAAAACCACCCTCCGCACCAACGCCTTCCTCCTCGCCGCCGCGTCGCTCGCCCGCGCCGGCACGATGACCGACCTAGGGACCCTTCCGGGCGGAAATTACGCCACCGCCAACAGCCTCTCCCCCGACGGATCGGTCGTCATCGGCATCAGCAGCATCGCCATCTACGAGGACCGGGCGTTTCGGTGGACGGCGGCCGGAGGCATGCAAAGCCTTGGAGTCCTCCCGGGAGGAAGCAGATCCAACGCCTTCGGAATTTCCGCCGATGGTTCGGTCGTCGTCGGTTATAGCGAATCCTCCAGCGGTGAACGCGCCTTCCGATGGACTGCCGCCGGAGGCATGATTGACCTCGGCACGCTGGTGGGAGTGTCTCCCTCTTCCAACGCGTTCGATGTCTCGGCGGATGGTTCGGTCGTGGTCGGCCATAGCACCTCCAACAACGGCACCCGGGCGTTCCGTTGGACTTCTGGCACTGGCATGGTCGATCTCGGCGTCCTCCCCGGCGGCTTTTATTCTTATGGCACCAAGGTGTCAGGCGACGGCTCCATCGTCGTCGGATACGGCAGTTCCACGGACGGGATCAGAGCGCTCCGCTGGACCGACGGCACCGGCATGCAAAGCCTCGGAGCCCTCCCAGGCGACGCCGAATCCAACGCCTTCGGGATTTCGTCCGATGGCTCGGTCATCGTCGGCTATAGCGGCACCTCCACCAACGTGAAGGCGTTCCGCTGGACCTCTGGCGGCGGCATGGAAAGCCTCGGAGCTCTCCCCGGCGGGGATTCAATCGCCTATGGAGTTTCGGCCAACGGCTCGGTCATTGTGGGTCGAAGCACCTCCACCGACGGCACCCGGGCCTTCCGGTGGACCGCCGCCAGCGGCATGCAAAGCCTCGGCACCCTCCCGGGCGGAGTCTTTTCC
>Ga0209107_10001657_pt1 | contig 12462 bp, 7 predicted proteins | sample LakErihyJuly2011_2_FD_187460 | JGI IMG/M metagenome (GOLD analysis project Ga0209107, IMG submission 187460) | Freshwater microbial communities from dead zone in Lake Erie, Canada - CCB hypolimnion July 2011 (SPAdes) (version 2) | ecosystem: Environmental > Aquatic > Freshwater > Lentic >... | reverse complement strand
GGTTTGCCGAATGCTTTGCGCTCTTTGGCGTAGTCGAGTGCATATTCGTATGCTGCACGAGCAACACCGAGTGCTTGAGCACCTACTGCAGGGCGTGTCGCTTCAAACGTTGCCATCGCTGGTTGCTTGCCACTTGACGTACCTTCGCGATATCGCGCAAGCTTGGCGTCGAGTTTTTCTTTGCCACCAAGTAGGCATCGACCAGGAACACGCACATCTTCGAGCACCACTTCTGCTGTGTGGCTGGCGCGAATTCCGTGCTTCATATATTTCTGTCCTTGTGACAAACCTTTTGTGTTTGGCGGAACAACAAAACTTGCTTGACCGCGACCCTTGAGTTCTGGATCGACTGCTGCAACTACAACGTGCACGTTGGCAATACCACCGTTAGTGATCCATGCTTTTGTGCCGTTCAGCACCCACTCGTCTTTTGCTTCGTCGTACACCGCACGTGTACGCAAGTTGGAAACGTCGCTACCTGCGTCTGGCTCGCTCACGCAAAATGCACCAACCTTGACATCATCTGCTGTGCCGTAACACTGTGGCACCCACTCCATCATTTGCTCTGGTGTGCCGTTGCCAGCAATACCTGCTGCAGCGAGGCCAGAGCCCATGATTGCCATTCCGATTCCGGCATCGCCCCAAAACATTTCTTCGATTGCGACCACCATGGTGAGACCAGTTGGGTCTGCCATTGCATTCATGATGAAGTCGAGACCGTACAAACCAATCTTTGCTGCCTCTTGCACGATCGGCCAAGGGAACTCTTCTTTTTCATCCCACTCATGTGCGGCAGGTCGAATGGTGTCAACAGCAAACTGATGAATCCAATCTTTGATTTGAAGTTGGTCATCGTTGAGGGCAAGTGAAAATTCGGTCATGGCACTAAGTTACCGTGTAGTAGACCTGTCTGCCACATTTGTGCTTAAGGCCGCTTTTCTCTAGCAATTGCTACTTTTTAACAGGCAATTTCAAAACCGATGATGCAATCGTTTCAAAAATGAGTTTTGCGCCCGGCTTATAGGCATGCACGCCGTCCCAGCGGTAACTCAGGCTCGTTGAAATTTTTGGATCAGAACACCATTCCTTCGGACCGCTGATGAAAAATACCCCGTCATCTTCTGGCGCCGCGATCTCACGCAGCAAATCATTGAGATGACTTGTGCGCGTATCGTCACCTCGCTGCGGAAGTGCGGGTACTGGCCCACCCTTTGAGTCGACTGGTCGCATACACGCAACCTCGAGCAACGCAACTGTTGCACCTGTTGAGCGCAATGCATCGATGCCTCGTTTCATTTGCGTGCGAAACATCGTGTCGGCGGGCGAAGTGTTGACTGCAAATGTAAAACCATTGATCTTGAGATCGAGCACTTCCCATGCACCAATCACCACGAGCGCTACATCTGCTCGTGCTGTTGTTGCTGACTTGGCCCATTTTTTTTCAAAGCCGACACAGTTTGCAAAATTGCGGCGGAAATTCCCATTCGTACCACCAACGCCGACTCCCCTGTCGTAGATGCCACAACCATCAATCGATCCGTTGGTGATTACAAATGTTTTTTCAATTCCCGACGGTTTGTTAACCACTAAGGAGTGCGCTTGAGAGTCACCAACAATCACCAACTTGCGTGGCAATTTTGCAATGGTCGTTGATGTCGTTGATGCTGCAGGCAATGAGGATGCAGAGGCGACAGTGGTTGGCACTGAGAAGATCACATTGGCAGTTGATGTATCAATTGATAGGTCACGTGCTTCGATGCCAACAACCTTTACCCCAGTAATGCCTAGCGAGGCGACTACGGCGGCGGTAATCAAAACGGGAAGTCGGCGATGCATCGCGCTCAATTGTTGTCGGTTGTGCAACCAATTACCAAGTGCCCCTTGACGAGTGGGGATCTCGACGTATTGATAGACAAATTCGTTGATGATGACGGTGAGTGCCAGCGCAACGGCCAAGCGATTGCCCGAGTCTCGCGCATGAGCCACGACGAAGATGGGCCAATGCCAGAGGTACAACCCATATGAGCGACGACCGATTTCGACAAAAAGTTCTTGCGAGAAAAACTTTTTGACAAATAGACCGTTGGGTCGCATAACTACAGCGATGATCACAGCAGATGCAATGGTCGTAACAGCCAAGCCACCTTGATATAGCTGCGCATCGGCAACATGCACAGTGGCCATGAGAACGCCAATCACTGCGATCGATGCGACTGCAAGAGCGTCAGCAAGCGACGATTTCCACCAACTCGGTAGAGAATTTTTACGCCATGGTCTCCACAACATTGCGACCGCTGCGCCAAGCAAAAGACCGCTCGAACGAGTGAGGGTGCTGAGGTATAAAAAGTTGGTACGAGTTTCATCATCTTGCACAAAACGAAGTGCGGTCGCAAACATGATTGCGCCACTGCATAAAAGCAAAAGCGCACCCGAGATCTTTGGGCGCATCCACTTTGCGCCAAATACGAAGACGAACAACAGCGGCCAAATGAGATACCACTGCTCTTCCACTGCAAGCGACCACAGATGCCGCAAGACCGGCAATGAGCTCGCAGCAAAGTATGGAGTGTCTACGGCAAAGATCTGCCACCAGTTAGAAAAATAGCCAAGTGATGGCAACACGTCGCGACGAAAATCGGGTGCAGAGTCGGTGGCGTAAAACGCCACACAAACAGCGGTGGCGGCCAACATCACAACAAGCGCAGGCAATAGGCGTCGCGCACGTCGAATCCAAAATTGTTTGAGGTCGATGCGTCGAGTCGATTCGCGCTCTTCAATCAGCAATGACGTAATGAGAAATCCGCTGACAACAAAGAATACCTCGACACCCAAAAACCCACCAGGCAACCACGCGATGTTTGCGTGATACAGCATCACCGCGATCACACTGAATGCGCGAATGCCATCGAGCGAGGGCTCGTAGCCCATGAGTTGCTGATCGTTCATTTGACTTTTTTGAATGCAACAAAAATTGCAATCACATATATGGCTGCGCCAACGCTAAACGGAGCACCAATGCCGATGTGATCAAAAGCCAAACCGGCAAGTGGTGGACCAAGCACTCGCGCGAGTGCCGATGCCGACTGCTGAACGCCGAGTGCTTCGCCACGACGATCGTCATCGGCCGAGTTTGCAACGAGCGCGCTCAAAGATGGGCTTGCCACACCTGCACCGATCACCATGATGACCAATGCAACAATCAGTGTTGGCCAAATCACTGCCGCACTGAGCAATAGCAAGCCAATCGCAACCAACACTTGCCCACTGCGCACAAGTCGTAGTGACCCATACTTGGCCGTGAGCGGTGCAATCAGCGCGCCTTGCACACCAGACATCAGCGCACCGATACCAAGAAACACTGCTGCCGTTGATGCTTCAGTGAGATTGAATCGGGCGCCACCAAACAATGAGAATGTTGCTTCGAAGCCCGAGAATGCGAACATCGAAAAAAATCCGACTGCCGCAAGTGCACCGTACTTCCGTTTGCGTAATGGTGTCGGAGTTCGTTTTGTTTCACGGACACGTGCGAGATCACGAGTTTCTGGTAAACGAATCATCGCTGCAACTGCATTGACTAATGCCAAGCAACCTGCAAGATAAAACGGCACGTGCGCACCGCCAAGCGCTGCCAGCCCGCCAAATGCTGGGCCAAATACAAAGCCAATTCCAAATGCCATACCAAGCAATCCGAGCATTCGCGCGCGTTGCTCTTTGGAGCCGATGTCGGTTACGGCGCTTTGTGCAACCGAGACACTTGCACCTGATGCTCCATCAATGAGTCGACCTGCAAATAACACCCACAGTGCGCCGGCTGCACCAGTGATAAAGCTGCCGACTGCTGTGCCGAGTAGTGAGATGACGATGACCGGCTTGCGACCAATGCGATCAGACCATCGACCAAGGATTGGCGCAAAAATCATTTGGGCAAGTGAAAACGAAGCGAACAACATGCCGACTTGAAAACCAGATGCACCAAATCGGTCGGCGTAACGACCGAGGATTGGCGCAACCATGCCAAAACCGATCATGTCGAGAGCGACAGTTGACCAAATGATCCAAAACCCGCGCGGCAAAGGCTCGCGAGCAGTTTTTTGAGTCTCGGTCATGCGCGACGCACGCGAGTGCCAGCCTTGGTGGTCTCGACCACGTAGCCGGCTGCTTGCAGTTCAATACGTATGGCGTCAGCCGTTGCAAAATCTTTTGCCACGCGAGCAGCATCGAGTTGTTGTGCACGATCAATAATCGCTGTATCAATATCGTCGCCACTGCGCAACATGAGGCCCAACGCATTGCACATTTCGTGCACTGCAGTTGCCAGAGATGCACATAACTCTGTGTCACCAGATTCAATCGCAATATTTGCTCGTCGTACGGTGTCAAAAATAATTGCCATTGCATTTGGAGTATCAATGTCGTTGTCCATCAGTTCGCGAAACTTGGCAAGCACTTCGGTGTCAGCAGAAACTGCTGGCAACTCAGCTTTTGCCATTCGGTCTGCAAACCCATCCAGGTTGGCAAGTGACTTAACCGATGAATCAATGTTGTCTTGACCAACCTTGACCGGTGAGCGGTAGTGCGTTTGCAACAACAACATGCGGTACGCACGTGGGTCATAGTGCTGCACCAAGTCAACAAGATTGGTGACGTTGCCGAGGCTCTTCGACATTTTTTCGCCGTCAGTATCGACAACAAATCCGTTGTGCATCCAGTGCTGAGCAAATGTCTTGCCAAGAGCTACTGCTTGTGCTCGTTCGTTTTCGTGATGAGGAAAGCGCAAATCGGCGCCGCCGCAGTGCAAGTCAAAACCTTCGCCGAGCAACTGCAGACTCATCACAACACATTCGCTGTGCCAACCTGGTCGACCCTCGCCCCATGGTGATGGCCAACTTGGTTCGCCGGGCTTCGAAAACTTCCACAATGCAAAGTCGGCTGGGTGACGCTTTTGTGCAGCACCCAACACTTCGCGGTCGCCACCACCAGACAACATGTCGTCCAAATTTTGATGCGCAAGCAATCCGTAATCGGGCACTGACGAAATGTCGAGATACACGCCGTCATCGGTTGCATATGCGCTATCGCTCGACATCAACTCGCCGATCATCTCAACCATCTGTTCTACATATTCGGTTGCGTGCGGCACATCGGTTGGTCGCATCACGCCAAGTGCGCTCATTGCGTCGAACCACACCGCTTCGCACTTATGTGTGATCTCATTCCACGGACGATTTTCGCGATTTGCACGGTCAATGATCTTGTCGTCGATATCGGTGATATTGGATACCAATCGCACCTGAATACCGCACCACTCCATATATCTGCGCAGAATGTCGTAGACCAATGTGGCTCGGCCGTGGCCAAGATGCGGCGGGCCATAGACCGTTGGACCACACAAATAGATGCCCAACTTGCCCGGCTCACGCATTTTGAGTTCGCGCACATCGCGTGTCACGGTGTCATATAAGTGCAGCACGCACACAGCCTAGAGGCGCAGTTGTAGGCCAAGCAGTGGCCTGACCCAATACAGTTAATGCGCGATGACCGTGCCCGATAAGCCCTCCCTCGACAACGTCGAAAGCAAGTTGATTGCACAGTGGGACGCCTTGGGCACCTACGCATTTGACCGCAAGGCCACTCGCGCCAACGTCTTTGCAATCGATACCCCTCCACCCACCGTGAGCGGTTCGCTGCACATGGGCCACGTGTTCAGTTACACACATACCGACGCTGTCGCCAGATTTTGGCGCATGCGCGGCAAGTCAGTTTTTTATCCGATGGGTTGGGACGACAACGGACTGCCGACCGAACGTCGTGTGCAAAATTATTTTGGTGTGTCGTGCGACCCAAGCGTTGCCCATGATCCCAAATTTGTGCCGCCGTTTCGTGGCGACGTGCCAAAAGATCATCGCGCGGTTGCAATTTCTCGCCCAAACTTCATTGCATTATGCGAAGAGCTCACACATCAAGACGAAAAAGTATTTGAAGACCTGTTTCGACGACTTGGATTGTCGGTCGACTGGTCGTTGTTGTACACCACCATCAGCGATCACGCGCGACGCACAAGTCAAGACGCGTTCTTGCGCAACTTGTCTCGTGGCGAGGCTTATGCACAAGAAGCACCAACGTTGTGGGACGTCGATTTTGGAACAGCTGTTGCTCAAGCCGAATTAGAAGACCGTGAGCGTCCTGGCGCATTCCACGACATTTCTTTCAAGCATGAGTCTGGTGGCGAAATACTGATCGCGACTACACGACCAGAACTCATCCCCGCTTGCGTTGCACTCGTTGCTCACCCAGACGACGACCGCTACAAACCATTTTTTGGCACCATGGTGCGCTCACCGTTGTTTGATGTTGCAGTACCTGTGCTCGCGCACGAACTTGCACAGATCGACAAAGGTACGGGCATTGCGATGGTCTGCACATTTGGCGATCTCACCGACGTTGTGTGGTGGCGCGAACTCAATTTGCCAACACGACCAATTATTGGACGCGATGGTCGCATCTTGACGCAAGCACCAGACGGCATGACAAGTACTTCTGGCCTCGAGCACTACGCGGCACTTGCCGGCAAATCGGTGAAGCAGGCCCAGACCGCAATCGTTGAGATGTTGCGCACGAGCGGCGACTTGCGCGGCGAGCCAAAACCGATCACCCACCCTGTCAAGTTTTATGAAAAGGGTGATCGACCTCTTGAAATCGTGACAAGTCGTCAGTGGTATATCCGCAACGGCGGTCGCGATGCCGATTTGCGCGCAGCACTGTTGGCACGAGGCGATCAGTTGGCTTGGCATCCAGAATTTATGCAGCATCGCTACAGCAACTGGGTCGACGGACTGAATGGTGACTGGCTCGTCAGTCGTCAGCGTTACTTCGGCGTGCCAGTGCCGCTGTGGTATCGACTCAATCAAGCCGGTGAACCCGACTACTCAAACCCACTTGTTCCTGAAGCATCACGATTGCCAATTGACCCGAGTACCGATGTACCAAGCGAATTTACAGAAGCACAGCGCGGTGTGCAGGGCGGCTTTATTGGTGACGCCGACGTACTCGACACGTGGGCAACATCTTCATTGACGCCGCAGATTGCTGGCCGCTGGCTCGACGATCCGTCCATGTTTAACAACGTGTTTCCAATGGATGTGCGACCACAGGGTCACGACATCATTCGCACATGGTTGTTTGCAACAACGGTTCGTTCGCACTTTGAACACAATGTTGCTCCATGGCACAACGCTGCATTGTCAGGATGGATCTTGGATCCTGATCGTAAAAAGATGTCGAAGTCGAAGGGCAACGTCGTAACACCAATCGATTTGTTTGAGCAATATGGCAGCGATGCTGTGCGCTACTGGGCTGCATCTGCCCGACCAGGAGTCGACACCGCATTCAGCGAAGACCAAATGAAGGTCGGACGCAAACTCGCCACCAAGTTGCTGAATGCAACAAAGTTTGTGTTGGGTGCTGGTGACGTAAGTGCCGACGTGGTGCCGACTGAACCACTTGACGTTGCTATGTTGCAACGACTCAGCGTCGTGATCAACGATGCGACCACCGCATTCGAAACATTTGACTACGCGCGAGCACTCGAGCGCACCGAATCATTCTTTTGGTGGTTCTGTGACGACTATCTCGAACTTGTCAAGATGCGCGCATATGGCACCACCGACATCTCGGCGTCTGCTCGGGCTGCACTACAGCGCGCACTCAGCGTTATGCAACGCTTGTTTGCACCTCACATTCCGTTTGCCACCGAAGAAGTATGGAGTTGGTGGAAACAAAATTCGATCCACTTGGCGCAATGGCCAACAGTTGGCGAAATTACCGGAGACACCAAACATATTGATGCCTTCGAGATGATGCTCGATAGCGCATGCAACGTAATTGGTGTTATTCGCCGCACCAAAACAGAAGCAAAACTCTCGCAACGTGCCGAAGTTGAGTACACATCAGTAAGTGCAACAGACGCACAAATTGCATTGCTCAAAGTGTGCATTGGCGACTTGCAAAACGCTGGTGTTGTGCCTGCAATCGAATTTGTTTCGCACACAGCAGGTGATTCAGTCGCACATATCGCGACAACTGTGCGACTCGCACCTGTAGTGGACGCCAAGTGAGTCGCGCTCAGCGCCACATAAAGAGTCACTACAAGCGACCTCGTTCGCACTACTTCGTTCTTGCACTCAACATTGTTGTGGTGTGTGCATTACTCGTTGCTGGCCTTGGAATGTTGTGGGCCAATAACCGTCTCAACGCCCGACAAGTTGTCTCGCTCAACCGTGACCCAAACGGTCAACCAAGTACCGACGCCGAAATCACGCCTTCTGATAATTGGAATTTGACCGAAGGCGACCTCGCCGCCAAAAACTTTTTGCTCACTGGCTCAGACAACGGCAGTTGCGTCGACCCAAACTCTCCGTATGCAGGAGCATTTGGTGATCGCACAGGTTTTGGTGAGCGCAGTGACACGATCATGATTATTCGTGTTGATCCAAAAGACAACCGCGCGGCTTTCTTGTCTTTTCCGCGCGACTTGTGGGTCAAAATTGCAGGATCAACCCGAACTAACCGCATCAATACTGCTTTTGATCGCAAGAACCCAAACAAGCTCGTCGACACGATTTACCAAAACTTTGGAATCAGTATTGATCACTACGTCAACATCGACTTTTGTGCCTTTAAAGAAATCGTCAACGCTGTTGGTGGTGTCAGCATTCCATTTTTATATGAAACTCGCGACAAAAAAACAGGCCTGTACGTGCCGGCCCCAAGTTGCTTCGAGTTTTCTGGCGATCACGCCCTTGCATACGTGCGATCTCGATCTGGTTACTCCTACTTTGACCCTGCAAAAAATGATTGGGTCAAAGATGGAACTGGTGATTTGGGACGAATCAGTCGTCAGCAAGACTTCATTCGCCGCGCTATGCAACGAGCACTCGATAAGGGATCGAGCAGCCCAACTGTTGCAAACAAACTGCTTAACGCGGCGCTCAAGAATGTGATCACCGATGATCAGCTCACACCAATTTCGATGCTGCAATTGGCACAAGCAATGCGCGACCTCAATACCAGCAGCATCCCTACCTACACGATTGCAGCATCTGGCGAAATGGTCGGCGATCAGGCCGTTCTTGTGCCGCGAATTCAAAACGACACGATGCGCGAAATTCTGGCTTTGTTTCAGGGCAAAGCAAGTTTGGCCACACCTGGCTCGGCCACCGACGCGCCGCCTACTTCCGACATGACAACAACAGAAGGTGCACTAGGCGGTGTCACTAGTGGACAAATAGTTCCGGTGAATTATGTGAAGTACACGAGCAACGCTTCATCATCTGCACCACCAACCACACTTCCAGTTGTTGCACCAGAGCAGGCGACGCTCGGTGTTGCACCGCCAAACGATCCGAGTTGTCGCTAGTCGAGTACTCGTCGTAATGCGTCGGGCACATCGCTCGGCCCACTCACGGTTGTAAATCGCGCGCCAACTTGTTGGGCAAATAGACGGGCTTCAGCATCATCGTCGACTGGTGCAATAACTACGAGCTCTTCGAGCGAACTACCCGCAAGCACCGCATCGCCCTCAACAGTCGAGCGACAATCAGAAAACAAAATTGTTACTCGCCTACCTGCCCGAGAACGCGCAAGTTGAATGCTTGCAGTGGTTAATGCCTGAGCAAGGTTGGTTGTGCCAAACCCACGCAACGACAACACCGTGTTGACTACCTGTTCGCTTGACCGCGAAACATTCTGCGACTTTGCAACCACGACGTCATTGCCAAACACCAACACGCTGTAGTCACTTGGCTCGCGGCTGGCTATAGCCGCAGCAGCCATTGCCGAATTAGCAAGTGGCTTGCCGCCCATCGAGCCACTGCGGTCAACCACCAAACTGAATGCTGTTCCTGGTTTTGTCCAGCCCCGCACTTTGAGCGCATCTACATCGACTACGCCATGCACTCGAATCTCGTTTAATCCATCCAAGCTTGCGTCGATATCTATGTCACCTGCATCTGGCTGATAGTTCACAAGCGTCATCTTGCCGATACCACGCGGACGGGGCTTGCCAGTACGCGCAATTTCGATCATCACTCGCCCTGCAAGACGGCGGGCGAGCTCTCGCAACTTTGGGTCGGTTGCCGCAGTCAGATCGGCGAGCATGCCAAGCATCTCATCCGGCGCATCGTTCAGTGCTTCGTCAACGGCAGCCTCATCAAGTTCTCCAACTTCGGGAGAAATTTGTTCAAATCGATCGTGTCGAGAAAGATCACTGCGCGAAACAGTTTTCTTATTTGCTTGACTCTCTGCTTGCTCGGCAAGCGCGCCCTCTTTAACTGCTGGGTTTGCTAGTTCGAGGTCGTGGCCCCGGTCGGGGCGCCAGCTTTTCCCGCTGACTCATCTCCGGCTTTTGTGCCAAAAACATCGTTCCATATTTCAGTGACGACATCTTCTGCGTTACGCACGCTTCCTTCTCGAACACGAATTCGTCCACTGATTGCAACAAGCGCACTATCAATCCCAATCGAGGCTGAAATATTTTTTGACGAGCGCACTTCGGCCAAACTCGCTGCTACCAACGCGGTATCAATCGCACCACGCACCGATGACCCAACTCGCAAATCGGGATGATTGCGTGTGCGACGAACGACTTCAACAACTTTTGTTACCCACGCAGCGTCTGGTTGCACACCAGCTTTGTTGCTCTTGAGATTGCGATCGACAATTGCACATTCGTCTTGCGAAGACTGATATGTCATTGCAACACGGCAAACTCGGTCGTAAACAGCGCTTGAAATGCGGGCTGTACCAACAGCATCAAACGGGTTCATTGCCGCAACAAGTCGAAAACCGTCTGCGCCAACTACTTTGCCCAGTCGTGGAACAGTGATTTCGCCTTCGCTCATCACCGTAATCAACACATTGAGCGTCTCTTCCGGAATTCGGTTGATCTCTTCTACATACAACAATGAACCTTCACGTAATGCTGTTACAAGTGGGCCATCAACAAAGACGTCGGGTGCGTAGCCGTCGGTCAAGACACGTGCTGGATCAAAGTGGCCAATCAATCGTGCCGGTGTGAGTTCGGCGTTTCCTTCAACGAAAGAAAACCCAACCGACAGGCTGTGAGCAACCGCACGCAATAACGTGCTCTTGCCCGTGCCAGGAGGCCCTTCAAGCAACATGTGTCGACCAGCAACAAGCGCTGCGACTACCAACTCAATTTCACGTTGGCGCCCGACAACATTGTTGCCGACTGCGCTAATGATCTGGCTAGATGTTTGCTGATCAGTCATATTTGATGACGCCACGGATGTTTTCTCCGTCACGCATCGCTCGGTAACCCTCGTTGATGTCGCTCAATGAGTATGTGCGAGTGACGAGACCATCAAGATCCAGTTGGCCTTCGCGGTAGAGATCGAGCAGCTTTGGAATATCGGAGCGAGGGTTACCTGATCCAAAGAGTGAACCAACAAGTTGCTTCTCCATCAATGTCATGTCAAGCAAACTGATCGATGCACCAAACTCCATTGCGGGGTGAATGTTGGTAACAACAACGCGACCGCCCTTTGCAGTGAGTGCCATTGCCTCGTGAATCACTGCGCCACTACCAATGCCCATTGTCATGACAACTTTATTGGCCATTGCTCCACGCGTGAGTTCTTGCAACAGTGGGACTGCTTCCGACATTGAGTTGGCTGTGTGTGTTGCGCCAAACTCCATTGCTTTTTCGCGCTTGAACTCAATTGGGTCGATTGCAATAATTCGTTTTGCACCAGCAATGCGTGCGCCCTGAATTGCGTTGGCACCAATGCCACCAACACCGACCACAACCACAGTGTCACCAGGTTTTACTTCGGCGGCATAGACACTCGAGCCCCAACCAGTGACAACACCACAGCCGAGCAAGCATGCGCGATCAAGCGGCACATCTTTTTCGATCTTGATGCAACTTGCTTCATGCACCACGGTGTGTTGCGCAAAGGTTCCGAGTAGACACATCACGCCTAAGTCTTTTCCACCAGCATGATGTCGAGAAGTCTGATCGCTGATCTGCTTGCCAGAACCCAAGTAAGCACCAAGATCACACAGGTTTTGATGACCAGTCGAGCAACTCACGCAACGACCACACGATGGAATGAAACCGAAAACGACATGATCGCCAGGTGCAAGCCAACTTACGTTCGCACCAACTTGTTGCACAACACCAGCACCTTCGTGTCCACCAACCATTGGCAGTTCAAACGGCAGATCGCCAGTGACTACGTGTTCGTCTGAGTGACAAAGACCGGATGCGGCCATCTTGACCAACACTTCATTTGGGCCTGGTGCATCAAGTTCAATTTCCTCGACGCTCCATGGAGCATTTACTTCCCACAACACTGCTGCTTTTGTCTTCACGATGTCCCCCTTTGATACAGAACTTTTAGCCGTACTTCCTACGCTGACGCTAGCCCGAGAGGGGCCATT
>Ga0209107_10001656_pt1 | contig 12469 bp, 9 predicted proteins | sample LakErihyJuly2011_2_FD_187460 | JGI IMG/M metagenome (GOLD analysis project Ga0209107, IMG submission 187460) | Freshwater microbial communities from dead zone in Lake Erie, Canada - CCB hypolimnion July 2011 (SPAdes) (version 2) | ecosystem: Environmental > Aquatic > Freshwater > Lentic >... | reverse complement strand
AAATCAATAGGCGCAATAAAATGCCCAGTCTGAATGGTTGGAATGAAGACAACAAAAACAAACTTGCCCGGTATTTGCGCGATGAATTAAAAGACTCTTCGTCATATGTTCTGGAGTTAATAATGAATAAAAATGGTGAATTGTATTTTGCAGATTCCAGCGAAATGCCGCACAAAGTGAGGAAGATTTTACACCTATTGAATGATAAATTGAAACACACACCCTCTCGCTTTAACGGTAAAAAAATCAGCAGTAGAATATCGCTTTATGTCAGTCAAGACGCGTCGGGTCTCGATATCGAAACCATGTTGTCCCCTATTCTACCCAAAGGAAGAAAATTCACCCTCGACTCATTTTTGTACATACGACGCACCGACATTGTCTGCGACTATGTTGACAGCAGTGGAAAACGCATAATAAAAACAACAGGTATTGCCAATACCCCCGATGTGATATTCAAGGTGTTTGACCGCAATAAGCAATGGAAAAATTGCCTAATTGCTACAGATGTGACAAGCAGCATGTACCCTTATTTGGCCCAATTTAAAGTGTGGCACAAACTTCACCTTAATGGCAATAGCCATAACCGCGATTTTATCTTCTTTAACGATGGAGATAATATGCCAGACAATCTGAAAGTAACTGGTCAAGTTGGTGGACTATATTATGTGCATACAAGTTGCTTCTCAGATTTATCTACATCCATGAACATGGCCATGAGCAGCGGAGGCGGAGGCGATGGCCCAGAAAATAATTTAGAGGCTGTTTTAGAAGGTCTTAGCAACAATCCAGACATTAAAGAAGTGATAATGATTGCCGACAACAATGCAACACCCCGCGACTTGGCGCTACTTTACAAAATTAAAGTTCCTATCCGCTTGATTCTTTGTGGGGCACAATTTGGCATCAACACCGACTACCTTGAAATGATTCGAACCAATGGCGGCAGCATACACACCATGGAAGACGATTTGTACCAACTGTCGAAACTAAACAACGGCGAAAAAATAGTTATTGATGGGATTGAATATGAAATGAAATACGGGAAATTTTTGAGGGCAAGCAAAACAGCCATACCCTCAGTTATAACTACGGTTACCACATTCAAGTAAAAATAAAAAAGGCAGCTTATACTGCCTTTTTTCATGAAATTACTTTTTGTTTTTGCCCGCACCTTTGGGCGCTGCTTTCACTTTGAAATGTCGAATAGAATACGTGAAAGTCAACATATAAAAACGGGTTAATATCTGCGTGTTTTTATCTTCAATATAACTCTCGCTTACAGTTCTGGCGATGCTGGTGTTTTGCTTTAAAGCATCAAACACCGAAAGCTTCAACTCACCCCTGTTGTCTTTTAAAAACTTATAGCCAAAGCCCGCATTGCACAACCAAATATTCTGATTAAATGTTGCACCCAATCCTTTGTAAGAACTGTTGGTGATATCAGCGTTAAACACCCATTTTGGAGTTGGCATAAAATTGATTTTCGCATTGAAATTTTGAATCACATACTGGTTGTTCAAGCTGCTTTGCAAGGTATTTTGAACCGTGGTATAATTCAATGTATAGTTCAAAGTAAAGTCTAAACTCTCGCTGATATTGCTGGCCAAAACAAGCCCAATATTGCTGTTGAAGTTGTTGCTAAAATTGGTATTCCCGTTGATCAAAGCTGGGGTGCTGCTGTAGGTTTGTCCGAGATTTAAATTAAACGTTGATTTAATTTTCTTCATTGGCATCCCATAAGACAAGTAGGCCCTAAAGCTTTTATAGCCATTTAAGTTTACCGGCAAACTCAATTGAGCGCCTTTCTTTAAAGCCACGCCACTGATTATAGTATCTTTAATCGCCAAGGTGGTGCTGTTGCCTATATAGTTTGAAGCCGTTGTTAGATTGCTGTAAATAAACATGGTGCGACCCTTTGCCACATTGCTCTTGCTGTATCGTAAATGGATCATGTTTCTGAACTCTTGAACCAAATTGGCATTACCCGCACTCAAAATCAAAGGGTTGCTGTTGTTAACTACATTTTGCAATTGAGAAATGCTTGGCAAATTGGTGCTGCTGCGGTAGAACAAACGCAGGTTGCTCGACTTGCTTGCCGCATAGGTAAACATGGCATTGGGTAAAATGTTGTTAAACGGTTGGTAAAATGCAGAGTCAAAAGGGAAAGTTTGAGCACCATTTAATTTCACACTTTGTGCATCAGCTCCAATGTTAAACGATACCTTCTTATAGTTGTAGCGGTAGGTCATACCTGCCTTTTGGGTACTGGTGTTGTTGTCGAAGGTATTGCTCAACAAACTGTCTGTATAATATGGCACACCAAAAACATCCAAACGTTTGGTCAACTTACTTGACTTGTTGTAATTCAATGAAGGATTATAAGTCAATTCAATGACAGAGCGTTTTTTAATTGAATGGGTGTAAGACAGGTTAGGGCTGAAACTAAAAGTATTGTTGTTGCGGTCTGAGTTCTGCCTGAAGACATTTGAAATGGTATCCAATTCGTAATAGTAGTTGCCCGACTCCAACAAAGTACCACCCGAATTTTTACTGTTGCTGGTGTTAATATTTAAGGAAATCGTTTGCCCTGCTTTCTTAAATTTATGTCTCAGCAAAAGGGATTGATTAAAATTATACCCGCTGGTATTTGAAATGGTTTTGCTGTTGGATAGATTCATATTCACGGCCTCTTGTGAAGCTGTTTTACCCAAAAACAAGGTATTGCTCTTGTTTCCTTGTAGGCTAAACTGAGGGGTAAATATGATAGAATTATTGGTGTCCAAATTGTATTCGAAGCGGGCATTAAATTTATGGTTGCTGTTGTTCGTGGTTCCTGTATCGCCTTGGCTATACAACTGATTTCTCAATGCACTTAAGAAATAGGTTCTATTTAAAAAGGATGAGGTTGTGTTTTTACCCGTATTAAAAAAATAAGAGGCCGTTAGTTTATACTTTTTACCACCGTATAATGAATAATTCATTCCAATGGCATTGGTGGTGTTAATACCACTTTGGTTGTTCACCGAAAAGTTGTTGTTGCCACCGCCCCAACTGCCCATTCCGCCGCCACCCATACCACCTCTTCCACCGCCCATATTGGTGTTCCCTGTTAGGCCTAAGATGTCAGTTGATGAAAAATTTTGTTGGTTGATGTTGTTGCTCATGCCAATTAATGATAGGCGTTGCTTGCCTTTGAATACGTTGATATTGGCGCCTGCTGCCCAGCGGTTGTCGGTTCCATAGCCACCGTAAATTTTACCAAATTGCCCATTGTTTTTACCTGCTTTGGTTATAATATTTAAGGTCTTGCTGCTGTTGCCATCGTTGATGCCCGAGAACTGCGATTGATCGCTCATACGGTCGTATACCTGAACTTTATCTACCACCTCAGCGGGTAAATTTTTCAATGCTGCAGAGGCATCATCTCCAAAAAAGTCTTGCCCATCTACGGTTACCTTTTTAACCTCTTCACCTTGGGCTTTAATAACCCCGTTCTCATTGGTAATACCAGGCATTTTAGTGATCAAGTTTTCCGCCGTAGCGTCTTTGTTAACCTTGTAATTGCTGGAAGTGTATTCTATGGTGTCATTTTTTTGTGTGATGGCATCTTTTCTTCCAATAACCGCGGCTCCCTTGATGTTGTCAATTCTATTGATCAATTGCACCACGCGGAACAGGCGTTGAGCAGAATCGAGGTAAAACGAAATGGTTTCTGTTTCATAAAGTAAACTTTTTACCTGCAAGGTATAATTACCAGATGTCAAGCGCCGAAATACAAACTTGCCGAAAGAATCGGTAAAACCACCGGCGATTTTTACCGAATCACGCTTTAAAGTAAGTCCTGTGTATGGCAAACTCTTTTTATCAGGATCAACAACTTGACCTGAAAATACCTGCGCCTGCGCAACGAATGCGAAAAAAAAACTGAAACCAAATGTAAAAATTACACGTTTGTTTGATGAGAAAAATAACATAAACTAAGTTAGAGCAAATATAAGCTTACAAGCAAACATTATCTATAGGCAAATCGATTAAAGTAAAAGTTCGGAGTTAAACTGACTATGAAACAATACACCACCACCAATTACATAAACCATAAAGAATTTGAAATGAAAGTATTATTTTTGAAATCCATTATACCCCCCCCCATGAAAAAAACATTAGGACTTTTGTTTTCCTTTTGCCTAATCGGCGGCGCACTAGCACAAAAACCAATCAAAGGCGAGCGCAGTGCTGAGGTCAATTTAAATTTCCAAACTGGCATAGCCGCCATTTCATACAATCTACCTGCTGAATTGCGTTTTCGTTATTTCTTAAAAGACAATGTGGCGCTTCGTTTGCGTTTGGGCATGAGCTCTAACAGCAGCAAATACTCTGTTTCAAATCCTCAAGGCACAGTGATTTCTGAGGTCGTAAACCGTTCAGGTTTCGGATTCAGCTTCGCGCCCGGCATCGAAAAACATTTTATAGGCACCAAAAAACTTTCGCCATTCGTGGGTGCTCAAATTGGTCTCTTATTAAATGGTGGAGCACGAAAAGATGTTAGCAATTCTGGGTACGCCAATCCAAGCAATAACCTTGTCATTAATGGCGATTATTACCATTCAAAGTCAGGTTCTACTTTTGGTTTGAACCTCGGTGGCTATATGGGCGCCGACTATTACTTTACAGAACACATTTATTTAGGGGCTGAATTTGGCATTGGCCTATTTGGTATCAGCAACACTGGCGAAGGTAGTGAAAAACACGTGCGCTTGGGCTCAAACGAAGTAAACAGTAAAACACTAGGATCAAGCAGCAGCAACCTTTTTGGCGTGTATACAGGTGGGCTGCGTTTGGGGTTTGTGTTTTAGAGAAAGCTCCATAATTAATACATGGAAGTCCTTTCGATTCATTTCGAGGGGATTTTTTTATGGGCGCCATTTCTTCGCCCTCCGGCTCCGCTTCGCTTCGGTCGTTTGCCGCAAAAAGGAACCCTTTGCCGCAAACGGACTGCTGCCACTAAGCATTTCGTTTACCTGATTATTCATTTGTTGCAGCTCCTACAGTCAAAGGGCGCGAGCGTTGTGTGAGTATCATACAATGCAAATGTTTCCCAAGAAATTTTTAATATTTTTTACTACTCGACCAACGCTTGAAGTAGTCTTACCCCAAAACCAACAAAGTCTTAGCAATTTCCTTTCTTAATTTTGGCAAGACTTCTTGCTCTTTTGCATAGTTGTTCCATTGGTTCACAACACCTTGAATTTCTTCAATAATAAAAGCCGCATTTTTACAGCTTATCGATTTTCCAATTAGAAGAAGATCCACTTTAGTAAAGTCTTTGCGCTTACCATTGATGCTCAAGGCATGCTGACTCACCCATTGGTGCTGGGGTTGATAGGCATGGCATATATCGTATGCTGGCGAGAGTTCCCATTTGGAACCTTGTTTTAAGCGGAAAGAGAAATTCTTGGTATGGTCGTCGCAATTGCGGGACAAGACATTAAACACCATGCGCCTATACATCTGCTCTGCATCGGCATAGTTTAGGTTTAATTCGCGCATGGTTTGGTACAATTGGCCCCCTTCATCAACTTGGGTAACCCACCAACACTTATTCCTACTCGTCTAAATCATAGACACCATCGTTTACATCCTCAAGAGTGAATACATAGATATTCAAAGATTTTCCGTTAATCCACTCATCTTCAAAGTCTTTTTCCAACTCCTGATTCTTATAGAACATCTTATCCATATATTCATAATCAAACACAGGTGACTCCAAAGAGTGTGTGGAAAATCCGAAATCTTCAACCACAGGAACCTCATCAGATTCTATAATATAATTACAAAGGGTACCTTTAACATCCTCAATAACACAGAGAATGTTTTCATGACCATCGTGAGGATGCGCGTCAATATTCTCCATTAAATTTTCAAAATCTTTAGGAAGACCGTATTTCTCATCCAATTCATAAACATCCAAAGTTTCAGTGTGAGGTGTTTCCCACACCACTTCATCGTTTTCGTTTATTAAAACAAATCGTAATGAGGAGTTTACGTACGGACGAGATGCCGTCCACCAATTAGTATCACCGTGTTCAAAACTTTCCAAAATTTCAGGAAGTTCTGAATACATTTCAGAATACTCATTATGTGAGTTTTTATCTTTATAATCACGAAGTTTTTGAACTTCTTCGTTAGTCAGAGTGTGAGCACAACCTTCCATACCCCACCCTAATACACGCATTTTATACTTAGACATTTTTAATTAGAATTACAATTGTTTAACCAAATGGTATCTCTCGGTTTGAATTCAATCTGAGAAAATACATGACCAAACGGCATGACTGAATCCAAGCAACAGACAATTGTGCACTTTGCTTACCTGTAGCAAACGCTTTCAGCAATTCATCCATTTGCTTTTGCATTAAATTCTTCTGTAAAGTTACCATAATCTTATAAATTTATAAAAACAGTACAAATATAAACTTATAAATATATAAATACAATTTAATTATAAACTTATAAATTTATAATTATATAGAGTATCTGATTTTATGCCCCTGCAAAAATTCTCTCAAGCGCAGAGCCGCTTGGATGAATTTTCTCCTTAGGGAGTACTCGCTTCGCTCGTGATCCCTAAGGAGGAGGCTAAAGATGAAAATCAAAAACATCTTTGCTGCGCAAATCTGGTTTTATGCCCCTACAAAAATTCTCTCAAGCGCAGAGACGCTTGGATGAATTTTCTTGGGGCATAAAAAAACCCACAAGCTGCGCTTGTGGGTTTTGATTTTCATCTTGCGGAGAAAGAGGGATTCGAACCCCCGTTAGCTTGCACTAAAACAGTTTTCAAGACTGCCGCATTCAACCGCTCTGCCATTTCTCCTCTCGAAAATGGAGTGCAAAAGTAAGTAGTTTTTTGAAATAATAAAATTTTTTTAATGGAATTATTATAATGCCAATAATTACAAGCTCTTAACCGTCTTTAAGTCCCCCTAAATCGGTTCTCCAGCTTGCGTTTTTCTTGCGCTATTTTCACCACCGTGGTAATGCTTTTATTGAGTTCAAAACCAACCAGAATGCACAAGGTGTTAAAATAGATAATCAACATCAAGACGATTATTGCCCCTATACTTCCATAGAGCTTGTTGTAGCTATCAAAACCGTCTACGTAATGAGAGAATGCATAGGTGGCTAACAAAGACAGCACAGTCGAGACAATGGCCCCTGGAGAGAAAAATTTCCAGCGCTCTTTGGCCGAATGACCAAAATAATACAAGGCACTCATAATAAAAAACACCAAAGTGCTGAGGGTTATAAATTGAACAACCGTAACAAAAACCAACATCACCGCTTTGTTAATCAACTTCTTTTTAATGATCCAAACAGACAATAAATTACCAGAAATCAAAACACTTAAAGCCAATAATATCAGCATGGAAATACCCAAAGTGATTAAAATAGATTTGCCGCGTTTTTGAAAGAAATTGCGTTTCTTTTTTTCACCTTCATTAAAGTTGCTGTCAAAGGCCAGCATCATAGAGAAAACGCCATTGCTAGCAAAATACAAAGCGGATAAAAAACCAAATGACAAAAGCCCTGAACGCTGATGGGAAATAATATCCCTTACAGTTGTCCGCACAATTTTATACGCATCATCTGGCAAGAAAAAATCCATTTGAAGGAGAATGGACTTCTGCAAATTAAAGCCTGGTATATGGATGTAAGCAATTAATGTAAATAAGAAGATTAAGGAAGGGAAAATGGCCAAAAAAAAGTTCCACGACAAAGACCCTGCATACAAATTAAATTTAGGACTGATAATGCCTTTAAAGAAAAACTGAAAGACCGAATATAAGGAAGCACCTTGAAAACCCGGCAAATAAATATTGTCTAAAAAGTTTACAAGCTTTTTTACCAGAATAAAATTTCTGATGCGCTCTTGAATCGATATTTTTTTATTTTGACCCATTAAAAACGAATGGTAAAATGTTCCCTCTCTTGTTCAGTTCTGAAAAACACAATGCCCATAGCATATAAGTCGACACTAACACCCACTAAAGGATGGTTTTTAATTTTATTCCAAGCCAAGAGCATATCGTCGCTCCATCTAATATCGTCAAAAACAAATACGGTGCCACTATGGGCTTTTTGCAAACACCATTCAAAGTATTGCAAAGTTGCATCTAACTGGTGGTTGCCATCAAAAAACACATAATCAACCCTTGGCAATTCATTTAACAATTGAGGCAAGGTTTGTTCAAACAAACCTTCACGAAATTGAACATTCGGTAATTCGGCTTTTTCAATATTGTGTTGGGCAATTTTAAGGCTGTCGTGGTTACCCTCTAGGGCAAACAAATACCCTTGTTTAATCCCTGCAGCTTGGTACATAGTGCTCATACCCACTGAACTCCCAATTTCGATGGCGAACTCCGGATCGAAATAGGCACATAAACGCTCCAATAGTTCGGCATACTTAGCCGATTTAGCACTTTTTTTGACCAAATCACTCAATTTCTTTTTGCCCGAAAACGATGAAGCCCCAATTGGCAAGATTTCTATATCCGCATTGCTTTTAAGCATATTGCTGCGAATCAATTCGTAGGTATGGTATTCAGGTTTAATGCGGCGGGCATTAATAACCTTAGTGACCAGGTCGTATACAAAAGGTGAATGCACAGAATGCTTATTGCCTGCAGTAAAAAAATAAAACAGGTAATTAACAGCAAATTGTATTCGGTTCAACATGGTAATCTAGTCAGAAATTAGAGTTTACCTAGTATTCCTGTAAGATTGTATCAATTTAAGTTCTTCTTGCAGTTTTGTAATTTGTTGATTCGAAACTTCAATTTTTTCTTCAATTTGTTTTCTTAATGCATCCGCATTTTTAGATTTAGCAAAGAATTCAATATTGTTTTTCAACGTTGCGGCATCGTCTCTCAAAGCGCGCAATTTGTCGTTAATCTGGCGTTCCTCATAGCGAATCTTATCATCGCCATTTGGCGCTGTTGACAAGGTCTCTAAATGTTCCTTAAAACGGAAAGCTTTGTTATCATCTGCAGTTTGCTTGAATTTTTTATAAATGGCATCAACCGCCTTGCTGTATCTGTTTTGCAAATCCGCTTTTACTTTAATCGGCACAAAACCCAATGAATTCCATTCTTTTTGTAATTTTCTTAATTCTTCAAAACTAGGACCCATTTCCTCAATAGCCAACAAAGCAGTAGCGTCTGCAATGATGCGTTCTTTAATGGTTTGGTTTTCTTTTTCCCCTACATTCTTCACTTTGTAAAACTCTTCTTTGCGTTTAAAGAATTTATCACATGCCGAGCGGAAGCGCATCCAAATTTCTTCGTTCTTAGATTCATGAACAGGTCCAATAGATTTCCATTTTTCTTGCAATGAAATTAAAAGTTTGGCTGTTGCATCAAACTGCGTACTTTCGGCAGCCTTTTCGGCTTCTTCGCACAAGCTTATTTTGAGGGCTAAATTCTTTTCTTTGCCAGAATTTAAAGAATCAAAAAACTGCTTTTTATTTGAATTAAATACACCTTGAGCGTCTCTAAAGCGTTTCCAAATTTGGTCGTTAACACTCTCTGGAACAGGCCCTATTGTTTTCCATTCTGTAAAAATCGCCGTAATTTCTTCGGCTTTTTCCTTCCACATTTTAGGGGATGTTAAAGGCAATTGGTTCATGTGCTCAACCTTTTCGCAAAGAACCTTTTTCAATTCTAAGTTTTCGTTGCGCTTTAATTTTATTAATTCTAAAGCTTGGCGCTTATCGTTCAGAATTTGATCGGATGCCTCTTTAAAACGCTTCCAAATTTCTTCTGCCACATCCTTACCCGGAACAGGACCTGCGTTCTTAAATTCTTCGTGGTATTTATTTAATAAAATATGGGCTTTCTTAATAGACTTCTCTTCTTGAAGGGTTGATACTTTTTTAATCAGTTCAATTTTTATTTCAAGATTCTTTTGTCTATCCTTTTCTTTCAGTTCGTTGTTAATGGCGTGGTTGTCGTAGAACTTATCTAAGAAAAAACGGTAGTTTTCCCACAACTCTTGCATATGCTCTCTTGGAACGGTGCGGATTTGGCGCCATTGTTTTTGAAGTTCTAAAACCTCTTTAAAAACCGATTCAGTTTCATCTTCCGCTGACAAAACCTTCAAGCGTTCTATAATGGCTTTTTTTGCCATATAATTCTTCTGCTTCTCTTGTTCAGCTTCCTTCTTTTCTTCAGCACGCTTTTCAAGGAAAGTGGTATAAACTTTATAGAATTTTTCTTTTACCTCGTCATAAGGTGGTTTAAACTCCCTTACTTCATTTCCTTCATCTGCCCAAGCCTTTACCAAAACTATACGTTCTGCTTTTATGGCATCATCAAACAGTACACGTATCTTTTTAAAGATGTCGTGCGCTTCTTTAATGTTTGGATGAAAAACCAATTGCTCAGCCTTTTCAAGGAAATCTGTTTTGGTGAATCCAGAATAATCTGTTTGGTCACGTTTTTCTTCCTCAACTTCTGAAAACTCATCATGCTCTTCTGCATCGCCTATTTTTTCTAGGGATACTAGTTTGTTTTCTAGTGCTTGGTCGTTTGCATCTAATTGTGGATCATTCAAATGCTTATTTGTCTCTGTCATTAATAAAAGTGTGGCGTAAAAAAGTGCGGTATTTCTGGTTGTAAGACGGTAATTAATACATAGTATTTTAGATAGATGTTATGTATTATAGGGTGTTCCCATGTTGTGTTCACAAATATAAGCCATAAGAATTCATATTTTCAAATGTTTTTTTCGTTAAAAAATCAGCGCCCTGTTAACACAAAATTTGCCAAACCCTGCTTATCGACATGGCTGCTGTGTTTGCTGTTGGTAAGCACTACAACACAAACTTGCTGATCAAAACGGTTCCAAAAGGATGTCCAAAATCCCCGCCACCAACCATTGTGGTAAGTCCATTGTCCGGTATAGTTTTTCATTAATCTAAATCCTAAACCGTAACTTCCTCCATATACATTGTGTTGAAATGATGGCTCTTGCATTAAATTTAGTAAAGTTTTGTCGATTAAGCGCCCCTCAGACAAAGCCAAATGAAAGTAGAACATATCCTCAACATTGCTGTACAAACTTTTATCGCCCAAAATCCCGTCCATATAATAGGGTTCGTTGTATTCGTGGTGGCTAAGGCGTCCAATAAGCACCCTGGCCTTAATGCTTTCAGGTTTATATCCTAAGTAAAACGAATTGCGCATACCTGCTGGTTTAAAAATGCGCTCCTCCACAAATTGATGGAAGGGTAAGCCAGCGATTTTGGAAATTAAATACGCTAAATACGCATAATTGGTATTGCAATAACTAAAACCAGCACCCGGATTTAAAGAGGGTATTGGCTTTGAAACTTTCATGAAATCATAAAGATCTTCATTGTTCATGTACCTAGCTGTATCTTTCCAAAATGTATCTGTGTAATACATATAATTGGCGATGCCACTTCTATGGGTTAACAACTGGCGTACAGTTACATTTGGATAAGGAAAATCAGTCAGGTACTTGAGCACCAGAGAATCTAAGGCCAATTTACCTTCTTGAATCAAGACCATAGTCGCAACTGCTGTAACTGTTTTTGAAACTGAGGCCAATTGGAAAACATCATCAACAAGCATCTCAGGTGAATGCGCCAAGCCAATTTCTCCGAAAGCCTTTTTAAACAATTTCCCTTGTTTATACACCAAAATAGTTCCATTAAAATCTATTGGAAAGAAAGTTTTTAGGCTGTCTAAAAAATGGTTTGAAAATGATTTGTATTCACGCTCGGTATTGAAAAATCCTTCTTCATTTAAAACCAATTTTCCTTTTTGTTTAGACGATTGATTGACGCAAGAAAACAAGAAAATGATTGCCAATAAAAGAGACTTAAATACGAGATTGCGGCAAGAGCTTATCAAGCTCGAAAATTAAGAATACTAAAGTAAACAAACAAACATAAAATAAAAAAAATCCCGAGGCAATTTATACCCCGGGAGTCTTACAATATCAATCAATGAGCAGCCGATTTTATCTAACTGTATAAAAATATTCTTTCCCGTTAATTGTTGCTTTCGCAAACAAATCACAGGCTTGATCATTATAGGGATCGTAATCAATAGAGATGGTTTTACCTGTGCTTGTATTTGATAAAGTTATTTTACCTTTAACAAAAGTCCTTGCACAACCCATTTCAACTTTCTTCAACAATGGCAAATCTATTTTCACTGTAAAATTTCCGCCATTACGGTTAACACCTGAGGCTTCTCCAGTTATTTGAAATTGGTCGCCCAAAATTCCAGCACCCGCATCTACCAATTTAATTATGGTTCTTGAGCTCTGCCACGCCACAGTTCCTTTATCATTGATGGCACGCGCATCCATAACATCAATTTTTAATGTTGCAGCATCAACACGTTTGATTTTTACAGTGCCAATCAATTGGGTCAAA
>Ga0209107_10001654_pt1 | contig 12478 bp, 15 predicted proteins | sample LakErihyJuly2011_2_FD_187460 | JGI IMG/M metagenome (GOLD analysis project Ga0209107, IMG submission 187460) | Freshwater microbial communities from dead zone in Lake Erie, Canada - CCB hypolimnion July 2011 (SPAdes) (version 2) | ecosystem: Environmental > Aquatic > Freshwater > Lentic >... | reverse complement strand
ATATATGCGGCTATGAGTCCAGCAGACCAGCAATGGGCAACAAAAGGCGGCGGCAAACCAGATTTAACAGATCCTTATATTGCGGCAAGATCACCAAATAAATTTAAACCTGCGGCGGCACCTGCTCCTGCGGCGGCACCTGCTCCTGCGGCGGCACCTGCTCCTGCGGCGGCACCTGCTTCTGCGGCGGCACCTGCTCCTGCGGCACCTGCCGGCGTACCAAAAGCACAGCTAGACAACATATTCAACAAGGGTGACAATCGCAACGAGTCAGTTAGTTTTCGAAATGATGAATTGAGCAGAATTGTTAGTTTGGTACGTCATAGATAATCGAGTAAAATACTCACATTTAAAGCAAGATTTCTCTTGCTTTAATAAATAAAAGCGTATACAATAACATGTATGCGCTTTTTGTTTAGTAGGTTCTAAACAATTATAGGCAAATAAAGTAGTAACTAAAGGCTAACAATAGGAGATATATTATGGCAACTTTGGCTGAAATTCGTGCAAAACTAAAACAATCTGAACAACGTGGTTCAGGAGAAAAAACAGGCGGAGATAAATCGATTTATCCGTTCTGGAATCTAAAAGAAGGTGGCGAATCCGTTCTGCGATTCTTACCAGATGGTAACACCGATAACACTTTTTTCTGGGTAGAACGTGCAATGATCAAATTGCCATTCTCTGGAATCAAAGGTGAAAGCGAAAGCAAACAAATCACAGTACAGGTACCATGTGTGGAAATGTATGGCGACACTTGCCCAATCTTGGCAGAAGTACGTGCGTGGTTTAAAGATCCTGCTCTAGAAGACATGGGTCGTAAATACTGGAAGAAGCGTAGTTATATTTTCCAAGGCTTTGTTGTTGAAGACGGCCTAAGCGAAAAGAGCGAAGAGATTCCAGAAAATCCAATCCGTAGATTCATCATTGGACCTCAAATCTTTACATCAATTCGTGCGGCCTTGGTCGATCCAGAATTGGAAGATTTGCCAACTGACTTGGTACATGGCTTGGACTATCGTATGAAGAAAGGGTCAAAAGGCGGCTATGCTGACTATTCGACCAGCACTTGGTCACGTCGTGAGCGTCCATTAAACGATGTGGAGCAAGCGGCAATTAAAACTCATAGCTTGTTTAACTTAACTGATTTCTTGCCAAAGAAGCCAGGAGAAGTTGAATTGAAAGTTATGAAAGAAATGTTTGAAGCAAGTGTTGATGGCGAACCATATGACATGGAACGTTGGGGACAATATTTCAAACCAGCCGGTATGAGTCAAAATACTGGTGATCCAAATCGATCAACTCCTAAGGCAACGTCTGCACCTACACCAGCGTCACACAATGACGATGCGCCGTTTGATGCAGATCCTGCACCAGCGACAAAGCCAACACCTGCCCCAGCCGCAAAAGCTGAAGCAAGTGCAGGCGGAGACAGTCGTGCCCAAGACATCTTGGCAATGATTCGTAATCGTCAAAAAGCGTAATCGGCTTGGGCCTCTGCAACCCTGTTGTACGCCCAGGTTATCTTATTTAGGAGAAACAACTTATGGCTACAAAAGCCTTTGATTTATCGAAATTTAGAAAAACTTTGACCAAGTCAATTGAAGGTCTTGGTGTTGGGTTTAACGATCCAACAGATTGGATCAGTACTGGTAATTATACACTTAACTACTTGATCAGTGGCGACTTCCACAAAGGTATCCCACTAGGTAAAGTTACTGTGTTTGCAGGTGAAAGTGGTGCAGGCAAGAGCTTTATCTGTTCAGGCAATCTAGTGCGTAATGCACAAGCACAGGGTATCTATGTTATCTTGATTGATACAGAAAATGCGCTGGATGAAAAATGGCTACACGATTTAGGTGTAGACACTAGTGAAGACAAACTTCTTAAACTCAACATGGCAATGATTGATGATGTGGCCAAAACCATTCATGAATTCATGAAAGAGTACAAAGAAATGGCAGAGCGTCCCAAAGTCTTATTTGTCATAGACTCATTGGGTATGTTGCTTACCCCTACTGACATTAACCAGTTCCAAGCTGGAGACATGAAGGGAGACATGGGTCGTAAGCCTAAGGCACTTACCAGTTTGGTGCGTAACTGTGTCAACATGTTCGGCAGTTACAACGTGGGTATGGTTTGTACAAATCACACTTATGCGTCACAAGACATGTTTGATCCAGATGACAAGATCAGTGGTGGCCAAGGATTTGTGTATGCGTCTAGCATTGTGGTTGCTATGAAAAAACTCAAACTCAAAGAGGATGAGGACGGCAATAAAGTAACAGATGTAATGGGTATCCGTGCCAGTTGTAAGATTATGAAAACTCGTTACAGCAAGCCTTTTGAAACTGTGCAAATTAAAATTCCATATGAGACAGGTATGAATCCTTATAGTGGCATGGTGGATATGTGCGAAAAAGCCGGCTTGTTGAAACAAGAAGGCAATAGACTTAAATGGGTCGATCCAGACACAGGTGAGGAATTCAAATTCTACCGAAAAGAATGGAAAGATGATAAATTAGATATGATAATGAATAAATTTCATATCAAAGTTAAAACAACTACCATTCCAGAGGAGATAGAAGAGAATGTTGAATGAAACTCAAATTGGCGACGTATGGTTAAATTTTGTCGAGTACCTAGATAAGAAACAATTAGAAACTTGTGCAGAACGTTATATTGATTTGTTAGCAGACTTCGGTGTGTCGGATCGTGTATTGCAAAATGCCACAGGTGTTGATGATATTTTAGATCAAGCAATTGGTTATTATCTAAATGACGACGAATCAGCAGAAGATGATGAAGACTACGGCGAATTGGAGCTCTAATGGGTTGGTATGCTAATGTTGCTAAAGATATTTCTAACATACCAGGTGCGGCAGATTTTTTTGAAGATGAATTATTAGAAGCAAAAAAAGAATGTCGTGTTACTGGTAATATAGAACGTGCCGCGGCCGCAATGCCCGGAGTAGTTGAACAAAGATTTGGTCAATTACAAGAAATCGAAGCAATTTTAGAATACTTGAACATAGAATTACGAAGACTTAAAAGTCAGCATTTTCGAAAATATCTTGAAAGCTACCAACGTGCCCTCAGTAGCAGAGATTGTGAACGTTATGTAGAAGGCGAAGCAGACGTTGTTGACTTTGAAAAAATTATCAACGAATTTGCCTTGCTTCGTAACAAGTGGTTAAGCATTACCAAGGCACTTGATCAAAAACAATGGATGATTACTAACATTGTAAAACTACGGGTTGCAGGCATGGAAGACGCAACACTATAATTCATCTGCTCAAAAGAATCACCATAGGCCTTAAATAACATTGAGGCCTATTTTTTTCTAAACGGTTGATTTCTGAAAAAAGTCAGTGTATACTTACTATATGATAACAGTTGATAATTTATTACTACAAATTGTAAATTTTACCTCTCCCACTATTGAGGAACAAATTCAATCTAAAGATTCTAGAGTGTTGCGTAGTCTTGCAACATCAGTGATAAGCCACGTTTTTATTACTGAAAATCAAAGTAACTTGTTATTGAAAATTCTTCGAGAAAATCAGAAAAAATTGAAGTTTTTTGGTGATGAAATTGCAACGGCATTAGCGTCACCGCAATGGAGTCGAGATTTTCGACAAGTGGAACAAGTTAGAAAAATGTATATTTCTAAAAACGAAGACAATGAACCTGGTATACAGATTGAATTTACCTATAATTCAGAAATTCGCAAAATTTTGCAAAATTTGACGAAAAAAGTAGAAAATTTAAACCAAGCTGTTCCGGGTAAGATGTTCACAGCTGACCTAACTGAACAAAATATTGTTTGTTTGGTCGAGGCATTAGAACCCCTAGGGTTCGATATTGTTGACACTGTAAAAACTCACTATGCCACCATAAAATCCTGGTCAAAACCCAACTTTGACCATCAGTTTTTACTGACTTCAATAACCAATCAAAATTTTCATAAAGCAATTACTGCTGACCTTGGTATTGAAACTCCATTGGATCAAAGCATAATCAATGACAGAAGTGTACGGTACCAGTACCACACAGAAACTGCTAAAAATCCTGGAGAGGCCTTGGTTGAATACGTTGCCAACAGACCAAATACAAAACTATGGGTTGACAAAGCTCAGCACTCATTAACTGCTATCCTTGAATCGTTGGTCTACTTAAAAAGAATTCCAGTGATGGTTGTGTTTGATAACACAACTGAATCGAAATTATTAGAAAATCTCGAATTGCTATCAAACGCATTAAAAGACGTTGGAATTTTTGACGATGTTGGAATTTACTTTCGACTACAGAATACAGATGTTGGTCGTAAATTTAATCAACTAGTTGCCGCTAATTCATACAATTCTAAACTTGACAGCACTACCAAAATTGCAGGTGTACAGGGTGGAAAAATACCAAAATTTTTCCTTACTAATGCATGGCGTCCCATGAGTGTAATTGCTATAGATACTCGTATGGGGTTGCGTCACGGTAAGACTTCAGTGTATACTAACTGTTGTGATTTAATTATTGAACATTCAGACGAAGCCAGTATTCTAGAAGATAGGAAAAACATATGGCAGTAAAATTAGTAATTCGAGACGAAGTCAATATCAAGTTTGAAGGCTTGAGTCTTGAAGCACGAAAAAAATTAACCAACACATTTAAGTATGAAAATCCCACTGCACGTTATCAGCCAGCTTATAAATTAGGTCGGTGGGATGGCAAGATTAGTATGTTTGGACTTGGCGGTAATGGTTATTTGAGTCAGCTAGAAAAGTGTCTTAGCATACTTGCAGACATGGATGTTGATGTAGCAGAATTAGAAGATTTACGCACAACAAGCAAGATTGGCTTTGATGAAATTACAACGCACTACTGGGCCGACCAAGGAAAAGTTTGGCCCGCAGGTCATAGATTTGCAGGTGAGCCTATTGTGCTACGTGATGACCAAGTTGAAGTGGTTAACAGATTTTTTATCAATACTCAAGCACTACAAGAAGTAGCAACTGGCGCTGGCAAAACTATTATGACAGCAACGTTGAGTCATTGTGCAGAAAAATATGGACGTACAATTGTTATTGTTCCTAACAAAGATTTGGTCGTACAAACGGAAGAAGATTATATCAATGTTGGGTTGGATGTGGGTGTTTACTTTGGAGATCGTAAAGATTTAGGTCGTACGCACACTATTTGTACTTGGCAAAGCCTTAATGTGTTAGATAAAAAAAGTAAAAATTGGTCATTGGAAAATGCATTGACATTGGCAGATTTCCTTGATGGAGTACGCACAGTCATAGTCGACGAAGTACACATGGCCAAAGCAGAAGTATTGAAGAATCTGCTAACACAGAACTTGGCCAATGCTCCAATACGATGGGGTCTTACTGGAACTATTCCCAAAGATGATTACGAAGCACAACCTATATTTGCATCAATTGGACCAGTAGTGGGCGGGATTAAGGCATACGAATTGCAAGAAATGGGTGTGTTAAGTAATCTACATGTTAACATTGTACAGATGATAGATTTACCCGAGTTTAAATCGTACGCAGAAGAATTAAAGTATCTTGTCACTAATTCTGACAGGTTACGGTATATTGCACAATTAGTAAAAGGCTTATCAGAGACAGGCAACACATTGGTTCTAGTTAATAGAATTGATTCAGGCAAACAATTAATAGAATTAATCGACGGCGCTGTGTTTATTTCGGGAGAAGTAAAAGGCACAAAGCGAACAGAAGAGTACAAAGAACATGCAACAAATGATAACAAGGTTACTGTGGCGACTTTTGGTGTGGCCGCTGTGGGTATTAATATTCCAAGGATTTTTAATCTGGTTCTTCTTGAACCCGGAAAGAGCTTTGTCCGTGTTATCCAAAGTATTGGTCGAGGCATTAGAAAAGCAGAAGACAAAGACTTTGTACAAATCTGGGACCTCACTTCAACATGCAAGTTTGCCAAGCGTCACCTCACTACGAGGAAGAAATTTTACAAGGATGCCAAGTATCCCTTCACTATTACGAAGACAGACTGGCAAAAATAAGGACTCATGCAGATATTAACATTAGATAACCAAACGTTCTCATTGAACAATTTACCAGAGGAAGTGGACGAAAACACTAGATTTGCAGTGTTAGATAACAGTGACGCTAACAATCCTGATTTCTTTTTTATGCCATTAATCTTTCTAGAAAGTTTTAATGCACCAGCAATGGTGTTAAGAATTGGCAATGACGAAGTGGCAATGCCATTGGATTGGAGTATTGCTGTTGGTGATAGCTCAAGTGCTTGTGATATAGAAATTTTACCATTGACCAGTTTAAATGATAGAGGATTTGAAGCATTGATTTTTAATCCGTTGAGTTCATTTAGAGTAGAGTTTAAGAAAATCGAAATTGTAAATTTTTACAGTGACGTTAAATGGTACTTTCCAAAAATGAAAAACGGACAACTGTTAGCAACACCCACTCGATACGGTGATAAACCAGACTGCGCATATTTTGTTAAAGAGATCAGCAGACAAAGTGAAATTATACAGTTGGATAAAATATTATGACCCTTAAAGTAGCGTATTTTCAACCAGTGGTGCTGGCCATTGATAATGTGCCACCGTTGGAGTTTAGTAAAATTTATAGCCTTGCAGAAAATCTGCACAGTCGTCCTGATCTCAATGATGCAGATAATCCGTTAATCAGCATCCGTGGAGGCCAGCAAATACAAGTGTATCCCAATCAAATACAGTTAGATGTAACATGGCTCACCACTTGGATTGAAAGTATTTGTCAAGGTTACATGGAACTGGTAATTGCTCAATCAGGCACAGACGATTTGAAATATTGTAAACCTCGGGTAACCAGCATCTGGACCATTCGTCAAACTCAAGGTGACTATCAGGAGATGCACAGTCATCCAGCCGGACATCTCAGTGGAAACATATATATCAGTGCTCCTGAACTGATCCAAGATAAACAACCTTGTGACAGTCAAATTTTATTTAGAATGCCGTTTACTAAAGATGTAAGTAAATTTATTATGAACGACACTTGGAAATACAGTCCATCACCTGGCACTGTAATAGTATTTCCAAGCCATTTACCGCATACTGTTTATCCTTGGAAGGGAGATGGGCATAGGACTGTGATGGCATTTGATGCAATTTTAGTACCAAAGGAAGATTAATGGGCAGTCTTAAACCCGGAGCAACTTACGTGTACGAACGAAACGAAGGTACAGTTTATGCTAGAGAAATTGGCGCTGATCCTAGCACAAGAAAAGAAATTGGTTACACCTACGATCCCCGAACTGACGATGGCAGACCTCTTCACGATCATATACAAGATTCTAAACTTTGGGGACAAATTCGGCAAGAAGCAAAGACCAATATCACTTTACAAAAGGCCCTGGATCGTGTTATAATGATATACAAATTAAGCAAGGACAAACTCCGTGAGTGAAAAAATTGAGTTGAAAGAAAAGTTGTCAGCAGTGGATCAAAATATCCGCGAGCTATGGGATGCCATGGACATTGACCAACAAAAATCTCTCAAGTCAGAATTTTTTATATTGAACAGATATGTAAGCAGTGCGGCTGGACAGAAGCGAGATATCCAAGAACATTTTGTTTTGACCGTTAATGAATATTTTAATAAGAATTGGAATTTGTTACAAAAACATCCTAAACTCATGTGGTTGTTGCTGTGTATGTGCAGTTACAACGGCGAGAAAGTATTCTGGCACGAATGGATTGGACACAAGAAAAAATCTGGAACTAATAGTAAAAAGATTAAATTTTTAGAAGAACTTTATCCAAATAAAAAACGCGACGAGCTTGAATTATTGAGTAGCATAAGTACAGATAAAGAAGTAAAAGATCTAGCAAGAAGTTACGGATTCGATGAAGCCACTATTGCTAAAAAATTAAAATGATGGCGCTGGCTGACCAACCTTATAGTTGTGGGCATTGTGGTAAAGGCTTTATGCAAGAAAAGACTTTATTTGTTCACGTGTGCGAACAAAAACGCAGGGCAATGGCCAAGGGAGAAAAGCACGTAGTACTTGGCTACGACACGTTTCAACGGTTTTATAAAACAGTTCAAACTAACAGTAAACAAAATAAAACATATGAAGAATTTTGTAAAAGTCCTTATTATAACGCTTTCATTAAGTTTGGCAGCTTTGTTAGTAATGTTAATCCTCTCTACCCGGAGCGATTTATTGATTACGTGGTTTCCTCAGGTGTCAAGCTGGATCACTGGTGTAGAGACGAACTTTATGAACAGTATGTTTTTGATCTCATCAAACGAGAACCCGTCGAAGTAGCACTAGAGCGTAGCATTAGTCATATGCTGTCTTGGGCAAACGATAATAATGCTCAATGGAATCATTACTTCCACTATGTGAGTTTGAGTCGTGCTTGTTACGATATTAAAGACGGAAAAGTAAGTCCTTGGTTGATATTAAATAGTACTAGTGGTAAAGCAATGTTACAAAAATTCAATGACGAACAGTTGGTACACATACAAAATATTATTGATCCACCGTTCTGGGTTAACAAATTTAAAAAATTGCCAGCTGACGTGGAATTAGTCAAACAAGTAGTTAAAGAGTCAAATATATAATGCCCGATATTGACATTGACTTTGCAGATAGAACCAAGGCTTTAAGTGTGTTAAAGCATATTGATGCACGGCTTGACACAGATAAGAAGCACAATACCGGAATATATTGTACCAGTATTCCGTACAATCCTCTTACAGGAATAAGTACAATTGATTATAAAACAGCAGAAGACAGAGGGTATTTTAAGATAGATTTTTTGAATGTGAGTGTCTATGAAGGTGTTAAAAGTAAACAGCATTTAACTAAATTATTGGAGACTGAACCAGTATGGGATCTACTATTGGAAGACGAATTTATCCAGAACCTGTTCCACGTGAATGGGCATGGGTCTATTCTGAGACAAAGCAAGCCAAGATCTATAGAGCAATTGGCCGCAGTGTTGGCGATGATTCGCCCCGCGAAACGTTATCTGATTGGGAAGGATTGGACTACGGTGATGACAGAGATTTGGACCAAGCCGGAGAATGATGATTATTATTTTAAGAAGGCACATGCCGTTGCCTATGCACATGTGATTGTTGTGCAGATGAATCTAATTTGTGAAAACTTAACGAACCTTGCGAACTAACTGTACACTTTTTCGTTTAACACGTTTAACAGTGAGATTCATTAAATTAACCACAGGACCTAAAATTATACGTGTATCTTTACTGTTAAATGTTTTAACAGCATAGGCAAATGGTCCTATCTGATCTTTGCAAAATATATTAATAGGATACTGTCGGTTACTTTCCCACCACCAAGTTTCACCTATTTCTAAAAACACAGTTCTTTCATCCTGTGTTTTAATTGCATTGAGGTCGTAAAAACTCGTAACAAATTGATCCTGATTTATTATAATGCCCACATATTCATCGTCACCGTAGTTAATGACGCTGATAAAGGGTAAATGTTGTTCTATGTTGTCTCTTAATTTTACCATAAATACTATTAAAGGATCCTTGCCAATGCAAAAAATTTCAAGTTATTTATATCCAAATAGAATCGAACTATTGGCTAATTTGGCAGGATTTACTACGGAGTATACAAACGTGTATCAGAGAACTGTAAAAATTTATAATGGTATTGATAATACCTTGGAGTTCGACATTAAAAATGCCGATCAAAAAAGAATTGATTTATCTACATTTAGCATGATAGAACTTAATGTTATGGACATGTCAGGCAATGCATTACCTAATAGTCCTTATGCTATTACTCCGCTGAATCAAACCACCAGTAAGGGATTGGCCAGCGTAATCATTCCCGAAGAAGATTTGGCAGAGTTGGATCATCAGTATTTGACTTACAGTGTTACTGCTGTAAAAAATGGCTCAGATGTTATGTTATATGCAGACAGTAAATTTGGAGCAAAAGGAAAAATTGAACTGGTAGGAGATGCCCTTCCTATTTTTAGAGATGAAATTGTTTATGATAGATTCAGCGGAGAGATTGATTTTGCCGGCAATGTTATCAATCATACCAGCGCAATACCTTGCAAATTTTACGAAGCTGTTCCAACAGAATCCATGTCTTTTGAAATAGCAATGACTGGTTATATTGGAACAATTCATGTAGAAGGCACAAAAGACAGCACCATTAGTGTTGAATCTTTTAAAACTGCTACACCGTTGCAATCTTTCACTACCAGTGTTGCAACTTCTAGCACTGTTTCTTTTGAAATAGCTGTTGGCAGTTTCAATTATTTTCGAGTAGTCTGGACATATATTGACCCTGTATTAATTGGCGTTAACAATACATATCCAACCGGAACCATTGACAAAGTCACTGTAAGTTAAGTATAATGTGCTATGAGCCTCATAGCCGATACCTTATTACAATATATTCCAGGAAAGCGTAAAACTACTCCGAGTGGTTGGATTAGCTTTAATGCAGTATGTTGTAGCGACGACAGAGGACGTGGTGGGTTTATTATCAACGGCGGCGATGCTGTTAGTTATCACTGTTTCAACTGCGGGTTCAAATGTAGCTGGCAACCTGGCAGACATATTAGTCAAAAGATGAATAAGTTCATGCGGGATTTAAATATTCCGGATGACGCTATTGCACAATTGAGACTTGAAGCACTGCGCTTAGACAACACCAATACCGCTGAAATTCGCAGTATAATCCCCAAGTTTGATGTAAGAGCATTGCCCATGGATGCCCGTAGCTTTGACTCTTGGAAAACGTTTCTGTCGTTAACTGAAGACGATTATGTAGTGCCAAAAGCATTAACTGATGCTGTAAATTATGTAGATAAACGAAAAATAGATCCGTTTGCCTATCCGTTTTATCACACTAACAAAGTGGGATTTAATAATAGAATTATTATTCCGTTCTTGTACAAAGGTGATATTGTAGGATGGACTGCCCGTGCAATCAACGACGCCAAACCCAAGTATCTAAGTGAGCAACAGCCGGGCTATGTGTTTAATCTAGACCGTCAACAAGACGAGCGTGAATTCGTAATTGTAAGCGAAGGCCCGTTTGATGCACTAAGTATTGATGGGTGTGCTTTGCTTGGTGCTGAGATAAAAGATAGCCAGAATTGGTTATTAAAACAGTTAGGCAAAGAATTGGTATTAGTGCCAGATAAAGATCACGAAGGCCCACGCACTGTGGAACAGGCAATAGAATACGGCTGGAGTGTCAGTATGCCCAACTGGCCTGATGATGTAAAAGATATAAATGATGCAGTTGTTAAATTAGGAAAGTTAGCTACACTGTGGTTAATTGTCCAAGCAAAAGAATCAAACGGATTAAAGATTAGATTGAGAGCAAAACAATGGTTTAAGGATATACAATGAAAATATTTAATTGGCTACTATGGCCCTGGCATAAATGGCAGGAAAATAGACGTTTTAAAAAGCGTCTTGAAGAATTGCGCAAACGCGATCCATTCATTTACAAATGATCACTTGGGGTATAAATGCAAACAGTCACGATGCCGCATTAGCGGTATTTGTTGACGGAATGTTGATGTTTGCCAGCCATAGTGAACGATTTAGCGGCACAAAGAACGATAGAGATTTATGTAACGGTTTAATAAATTATGCTGGCAACTGGGGCCAACCAGATCAGATATATTGGTATGAAAACCCATACAAGAAAACTCTAAGACAACTAGTTGCTGGTCAAGGATGGAAATGGCAAGATAATAACATAAAGAATTATCTCAAGCGATGGAATTTATGTGCTCCAATTGCGTATGTTGATCATCATCACAGTCATGCGGCCGCAGGATTTCACACTAGCGGATTCGATGAAGCATGTGTGGTGGTAATCGATGCTATTGGTGAATTTGAAACACTCACTGTATGGCAAGGTCGCGGTGAAAAGTTAAAGAAAGTATACAGTCAAGGTTATCCCCATAGTATGGGCTTGTGGTACAGTGCCATGACACAGCGTTGTCATTTAAAACCCAACGAAGAAGAATACATTCTAATGGGCATGGCAGCATACGGAGATCATCGCAAATTAAAAAATCGTATACTTACCGACTTCTTTCAAGATAGCAACAAGATTGTTTCCTTTAAACATAACTTACATCGCGGTTGTAAAGATTGGGCACCAGAGTTAATTGTCAATGACACATTTGATATTGCTGCCGCTACACAGTGGGTTTATGAATTGCAATTTGATATTATCCTTGAACAAGCAAAGAAGTATGTCAATAGTGATAATCTAGTGTTAATGGGCGGCTGTGCTTTGAACTGTTCAGCAAACAGACTGACTGGCAAATATTTTGACAATACATGGATTATGCCCAATCCCGGAGATGCTGGCAGTGCAATCGGCGCAGTATTGGCCAAACACCCTGGCTGGCGTATTGATAAAAAAGATTTTACACCATACTTGGGTTACGACATGGGCA
>Ga0209107_10001653_pt1 | contig 12479 bp, 22 predicted proteins | sample LakErihyJuly2011_2_FD_187460 | JGI IMG/M metagenome (GOLD analysis project Ga0209107, IMG submission 187460) | Freshwater microbial communities from dead zone in Lake Erie, Canada - CCB hypolimnion July 2011 (SPAdes) (version 2) | ecosystem: Environmental > Aquatic > Freshwater > Lentic >... | reverse complement strand
TCGTACTGGTGCGGCTACGGCTCAAGGCGGTAACTTGATGGCTACCAATCCTGAGATGGCGGCTTACTACAACTCGATTGCTCAAAGTAACTTGGCTTTGTCTGCACAAGCTGACCAAGAGGCTAGGAATCGCATTACTTATGGTGCGGGACTGTTTAACACTGGTGCTGGACTGCAAAACCAGTTCTATTCTGGTCAGACTGCGGCATATGCTCCATTTGCTACTGCTATGGATACAAGTTCAGGACTTGAGAGCCTTGCACAACAACCAATGAACTTAGGTACTTCGATTGGTTCACAAACTACTGCTGCTAACACTTTGTCTGGTAGCTTGTTGAGTTCAGGCATTACACAAGCGGCACAAACAATGGCTGCACCAAATGCTTACTCTGCTTCTGGTAACTTGCTGTCTGGTATTGCTCAGAATCCAATGGTTACTGGTGCGATTAACAATGCGTTTGGTGTTCAATCGTCAGCACCTAAGTATCAAATCATCAATGGTCAACTTGTTCAAGTGGCTTAAGGGGAAACAAAATGGCAACAAGTCAAATCTTAGGGTTGTTTACATCTCCTGAACAGTATCAGGCTAACCAGATGGCTCAGTTCCGTCAACAGGCGGCTAATGAAGTTCAGTTGAATCCTTTCCAACAAGCGGCTATTGGTATGCGCCAAGCTGGTTATCAATTGGGTGGTGGCATTGGTGGTGCTATGGGTGGTCAAGACCCACAGTTACAGAAGATTGCTCGTAGACAGGCTTTGGCGGGTCAGTTAGACCCTAGCAATCCTAATTCTTATATGCAAGTAGCAAAGATGGCTGCTGATGCTGGCGACCAAGAATTTGCAATAGCTATTGCTGATGCTGGTCGTAGTGCAATGAGTGAAATGGCTCTTGTACAGCAAAGATTAAGAGAAAAACAAGGTGCTGAACCATTTGAACAACTTGTTCGCACTGGTAAATACACACCTGCTAGTTTGAGTGTATACAAAACATCTGGAAATGTTGCAGATTTGGAGTTAATTGAAAAACCAATAAAAGAAAGAAATATTGCTTTTGGTACAGAAGCAGAAAGAAAATCTAAGACAATGTATGGCAAAGCTTATGCCGATTTAACTCCAGAAGAAGCTGGAAAAGTTGATCAGGCTGTTGAAGCATCTGAACAAGCTAAAGCAAAAGCTGGTGCAATGATTTTGCCTGGTCAACCAGTAGAACCTAAAGATTGGTTGAAATTTAGCGAATACATCAGCAAAGACCCTGTGATGGATAGAACATCTACAATTATTTCTGATGCCCCAACAGCAATCGAGACAATTAGAAGCTCTACTCAAAACAGCTTTTCTGCCGCATCTTTACCCGCTGCAATTGCAAAGTTGACTGGCGAGGGTAAGAATATGTCTAATCAGGACATTGCTCGTTATGCCAGAACTGGTGGATTAACCGACAGATTGTCGCAAGATGTTGTTGGATTCTTTACAGGCAAGAAAACTGATGTTACGAAACAACAAGCAGAACAATTTGCTGTTGCTTTGTATCGTGGCGCATTGATAGAAAGAAAGAAATTTATTGAAGATCAAGCTGCACAACTTGGTTACGATAAATCGCCAAATTATCAAACAAGCATTCAACAACTAGATAAAAAGTTGTCTCAATTTAAATTAGTAAATCCACAAGGCGGTAAGACACCAACACCAACAGAAAACAAGCCTTTTGATGCAGATAAAGAACGCCGTTATCAAGAGTGGAAAGCCAAACAAACTGGAGCAACACGATGACAGAACAAGAAGAATTTGAGTTTCGTCTTAGACTGGAAAGTGAAGGTGGTGCAACTGCAACTAACCAGCCAACTCCAACAGAAGAAATACCATTCCCTCTGACAGCAATTGGAGAAGAACCTCCTCCACCAACAATGTCAGAGTATTTGTTAAATCGTGCTCAAATGGGTTTGACAAATATTCCTTCTTTGCTTGGTGGCGCTAGTGCTATTTATGGCACTTATGATGGCGAGTTTCCGTCTCAATTGCCACCTCAAGGAACAACACAGCAAGGGATGGATGAGATTCGCAGAGGATTGGGTATAAATCCAAACTTGCGCCCTGCCACTGGTTTGCAAAGATACATTGGTGCTGGCGTAGAAGCCGCAACAGACCCACTCAATTTATTTGGTTTAGGTGGTGCTAAATCAGCCCTTGGATTAGCTGGAAGAACGCTGTTTTCTACTGGAACTGCTGGTGTGGCTGGTGTGGCTGGTGAAGCTGGTGGTGAGGTTGGTGGTCAAGTTGGCGGTCTTACAGGTCAAGTAATAGGCGGGATAAGTTCTGCTTTGCTTTTTGGAGGCTTAACTTCAAAAGCTGGTCAAGTATTGTTTGACAAGGCTCAAGCAAGGTTTAACCCTAAAGACTTTGATATTCAAGACTTGGCAGATGTAGAAGGCACATCTAGAGCTAAAGACCTTGTTGAAAGAGCTTTAGAGGCAGACCCAAATCTACAACAAAGACTTAAATCTATTCAGGATAGGGTTGTTTTTGTAACTGGAGAAAAAGGCGCTGCGGCAGTTACTGGATTAGACAATCTTGCCCTCAGAACAAAGTTAGAAGATATTGCAAGAAATGATGTTGGATTTGCGGCTGAACTACAGAAGCTGTATGCTGATTTAAAGATTGCTGTTGGCAAAAAATCTTCTGAGTTGTATCCCGCTCCTAGCGCAGAAATACCTTCTGGCAAAGCAAAGATTGCAGAAAAAGAGGTTGATCTCGATCAGCGCATTAAGTTTATCAACAATCAATTAGACAAGATTACATCAAATCTTGATGTTACTGGTGCTACCAAGCCATCAGAAATTGGTACATCTATCCAAAATCTTGTTTTAACTAAAGAGAAAGCCGCACGAGCCGCACTTTCACCTGAATACGATTCAATCTTGAGTCAGGCATCTAATCAAGGTGCTTTGTTATCAGCACAAGACACTCAAAATTTGTTGCGTACAGCAGAAGATTTGTTTCAAGGCGACCCTTGGGCTAAACAAGCTCCATTGTTGAAGTTGGTTCGTGAACAATCTTCTAAATTCAAGGCAATGCGTAGACAGGCTACACCAACAGAAGCTGGAACAATGTTGCCAGCTACAACTGCACCAGACTTGACTATGGGCATGGACATCACTAGTCTTGATTCCTTAAAAAGGCGTGTTGCTCAAGATATTAGGGAGACTCGTGACCCTAATAGACAAGATAAATTGCGCCTTTTGCAGACCAATGTTGATGAAGCATTAAACAAGGTACAAAACTCAAGTGGCGATATTCAGGTTGATCTGAGAGGTGAAAAAATGCCTTTTGGTGAAGCAATGTCTAACTTAGACAATGATTATTTCAATAAAGTTGGCATTCCTTTTAGAAATGCTGAAGCCGTTAAGAAAATCAGTTCTCTTGATTACTCTGAAAAGATTGCGCCGTTGATTGCCACAAGTCCAACTGCCATGACACAGTTTTTGCGTGTTGCTGGAGAAGAAGGAACTGGTTTGGCTGAAAAGGCTGTTATGTCTAAGATGTATAACCAATCATTAGACAAGAATGGTTATGTTGACCCTGCAAAACTCCAATCATTGTTAAGCAAGACAAGCAACAATGGCGGTTACAGCGACATAGTAGATCAACTGCCTGCCCTGAAACAAAGACTTAACGATGCAACAATCAAGAGTCAATATCTGTCTTCTGAGAAGGTGGCTATAGATGATGCCGCCAAAGAAACAAAGACTCGTTTGGGTCAAAGTTTCTTGTCAGACTACGATGCTGGTGGTGTTGACACCATTGTTTCAAAGATGACTGGCTCTACAGGAAAGGGCTACAGAAACAAGTTTTTTGTTGACCTTAAAAAGTTGTCTTCTGATGAGCAAACAAACGTCAAACTTGCCGTTAAAAATGGTTTAGTTGGCAAAATGCTTTCTGCCGAAAATCCTATGAAATATCTTGATGCAAATAAAGATACTTTCACTCAGGTTTTTGGTGAAAAGCACGTTAACAACTTGATGTCATTGGCTGATGTTGCTCGTTTGGCAAACAAGGTGAATGTTGACAATTTGAATATTCGTGCTGCCGCTGTAAAAGAAACATCAATTATAGAAAGGGCTACTGGTGGTGTAAGTCCACAACAAATCTCTGGTATTGCAGTCAATCAAATTTCTAGCGTGTTCAATAAGGCTTTCAGGATTATGGCTTTGATTGGCAAGAGCAATATTGATGAGTCAACAAGAGAAGCCCATAGAAAGCTGTTTCTTGATGAAAATGGTGTAGACAAAATCCTGAATACATCAACCAAAATCTTGAGCAAAAAAGGCGAAGAAGTTGATTTGAAGTCATTTGTCAAACCAGAGGATTTATCTGATTTTGGTCAGGCATTGGGTATGGGTGCATTACGGTCAGGATATTTTGGTGGTTCTACTGCCATAAGTCCGAGCCAAGTTGTTGAGCCAAACACAGAGCCTTACTATCAATTCACCCCTCAATAAGGAGTAGACCATTGACCCAATCAGTCTATGCCTACTTGCGGCTGGCCTTGTCAAGAACATCCAAGCTGGTTGTGATCTTTACAAGCAAGCTAAAGAGTCTTTTGTCGAGATCAAAGCCACTGCTGACCAAGCTATCGCTATTGGTAGAGAGGTTCAAGGTTTCTGGTCGAAACTTAGCAGTTTCTTTGGCGCTAGTCCCAAGCCTAAAGCTGTTCAGCCTGTTTCAAAAGCTAAAAAGTCTGACTATGTTGCTGTTAACGAAACTCAAGTCAAAGTTGACATCGTTAAGAATCTCACTGAGTTCTTCAAACTTCAAGAACAGTTGGAAGCACATATTAGAGAAGAAGAAGAAAAGTCAAGAACGGTTTACGACCCAGATCAAAACCACATGGAGGCGGCACTCAAACGAGTGATGGCTCAACAGGAGATGGACAGGTTGATTGTCCAAATCAGGGAGACTATGGTTTACCACAGCCCTCCTGAGATGGGTGCTTTGTACAGTTCAGTCTTTGAGATGCGTGACATCATCAAAAAGGAGCAAGAAGAAGCCAGACTGATAGAGGAGTCCAAAGAGAGGTACAAGCAATGGCGGCGGCGGGAAGCAAAACGAAACCTAATGCTAAAAGAAGCGTACCTAGCGGGAACAGCAATCCTCCTCCTTTACATATGGATGTGGTTTCTGTTCGTCAGGAGATAGGAGAGGAAATCATGGGGTGGGTTGCTTGTTGCGTACTGATCGCTCTATTGCTTCCTATGGCTGGAATGCTGTACTTGGACATCTTGGAAGCAAAGAATGAGACAAAGCGTGTTTTGCAGAAGTTAGAGAAGATTGAACAACGCATTGAAAGGAAACAGCGTGACAAAGACCGTAAAGAGCCTGATGCTATTGGCGACAATCCTGTTTTTGACAGGGTGCGAAGACCGTTTTCGCTACAAGTGCCAAGACCCACTGAATTGGGGAAAAGATGAATGTAAGCCACCGATTTGTACCGCTACAGGTACTTGTCCTGAAATGTTAGTCAAACCAGAGGAGAAAAAGTAATGGCAACCATTGGATACAAGCAAAACAACCGTTTGACCGCAGACGAGATTGAGGTGAGGGTATGGGCATTCGTTATTGTAGTCTTGGTGACAATTCTGTTGGCTTCTATGGGTATGTTCCTGTACTCAGTCTCCTTTGTCACTCAGCCTATGAATGGTGCTATGGCGGCAATTGACAAGGTTTACACGCAACAGATCAGCACCATCATGGTATTTATCACTGGTGTCTTGGGTGGTGTAGCAGGTCGTTCTGGTGTAAAGGCTATTGCCAATGCCAGTGCTAAGGCTGAAGCCACTGACAACGATGAGCCACCTACGCCATGAGTATCTTTAACCCTTGGGTAATCTTGGGGTTTGTCTTGTCTGTAACCATTTCTTTTGGGAGTGGTTACTTCAAGGGCAAGCATGATGAGAATGTCTCTCAACAACTAGAGATTGCTCGTTTAAATGCGGTTGCAAGGACAAAAGAGGCTGCTTTGGCAACAGCAGTGACATCAACAGCTACGGCACTAAGGACATCAAATGAGAAAGCAAGACAGATTTCAAAAGAGCGTGATTTGGCTATTGCCTCTGGCGCTCTCAAGTTGCGGCTTCCTGTCAAAACCAACTGCCCCATATCAACCTCCTCAGATACCGCCTCTTCCACAGGAAATAGCAGTCAAGAGGGAGGCGAACTTGACGCAACGACTGCTCAAACTCTTATCGCCATCACAGACGATGGAGATGAAGCAATCAGACAACTCACCGCCTGTCAACAAGCCTACGAATCCATCTACGAAACCTTAAAGGAGAAAAAATGAACCTGTCAGCTAACTTCACCCTCAAAGAACTCACAAAGTCAGATACTGCCACTCGGTTAGGGTTGGACAATACTCCTGATGACGAGGCTTTGGAGAACTTGAAAACCCTTTGCGAGAAGGTGCTTCAACCTGTTCGTGAACACTTTGACAAGTCTGTTAGCGTGAATTCTGCCTACCGTAGCCCTGAGTCAAATGCCGCCGTTGGTGGCTCTAAGACTTCTGACCACTGCAAGGGTATGGCGGCAGACATCGAGATTGTTGGTGTTGCCAATGCTGATCTGGCTCAGTGGATTATGGATAACCTTGAGTACACGCAGTTGATTCTGGAGTTCTACACCCCAGGCATTCCTGACAGTGGTTGGGTTCATGTGTCTTACGACCCAAATAACCTGAAGAAACAGGAATTGACTGCCACCAAGGTGGCGGGTAAGACCACCTACTTGAATGGTTTGGTGGCCTAATCGTCTAGGAAGAAGAGCAGGGCGACTACAACTAGTAGCGTCACTGCTCCTCCTAATGCAAGTACAAGCAAGATGTTGATGACGTTACTCAGCACCCTTGACCTTCCATTCACGTTCGTTACGTCCTGATTTTGACTTGACTGTGCGTCCTGTCAACTCAATTAAGTCCATATTGGACAACTCGTTTAATCGCCTTGCAACCTGATTTGAGTCTAAGCCGCTATGTTGGGCTATCCCATCCTTGCCAAGCGCACCATGAGCCTTTAAACAGTCCACAATGATGCCAAAGTGCTTGGACGCCAAGTCTTTAGCTGAATCTGCTGCTTCAAAGCTGGTAATTGGGTCTGAAGCTCTTGCCCGACCAAAGATAGGCAAGTCAAAAAATCGTTTCACTTCACCACCAAAATGTATATCGTCTAATTTACTCATCATTAACTCCTGTTAAGTTAGCGGGTACTCACTTACGCTTTCCCCATTGAATCACATCAAAAAGGCAAGTCTGAGTCCAGATCGTCAAAGCCAGCTTTAGGCTTGGCCTTAACTGGTGCTTGTCCTTGTTCTTCTTTAGGGCTGAGAGCCAGACCCATGAACTTGCCGTTCTTGCCTTCTTTAATCCATGCTGACAGCCAGTATTCCTGACCATTCACTCTCACATTTCCTTTGTAATGAGGATGTGACTCTTTTTCACGCTTGTCATTAGAAAAAAGTACTCCACTGTTGTCACGCTGTTCCATATTTACACCTTAATTTCATTGAGTTTTTTAACTTTGTCATCCACTTCCGCAAGAAACTGGATAACCTCTTTTTCGAGTTCTGCAATGTACAAGTCATTGCGCTCGATTCTTTTGATGAACAACTGAAGATGGCTAGGCATTCGTGGGTCAAAACTCACAAAATCACACCAACTTCTGTCTGCACATCGCATCTGCCACTGCATCTGGTCATAGTATTTCTTGGCTGGTTCTTCACCAAGAATTGTGTCGATATGGGTGGCAGTGTTTGGGCACTTGATCTCTAGACACCCATCATCACCCACCAAGCCATCAGGAGAGGCGGCAGACATAGGAATACTAGGATGGTCAATAGCACCTACCTGATCGACCATATTGCCTGTTTTAGCCTCGTATGCGGCTCTGGCAAAGGTTTCGTTCTCAACACCCCATTCCATTGCAGCATTTGAGTAAGACTCTGCCACTTGGTTGGTCATGCGTTCTACGACCAACTGTGCCATGTAGTTAGCTCTACTAGTGCTGTAACCTGTCTTTGTCTTGGCAACAATGTCAGAGATACGAGAAGCAGTAGCCTTGCCACAACGTTGTGCAAACCAAGCATCCGAGCCTTGGGTAATTTCACTCATTTCAACGCTCCTTTACGCTTTTCTTTGGCATCAATCACTTTCTTTTGCCAGCCCTTATCAGAACCGCAAGCAGAGTAAGCAGCAGTGTAGACATTCTTGAGTTCTTCCATGTTGGATGCCGCATCAATAGCCGCTAAGTGGTCAATCATTGTGTTTACATCAATGTCAGAGCCAGATTCACCTTCTGGCAAGTCTTCTCCAGCATAGATGTACAAGCCCAAGCCATGCAAAGACAGAGCCTTAGTCATGCACCGCATGATGGCAGTGTTGACTGCAAATGCGTCTGGATTCAGGATTGCTTTGTTTCGGAAGTCCATCACTGGAAGTTGGCAAGTCATTGGTTTGCCAAACATAGTGACTGTGACGAACACCATTGCAGTGCCGTTTACGTCCATGAAACACTTGTCACCAAACATCTCGACCTTGTAAACAGCTTCTGGGTCTGCCTTTAGTGCTTCAGCCCATGCCCATGCCCACGAAAGGTAGGTAAGGTTGGCTTTCTTTTCTGTATGTTCATTTACGTTCTTGTTGAGCAACATTAACACTTGTTCTTGATTCATCATTCACTCCTATATACGCCATCTAAAATATCTTTTGTTTCCTGAGCCACCATCCACATTGCCAACAGTGTGAGGTCAGCATGGATTTGGGCTATGTCGCTACTGTATCCTTCGTATTTTCTGTGAAGGCACTTGTCCGACAGTTTCTTTGTTGTCTGCTCGATTCGTATCAGCAGGGGTGCATAGTCGATCATCATTAACTCCTGTTTGTTTAAACTTCTTCCACGTTTCCGCAATATTGGTTTGTGCGGCATTCACATACCCAAATTCTGGGTTGGTGATCGGTTTGGATGGCACTGCAACGCTTTGATATTTTCCAACGTATGCCATCTTTTTAGCCCTCTTTTCTCGCAATTTCCGCTGCGATTTCATGTTGACTATCGGTGTCCAAATCTGAAAATAAGACAAAGTGGTTTTCACCGCAACAAGACACGACTCCCATGCGTGGCTCAATGCAATAAGCACAGTATTCTTCATTTGAGTGTTCCTCAATAATTCTTTCAAGGTTGAGCTTGGTTTTCATTACTGGCCTCGCTTGTGGTAGGGATTGATTGTAGGGATTGCACCTTGTTCTTGTTTGATTTGCTCTTGCAGTCTCTCCATGCGATAGAAGCGCCACAAGTTGAGTTCTTCCTCGTCATCAACCCAAGGTGTTATTGGCAGTTCTAGGGAGATTTCAGCCATACGCTGTGCTTTGAGTTCGACTCTGGCTCGTACCATGTCTGCAACATCTGCCCATGCGTTACAAAGGATGGCTTCAAGGATGGCTTTGCTATCGCAAATTGCATCTGCTACATCATCTGATGTGAAGTCTTGCAGTGCTGCCCATGTCTCGTGCTTAATATCAATCATCATTCACTCCTGTTAAAAACCTATCAATGCGTGTATTCTGTCAGACATTATTGTAATTGACCATAGGGATTTCCCTAGTGCAGTTGTGTATTTCAGACAGTCGTTTGTTAGTGAACACTTTCCCGCATTTCAAGCACAGCCATGCAATTCCTTGGTCAACAGTGGTTTGTCTGTTGCCGTGGAGTCCTTTTGTGCGACCATAAAAAGTGCGGATTTGTTGAATCAACTGTTTCTCTCCTTGAGCAACGCAACAGCTTGAGAAACTGCACTTTGTTGGCCTAAATTGGTGTTGTAGAAAAGGTCTGTTAACTCCTCATTTGTCAGCCCTGCCCATGTGCGCTGTGGCTGTGCCAATGCCGCAATTACATCGTCAACAAGCAATCGCAAGGGGTCAATATGGTCAAGCCCAAAGCAGGTTGTCTCAAGTTGTTTTATCAATTCTTCTTGTGTCATTTCAATCCCCTGATGTAAATCGCAAAGCTGTGCAATGTGTCCTTGCCAAACCCTTCCATCTTCAGGATGGCATCAGCCACTTCATCCAGCACTGTGTCTCGGTAAGGGTTCAGAGATTCCACCCGCTGCTTCAACTGGCCTACCTCTTGTTCAACAACTTCAACCCTAGATTCAATCTGACGTTTACGCCACAAACTTTGAGCAGAATCGTTCATGCTTTTTCCTTTTGGCTTTCTTCATTTTTAAACAGGCTTTCTCTGCCGACCTAGCCTTACCCTTCTCTCGTATCTCTTGAGGGCTTAAAGGCTCTGTACGAGGCTCAGTATGGGCATAGATGCTAATGGACAAGCCCATCATTAGCACTATCCTGATAAAGGCTTGTGCATAGGTCATAGTGACTTGGCGTATCTACGAGCAATGCGTTCGCACTCGTCTTGTTCTTCACCAGACAAATCGTCTTGAACGTCCTTGCCAGTCTCGTCTTGGACTTCCCATTCAAAGTCTAGGTAAAGTGTTGCCACATCGTAGTCGTACCAAGTCAGAACAACAGTGACTTCCTTCTCCAATGTATCGCTGTAATAGTCTTCAATGATTTCCATGTTGACACCTCTCAAGTTGTTGGAATCTGTATTGTCAGACAGAATGATTGTGATGGTATAGGGACTTTCCCTTATTGTCAAACTGTATGACGCTATACAATCCTAGCACTATGCCAAGACCACCCTCAGAAATCACAGGCTCAAGCATTCAAATTGCTGTACGAGTCACTACAAGCCTCAAAAACGAGTTCAAAAACCTTGGTGGAGCAGTTTGGTTACGCAAACTACTGGCTCAGTCAATCAACAATCGGAAAAACAATGAAACTATCAATTCCACAGATGCAAACACTCAAGCGTCTGACAAACGGCCCTAGAAGCTCTATTTCGTTCACCACGACAGAGACTTATTCGCCTGGCTCGTACCACTCTCCTACCCACCTGAAAAACCTTGAAATGAATGGTTTTGTGGTGGAGATTGGAGAAATGTGGCATTTGACCAACGCTGGTCGGATGAAGTTGATTGAGACTAAACAAGAGAATTCACCCAAACACGCCAATGGCACGACACATGAACTGTATGTGGAAGGGGACTGGAAGGACAAGATTACCCGAAAAGGTGCTTTGGATTTCATGAAATATCCTAGCAAATTCAGCACAAATCCAACCTGCTGATACAATGTTGCGAAACACGGCTAGATGAGGATTGATCCCCTTGTCGAAAAGAGAACAGACCCCTCCTGCCGAGGTTTCCTTTCTGGGTCTAGTTTGGGTCTGAAAATGCACTATTACCAATTCCACATTGGTGACTACAAGTCACACACGCACCACCTTTCACTCATTGAAGACCTTGCCTTTAGGCGGCTTCTTGACCACTACTACTTGCATGAAGTACCCATAAAACAGCGTGATATTGCTCGTCAGATAGGTATGCGTGACCACGAACAGGAAGTTTTAGCGGTTTTGAACGAGTTCTTTGTTTCTACTGAGAATGGTTTCATAAATCCTAGAGCAGACGAAGAAATTACGAAATATCGTAAATTTTCAGAAGATGGGAAAAAGGGTGCTGCTGTAAGGTGGCATAAGGGTACTAATGGGGAGGCCAATAGCCCCCCTAATACGACCCCAATGGCAACCAATAACCAAGAACCAATAACCAATAACCATAAACCAATAAAAGAAAGAGCAACTGTCGTTGCAACGCCTATCGGCGTTTCTGAAATTGTTTGGCAGGACTTTAAAAATCACAGGAAAGCCAAGAAAGCCCAAGTCACTCAGCGAGTCGTTGACGAGATTGCCAAGCAAGCAATGTTGGCTGGATGGCCTCTTGAGGAAGCCATGAAAGAAACTGTTGTCAGGAATTGGCAAACATTCAAAGCTGAATGGGTTACTGTCAAACAGAATACATTAAGCAAAACTGGTCAGATGAACCAAAGCGTGATGTCTGGTTTAACTCGTGGATTGATTGGAGGAGGTAGCAATGTCAAATTTATTGAAGGCTGAAGATGGCCTTGACTACATCTTTGCCAGAATGGGTGCAATTTATGGCGCATCGTTTTTGCGTCATTGGGATGGCATTGACCTTGGGCTTGTCAGGCAAGAATGGATGCGTCAGTTGGGTAGTTTCCTGACATACAAGCCAAGTTTGGACTATGCCATTGACAGACTCAAGGGAGAATTCCCGCCTAGTGCCATCACTTTTCGAGAATTTTGCAATGCTGGCCCTGCAATTCCTAGAGATGAACCGCAGATAACTTACAACCCTGCACCTGTTGACCCTTCAGTAATTGCTGAAGCCAAAGCAAGATTAGCGGTTTTAAGGGGTAGAAAATGACAAGACTAGAAGCAAACAAACTATTGGATGAACACAAAAATGGAATCGACAATTATTCCAATCTCGCAGTCACGAGAGCTTTGTGGATA
>Ga0209107_10001652_pt1 | contig 12484 bp, 12 predicted proteins | sample LakErihyJuly2011_2_FD_187460 | JGI IMG/M metagenome (GOLD analysis project Ga0209107, IMG submission 187460) | Freshwater microbial communities from dead zone in Lake Erie, Canada - CCB hypolimnion July 2011 (SPAdes) (version 2) | ecosystem: Environmental > Aquatic > Freshwater > Lentic >... | reverse complement strand
GGGTTATTACAACAAAGACATTGGCTTGTCGCCATTTGAGCGTTTTATGGTGGGAGGAAGCGGATTGAACAGTTTTGGACAAATAGGTACTGAAATTATTTCATTGCGTGGATACCCTGACAGAACCATTACAGAAAATGCTGTTGGCGGATCTAGCAATTCAGGTGCGGCGATATTTAATAAGTTTACCTGTGAATTAAGATTCCCGGTAACCAATTCACCTAGTGCATCTATTTATTTGCAAGCATTTGTAGAAGGGGGTAATGCATGGGTAAATACTAGAACCTACAATCCATTTGATTTAAAAAGAAGTGCTGGTGTTGGTATAAGATTGTTCTTACCGATGTTTGGATTATTGGGATTGGATTATGCGTATGGATTTGATTGGAAAACCTTAAATACGGGTCTAACAACCAAGCCAGGCCAGTTCCATTTCTTTATTGGACAACAGTTTTAGCATATGACACAAGTAGCTGATAGTCAGATAGATAATAATTTTGGAAAATCATACTGCATCCATTACCTTTGCAGTCCGTTTTAAAAACGAGTTCTGATATATGGATGTACTAAGAGAATTTGACATAGAGTTCATTAAACTTAAAGAGGGCGAGCACCATTTTGAGTACCAGATATCCGAGCCTTTTTTCAAGGCGTTCAACAGTTCTTTAACAGGGCAGGACATTGTTCTCAGCTTGTTATTCATCAAGTCAAATTCCATGTTTACATTGGTGTTTGATTTAAAAGGCACAATTCAATTGGATTGCGACAGATGTTTAACCCGCATTGGATTACCGACAAAAAGCAAACACACTGTGTTGGTTAAAATAACGGAGCATCCAAAGGAGAATGAAGATGATTTAATGTATTTATCACCGCATGATTATAAATTAAATATAGCGCAACATGTATTTGATTTTTTGTATTTATCATTGCCGATAAAGAAGACATGTGCGGATATTGGGTTGGTTTGCGACCCAGCGGTTACAGACAAAATAACCAGCTATATTGATGTGGATACCATACCCAATGACCAACCTGAGAGAGACACTGATGAAGAAGACGAAGACGAATAACAATTTTTTAAAAAAATAATATAAAATAAGATGCCAAATCCTAAACGAAAAATATCGCGCACCAGAAGGGACAAACGCAGGACTCACCACAACCTGGACAACAAACAGTTTATCGCTGATCCTACAACTGGCGACATTTCTTTGTACCACCGTGTAAACTTGGAAACAGGTATGTACCGTGGAGTCAAAGTAATGAAAGGTCGTAACGACTAATCAAGCATGGCCATGCGTATCGGTTTAGACGCTATGGGAGGTGATTTTGCACCTCTTGAAGCGGTAAAAGGTGCGGTAGCAGCAAGGCAAGAAATGCCTGATGTTATTCCAGTTTTGTTCGGTCATAAAGACCGAATATTGGCTTGTATGCAAGAACTTGGCTTACCAGAGGGTACTTTGGAAATAGTTCATGCAGAAGAGATTATCGAAATGGGCGAGCACGCCACCAAGGCTATTGCCCACAAGAAAAACTCAAGCATCAACGTTGCTTACCGCTATTTAGCAGAGCAACAAATTGAGGCTTTCATTGGCGCTGGAAATACTGGTGCTATGTTGGTCGGTTCAATATTCTCAGTAAAAGCTATTGAGGGGGTTCAAAGACCTACCATCGCATCTCTGCTTCCTAAAATGAGTGGAGGTTTTGGTTTGTTGTTGGATGTTGGAGCCAATGCAGATTGTAAGCCTGAGGTATTAAATCAATTTGCTATTCTGGGCTCTGTATATGCCCAACAAGTTTATGGCATTGATAACCCTAAAGTAGCCTTGTTGAGTATCGGTGAAGAAAAAGAAAAGGGGAACATTTTGCATCAAGCAACTTACCCTCTATTGGAATCAAACGATCGAATCAATTTCGTCGGAAATATTGAAGGTCGTGATATCTTTAATGATGTTGCAGATGTCATTGTTTGTGACGGCTCAACCGGAAATATAATTTTGAAAGTTTGTGAAGGGATTTATACCAACCTTTGCAAATTGAAGATAGAGCACCCTTATTTAGACCGTTTTGATTTTAATCAATATGGTGGAACAGCAATTCTAGGCGTCAATGAACCGGTAATTATCGGTCATGGAATTTCTAAAAGTGAAACTTTCACGAGCATGTTTAGATTGGCCAAAGATGTGGTTAACTCGAAGCTTATCGATAAAATAAAACAATCTTTTTGATATTTTTTCAAATCTTATTTATAATTTGCAACGCTTAAAACAAGCTTTTAAACATTAATGGGTAAAATTACTGCAGCAATTACCGCAATCGGAGGATATGTTCCTGAGAAAAAATTAACCAATTTTGATTTAGAGAAAATGGTTGATACCAGCGATGAATGGATCATATCCAGAACGGGTGTCAAAGAACGTAGAATCCTAGATATTCCAGGTTTGGCAACTTCAGACATGGCTATGCATGCTGTAAATGAGTTGCTTCAAAAAAGAGGTATATCTGCTTTAGACATTGATTTGTTAATTGTAGGTACCGTTACAGGAGATATGATTTTTCCTTCAACGGCTAATATTGTTTGCGATAAAGTAGGTGCAAAAAATGCATGGAGTTTTGACGTTGCTGCTGCTTGCAGTGGTTTCTTGTACTCATTGGAGATTGGTTCAAAATACATTGAGTCTGGCAAATACAAAAAAGTTGTAGTATGTGGATGCGATAAAATGAGTGCCATTACGGATTACACCGATAGAAATACCTGCATCATTTTTGGAGATGGCGGCGGCGCTGTTTTGTTAGAACCAAACGAAGATGGATATGGTGTTATAGACACAATCTTAAAATCTGACGGGTCTGGAAGAGAATTTTTGCATCAAAAAGCGGGAGGTTCTTTAAAGCCGCCAACACACGAAACCATAGATGCACGCGAACATTATGTTTACCAAGAAGGTAAAACAGTGTTCAAGTTTGCAACCACCAACATGGCCGATGTGTCAACTAAAATTATGGAAAGAAATGGTTTGACAGCCGATGATGTTACATACTTGTTAGCGCATCAAGCCAACAAACGCATTATTGATTATACAGCAGAGAAAATGAATCTACCTTCAGAAAAGGTATTGATGAACATTGAACGCTATGGAAATACCACCAGTGGCACTTTGCCTTTGTTGTTCTGGGATTTTGAGAAATTATTTAAAAAAGGAGATAATTTAATTCTAGCATCATTTGGCGGTGGATTTACTTGGGGAAGTATTTACATTAAGTGGGCTTACGATAGTCCTTCAAACTAAAAATAATTATAAATTCGCATACAACACAACTTCATTATGGATATTAAAGAAATAGAAAACCTAATTAGATTTGTCTCTTCACAAAAGAATGTTGGAGAAGTAGAAATTGCACAGAAAGATTTTAAATTGGTAATCCGCAAACCTGCGACCAATCTCATTCAAGCGCCTCAGTACATTCAAGCTACAGCAGCACCTGCACCAGCAGCTTTGCCCGCAAGTGCACATGCGCCAGTTGCAGAAGTAAACGCAGCACCTGCAGCAGAAGCTCCAGCAAGCAACTTAATTGCCATTAAATCGCCTATGATTGGAACCTTCTACCGTTCGTCTTCTCCAGACAAGCCTTTGTTTGTAAATGTAGGGGATGAGGTGAAAGTTGGTAAAGCTGTTTGCATTATTGAAGCAATGAAATTGTTCAACGAAATTGAATCTGAAGTGAGTGGTAAAATTGTAAAGGTATTGGTTGATAATGCCAGCCCTGTAGAATATGACCAACCTTTGTTTTTAGTAGAACCTAACTAAATTTTAACAACATTTTATTTTAACTCATTTACCAATGCAGTTGCATAGAGGTAATTGGCTTAGAATACAATTAAATACAATCTATGTTTAAGAAAATATTAATCGCCAATAGGGGTGAAATCGCATTGCGTATCATCCGTACTTGTAAAGAGATGGGCATTAAAACCGTTGCGGTATATAGCACAGCGGATAAGGAAAGTTTACACGTGCGTTTTGCTGATGAGGCAGTTTGTATTGGCCCTGCACCAAGCGCACAATCGTATTTAAAAATTGCAAATATTATAGCTGCTGCTGAAATAACCAATGCGGATGCGATTCATCCAGGTTATGGTTTTTTAAGTGAAAACGCTAAATTCAGCCAAGTTTGTAAAGACCATGGTATAAAGTTTATTGGCGCTACTCCAGAACAAATCAATGGTATGGGCGATAAAAGCAATGCCAAAGACAGCATGATCAAAGCAGGTGTTCCTACCATTCCTGGTAGCGAAGGTTTGCTTAGCACATTTGAAGAAGGAATTAAATTGGCTCAAACCATTGGATATCCTGTTATAATTAAAGCAACGGCAGGTGGTGGCGGAAGAGGAATGCGTATAATTTGGAAAGATGAAGAGTTTGAAAAAGCTTGGGATTCAGCCAAAACGGAGGCTGCTGCAGCTTTCGGAAACGATGGCATTTATATGGAGAAATATATAGAAGATCCAAGGCACATTGAGATTCAAATAGCTGGTGATCAATATGGAAAGGTGTGTCATTTAAGTGAAAGGGATTGCAGCATTCAAAGAAGACATCAAAAGCTAATCGAAGAATCGCCATCTCCATTTATGACACCTGAATTGCGCAAGCAGATGGGAGATGCAGCCAAGAAGGCGGCTCAATGCATCAATTACGAGGGCGTTGGTACAGTTGAATTTTTGGTAGACAAGCACCGTAATTTCTATTTCATGGAAATGAATACCCGTATTCAAGTTGAGCATCCTGTAACTGAAGAAGTAATCAATTACGACTTAGTTAAAGAGCAAATATTAATCGCTGCTGGTCAACCAATATCTGGTAAAGATTATGAGCCAATGAAACACGCCATCGAGTGTCGTATCAATGCAGAAGATCCATATAATAATTTCAGACCGAGTCCAGGTAAAATTGTTAATTTTCATATTCCTGGTGGTCACGGTATCCGTGTTGACACCCATGCATATGCCAATTATGTAATTCCTGCAAACTACGACAGCATGATTGCCAAATTAATTGTAAGTGCTCAAACCCGTGAAGAATGTATCGTAAAAATGGAAAGAGCCTTAGAGGAATTTGTGATTGAAGGTGTTCATACTTCCATTCCATTACAAAGACAAATTATGGCAAATAAAGACTTTAGGGAAGGCAACTTCACAACAGCCTTTATGAATACCTTTGAATTCAAACCATAAGAATATGAAATATTTATTTTTGTTAAGTTTTATGGGTTTAGCTGTTTTTGCTAAGGCTGCAGAATCTGATACACTAAAGGGGTATTGGAAGGTCTCTAAAAGAGGAGATATGTATTTGTATCACTTTGTTAATGACAGTGTTTTAAACCTTGTAAATATTGTGAACAATGCCGATACCATGACTTATAAATATAAGATTGATACGGCTGCTGCATGGCCTAAAAAGATAGAAATGGTCCAAATTGACAAAGTAACTGGAGACAAGTTATACAATTACAAAGGCCTGTTTGAATTTATGGGGCCAGGAAAGGTTAGAATTCGATTTGGCGAAGGTGACAAAGAAAGACCTTTGAGTTTTATGCCAAAGGGTAATCTTGAAACCTTTGTAATGGTCAAACAATAGCCAGCGGTGCAAATATTTAAAAGGGATGTAATGCATCCCTTTTTTTGTGCTCTCTTTTTTAATCATTCTATAGAATCATACCTCTGATATTGTTTATAAATGGAATTAAATTTAAAAAGACTTTTAATTATTTTTGCATAATTAATAACTTTTAAAACCATGTGTGGAATCGTATCTTATATTGGACCCAAAGAAGCTTATCCTATTATCGTAAAAGGTCTTAAAAGACTTGAATACAGAGGTTATGACAGTGCCGGTGTCGCTTTAATTCACAACGATGAATTAAACATCTATAAAACCAAAGGCAAAGTTGCTGATTTAGAAGAATCTGTTGAGGGAAAAGACGTGTCTGGCAACATTGGTATGGGTCATACACGTTGGGCAACCCATGGTGAGCCTAACAATGCCAATGCCCATCCACATTTGTCCCAATCTAAAAATTTAGCAGTTATTCATAATGGAATCATTGAAAATTACGCTACCATCAAAGCAGAATTGCAGCAGCGTGGTCACATTTTTGAAAGTGATACCGATACAGAAGTATTGATTCATTTGATTGAAGATATTCAAATGAACGAGAATATTTCAATTGACGAATCTGTGCGTTTGGCCCTTAATCAAGTTATTGGCGCATATGCTATTGTAATCTTGGTTAAGAATGAACCAGCTAAGCTTATAGCAGCCCGCAAAGGCAGTCCTTTGGTGGTTGGTATTGGCGATCAGCCAGGGGAGTATTTTATGGCAAGTGATGCAACGCCAATAGTTGAATACACGCGTGATGTATTTTATTTAAATGATGGTGAAATCGCAATTATTAAAGATGGTAATTTGAGCGTTAAGACCATCGACAATGTGACCAAGACCCCATTTATTCAAAAACTTGAAATTAATTTAGAACAAATTGAAAAGGGTGGGTATCCCCACTTTATGTTGAAGGAAATATACGAGCAACCAAAGTCTATCCAGGATAGTATCCGCGGTCGTATTGATTCTATACAAGGCAAATTTGTCATGCGCAGCATACATGAATATGAAGACAAATTGCGCAATGTTAAACGCCTTATTTTAATCGGTTGTGGAACCAGTTGGCATGCCGCTTTGGTGGGGGAGTATTTGTTTGAAGAGTATGCGCGTATTCCCGTTGAAGTTGAGTACGCTTCTGAGTTTAGATACCGCAATCCAATTATCTATCCAGATGATTTGGTGATTGCCATTTCACAAAGTGGTGAAACTGCAGATACCCTTGCCGCTATGGAATTGGCAAAAGAAAAAGGTGCTACGGTATTTGGGGTTTGCAATGTGGTTGGTTCTTCCATCCCGCGTATGAGCCATGCTGGTGCATACACACACGCAGGACCAGAAATTGGGGTAGCATCAACCAAAGCCTTTACGGCTCAAGTTTCTGTTTTAACCTTGATGGCCTTGTCTGTTGCCCAGATTAGAGGTGTAATTTCTCAAGAACGTTTAAGAACAACGTTATGCGAATTAGAAGCAATTCCTCAACTGGTTGAACGTTGCTTAAAAACCAATGACGAGGTAATGAAAATAGCGGCTATTTACAAAGATGCCCGCAATTTCTTATACCTAGGCAGAGGGGTTAATTTCCCGGTAGCCTTAGAAGGTGCTTTAAAACTAAAAGAAATCTCTTACATACACGCTGAAGGCTATCCTGCCGCAGAAATGAAGCACGGTCCTATTGCTTTGATTGACGAAGAAATGCCAGTGGTGGTAATTGCACCAAAACGCGGTATGTACGAAAAAGTAATGAGCAATATCCAAGAGGTTAAAGCCCGTAAAGGTAAAATTATAGCCATCGTTACTGAAGGCGATACCCAAGTACGCGCAATGGCCGACCACGTTATTGAAATACCTGACACCGAGGAAGCTTTGACGCCTTTATTGTCTACCATTCCTTTGCAATTGTTAAGTTACCACATTGCGGTATTGAGAGGATGTAATGTCGATCAACCAAGAAACTTGGCGAAGTCGGTTACGGTTGAGTAGTTTCGAACACGGATGACTTTTATGATCGGGGAGGGCTGAATTCGAATGATTTATAATTAATTCTTAACGCAATTCTCTATTCGACCTTATCGTTTGAATTTTTTGAAAATAACGTAGTGATTAATATGATCAATGCAATTGAATTAGAAACCAAACTTACCATACCTAAATAATAGTAACTGGAATCTTTTGTAGGGCTTGATGTTAACACCAATGTGTAGGACAAAAAACCAAATATTGCAATAAATATTAAGGAAAGTAAAAACCACCAAAATACTGTTTTTTGTTTTCTTTTAGCTCTTAATGCGAGTATACTAAACAGCAAACCACCCAAGCACGACGACAATAAAAAGAGTAATAAAGTGCGTAGTGGAGATCCTGAATCACCGGACAGTTGCTTGTTTTTTCTCATCTCAAAATATTATTTACCAAATATTGCTTTGATAATTGTCCTGCCAACTTTACGCTCAATGCCGCCTTTTGTTGTTGGTATGCCTGTCTTTCTGGCTATGGAATTTTTAAATGCCGTTATACCTAATAACCTTTTCCAAGAAAATGAAAATCCAAATTTACCCATATTTATAAAGTTGTTCTTTGTTTAATTTAATGTCCTATCCCAATTTTATAATTTCAGTATTGTTTTCAATTTACCGAAGGCAATAAATAGCGATGCAATATTTTGTAATTAATAATTTACGAATTTATCTATTTTTTTTAAAAAAACAAAAAAATGGATGTCAAGGATGTTAATCAATAATATTCTTTTGCATGCTTCAATTTAACATAGTCAGCAAACTTTATGAGGGCTAATGTCACTTTTCCACCGATTCAAATGGCAATACCGTTTTGGCTGTCTTGAGTTTGGCGGCTTACAATTTGCTGTCTTAAGAGGCTTGACCGTTCAAATGTCGCGCCAGTTTTACCCCCATGCTAAAACAAGCTTGTAACAAGTAGCCACCAGTTGGCGCATTCCAATCCAACATTTCTCCTACGCAATAATGCTTAGGCATTTGTTTTAGTTGGAAGTTCTCATCAATAGCTTCTAAATCAATGCCGCCTGTGCTAGAAATGGCTTCGTCGATGGGCGCTGCTGCAGTTATTTTTAAAGGTAAATGTTTTATAGCTTGAGACAAAGAAACATAGTTAGAATAGGCTTCCTTACTTAAATGGTTTTTTAGTATTTGTATGGCTGTATTGTTCAAGGCCAAATCTATTTTTAATTTGTCATTGATGCTTTTCGCTTTTGATTTTTCAAGCTTGATTAACAATGCTTCTTCTGAAAACATTGGTTTAAAATCGATAAAAATTTGAGCGTGTCCAATGGATGCAAGGTCTGATTGTATATTGGAGCTTAGCGGGTAAATAGCATTGCCTTCAAGACCAAACGATGTAACGCTTAGTTCACCTTGGCAAGCTTTTAAACCTGAACTAAGATGAATGTTTTTCAAGGCTTTACCTGCGTGATGGGTTATAAAATCATTAGGCCATTGAATTTCAAATGCACAGTTGGCTGCTTTAAATTCTATACATGGGATGTTTTTGGATTTAAATAAGGACAACCATGTGCCATCTGAGCCAGTTACTTTCCAGCTAGCTCCTCCAAGGGCAAAGACTACAATATCAGATTTTAATGTCTCCGAACTACTTAATTGCAAGGTGCTATCTGCATTCCATCCAGTCCAATGTTTAGCAGTTTGTATTTGTACACCTTTGTTTTTAAGCACTTTTGTAATGGCTTGTAAAACTTCAATTGGCTTAATAGATTTTATAGGAAATACCCTTCCGCTGCTGCCTACATAGGTTTCAATGCCTATTTCTTTAAGCCAAAGTCTAAAATCATCGTTGCTAAATTGAAGCAATGCCTCATCTAAAAAACCCAGAGGTTCGTATTGTTTAAGCATGTCCTGCACGCTAAGGCCGTGGGTGAGGTTAAATCCGCCATCGCCAGCCACTAAAAACTTCCGTGCCAGGGCTTTGTTTTTTTCGTATAAAACGACATCAAACTTTTTAGTGTCAATGTGGGCTGCAAAGGCTATGGCAGCTGAACCTCCGCCAATAATTGATATGCTTTTTTTCAAGGAAATTAGCGCGATAATGCGGCAGAATTAATGGGATGTTTTATCCTCTGCATTTTGCAAATATTTAAACCAAGCATTCACCAATTGTCTTTTGAATTGACGTTCCGATTTTGAATCCCTTTTGACAAGGTTGGCTTCTGCCCTGAAATCAATGTTCTTGTATTTTAAGTGAACTACTTTTAAGCGAAAGGTGTCTTTTTCTACATTGGGATTGCTGGCAAAAACATTGGAGAAATATTGTTCAAGTGCCTCAATTGATTCCATATTATTAGCCTTGGCAACAAACTCAATACTTACTTTTAAACTCTCTGCCTTGGTGTAGTTTATGATGTCCTGGCTTAAGACATTGGTGTTGGGGATGTAAATTAAATCATCTTCTTCATTAATGATTTGCAAATTGAGCAAACTAATATGGGTGATTTTTCCTTTATGTCCGCCTATTTGTATGCGGTCGCCAATAGAAATTTGATTGTTAAACATCAAAATCATACCATTGATGGCGTTGGAAATGTAGTCCTTTGCTAGGATGGCAATGGCAGCAGCCAATATTGAAATGGAGGTAAAGAACTCACGAAGATTGACCCTTAGCAATGCCATGGCTAATATGATCATTAAAATAATAATGAAAATATAGTAGATGGTATTTATGCCAATGGTAAAATTGTCTTTACCTTTTATGTGGTTGCGTCGTCTGTATACAAATAGCGCTGTGGTTTTTAAACTGTACAGAGCCACAATCAATACGATCAGTGCAAAGGTTTTCGGATGTTCGAGCCAAAACATAGTGCAAATTTATTGTTAAATTATGGTTTTTAAAGCTACTTTTTTTAGCAGTTTTAATGCACTAAGGTAAAAGTACCTCTATAGGTTTTCCGTTTGCCAAAGACATCTACTAAGTTTATCCAATATGTGTAAACGTCTTGCGGGCACATGGCATTGTTATAATTGCCATCCCAGGAGCGCTTGTGGTCATTGCTCTCAAACAACAATTCGCCCCAACGGTTGTATATATAAATGTGGTATTCCTTAACGCTGAGGCGACCATTCGGCGTAAAGAAGTCGTTTAACTGGTCATTGTTTGGACTAAAGGCATTTGGAATAAACAACAACATTAGGCTTTTAAATTTTTCTTATTTGATGCTTATCTGCTTGCTACAGCAGCGCTGCTAACCAAGTCGGTTAAACTCAATTCCAAGCCTTTTGCACTGATGCCAGTGGTTTTAGGGTTGAATTGGTGTACACGTATTAATGCTTGTCTAATGATGTCAGAAACATCTTTCAAAATGGCCAAGTCGTTAACATCAGAACCTTGTTTCATTAAGTAAGCAAATACCCTTGCCATACCGCAATTGGCAATAAAGTCAGGAATTACGGCCGTGTTATTGTCCATGTATTCTGAGATTGGCCCCATAAAGATTTCTTTGTCTGCAAAAGGCACATTGGCCCCACAGCTGATAACTTCAACACCTGCAGTTACCATGCGTTCTGCTTGATTTTGCGTTATTAATCTCGATGCAGCTCCAGGTATGAATATTTCCATTGGCAAATCCCATATTTTGGCATTCACTTCTTCAGCACTTAACATATCAGGATGGTTTAATGTGTTGCCTTTCCTGTTTAAGAACAGGTCTCTGATTTCTTCAAAAGTGAATCCTTTTTCATTGATCAAACCACCTTCGCGGTCTATAATGCCATTGATTAAAACACCGTGTTTGGCCAAATAGAAAGCCGCAGCTGCTGCAACGTTTCCCCAACCTTGAATAACGGCAAATTTACCATTCATATTACCGCCCCATAATTCATAATAATGTCTTACGGCTTCAGCAACACCCCAACCAGTAACCATATCGGCAATGGTGTAGGCTTTTGCAACATCAGGCGTAAAACGCTCGTCAACTATAGGCAACAACACACCGGTTTGTAAACGGCTAATGCTTTTTAATTTTTCTTCAGCACTGTAATTTAAATGTCCATTAACAATTCCTTCTTGAGGGTGCAATAATCCGTTGGCAGCAGTCATCGGAATAACTTCGTGAATTTCATCTACGTTAAGGTCTCCACCTGTGCCATAATAATTTTTCAAAATCGGATACACCGCCTTGTACCAACGCTCAAGCACACCTTTTTTACGCGGGTCAGCTGGGTCAAAATTTATGCCTGATTTTGCGCCGCCAATTGGAGGTCCACATACAGAAAATTTAACTTCCATGGTTTTAGCCAAGCTTTCAACTTCTCGTTTGTCTAATCCTTTACGCATTCTTGTTCCACCACCAGCCGCACCATTTCTCAGTGAATTGATTACCACCCAGCCTTCAGCTTCTGTCTCACTGTCTTTCCATTCAAAGACAATCTCAGGTTGCTTATTTTCGAATTTTTCTAATAATTTACGCATCGTTTTATTGCTGCGCAAATATACACATTACTTACTTTTATCGGCTAAGAATTTTATCGAGAAAAGGAGGGCTTTGGTGATACCAATCAGTTGATTAGAGTTAATTAAAGGAAATTATTTTCCTCTTCCTTGCACCATAATTAAGATGGTGTAGGCCATGATTTTAAAATCGAGGGCCAAGCTGTTGTTTTCGATGTATAAGATATCGTAATACAAGCGTTCAATCATTTGGTCAAGGTTTTCAGCATAACCATATTTAACTTGTCCCCAACTGGTAATGCCGGGTCTTACTTTTTGCAAGCGTCTGTAATAAGGGGCTTTTTCGATTATTTTTTCTATAAAGAAAGCACGTTCAGGGCGTGGACCTACCA
>Ga0209107_10001651_pt1 | contig 12493 bp, 12 predicted proteins | sample LakErihyJuly2011_2_FD_187460 | JGI IMG/M metagenome (GOLD analysis project Ga0209107, IMG submission 187460) | Freshwater microbial communities from dead zone in Lake Erie, Canada - CCB hypolimnion July 2011 (SPAdes) (version 2) | ecosystem: Environmental > Aquatic > Freshwater > Lentic >... | reverse complement strand
TAATCCTTGCTATGTTGTTCTACCATTTTCTCTAATTATATTAAATGTATTTAAAAATAAATCACATAATAATATATAACATTATGGATATTACTAAACTGGTAGAAGAAAATGAAAATCTTAAAACTGAAATTATAGAATTAAAGGAACAATTAAAGAAATATACTTATGGTAATACACATAAACGATATTATGAAAAAAATAAAGAAAGAGTAAAAGAAGGTGGTGCAAATTATCTAAAAAAATTGAAAGAAGAAAATCCTGATAAATTAAAAGAATACAGAAGAACTGCTTATCTAAATAACAAGAATAAATTAAAAGAAGTAATGTTATAAATACATCTCTTGATATTTAATTTTTTTAATAATATGTAAATTTTACATTATATTTTTTTTCTTTTCTTAATTGTTCTTCTTCTTTTCTTAATTGTTCTTCTAACTTCTCTTTATCCTTTATTAATCTTTCTTCTTCTTTTCTTAATTGTTCTTTCTCTCGTTCTTTATATACAAAGATATAGATTAAATAATTATAACATATATAATCATAATCATTTATTATATTAATCTCTTTATAATATTCTTCTTTTATAATAGCATCATTATAATCCTTAATTTTTGTTATAATTAACTCTATTAAATACCATTTTTTTCTATATGGATATGATATAAATAATTCATCATATTCTTTACAAAAATCTTTAATATATACTATTTCTATTTCTTGACCTTTGCTATTATAACTATCTAATTTTACTTTTAATAGAATATCACAACCAGTATCTAAATATATATGTGATTTATAACTATCGTATATAGGTATATCATTTTTACCTACAAAATCAATATATATTTTACCTTGAGATACCTTAATATTTCCTTTTCTATTTTCAAAAGATAATATCCAGTTTATTTTATTATCTTCTTTAACATATTTTTCAATATTTTTTATTGTTTTTTCTGTTTGATGACTATATCTAATCATAATTATATTATTATCATATAATATTTGTTCTAAATTAATATTAAACCAATAAGGTTTTCTATATTCTTTTTTAAATAATTCAAACCAATTTTTATAAAAGTCTATATTAAACTCTTTAAAATCTTTAGAAGCAGAACATTCTGTATTTTTAGAATGGCGAAAATGCGGTTGTTTTACTTTTGAATTAACAAACGAAACATTATTATCATTACATTTTTCACCATTATTAATACATCCACCACATATAAATCTTAATGATTTATTATAGGTATTTTTGTAATTTTCAGATTTCATATTTATTGATAATACAATTTTACTCGTGATTTTATCAATAGCATAAAACATTTTAGATATTTATTATAAATAAAATATCACATATCATTTTTTCAATTTTATTTAAAAAAACCATATAAGGATAATTAAATATATACTATATAGATATATACATAATGAAAAAACCACCTGATAAGTATAAATGTATTAAATTACCTATCACATCTATTCTTAATAATAAAGAGGAAAGCAAAAAAATATTTAATACCATTCAAGATGCAGTTTATAGAACTAATTATATTACTACAAAAACGAATTTGTTATTGAGATTATGGTGTTTAGAAAAATATCATAATGGTATTGATATACCTTTAATTGATGAAAATACTATTAAAATGTGTATGAAATCACTTATATTAGCATCAAGTGGTCCTAAACCTAAAAATAATAATCTTTTACTATTAAATGAATTTAAAAACTTACATAATTTTACATTAGAAGATGGTGTTAATTTATCTTCTATTTTAAATTATTATGCTATTACAATTTTAACTTCTATTGAAACCAATATTAAAATGCATTTTTTTGACTATTTAAATCGTTTTATAAATTCATATTTTAAGGTCTTCTACAAGGATGAAATTACTAATACAGAATTTAAAAAACAACTATTTAAAGATTTATATGTTGTTAAAAATGATATTATAAACGGTACATTAAAAGCAAATGAAAAGTTCCATAACTGGATAAATGAATATCGTTTCAAGATAGTTCCAGAAGAATTTGAAATCAATTATTATTATGATGTTAAAGCGACACCTCAAAAGTATCTTAAATACATGATTTTTATGAATATTGAATTAGAAAAAATAGAGGGTAAAATGTATCAATTCTTTCCCTTACAATCATCTATAATTCCAAGACATATTCAAATTGATACTAAATCGGTAATAGAATTATTAGTAGATAAAGGAAAAAAAGAGTATTTAGACAATATAGAACTTAATAAAGAGTTCTTATGGGACAAATATTTTAATATAACTCAAAAAATAAAAGATCATAAGTTTGATAATACTATTATTACAGATGGTTATGCAACTTCTTTAAGATTTATTCATAATGATTATATTGAAGGTGAAAAGATTAAAAAGGAAAAGATGAAGAAAGGACGAAAAGATGCTAAAGAAATGACTGAAGAAGAGAAGGAAAAAAAGAAATTGGATAAAAAAATATTACAAGATGAAAAGAAAGAGTTAAATAAATTAAAACAAAAGGATAAACCTAAAAAGATTGAAAAAATACAAGAATTTCCCTATATTGATGATGTTGAAAAAGTAGATTTAGAAGGAAAACATATTTTTATTGATCCTGGTAAAAGAAGTTTATTTACTATGATGAACGATGATGGTAGGTTTTATTCTTATACTAATAAACAAAGAGTAAATGAAACCAAAAGACTAAAATATCAAAACATTCTTAAAAAATATAGAGATGAATTAGAAATTACATCAAAAGAGAATGAATTATCATTATATAATTCTAAAAGTTGTAATATAAATAAATATAGAGAATTTATAACTAAAAAGATAAACACTAATGAAGTATTATATAAGTTATATCAAAATAATAAGTTTAGACAATATAAATGGTATGCTTTTATAAATAAAAAAAGGACAGAAGATAATATGCTTAATAAGATTGAAAAGACATATACAAAAGATAGTATTATTATAATTGGTGATTGGAGTATAGGTAAGCAAATGAAAAACTTTATTTCTACACCCAATATATCATTAAAAAGAAAATTACAAGAGCGTTTTAAGGTTTATAACATAGATGAATATAGAACTTCGTGTCTAAATTACAAGACTGAGGAATTAAGTAAAAACCTTTATCTACCAGATAAAAGAAATAAAGAGCGAAAGATGCATTCTATCCTAACATATAAAATGGAAAATAAACGGAATGGTTGTATCAATCGTGATAAAAATGGTTGTAAAAATATTCAAAAAGTTTTTAACTATTATATAGAATATGATGAACGACCAGAAAGGTATAAGAGAGGAGTTGATTTACAAAAACTACAAACCGCGATAGTGCCGTCAAATTGTAGTTAGTCGCTTAAATGCGATCATTTACACCGATAGAAAAGATGAATAAAAGAATTATTATATTTTTTATAATAGTCTTGTCTCATTTTTCTTTTCGGTCGGTGTAAACACAAACTTCTCTTCATATAATCCTTTTTCATAATCTACTGTTGTTCCTTGTAATAAAAATTCTGTCCGTGGTTCTATTATTACTGATATCCCCCTATCATTTAATATTATAGCCTTCTCATTTCTAATATTTTCATATACATTATTTTCAATTTTCGAAAAATTATACACAAATCCATTACAGCCTCCGCCTTTGGCAGATAATAAATATCTGCTTTTATTTCCCCTAGATATACTTACTAATTTTTCCCACGCTCTTCTTGTAATACTAATATTCATCCCTTATATTCTTTATTATTATATATTTACTGTTCTTATATTAACTGTCATATTATTGATATCTATATATTGATAAGAACTCGTCCCAAATGCCCGCGATATCCCTGTATCTGTATACCATAACATATTATTTATAAATTTAATACCATCAACTACATTATGGCCAACAAACATATAACTACAATTCAACTTTTTTAACATTATTTCCATTTCTTCAGGATTATCTAATGCCCGCGTCCATAATATCCCATCGTCGCTCAATATAATCTTAGAAAATATATCACTGTCTTCAGCACCATTAATATTATTTGATGTTGCAAATATTTTCCATATTGTATTAATATATTTAATATCCTTATTATAATTATATAAAATCATTAAATGTGATATTTTCAATCCAGCATGACAGAATAGCAAGCCTCCTATTTTAACAATAACAGGTCTATTAGATAAAATTGAGGATATCTGTCCTCCAGGTTTAAATAATTCCCTTCTTCTTTTTTCATTATTAGCAATACTTTTACTAGATACATAAGTATAATTTCCTAATATATTCATAAATTCGTGATTACCTATTAATGATATAAGTCTACCTCCCTTAGCGATAGCCAATTTATCTAAAATGTTTGTAAAATTAATCATTTCAATATCTTCAATTACCTCCCAATCATTATCTGTAGTTCTATTAAGACTATCAATTTGGTCTCCCATTTGAATTACAATAGTATTTTTAGGTTCTGCTATCCATTCAATATTATCATTTATTATATTAGCATCTATTAATATATTTTTAAATCTTTTAATATCGCCATGTATATCTCCAATTATAACTAATCTATCTGGATGAGGGTATTCATAAATTATTTCTTCACTACTCATATTTATAATATAATAATAGTAATAATTTATATATATATAAAAAGATTATTAATATTATTATATATAATGACTAAAAATATAAATATATATATAATATCTTCTGATGAATTAAAAAACAGAATTAATAACATTAATAATGTGATATCTGTATTAAAAAATCTATGTAATAAAAATAACGTTATAGCCTCTGTTAATTTAATTAGTGAACCTTCTTCTACAACTATTGACAAAAATATAAATATATTTAATAATCGCGTTGATTATAACAAATTTGACGAAACTAATGAATATAACGAATATATTATTATGTTAAACTCGTGTCAAATATCTAATTATGAAAAACATCGCGAATTGTATAACATAATTAAAGATAAAAATAATGACGATCTTCATATGATAATTGAAGATGATATATTGGTAAGCAATAGTTATATGGATAATATTGAAGAAATGATTAGAGATTTAACTAATAAAGATGCAAGTAGCGATTTATGGGATATCCTCTTCTTATCTTTAAATACTGTTAAAAATGGTGAGAATCTCATTAATTATCGCGAAGTATATAATAAACTAATAACTAAAAGTTGTTATTTTATTAAACCAAAAATATGTAATAAACTATATGAAGAAAGTAAAACATTTAAATTACAAATTAAATATTTCTTATCAAAATTTATAGATGATAATAAGGATGTCAAAGTTTATTTTTATAATAAAAATACGCTAATAGAAGGAACTAAAATAGGATTCTACCCTTCATCTGTAAATTCAACAAACTATCTATATTTCAACAACGAATATATAGAATTGCTAAAAATTCATAGTAAAGAAGAAATAACAGACGAAGAAGTAAATAATGCTTATAATTTGTATAAAAATGTTGAAAATATGAATTCTTCTGATATAATAAATATTATGGGAATGATATATAAAAAACATAAAAATTATAGTGAGGCTAAAAAATATTTCATAAAAGCACTAGATGTTCATAGAAAAAACTATGGTTATCTACAAAAAAATAGTAATATTCTAAATAACTGTATAACTATATTTCAATATGAACAAGATATGTTAGAAGAATGTTTAAAAGTTAAACCAAAATATTAAGATAATTTGGCTTCTAATGAAGCAACTTTAGATGATAGAGAATCAAATTTACTATTTAATTTATCCATTTGAGTAGTTAGTTTTTCTAATTTTTCTACTTTGGCACTTAAAGCAGAGAAATCATCTAAATTAACAAAGGAAGTTAGTAGAGTAGGGACATCGGCTATTTTAGTAGATAATTCAGCATCGGCTACTTCAAGCGATTTAACTTTTTCAGTTAATTCGTTAAATTCAGGTAATTGAGTTAAATCTACTACTTTTTCCTCAGGGACACTTGAAAAACCTGAATCAGTCGATACTCCTGATACTCCTGATACTCCTGATATTTTTAACTCATTAACCATCGCTTCAATAGATTGAATTCTAGAATATAAACCAACCATAGACATATTTAATATACTATTATATTATAATATTTTATTTTTATAAATTTAATTTTATTATTTAAAAAATGATTATATTATTTAAATATAAGAAGAGATTAAATAGTAATATGATTATACCTATTAGATGCTTTACGTGTGGAAGAGTAATGGCGGATATTGCGGATTACTATGAAACTGAAAAAGAAAAACAAAAGAATAATACTGATAATAAAGCGGTTGATAAAATATATAAGAATTTTGAAAAAATTCATACGGGAGAAATATTAAATAGTTTAGGATTAAATAGATATTGTTGTAGAAGAAATTTGATAACTAATATAGATATGATGGATGTTATATAATTTACTTAAAATATCTCATATACGGATAAGAAGATATTAAAAATAATGGAAAACGTAAATAATATAAAAAAGGTATCGAATGATAAAGATGATAAAGAGGATAAAGATAATATATACAATAATATTGAGAAATATATTGAAAAAAACATTGAAAAAAAATTGAACAGTCTTTTGGAAACATTACCTGAAAAATTGCCAAAAGAACCAATAGTGTCAGAGTTTCATAATATGACTATGCGAGAACTCTATAAAAATACATTACAGACTACAATAGATATCATTAATGACATTACAGAAGCATACAATAAATATGATTATGTAGATATTAACAATTATATATACATAATAATCGATATATTAACAAAGGAAGACAGAAAATTATATGTTGGGATAATATTTATATTTTTATCATTCATTATATATTTTATAGACGGTGCTTCTGTATAAATAAAATTATATAAGTAATGTTTAAAACGAAGATTAAAATAGAATTATGAATAATTTTATTAATAATTATTATGCGGCTATTATATTTTTAGCACTTATATTTTTTATAATTAGTAAATATAATACATCGATTCTATTATCTATAATAATAATCATTATAATATACTATTACATAGATTCTAATATAAAAAAAAATATTAGTGATAAAAATAATACCGAAGCAAAAATAATAGATAAAATAGATAATGATATAGATACTATTAAAGAACTTAATACTAACAACTTTTATATTAATATAAATAACGGTAATATTAAATTTCTAGTTAAAAATAAGGAATTTATAGATATTATTAAAAATCTTAGATTTATTAAGAAGTTTGATAAGACAAGATACAACAATTTAATTATATTAATGAATAAATTAATGAAAATATATATATACATATTATCCGATAGATATGATGTTTATGAATATATCCCAATTTTTAATGATATTAAAAATGATATCTTTGAAATATTATATTCGCTTGTTTTTGTAGTACCTGAAAGATTTAAACATATCTATGGTTTTAATCCAACAGAAGAGATAGAAAAATCATTAAGTAATTTTAGAATTAAAGTAGTTACTATGTTAAAAATTCTTGATAATTATGGCAAATTAGGTAAGGATAAAAAATATTTAGATATACATAAATATTCACCATATGAAAAAAATAAAGAACTTTATCTTCCTTAAAAATCAACTATTTGAGCATTAAAATTTAACGGTTCAAATGCTTTGTATTTAAATGATAAACCTGAAACATTTAATACATTATCCATAAAAGATGAATAACCCCCCTTCATTTTTCCCTTTTTACCATAATGTTTATATTCTTTGTATAATTTAGGTAGAATAATTACTATAGTTTTATAATAAACATTTAATTTTTTTCTACCTTTTCCGCAGGTAAAACATCCCCCTTTCATATTTTTACAACATTCACAGTTTTCTTCCTTTTTTTCGCATTTTTTTTCGCCTTCTTTTTGATATTTAGACATTTTTTTATAACCTCCTCTACTATAAATATATAAATAATCTGCGGGCGTTGTAGTATCACTCTCTAAATTATTTGGATTTTCTTGAACTGTAGCCGAACATTTACTTCCTGATAAAACAGATATTAAATCATCTGCGTTTCTGTTAGATATTAAAGTATTGATATCAGCATTTATACTTATATTTTTCAAAGGAATTATATTAGATAATAAATCTTTACAATTACCTCCCTTTTTTTTTAACCTCATTATTATTTATATATAAATATTATATATATTTATAATATAAAATATGATTGTTGAATATACTATAGGAAAAATTAGAGAAATGTATGAAAACAATTATCAAAACGAAGACGTTGAATTGATTGAAACCCTTTTATCTGATAAAATCGACGATCATTATATAAATAGTCCTATTATTCATATATTTCCTATTACAATTTCAACATCTATAACACTATTATTAGCCGCTTATTTATTACTACGATAAAATATTCTATTCTTTTTTTAATTTATTTTTATTAAGAAGTATATACATATTATATAATGTCTGACAGTATTACTCCATTCGGTACAACTCGTTCTGTTTTCTCATTAGCAACTAATGATTTAGAAATCAATGGAGATATTACAGCGAGTAAGTTTTTAGGTTCGGGAGAAAAATTAACAAATATTAGAATTAATAGCATAAATCAAAGTACATATAATAATAACGAATATTTACTTAGAAGTTTAGGAGGAACAGGAAATAGATCCTTTATTGATAAAGGTATTTTATTTAATAATGACACATATTCTAGATTTGAAAGTTCAAGTAATTTTAGATGGAATGATACTGAGAAGATATTATTAATTAATAATAAAGATATTGTAAGTGATTATTCAAATTATATTTTAAAAACTTCAAATGTTATATCTAAAAATATTTCTTATACTTCTAACATTATAATATCTAATATAATTACTCATATACAAAGTAATATTCAAATTATAAATGTTAGTGGTATTCCTAGAACATCTACATCTAATTATGGTGTTGTAAAAGTTGGAGAAGGACTATTCGTAAATGAAGATGGTGTTATTACAATTAAACCACAGGATATTGTTATTGATAGACCCGACGTTGAACCAGAATTAACACCTCAAACAATACCTGATTCTACATATGAAAAATTCATTTTTAAATATTACCCAGATAGAGGTACTACATTTGACAATAATTTAGATGGTACACGCAGTTCGTCAATACCTTATTGGTTTAATTTTAATAATAGTAAAATAAATGACAGTTCTAATATTCAAAGTACAGGATACTATCAAACGAATAGTTTAATTTTAAATAATAATATAGATGTATTGGTAAAACCTGATATTAGCGAGAAATACGAATATACGCCTTTAAATAATAATTATTTATATTTTAATGGTACGGAAAACTCCTATGCTTATTTTGATAGTTCTATAGATTTTTATGATATTTATCAAAATATCAAAGTGATAGGAGGGACTACTGTAGGCATAACCTTTTCATTCTGGTTTAAAATAGATGAAAAGGTTATGCAAAATGGTTCAATTATTTATTTGAGTGATACTAATAATTTATATACACTAGAAATCAACATTATCTTAGAGAATAATAATAATAAAATATTTTTGAGAATATTCAATCGTACAGAATATAAACATACTATAAATATTAATATAGACACTTATAAATGGTATCATTTAGTATGGTCTATTGGAAGTAATGGTTCTTGGAAAATACATTTAAATGATACTAGTAAAGAAAATATTATAATTAATTTGAAAGCAATTATTGAAGAAAGTAGTAAATATACTATTAAAAATATAGGCAAGATTGTTAGAAATGGTAATACTTTTCTTAAATTTTCTTTGGCTGATCTAAGAATATATAATAGAGTATTAACAGATACCGAAATTACTGAATTATATAATGCGAATATTTATACTGAATATAAATTAGTATTTAATGATATTAATTATACTAAATGCGATATTTTATTAATAGGAGGTGGTGGCGGAGGTACAAATGAAGCAGGAGGAGGATCTGGAGAATTAATATATATTGATAATGCGACAATAGATAAAAAAACCTTCAATATTAAAATTGGTCGCGGAGGTTCGGGTAAAATAATTAAAAATATAAATAATTCTGACATAGTTATTCAAAATAATTCTAAAGGAATAGATACTAAATTTGGTGATTTGATTATAAATGGAGGTGGTTCTTATAATATTGATAGTGGTTCTGGTGGTAGTGGAGCAGGTAATGGAGGGGCGAGTAAATTAAATACAAATTTTAATAACTTTATAACAGCAAAAAATATATATTATAGAGGCAATAACGGATATATAACTAATGGTGGAGGAGGTGGTAGTAAAACGAATGGAAATATAATTAATGGCGGCGATGGCCTTGATTCTATAATAGATAATAACATTAGTTTTGGTTTTAAAAATATTTTTTCATTATTGGATAATAATACAGAAGGCTATTATGATATTAATAGTGGTTCGAATTATTTTGCTGCGGGTGGTTCAAGTTCTGTAGATAATGGGGTTGGTGGTATAGGCGGAGGAGGAAATGGTAGTACTGTTTTTAATTCATCTATAATATATAACGGATTAGATAATACAGGTTCTGGCGGTAGTGGATATCTTAATAAAGGCTTTTCTGGTGGAAGCGGGATTATTATATTAAGATATTTAAACAGAGAAATATTAAATACTGGTATTAAAAATGATATTATAGACACATGCAATTTTATAATGGCTATCAACAATTCAATTAATACTACAATAAATAATTTGACTACTGACGATATAAATCAAACCACAGGTAATAATAATAAATTTATTGTTAATAATGTATATAATAATAATTTATTACTTAATGGAACATTAACTGTTAACTCTAATTTAATTGTATTAGGAGATTCAACTATATTAAATACAGACATATATACTACAGAAAAAATAGATATTATTAACTATGATAGTGATAACGCTTTAAAAATCAATCAAATAGGTGGTAATATTGGAGATAAAAAAGAAATTGTAACGATACTATATAATTATAATAAATTGTTTACAGTAATAAATAATGGATGTGTTGGAATAGGAATAGTCCCTCAAACTGATGCTAATTTATTAGAAGTAAAAGGAAATATAAATATTATTTCAACAGATAATAATAATTATAAATTTACTATAAATAATCGAGATATAATTGAAGAAACATCAAATTTTATTCGAGAAACTAGTAATTTATTAAGAACAAACTATGATCTCAAGTTCTATAATACTACAAATTACATATTATCTACAAGCAATCTTTTAAAGACTAATTTAGATACAGCAAGCAATCTTTTAAAAGTAGATTATGATCTCAAGTTCTATAATACTACAAATTACATATTATCTACAAGCAATCTTTTAAAGACTAATTTAGATACCGCAAGCAATTTATTAAAAGTAGATTATGATCTCAAGTTCTATAATACTACAAACTATATATTGGCTACAAGCAATTTTATTAAGGAAAATTTAGATATAGCAAGCAATTTATTAAAAGTAGATTATGATCTTAAATTCTATAATACTACAAATTATATATTGGCTACGAGCAATTTTATTAAGGAAAATTTAGATATAGCAAGCAATTTATTAAAAGTAGATTATGATCTTAAATTCTATAATACTACAAACTATATCTTGGCTACAAGCAATTTTATTAAGGAAAATTTAGATATAGCAAGCAATTTATTAAAAGTAGATTATGATCTTAAGTTCTATAATACTACAAACTATATCTTGGCTACAAGCAATTTTATTAAGGAAAATTTAGATATAGCAAGCAATTTATTAAAAGTAGATTATGATCTTAAATTCTATAATACTACAAATTATATATTGGCTACAAGCAATTTGTTAAAAAAGAATTTAGATACAGCAAGCAATCTTTTAAAAGTAGATTATGATCTCAAATTCTATAATACTACAAACTATATCTTGGCTACAAGCAATTTGTTAAAAAAGAATTTAGATACAGCAAGCAATCTTTTAAAAGTAGATTATGATCTCAAATTCTATAATACTACAAACTATATATTGGCTACAAGCAATTTGTTAAAGACAACTACTGATACCAACTTTTATAATACTACAAATTATATCTTGGCTACAAGCAATTTGTTAAAGACTAATTTAGATACAGCAAGCAATCTTTTAAAAGTAGATTATGATCTCAAATTCTATAACACTACAAATTACATTTTGGCTACAAGCAATTTGTTAAAAAAGAATTTAGATACAGCAAGCAATCTTTTAAAAGTAGATTATGATCTCAAATTCTATAATACTACAAATTACATATTATCTACAAGCAATCTTTTAAAGACTAATTTAGATACAGCAAGCAATCTTTTAAAAGTAGATTATGATCTCAAATTCTATAACACTACAAATTACATTTTGGCTACAAGCAATTTGTTAAAAAAGAATTTAGATACAGCAAGCA
>Ga0209107_10001649_pt1 | contig 12508 bp, 3 predicted proteins | sample LakErihyJuly2011_2_FD_187460 | JGI IMG/M metagenome (GOLD analysis project Ga0209107, IMG submission 187460) | Freshwater microbial communities from dead zone in Lake Erie, Canada - CCB hypolimnion July 2011 (SPAdes) (version 2) | ecosystem: Environmental > Aquatic > Freshwater > Lentic >... | reverse complement strand
TTATTTTGGAAGATCTGGAAACTACGATGGAACAGTTTTGGCAGAACAAAGTACGGGACAAACTACGGCAGAACTTTTGCTTTTTAAGGGATCCTCAATTGGAGACCAAGTTCGAATTCAGACAACCGGAAGTTTCATTTTGGAAACTGGAGTTTCTCAGAGAATGTTTTCGGCGGCGAGTCAGCAATCGATTCCCAGAGTTTTGGTAAACGCAGCCGGGAACGTAGGAATTAATGTAAGTTCACCCCAGCATATGTTGGATGTGGCTGGATCGGCTCGGTTTACGACGTTAACTACGGGCGCTTTGTTCTTAGGAGTTTCTTTCGTCTAATGTCGTAGGGTAATGTCGGGAGTGAATTTAATACAAATACCAGAAGGTGCAACAAGTATTCTTGTAGATACACGCCCAGCTGTAAGCAAATTGCTTCAATTGCCGAGCGTGATTGCTAATCCGGGGCGTGTATTGATGATCAAGGACTTTTATGGAAGAGCCGGAACCAACGCTTTCACGATTTCAACGACGGGTACAGACTATATTGAAGATGTAATTCGGAGTTACACATTCAGTAATTCGTTTGGATCTGTAAATATGTTGTCGGATGGAGCTAAATCATGGCGGTTTATTGGGTCGTATGATGGTACAGGCAGTTCCACGATGAATGTGATAAATAAAGGCGTTATGGCATCGACCGTGAATGCGAACGCATTCATAGTACAGCTTGATGTCACGAGCACAATTAAAACCGTAACTTTGCCTGTTGTCAGTACAAATGCTGGGCGTATGCTGATTATCAAGGATGCTTATGGAAAAAGCGGTGCGAGTACGATTGTCTTGAGTACCGTCGGCGCAGACCGCTTTGAACTAAGTTCGTGCTCAACGTTCATCTTGTCACAAGCCTACGGCTCATGGACACTCTTAAATGACGCAGTGAATACATGGTATTTATCTGAATTTTACAGGAATACGTTGACAATTGCGAGCGGTCCTATTACGCTTGGTGCTAGCGGCTTTTCACCTAGATCAATTGCCACTATTTCTTTATGGTTAGACGCAACGGATCCAAATAATGGTGGAGCACTTCCTTCAAATGGTGCTATCGTATCAACATGGTACGATAAATCTGGATTAGGGAATAATTTAACTGGAATTTCAAATCCCACGTTTGTTACATCTCCCGCTCGTATGAGTAATTTCTCAGGTGCTTACTTTTATGGAACCGCCCCGACATCCTATCTCATGACTCTTTTCATTGTGTATTATGATAATAATAACGATGGTTGCGCACCTGTGTATACTGAAAATCCAAACGCAGATGTAACAGGTCTTTTTCCAAATTGCGGTGGAACAACTTATATGCAACCTGGTTGGGCAACACAGGGAAGTAGTATACCTAAAAATACTCAGAATTTACTTGTAATTCAATACACACCTACAAATGGATATATATGGTTAAATGGTACACTTAATTTTACAATCAATTCATCTTCATTTGGAAGAAGCGCAATCTCATTTGCGAAACGTGGTGGAAATTATATGTATGGATACTATTACGAAATTGCTTATTATAATTCTGTATTAACTACAACAGATCGCCAATTAATGGAAGGTTATCTTGCCTGGAAATGGAGCTTACAAGCGAATCTTCCGTCTGGGCACCCATATAAATCTGCTGCGCCTTAACAAATGTCAGCGGTCTACCCTTCAACACTTAGAACAACAACTTTACTTGTCAACACTTTGACAACAAGTAAAATTATTTATCTTCCTGCTGTCTCCACCATCAGCACAGGGAAACTCTTTTACATTAAAGACATCTGTGGAAACGCTGCGCGTTCCTCTATTTTTATCTGTACGACCGGCTTGGACACTCTTGAGAGACGTCTCTCGACGTCCTTCGGCTATATGAGTACAAACTGGGGGTCTCTCCTCTTAGCTAGTGACGGTGGAACAAACTGGATGGTTTTACAAAATTATACGAGAAGTCTTGTGAGCAGTCCGATTAACCCTATAAATGTTGTGGCAGCCATTGTAACAATATTCGGGGCTACTTCTTATTTACCTTTAGGCACGGGATCAATAGACCGTGGTACAACTCCTCAAACGGTCACAACAAATGGCACTGTGACCTACGGTCTTATTGGAAACAAGGCTGGCGCCTATTTCAATAACAGTATAGCCAATTATTTGACTCTGCCGTATACAAACCAAACGAACTTCACGATCTGTTTCTGGATGTATCCGATAGACGCAACCTATTACACGGCGTTTTCCATTACAAATGTGAGTTACGCCCCAGCCATGCAGGTGGATACGGCATTTCAACTTGCTATCTCTGTTCTCACAGCCATGCCAAATATGTGGACAGGTTTTCAAACAGTGCCGTATGGTGGTCCTGGTGTCTGGAGTTTTATTACAATTACTCTGAATCAGACAACCTTTGTTGAACAAGTTTATGTAAATGCTGTTTTACAGAACACAGCAACAGGAACCGCATCAGGTGTATCGACCATGACACTCTTTATGCTTGGTAAATCTGGAGACAATAGTCGTGGTTACAACGGATACTTGAGACAATTTGCCTATTTTCCGACAATACTTACAGGAGCGCAAATCTCACAGTTGTATTTTGCAACAGCATAAAATCCCCTCCATTAGCAAAGAACTATGTCAGCATTAAAGTTTGTATCGACAACAAGAGTTGCTACATCAACGATTACATCAAAAGAGTTATTTTTATATGATCCGACACTTACGTCAAATACCAGAGTAAATATTGAAAATGGTATTTTGCTTGTTGGTGGCACCCAAATACAAGGTGGTGGTGGTGGCGGCAGTTTTGATACAAGTGTCTTTTATTCGAGTATCTCAACCTATAAAACATTTACAAGTTCAATACAAATTGGAATACCAGGAAGTGCTTTCGCAAGTCCAGGGCAATTTGCTTTTGATTGTCTCGGCTCAGGGCGTTTTACGCAGCTTGTGAGCACTTCGCAACTCATAACGGGAGCACAATATGTTGGGCTACAGTTCGGATAATACTCTTCGCGATGTATGTGTGAAGAAAGTAAGAGTTCTCGTTAGGAATGTTCACCCTGGGGTTCAGTAATTTGACCACCTTCTTGGGGGTCAATACGGCGCCCTTTGTAAAGACGGTCACGTATCCGTCGACGACTCAAGGTCGCGTCTTGAGAGTCAAAGATATTAGCGGGACAACGGCGACTGCTGGCTCACTGATGCTAAGCACGACACAAGGAGCGTTGTTCGATGGAAAAGCAAGCACCCTGCTCTTTTCTACAAATACAAACACATTTACAAGCATTACAGCTGTAGCAGATGGCGCCTCTAACTGGGTCATTAAGTCAGCCTACACCGATATGTTAATTCGGGCGCCCCCGCAACCGACCGACGTATCGGGTCTTCAACTCTGGTTCGACGCGAATACTGTGAGAGGGTTGACAGGACAACAGATCCATTGGTTTGGAAATCGCCTTTCAACTATCAATGCTGGACGTAAGTCAAATGAAGTTTTTGTTGCGACAGCAGCCAACGTAGGACCACTCTTACAGGTCTCATCACTAAATGGCAATAACACACTTCTCTTCAACAATACCACATACAATATGAGATTATCAACGGTGCGTACATATGATACGATGACCTTTTTTGCTGTGAGTCGTCTTACCAATGTAACAAATGCGCGTATATGGCAAGGTACACAGGCAGATATAAGGTATGGATATTCAAGTGGACGTAAAAACTTACTCTACATGGATAACTGGGTTACAGATACTGCGACCAATTCAAATATCACAACTGTAAATTCTAACTGGGATTTATTGACTGTAAATCGTGATGTACAGGGAAATGCTGAACTCTTTAATTATGGTATAAGTCGCGGTAGGGGATTTGGCTACATGGGTTTTCAGGGTCTTGGAATTAATAACGGATTTGCGAATGAACCCTCCACTGCTGAAATTGCCGAATGGATTCTTTACAATAAGAAGTTGTCACTTGGAGAACAACAGCGTGTAGAAGGCTATCTCGCCCAGAAATACGGGTTTACAAGTCAGTTACCTTTGACGCATCCATTTACAACGCAGCTTGCATCCACTCTTGGAGCACCCTCAACAATTTCAGATATACCGAATCTGAGACTCTGGTTTGACGTAACACAACTCGGTGCTTCAAACGGGCAGAAGATTTCATCTCTTTCCAACCTTGTGAGAACAGGTGAAGTCTTTGGGTCAAATAGCGCAACAAGTACAACATGGGCGACGTTTTCAACGAATCAGCTCAATGGATACCCGATTCTTGATTTTGCGAATACGCAAATACTCTTTTTACAGCAACCGCGCAAGTATCCTGTCTTTACTATGTTTGCTATGACCCGTATGACTCCTGGTGGCGCGACGGCTCGCTATCTTTTACAGGGGACAACATGGTCAACATGGTATGGATATGGCAATAATATTTTTGGAACATGGGTAAAAAATTACTATGTAACTGATAATAATATTGAAATAAGAGGTACAGCTAATACATTTACGTGGGATTTGTACACATTTTCCCGCAATCCTAGTGGAATCGCGCGTTTTGCTATCTATGGCTCGAATATTAACAGAGGTTTCTCACAGATTGGGTTTGAAGGTCTCGCTATAAACACTGGTTGGGACGCAGGGAATACATCTGCCTGTCAATTTGCTGAAGTTCTTGTCTATGATCGTGAACTGAATTCAGAAGAATGCTCGAGAGTAGAAAGTTACCTAGCATATAAGTACAATGAGGCAAGCAATTTGTACATTCCACAGCCGGCTGTTCAGAACTTATTTCTACAGACTCCTCAGCCAATTATTAGTACCATTTCTTCCATCTCAAGTATCACAAATTTGAAGTTCTGGTATGATGCTACACAAATACCCGTTCTAACGCCGCATCGTTACGTATCACTTAAGCAAACAACTATCTTGCCATCAAACGTATCGTCACTGGACTGTTGGTATGATGCGTCAGGTGCTAGTAATTTTCTTACAAACTTTAGCAGCATTGTTCTTTGGTATGATAAAGGATCCAACGCGCGCCACTTAGCTCAGGCAACTCAGTCAAATCAGCCATCTTGGGATTCCAATTTAAACAGAGTATGGTTTAATGGAGCAACGCAGTTTTTAGTCTTTCCTACAATACCGAATGTAATATCGAACGCGGCATTTACCATTTTCATGGTTGAACAGAGACAAGCAGGAACATCGTGGATTTTTGGTGGTTCGAATACAGGAACTAATTGTAATCTGTATGCTGGATATAATGCAGCGGCTACCTATTATGTTGGCTTTACTGGTAATGATTTTTCCATATATCTTGATACTACGTATACCAATAATTTTACAAATCAATATGAACCTTACCGCATTTGGACTATACAATATGGTGGCTTAAATCGCAGATTTTACATCAATGGAACACAGATTCTAAGACAGGCTGGCATCAGTGCGTTGACAAGCTGGTTGGGTGCAGCACTTGGTCGTTATACTACAAATTACTATACTGGTTACATGAGAGAGTTCATTGTCTATAGCAATGCGATCAATGATAGAGATCGTGAAAATATCGAAGGATATCTTGCGACAAAATGGGGTTTACAAAGCAATTTAACAACTTATACACCTGTATCGACAATGTTTAATTTAACACGGATTGGTGCTAATATAATTGCGTCAAATACAGGTGATCATTACTGGATGCCGAAACTCAATTATAGTTCCATCAACGGATTCAATACTCTACATTTTAACTCGAATAACTCGATGTTTCAAGCACAAACGATCATTTATCCCACAGAATTCACGATGTTCACAATGGCTCGGCATTCATTTTTTGGAGCTGGAGTAGGTTGTAATTCTCGTTCTATTTTCCAAGGATTAACTACAGGCAATACTGCCTATGGATATGGTCAAAACGTATTTGGAACATGGGTGAAGAACTATTTTACAAATGATGGTAACGTTGAAACTGCGGGAGCTCCAGTCGATTCAAACTGGAATTTACATCGATTTCAGAGAAATTCAAATGGAATTGGTAGCTTAGCTGTGTGGGGATCTAACATGAATAGAGGGTACATACAAAGTGGATTTGAGGGTCTGGGAATTCATTTTGGCACAACCTTTGCAAACAGTAACTTTTTCTCAGATTGCGATATTGCTGAAATTATTATCTATGATCGCGCGCTAGATCCTAAAGAAGCAAAAGACGTTGAATACTATCTTGCGAATAAATATGCCTTGACCAGCAATTTGTATATACCTGTGCTCGCAACCTCCAATCAATTTGAAGTGACACCTCAGCCCTTACTCAGTACAATTTCCACGCTTTCAAGCATTACAAACTTGAAATTCTGGTATGATACAACGCAGATTCCTGTTATTACACAACATCCCTACATGGGTATTAAACAAACAACAATTCTGCCTTCAAACGTGTCATCATTAGATTGTTGGTTCGACGTATCAGGCGTTAACAATTTTTCGACATTTGGATCGTCTATTGCTATTTGGTATGACAAGGGATCAAATGGGCGCAATTTGGTACAGTCTACCTTATCAAATCAACCTACCAATGATTCTGTAAACAATCGTTTGCGCTTTAATGGAAATACCCAATTTTTGTTATTTACAACCATACCGAATATAAATACTAACGTGGCATTTACTGTTTTCATGGTTGAACAGAGACAAACAGCTATTACATATGCGTTTGGCGGTTCTAATACAAATACAAATACCAATTTGTATGCTGGATACAATACAGCAATTAACTATACTGTTGGTTTTTTTAGTAATGACTTTTCTATGTATACAGATTCTACATTTAGCAACCGCAACATTTCTGATGAACCCTATCGTATTTGGTCTATACGTTATAACTCTTTATCTAATCGTTCTTTTTACATTAATGGATCCTTAATTCTATCACAAAATAATATTGCACCTTTAACAAGTTGGTTAGGAGCAGCACTTGGTCGTTACACAACAAACTACTACAATGGTTTTATGAGAGAGTTTATTGTCTATAGTAACGCTATTAATGACAATGATCGTCAAAGAATCGAGGGATATCTTGCAACAAAGTGGGGTTTACAAAGCAACTTGACGAATTATACGCCTGTTTCGACAATATTTAATCTAACACAACTTGGTGCTAATATGATTGCGTCAAATTCAGGTGATGCTTACTGGATGCCGAAGCTCAATTACAGTTCCATCAATGGAATGAATGTGCTTCGTTTTAACACTAGTAACTCAATGTTTCAGTCTAACGTTTTCATTTATCCCAGTGAGTTTACTATGTTTACACTGTCTCGTTATATATTCGCTAATGGATTCTCCAATTCACGCTCTATCTTCCAGGGTCTGAGAAGTGGCGCTACTGCTTATGGATATGGTACAAACGTCTTTGGAACATGGGTGAAGAACTATTTTACAAGTGACGGTAACGTTGAAATCAATGGAACAGCAGTGGATGGAAACTGGAATTTACATCGGTTTCAGAGAAATTCAGTTGGAATTGGTTCTCTAGCTGTATGGGGATCTAATATGAATAAGGGTTATATACAAACTGGATTTGAAGGAATCGCTATTAATTATGGTGTAACCTTTGGTAATACAGTGTATTCAGATTGCGATATTGCTGAAATTATTATTTACGATCGTTTCCTCACGTCTGCAGAAACAATACAAGTTGAATCCTACATTGCTAACAAATATGCCTTGACCAGCAATTTGTATGTACCTCTTCTTGCGACCTCCAATCAGTTCGTATCTACACCACAGCCTATAGTCAGCACTGTTTCTACCTTATCCGATATCACAAATCTGAAGTACTGGTTTGACCCGAGTCAGATTTCTATTTTAACACACCCCTACAAGACAAGCACAGCGTCAGCAAATATTTCGTCCATAGCGTCAATTTCATCTCTGGACTGCTGGTTTGATGCGTCAGGTGTCAAAAACTTTAGTACAGTTGGATCAACAATCAGTGCGTGGTATGACATGGGACCGAATAGGCGCCATTTGTTTCAGACTACACAAGTCAATATGCCTTTTTATGTATCCTCCCAGAATCTCGTCAGATTTAATGCTGGGTTGTCACATTTTTTGAATTTTACAACAAGTCCTAATATTATCAATAATGACTACACTGTATTTGTTGTAGAACAGAGACAAACAGATACAGGTTATTTTATAGGTGGGTGTAACGGAGCTACAAATCAACAATTCTGGATGGGATATTCTAACTTAGTAAGTGCTGGCAATAACTGGAATTATGCTGTACAAGCTCATATGAATAATGATTTATATTCTACAGTTGATTTCATATCAGTAAGATTATCACAGGAGCCTTATAGAATTTGGTCCGCACAATATGGTTCTAATACTGGAATTCGCAGAACTTTTATAAATGGTCTTATATATGCCTATCAGAATTTTAGGACAGATTTACAAACATGGTCAAACGCGTACGTAGGTAGAAACTCTATTGGGTTTTACACGGGAAATATGAGAGAAATTATTTTCTACAATCGTTTCTTAACTGATGAAGAAAGAACACAGGTGGAAGGATATCTAGCTGCGAAGTGGAATTTAGTCAGTTCCTTAACATCACAGACACCCATCTCAACCTTGACGAATCTTACACGCTTAGGATCAGATCTGGTTATTCCGTTTGGAAATACATGTAATATGCCTTTGCTGGTGACAAATCCTACCCTTGGGAATAAGAATGTTCTTCGTTTTGATACAAATCGTTACATGTTTCAGACTACAGTAAGAATTTATCCTACAGAATACACAATGTTTACTCTTTCAAGACATATTGCTTCTTCAAATGGAGGACTTGTTCCAGGTCTCTTTTCAAATAGAAGCTATTTATCGAATAGTAGGACTATCTTTCAAGGACTGTTTACAAATGCACTATATGGCTATGGTTCTGGATCAAATGGATTTGCTAAGAACTATTTCATAAATGACGGCAATGTCGAGACATTTGGTGTCCCTGTTGATTCCAACTGGAACTTACATCGATTTCAGAGACAAGCAGATAGTATGACATCGTTATGGTACTTTGGATCTAACGTAAACAGAGGATATACGCAATCAGGATTTGAGGGTCTTGGAATTAATTATGGTGCTAATTCAACCAGTAATAACGCGAACTCTGATTGTGAAGTTGGTGAAATTCTGATTTATGATCGCAACTTGACATCTGCTGAGTGTACTCGTGTAGAGCAGTACCTAGCAAATAAGTATGGTCTGTCTACAACATATGTGCAAATGTCGACACCAAACTACGCGTCATCTATTGTCGTTAATATCTCATCTCTTTCTTCACTTACAGGTCTGAAACTCTGGTTCGACCCGAGTCAAATGACGTATTTACAGCACCCTTATCGTTTTTCAACTGTCGGTTCTAATTTCAGCCCGTCAAGTATCAGTTCTTTAGAAACATGGTATGACGCGTCCGTTTCAACAAGTATTAGTTCCTTTGGATCAACCATCGCTTTTTGGCAAGATATTGGATTCTATGGGCGTCACCTATATCAATCAACAGTGATCAATCAACCGAGATATATAAGTTCTGCTATTAAAGCGAGTAACTCAGTCTTTTTTGATGGCAATTCTCGTTTTTTGAATATGTCAACAGTAGCTGGAATTGCATCAAATGACTTTACAATTTTTATCGTTGAACAACGTCAAACAGGTAATGCAAATAATTACATACTCGGTGGTTCAAACACATCCAATTTCCAGAATTTATACATAGGATATTCTGGAGCATCAAATGCTTACGTTGATATTTATGCCAGTGGTCTAACAGCAACTGTTGAAAACTACGCTGATTATGGAAATCGCTGCAACATTGAGCCTAATCGTATATGGTCGGTTCATTACAGTTTAGCTTCGAATTATCGGTACATGTATATAAATGGACAACTTCTCGCTTCAAATGCTCTTGTACAAGATATGATTGGTTGGTTGAATCCAACAATTGGACGAGCATGGCCTGGAGGGGGTCCATATTTCTACAGAGGATTTATCAAGGAAATACAGTTCTACACGACTGCCTTTGATGTACCTACCAGGCAACTTATGGAAGGCTATTTGGCTACAAAGTGGAATTTACAACCGAGCTTGATGTCGAATACACCCATCTCTACATTAAAAAATATGACAAATAATCCCGTTGATATGTTGAATAACACTGGACAGCTCTTTAATATGCCTTTTCTGAGTAGTTCAGCTCTTCTTGGCGGAAAAAATGTCATGCGCTTTGATGTAAATAAGAGACTCTTCTTGGGATATTATAATTCAAACGCGGTTGGATTGCCGACAATTTCTCCTTTACAGTTTGTTTTGTATCCGATGGAATTTACTCTTTTCTATATTGCGAGACACATTGGCTCGAACGCAAACAACAATCGTATTATTTTACAGGGTCAGAATGTTGCTTCTTATTTTGGTTACACAACAAATAAGAAGAATTATTTCTTCTTAGATGGAAATATTGAAATAAATGGAACAACGACCAATTCAAATTGGGATATGTATACCTTCGTGAAGAAAAGAGATGGTATGGCGAGTATTGCCTACTTTGGATCCAATATTAATACAGCCTATACACAATCAGGCTTTGAAGGCATGGCAATTAACACGGGTAATGACGGAGGGAACGTTTCAGATTGCGAAGTTGGTGAAATTCTCTTATATGACACTGCGTTCGGACCCACAGATACCGCAAAAGTTGAGAGATATCTCGCGAACAAATACAACATGACAAGCAATTTGTTACAGCAGTTTTCCAATGTTCCTCAGCCTCTTCTCACAAATGTAATTTCATCTCTATCAACGATCCCTGACATAAAGTTCTGGTATGATGCTACTCAAATTCCTATTTTGAGACACCCTTACAATTTCTCATCGCCCAGAGTCAATCCTTCTACATTCCCTGGTCTTGATTGCTGGTTCGATGCATCTGGTACTAGCAATTTTAGTACATTTGGCTCATCCATAGGAATCTGGTTTGATAAAGGTTCCAATTCTCGGCACCTAATACAAAGAGTTTCCTCCAATTTGCCCACATTGGTTTCATCACAAAATAGAGTGTTTCTCAATGGTTCACAGTTTATGTATTTCAGCACAGCACCTACAGTTGTGCGAAGCGATTTTACAATTTTTGTTCTTGAACAACGTCAAACAACTGGAAACGGTGCCACTACACTCTCTTGTTTCTTGGGAGGCTCGAATTCAAATAATAATCAGACTTCCAACTTTTTTGTAGGATATTCTAACTTTTTCATTAATTATTCTAATATTATAATTCCCTATTTTACTTCTGCAACACTTGGATTTTATAATAATGATTTAAATCATTACATACCTCCTACAACACGATTTGATCTAGAGCCTTATAGGATCTGGTCTATTCAGTATAGTTCTAATTTAAGAGTTCGTCGATTTTTTATTAATGGTTTATTAAATAGTGTTCAAAGCAATTTTACATCAGATATACAGGAGTGGAATTTTCCCAGTTTAGGTTTATTGAATAGTAACAACGGATCCTTGTTTTATTATACTGGAAATATGAGAGAAATGATCTTCTATAACAATTTCATGGGTGATTCTCAAAGAGAAGAAATGGAAGGCTATTTAGCTTGGAAGTGGGGACTCCAATCCAATCTGATGTCTAATACTCCTATCTCCACCATCAAAAATCTTGCGGGAACAGGCTGTGATTTAATCCCAACAGTAGGAAATTTATGTAATTATCCTTCTCTAATCTTTAATTCTACATTAGGACGACAGGTTTTACGATTCAATTCGAACACACCTATGTTTCAGTCAAATGCGTTTTTCTATCATAGTGACTACACCTTCTTTGTTCTCTCTAGGCAACTGGTAGGAGGTCAAGGGACTGGAGGTCCCAGTAATACAGGTGGAAACTGTAACATCAGAAGTTTAATTTTTGGTCTCAATACTGGTATCTTTGGCTATGGAAACGGCTACAATGGATATGCTAAGAATATTTTCAATGCGGATGGTACGGTAGAAAATTATGGAACACCTCCAGATTCAAATTGGGACTTGTTCCGATTCCGTCGTGAATCAAGCGGACAGGGATCCTTACATTATTTTGGTTCCAATATTAATAAAGGGTATTTACAATCAGGATTCGAAGGATTTGGTATTAATTACTCATATAGTTATTTTTGGTATTTATCAGGAAATAATTTACAGGCATCAGATGGTGAAATCGCTGAAATCATATTCTATAATCGTGCCTTGTCAAGTAATGAATGTAGTCGTGTTGAGAACTATATTACCAACAAATATAATTTGGCTCAACGCATGATTGAGATATCAACACCCACCCTCTTGAGTACAATCTCTACTTTGTCAAGCATATCGAATTTGAAGCTCTGGTTTGATCCCAGCCAAATGAATATTTTACAGCACGCCT
>Ga0209107_10001648_pt1 | contig 12511 bp, 9 predicted proteins | sample LakErihyJuly2011_2_FD_187460 | JGI IMG/M metagenome (GOLD analysis project Ga0209107, IMG submission 187460) | Freshwater microbial communities from dead zone in Lake Erie, Canada - CCB hypolimnion July 2011 (SPAdes) (version 2) | ecosystem: Environmental > Aquatic > Freshwater > Lentic >... | reverse complement strand
TTGTAATTGTTTTACAAAAATAAGTGGTGAATTGATAGAAAAATAAGAAATTGCGCATATTAATTAAATATATGCCAAAACAAATCATTCAAACCAACAAAGTCCCTACACCCATTGGACCTTATAGCCAAGCCGTAATCGCCAATGGATTTTTATTTGCAAGTGGTCAAGTCGCTTTTAACCCTGCAACCGGGGAACTCGTTTTAACTGATATTTTATCTGAGACGAAGCAGGTGATGGAAAATATTAAAGCTGTTTTAGACGAAGCTAAATTAAGCTTTGCGCATGTAGTTAAAACCAGTATTTTTTTAAGTGATATGCAATTGTTCGCGCAAGTGAACGAAGTGTATGCAAGTTATTTCACTGCTGATTTCCCGGCACGTGAAACGGTCGCAGTAAAAACTTTGCCACGTAATGTAAATGTAGAAATAAGTATTACTGCAGTGGTGGATTTATAAATTTTATTTTACGACTACTTGGTAACTAGTTTCAAAAAATATATACTCCTGGGGCTTCACTATGTGGAGCCCCATTTTATTATTAAAAGCATTAGGCGCACCACTTAAATTTTCAATAGCAATACTATTTCTATCTGGAGGCGTGTACAACTGTAAATATGGATAAAGCGAAGATGGATTTATTATTAAATTAAATTGTTCATTTTGTAAAGTGCAAGATCTATTGTCTGCAGCTAGTTCATAGCCATCATCAAGTTGTATACTTCCAAGTTTTAAACCTTTGCTAAAACGATTATCTGCAATCATATTTCCAGTAGGGAGTAAGTCGCTGTCGTATTCCATTTTTCCTATACTTAAAAATTGTAAGGAACAGTTATCAATACTTTCGCCTAATGTAAAGTAAGGATGCCATCCATCTACTATTGGAATAGGATGTTCGGCATTATTCATTACAGTAGTTTGCACTGAGACCTTATTATTTTTTTCTAAGATCCATTTTACTTGTATGGTGTAATGAAATGGGTAACCTTTATCGCTACCAAGATAATGATGTACTAAAATAACGGCAGCCTGATCTTCATTTACTTCAGTAGCTTGTAAAATAAAATCAGCATCGTACATGATTCCATGTATCGCATGTTCCCCCATATAAAAACGATCCATGGTATAGGTTGAATTTAAATGCGCGTACTGCCCTTTGTATAATCGACAAACAAAGGGGCTCATTTTTGCGCTTCTAAATCCTTGGCTTTCAAATTTCATTGCATCATTTAAGGTGTTACCCATGATAAATTGATGGGATGCATCCCCTTGACCTAAAAGCCAACTGTTTAAAAGGGCTCCTTTTGTCAAAATATCGATAGTTACCCCCAATTCAATGTCTAGTAATTGAATCAATGCAATATGATTGATTGTTTTCTGCTTTATCTGAAACTGCATTGTATTTTGTTTGAATGGAAAATTAAAACTATTCTACTAACTTTGAGTAGTAAAGAAATTAAATATGAAAAATTGTTTTGTTTTTGGGCTGTTATTATTGGTGAATAGTTTAGTAGCCCAAGGGTATAAAAGATATGATAGTACCTTAAAAATTGGCAAAGCAGGATTTAAAATATTTTGTTTAAATAAAACACCTGATCGAAATACCTTAACCATACGACCAATTGGTTTTAAATCAGAAGCAAGAGAAGCGTCTTTGGAAATTAAAGCAAGGGTATTATCTGCTGAAATCGATGATTTAAACAATGATGGATTCCCTGAAGTAATTATTTTTATTGAAGAATCTAAGGGCAATAAATCTTTGTTCTGCATAAGTTCCAAGGAAAACGAGCGCATGGAGCCTATCTATTTTCCTGATATTAAAGATGATATGAGATTAAGTAAAGGGTATCGAGGACAGGATGAATTTAGATTATTGGAAGGGGTATTGTTTAGGAAATTTCCCATTTTTGAATCTGACACTGCGATTAAACAACCCACCAATAAGGCAAGACAAATTTTATATCGTGTTATAGCTGGAGAGCAAGGTAGTTGGAAGTTCAAATCATTCAAGGATTTTGATTTAAATGTAGAAGTAAAATAAAGGAGCTTGCGTCTTCTTACTTTTTTATATTCAATATAAATTTGCAATTTTACTATTGCCCATGGGTAATAATTATTTTACCAACTGCTTTTTCACTTCCTAGTTCGTCCCTTGCAAATACAAGATATATACCTGTTGCAACTTTGTTTCCATCATAGGTTTTACCATCCCAAATAGCTTGGCCTCCTAAAGCCCTGGTTTGGAATACTAATTTCCCATTGAGCGATGTTATTTTTACAATTGCGTTTTCTACTAATCCCCGCATCGCAATAGGACCGTTATAATTGGGCGAAATGGGATTAGGAAAAATATTGATTTGTTTCATCATTGTAGCACCTGATGTAGCGGTACTTCGAAAACTAGCCATTTGTTGGGCAGTATTAAAAAAGACTTCGCCAGTAGTAGGTGCAATCACAATTTGACGAATGGTGTCATTGGGTAACGGACTATTATTTTTTGTAAATCTTTCTATTATTTCAGTGCCATCGTTACTCAATAACCAAGTTCCATTGTTGGTGCCCACCCATTTTCGGTTTGCACCATCTGCAATGATACAATTTACATTTTCTTTTTGAAACAGTAATCCTGCAAATCCATTGTTGTTTTTAATTTGGGGTAAGTATGCTTTGCATGAACTTATTTCATTACAATCAAAAAGGCCGATGCCATTATTGGTTCCAACCCACATGGTGCCATTCTGATCATCCATCATACTTGTAACGGTACTACTAGGTAAATTATTATTATAGGTATTAATGATGCTCCATTTTTCGCCAGCGGCATTTGGGTTATAAACCAAAATACCTTGGTATTTTGGTGCAATCATCCATGCCTGTCCTTGCTGATTAATGAACATTTTATTGATACCAATGAGCGATAGGGTATTGGGTGGTGTAATTAATTTCCAATTATTATTTTGTCTTTGTAAAATTCCTTGACCTTCAAGTAGTGTCCACAGGGTGCCATCACTATTAAATTGAATATTGCTGTAAAATCCTTTGAAAGCTGTTGGGCTTGCTTGTTCAAGCGACCCTTTCTCGGGTGTATATTTTAATAGCCCTTCGCTACTGGTCAACCAAATAGTGCCATCAATGGGATCTACTGCACTTGAATAACAAATAGGTAAACTTTTATTGCTGATCTTATTTATAGTTTTCCACCCCTCTTCATTATAAATACCAAATCCAACATCACCTTCCCCGAACGGGGCAACTAAATATTTTGAATTTATAAAATTTTGGCCGTTAATATTTCCAATGGGTCCACCTAGGGGCTTCCATTGGGTACTTGTATTTTTAAGTAGTAGGCCATTCACACTGTCTGCTAACCAAATGTTATTTTCGTCAAATACAAAATCAACAGGGTTTGATAAATAAGTTGAATCAACGATGCTAGTGCTTGTTTTATCCGTATTCACTTTTAATAATCCTCCTTTACTCCCATTACTAAAACTGGTGTACAACCCATCCTTATTGATGGTTATTTTTTTAATTTGACCAGTTTTCAAATTAAAGTAAGGTATTTTTAATGGGAGTTGATAAATACTGCTTGTACTCGCACTATAAACGACATTATTATACTGGGATATTTTATTGATACCTAAATTATTGAAATCGCTACTATTTTGCCATTGATTCGCAGTTATCCAATTATTTTTAATCGGGCAGGTCCAAATGCCGTTTTCAGTAGCTGCATATAATACGTCTTGTGTGCTTACTATTTGAAAAGTTTTGGTGACTTGTCGATTGTTATTAGGAAACCAAGTATCTTTTATTTCATGTTTGATTAAATCTAACACAAGTATACCAAAGTCGGTGGATAGTAAGGCCCATTGATTAAAAAGGTAAATGTGGTTAATTTTTTTACTAGGGTATAAATTAGAAAGTAATAAATCAGTAATTGCATATACTTGATCTCCTTTCACAATATCTATATTACTATTATTGTAGGCGATAATTAATTGCGATTGCGCCGCATCCCATGCTGTGCATGCAACAGATATATCATGCAGCCCGGTTGATTTCCCTAATAGGGTAACAACATTTTTTGAAGTAATTGAAAAAACTTGTTGTGTGGTTGCGCCAATTATTTTTTTCTCTCCAATAGTACTATTTGCGATTCCTAATTGAATAATAGAACGGTTATTATAATGCTCTCTCCACCTTCCAATGCCACCAAGTTCATTTTGCCCAGTACTTAACAAAGTTAGGTTTATAAATAAAATTAATAAGGATAGCCGATGAAGCATTATATTTTAATTAGGTTATTATTATTTTTCAAGTGCACTATAAATGGCCTCCTGAATTTTAGGCCGAAGGTTTAATTCACTGTATGCTTTATTATTACGTGTTGGATAAACGCGATTTCCTAAAAATATATACAACAATCCGTTTGCGGGGTCAGCCCATACACAAGGGCCTGTATAACCAGTATGACCATAAGTGGCGGGAGATGCACTTGCGCTAGGATAGGGGTCCTTTAAACTTGCATTATTTTTTTCAGGTTTATCAAAGCCCAAGCCGCGTCGGCTATTTTCATTATTGTATGCAGTGAATGTTTCAATGGTACCAGGATTAAAGTATTTTTTGCCTTCCCAAACGCCTTTATTTAAAAGCATCTCATACAATTTGGCTAAATCAGTGGCGTTGCTGAATAAACCGGCATGTCCTGCAATACCACCCATAACGGAAGCGCCTTCATCATGCACGGATCCATGAATTAATTCATGGCGATAGTAGTCATCCACTTCAGTAGCAGCAATTTTATCAATACTCGTTTTTTGTAGTGGTAAAAATCCTGTAGAGGTCATTCCTAATGGGGCATAAAAGTTTTGCGTGGTGTACTCGTTTAAATCCATGCCTGAAACCTCTTCTACTATTTGACCTAGAAAAATAAAATCATTATCACTATATACATATTTGCCAGGGGTGGTAATTGGGCTATTTAATATTTTATTTTTTATCGTATCCATCCAATTGTCCTGTAAGTATTTGGTAGGCGTGATCATTTTATGGTGCGTTTGATCAGTTATAGGAACTACTAAATTATTTACATAACCACCAGCTGGATTAATTAAGAATTCATAAAATTTAATAAATGGAAATAAACCTGCTTGATGTAAAAGCAAATCCTTCAAGGTTATTTTTGCTTTTTCATTACCAACTACCCAATGCAGGTAATCGCCAATTGTTTTATTAATATCCACCTTTCCCTCTTCCACTAATTTCATAATAGAGACCGTGGTTGCACTTATTTTAGTAACAGAAGCTAAATCATAGCTAGTGGCTAAAGTAACCGGGGCTGAATTTTCACCTGCTATTTTACCATACGCCTTATTAAAAACAATTTTATTATTTTTTGCTACTAAAACCTGACAACCAGGAATTGCTTTTTTTTGTATTGCATCTGCAACTATAGAATCAATGATATTTAATTTTTCAATATTAATTCCCAATGGAGCTTCCGCTACCTCCTCTTTTGTATAAATCGGGCTCGTTTCAATGGTGTAAGTTTCACCCATAGGTAAATTATCGCTAATGGTTACAGGCAGTGTTCCGGTTGCTTGAATTTTACCTTCTAACCAATCCAATGCTGCATTTTGGGTAAATGCATTATCCTCGTAGGCAAATAGTATATTTTTAATTTTATTAAAATCGGCAACAGCATAGGGGTTGCCAAAAATAAGGTGCACCCAGTTTGCAGGATGATTTTCATTTAAAAAGTTAATAAAGGCAGTTGGGATTTCAAATTGCTTTGCAGGACGGCGGTTGTAATTATGTAACCCTATTATTACTTGATCAAATTCGGCTACTAAGGCGTTAAGGCTATTTATTTTATCGGTATCTCCAGCACCAATATAAATGATTTTCACTTGGTATAATTCAGCCAATTGCTTTGTTAAACTATTTTCTTGTGCTTGATTTAATGCGACATACACCATTTTTTTATTTTTATTTAAAATAGGGTGTTGCACATTTTGTTTCAAAAAGGTAAGTGATTGTGATGCCATTTTTTCCTTAATTGCAGCAACTGATTTATTTAAATCCGCAATAATATTTGTAGTATCAATAAATAGTTCCTTGCTTAATCCATATTTGTATTTAGCTGCTAAAACTTTTCGAACACGGTCTTTGATATCCTTTCTACTGATCCTTTTTTCTCTAATGGCCGATCTTATTTTTTTAATGGTTTGATCTATATCACCAGGTAAGCAAAGCATATCATTGCCAGCAATGATCGCCTGAACGTTGGCCTCACCTTGTGGAAAATAATTACTGATTGCTTTCATTTCCAATGCATCTGTAATACTAAGGCCTTTGAATCCCAGCTCATTTTTAAGTAATCCATTCACCGCTTTAGGTGATAATGAAGTAGCTAAATTTTTTGTCGTATCAATGGAGGGTACTGACAAGTGCGCCACCATAATGGACTCGATCCCTGCGTTAATTAATGCTCTAAATGGCACTAATTCCATACTGTCCAATTGTTCTTTTGATTTATTAATAATGGGGATGTCTAAATGAGAATCAACCGACACATCGCCATGACCTGGAAAATGTTTTGCCGTCGCCATTACGCCATTATCTTGCATCCCTTTCATATAGGCAATACTATAATCAGTTACAATTTTTTTATTTTGACCAAAGCTCCGATCATTAATTACAGGATTCGCTGGGTTGTTATTAATATCAGCATCGGGTGCGTAGTTGACTTGTATGCCTAATCTTTTACATTGTTCTGCAATCGCCGCGCCCATTTCATACACTAAATTACTAGCGGGCATAGCGCCTAATGAAAGTTGTCTAGGAAACATTCCAACACTATCCAAACGCATGCCTACACCCCATTCTGCATCCATTGAAATTAATAAAGGGGTTTTGGCAATGGATTGATAATAGTTGGTATGCAAAGCTTCTCTAACAGGACCTCCTTGAAAAAAACATAGGCCACCTATATTGTATTTTTTAATTAATGAACCAAGTGAATCAACTTTGTTCTTATCCCAATTGCTATGCGCTCTGATGATCATGAGCTGCGCAATTTTTTGATTAAAAGAAAGGGAATTGTATTTTTTTCTTAGCCATTTTTTTTCTTCAAAACTTTGCGCGTTAGCTACTTGTATCGCCAAGAAGGAAATGAATACAATTTGAATAAACTTTTTAAGCATAAAACATTTTTTTGTTAAAATCAATCCGGGACATGTTGTATTATAGTCGGATGATAAGTATTGCAATTTAAGGATAAAAAAAAGCTTACCCTTGTTTGAGTAAGCTTTTTTATTAGGTGACCGGTGGGGTTATCAACCGGTGGTATATTTTGTATTAGTATTGGAAAGTTTCCAATACTAATGAAACTTAAACATTTGTTTTATAGCCTTACCCAATACAATTTCGGAAGGGCTATTAACCTATGCCTTTTCTGCTTCTTCCACATCTTCGTCGGCAGGTAATACTGGCGCAACTCCTGCTTTTTGAATTTGGGCAAACCATTTTACCATCTTCTTCATATCGCTAGGGTAAACGCGTTCAAAATCCATCTTTGGGTACACCTTTTTAAAATAAGCTTGTGTTGCTTTTGGGTCCTTTTCGTCTGGCAACTTTTCCTTTGATTTGCCCATTTCAATAAATATTTCCGCTAGGAACACATTATCGTGGGTCGTAAACACTTCAATACTTTCCAAATGAGAGAATTGGTGCGCTCTTGAGCTAATGAATTGAGTGGTATTGTTTTCGAGTGATTTTGCGATGGCGCCGTCACTTTTACTAGTCAATAATTCGAATAAACCTGACATACCTGAAACCGAGATCAATTTGTTGTATTCCATATAAACGATGCGTTTTTTTATGGGCGCAAATTACTGAAAAACACCCAATTTTCATTTTTTAAACTACCTTTGTTTATCATAAAAAATCAAGCATATGCCTGGGTTTGAATTATTTGGGGAAGAAGAAAAAAAACAAGTCAATGAGGTCTTGGAAACTGGAATTTTGATGCGTTATGGCTTTGATGGGCCCAGAAATGGAATGTGGAAATCCAAAGAGCTAGAAGCCGCTGTATGCAGCACTTTTGGGACACAATATGCACAACTTACCTCTAGTGGAACCGCGGCCTTGACAACAGCGATGGCCGCTTTAGGAGTGGGTGCTGGAGACGAGGTGATTATGCCAGCATTTACCTTTGTAGCAAGTTTTGAGGCAATCTTAAGTATGGGTGCAATTCCGGTATTGGTGGATATTGATGAAAGCTTGACTTTGTCCCCAGCAGCTGTAAAAGCAGCGATCACATCGAAAACAAAGTGTGTGATGCCAGTGCATATGTGTGGCAGTATGGCTGATATGGATGCATTGGTGGCGATTTGTAAAGAACACAATTTGATTTTACTAGAAGATGCTTGCCAAAGTATCGGTGGAACATATAAGGGAAAGCGTTTGGGTACCATTGGACATGCTGGTACTTTCTCTTTTGATTTTGTTAAAACAATTACTTGTGGAGAAGGGGGTGTAGTGATGACCAATGATAAGGAAGTGTATACCAAATCGGATGCATTTACTGATCATGGACACGATCACTTAGGGGTAGACAGAGGTGCAGATTTACATCCAGCATTGGGATATAATTTCCGTATTAGTGAATTACATGCGGCTGTTGGTTTAGCACAAATAAAAAAATTAGACACTTTTTTAGCAATTCAAAAAAAGAATAATCATATTTTACGTTCCTATTTAGAACAGGTACCAGGCATTCAATTTAGAGTAGTGCCTGATCCGGAAGGGGATAGCGCAAGCTTCTTAACTTGGTTCTTGCCAAGTCAAGCCCTTACTGAAAAAGCCATTGCTGCTTTTAAGGAAGCCGGCATATTTGCAGGTAATTTTTATTGGTATGGCAATAATTGGCACTATATCAGGAAATGGGGTCATTTAAAAAATGCAACCAGTTTATACCCATTGTCTGAGGCGCAACAAAATGCCTTGATTGCATTACAACATACCGACTTTTCAAAGAGTGATGCGATTATGAGTAAATGTATTTCTACAGCAATTAGTTTGTTGTGGACAGAAGAACAAGTACATGAAAAGGGCGCTAAATTTTTACAGGTGTTACAACAAACACTTTCCTAAAAGTTAACATCCATGTCATTAGGACAGTCATTGCAACAAAGGCAGCTACAGCGTTTATCGCCACAGCAAATTCAATTAATGAAATTGTTGCAAATTCCATCTGCGCAAATTGAACAAAGAATTAAAGAAGAGATGGAGGAGAATCCTGCTTTGGAGATGAATGCGGATTTGTTAGATACGGATACTGCAGGTGCGGCAGATGATTTAAATGACGAGTTTTTGCAAGGCGCAAATGAGGAAGAAGAAGCGGTGCCTGTTGATGAACATGAAATGAGCAATGAGGATTTAAATGAATATAATTATGACGAGGATGTGGCTGATTATAAAACAAAAGATGATTATTATCCTGAATTAGACAATGATGTTGTCATTCCTATTAAAGCGGAAGTAAGCTTGAATGAGCTATTGATCAATCAGTTGAATATGTTAGCATTAGATGAAACATCATTTAAAATCGCAGAACAAATTATAGGGAGCTTGGAAGATGATGGTTATTTGCGTCGGGCATTAACATCCATTGCTGATGACTTGGCTTTTAAGCAGAGTATGTGGGTAGATGAAAAAGACATCGAAAAAGTTTTACTTCAAGTACAACAATTTGACCCAGCAGGTATTGCTGCAAGAGATTTACAAGAATGTTTATTATTACAATTAAAGCGCAAGCAGGCTGATGCTCGAATGACCAATAGCGTTGATGCAAATCATGCAAGCCTTGATCCTATAAAATTGGCGATCGTTGTGATTGAAAAATATTTCGAAGAATTTACGCGCAAACACTATGATAAAATTCAAAAAAGTTTGCATTTAAATGAAATTGAAATTAAGGGGGTGCTACAGCAAATTTTAAATTTAAATCCAAGACCAGGTGCGGACACGCATGAATCGCATACCTCTGAAATGTATATTATACCCGATTTTACAGTAGTCATCAATAACGGGATTGTTGAATTGTCCCTAAATAACCGCAATGCGCCTCCCTTAATCATTAGCGATGATTATAAAATGATGTTAAAGGAGTATGAACGAGGCAAAAAACAAGACAAATCTCAAAAGGAAGCAGTATTTTTCATCAAACAAAAAATTGATGCTGCAAAATGGTTTATTGAAATGATTCAGCAAAGGCAGCAAACTTTATTGAAAACGATGAAAGCAATTTTGGCACATCAGCAAAATTTTTTCACCACAGGGGATACGACACAGCTACGTCCTATGATATTAAAAGATATTGCAGCAGCAACAGGACTGGATGTATCAACCGTAAGTAGGGTAGCCAATAGTAAGTACGTGCTCACTGAATTTGGCACATATTTGTTAAAATATTTTTTTAGTGAATCGCTCACTACTGATTCTGGAGAGGAAGTAAGCACTAAGGAAGTAAAAGCAATATTACTTGAGTTCATTCAACAAGAAGACAAACATAAACCATTAAGCGACGACGAATTAACACATCAGTTACAGCAAAGGGGGTACAATATCGCAAGACGAACTGTTGCGAAATACAGAGAACAATTAAATATTCCTGTTGCAAGATTGCGAAAGGAACTTTAATCAAATTTAATTTATGCAAAACAATTCCCCCGGTACTGTAACTAAATTTTTTGGACATATCATTTCCTTTGTTTTCCATCCCTTATTTGTCCCTACTTATTTTATTTTATATTTAATTAAAGTAGTGCCATTTGAATTTGTGGGCATCACAGATTGGCAATTGCAGTTACGTGTTTTTAGTGTGTTTTGGTTGACGGCTTTTTTCCCTGCTTTTGCGGTTTTTTTACTTTGGAGATTAAAATTTAGCGAGTCTATTTTTTTAAGAACACAAAAGGATCGCATTATTCCCTACGTCATAGTCATGTTTTTTTATTGGTGGATGTATTACTTAAGTAGAAACTTTTCAGACCAACCTATTGTATTAAAATATTTTTATTTTGGTGTTTTTATAGCAAGTGCTATTGGACTCATTGTCAATAATTTCATTAAAGTAAGTTTACATGGCATGGGCATTGGAGGCATGCTAGCTTCAGTGGTATTGGTGGGGCTAAAATATCCAATCAATAATATTATTTGGGATATTGCCATACTATTTATTGCTGGAATAGTGATAAGTGCAAGAATGATGGTGAGTGATCATACAAATAAGGAGCTAACGATTGGATTAGGTATTGGCATTATTACACAAACACTTGCTTATTTTTGGGTTGGGTAACATTAAATTAAAACTATGTGGCATAAACTAGCAGAATTCATTTTAAAGTTTAAAGTCTATTGCTTAGCCTCTTTATTGGTCATTACCATTGTTATGGGCTATTTTGCTGCACAAGTAAAATTAAGTTATGAGTTTACAAAAGCCATACCAGATGACAATCCTAAGTTTGTTATCTATAAGGATTTTGTTAAAAAATTTGGCATTGATGGAGCAACAATTGTAGTGGGCTTTACAACCGATAAAATGTACACGAAGGAAGTATTTAATCAGGTGCATGAATTGCATCAACAAATTAAACTAATTCCTGCAGTCACCGAAGTATTAAGTGTGCCATTTGCCTATGAATTACAAAAGGACAGTACTGAAACTAAGTTTAATGTTCATGCTGTTTTTTCAGCGCCGTATCAAAATGATAGTTTATTATTAGCGGATGCGCAAAAATTTGAAACCTTGCCTTTTTATAAAAATTTATTATACAATAAGGATAGTAATGCATTTATAATGGCGGTGAGCTTTATTCCAGATTCAATAAATACTGGTGCTCGAACAAGGATTATTCGTTTATTGGAGGAGAAACTGAATGTGTTTTCTAAAAACACCAATTTAGCCATTCACCTAAGTGGCTTGCCCTATATTAGAACTATTATTGCCGATCGCATTAAAAAAGAAATGTTATGGTTTTTAGTAGGCTCACTTTTATTATCTGCGATTACTTTATTACTTTTTTTTAGGTCGATACCTGCCACTTTAATGAGCTTGGCGGTGGTAGCGATGGGCGTTATTTGGAGCTTTGGCACCATGGTTTTGATGGGGCAAAAAATTACCTTATTGACCGCCTTAATACCACCCTTGGTGGTTGTTATTGGTATTCCTAATTGTATCTATTTTTTAAACAAATATCATACTGCTTATAAGGAGACCAATGATCGTTCGGCTGCAATTATTCAAATGGTCAGCAAGATGGGTATTGTTACTTTGTTTTGTAATATCACCGCCGCTATTGGTTTTTTTGTATTCGCATTAACCAAAAGTCCATTACTGAAAGAATTTGGTTGGGTATCAGGTATCAATATCATGGCTTTATTTTTTATCAGCTTATTTTTTATTCCACCCGTACTTAGTTATTTGAAACCACCTGCCCCAAAACATG
>Ga0209107_10001647_pt1 | contig 12513 bp, 4 predicted proteins | sample LakErihyJuly2011_2_FD_187460 | JGI IMG/M metagenome (GOLD analysis project Ga0209107, IMG submission 187460) | Freshwater microbial communities from dead zone in Lake Erie, Canada - CCB hypolimnion July 2011 (SPAdes) (version 2) | ecosystem: Environmental > Aquatic > Freshwater > Lentic >... | reverse complement strand
GTCTTCAAGTGTGCTGGGCGCGTCGAGTCGCGGGAACTGTTCGACGTGCGCGGCGGGTTTGTACTCGTTCGCCGGCGCGTCGAGCTGTTCGAGTATGGCCAGTGTGAGCTGCTCGGCGTGTCCGGCGAACACGTACTACGCGGGCGCGGCGTGCGCGGCGTGCGCGGCCGACGCGGTGTCGGTGGCGGGGAGCGCGGCGTGCCAGTGTAAGCCTGGCTTTACGGGAGCCGGCACGAGCTGCCAGGCGTGTCCGGCGGGCACGTACAAGCGCGCGGCGGGGACGGCGGCGTGTCGCAGTTGCCAGGCGAACAGCGTGTCGGCGAGCGGGAGCGCGCTGTGCGCGTGTGCTCCTGGGTACACTGGGATGACAGGCGAGGTGTGCGTGGCCTGTCTGGCGGGGCAGTACAAGGGCGCGCCGGGGTCGGCGGCGTGCGGCACGTGCGCGGGCCGGCGGAACTCGCCGGCGGCGGCGCCGAACATCACGAGCTGCATCTGCGACGAGAGGTACACGCAGGTCGAGAACGCGTCGCTGACGTACGAGGCGGTGTACGCGCGGGACTGTGTCGCGTGTGCGGCGGGCACGTTCAAGGCGCTGGCGGGGGTCCAGCAGTGCACCACGTGCGCGCAGAACCAGTCGTCGGTTACAGCCATGACAATTTGCTCGTGCGTGCCCGGGTTCACCGGGCCGGACGGCGGGCCGTGCGCCGAATGTGCGCGAGGCACGTACAAGGACTGGCTCGGTCCGCAGGCGTGCACGGCGTGTCCGTGGCAAACGAACACGGCTGTGACGGGCATGCCGCTGCTGGTGAACTGCACGTGCAACACGGGGTATACGGGGCCGAACGGGATTGCTTGTGTGCAGTGTGCCGCCGGGACGTACAAGAACGTCACGGGTTCGGCAAATTGCAGCAGCTGTCCGACCCGCACAATGTCCTCCATCGCCAGCGCCTCGATCGAGCGCTGCCAGTGCATGCCAACCTTCGCGGGCCCCGACGGCGGGCCGTGCGCGCAGTGTCCGGCGGGACAGTACAAGAACTGGCCGAACTCGTCGTGTGCGCCGTGCAGCGCAAGCTCGGCTTCGACCGACGGTTCGACGCTGTGCAAATGTGACACGGGAAATACAGAGGTTCTCGGGTATACAGGCGTAACTGTCGATAATGGAAACAAACACGACCTGCTACAAGCTTGTGGATCCAGTGAAACGGAAAGGTGTCGCATTTTGGGCTGTGGAAACGATGCCGGTACCTCTTTGGCCAAATTCAACGATAAAGACTTCACTGAGCAAAGCATGGGTGGCATTCATTGTAATTTGCAGGACATCAATCCGTTACCAATTGACTTCGGTAGAGAGAAGATTGTAACGAGCGTTGTCGTGTACATTGAGAGCGGTTGGTGTAATAACCACTTTTGCGGGTGTACGTACACGGTTCGTGTTGGAAATACCCCCCCCGGATTATACCCAGATACAAACAACGAGTTGTTGTGTCCAGCGATGAAGCCTGCAAACAGCCCGATTGTCACAATATCTGGATGGGCGATGAATAAATTCACTATAGACTGTGGAAGCACACTCAGGGGCCGTTATTTCACACTCAACAAGCAAATGGGAGGAGCGTGTTATGCTTCTAATTTTCCACATGAAGTGCAAGTTATCGGGTTCAAGGAGTCGATGACGTGTGCCTCGTGCGCGGCGGGCAAGTACAAGAACGGCACCGGCACGGCGGCGTGCACGACGTGCCCGGCGCAGAGCTACGAGCCGGACCTTGCCGCGACGCTGGTCACGAACTGCACGTGCAACGCGGGGTACGAGGGCGCGGACGGCGGGCCGTGCGTGGCGTGCGCGCTGGGCAAGTACAAGGCGACGAACGGGAGCGCGAGCTGCGTGGTGTGTCCAGTCGACACGTACATCGACGTGTCCGCGTCGGCGTTCTGCAAGGCGTGTCCAGAATTCACGACGTCGGTGAACGGCAGCACGGATGTGACTGCTTGTGATTGCGTGCCGGGGTACACCGGCGACGGCGGGGGCGCGACGATGCCTGTGTTCTCGTCGAATCTTGCTCGGACCTGCGGGACGAACTCGGATCAGGCGTGTCTGTCGGCAGCTAGTTCGACTCGTGGTGGCGTTTCGTCGGATGCCTTGGACAACGACGTGGGTACTTGGTTCATTACTGAAAACATAGGGCCACAATGGTTCAAGATAGACTTCGGCAGAGTGGTTACCGTACAATCCTTCAAAATTGTGATTTTTCACCATCACGAGGTCGCCTACCAGCGGTACATCCAGGTGCGTGTCGGAAACGTCGACTCGTATTCCTCCTTGTCAAACCTTGCATGCTACACGCACGATGGGTCGCTCGAAAGCCTGGGGGTGGGAGTAATGGGCTGGACAAGAACCATTTCATGCACAACACCACAAGAAGGAAGGTATATGTTCTATATTAATCCGGTCACGCCCGGTTTTCAGAACTACATCGACGTGGCCGAATTGCAACCCCAGGGGCTTGTGTTGATGCCCAGCACGGCCTGCTTCGCGTGCGGCAGCGGGCGGTACAAGCCGTCGATTGGCGCGAGCGCGTGCAGCCTGTGCAATGTCAGCACGTTCTCGGAGGTGGCGAACGCGACGTCCGTGGCGACGTGTCGCGAGTGCCAGGGCAACTCGTCGTCGATCGTGGGCAGCCGGTCGAAGCTGTTCTGCCAGTGCGACGTCGGGTTCGAGCATGAGGGCGAGGAGTGTCAAATGTGCACGCCGGGGACGTACAACGCGCAGCTCGGGCGGTCGGCGTGCTCGAACTGCACGGTCGGGTTGTACTCGGTGTACTACCAGGCCACGGTGAACGAGACGTGTCTGCCGTGCCCGCTGGGGGACTGGTCTCCGGAGGGCAGTTCTGTGTGCTCCGTCTGTCCGGCGAACTCGGCGGCGCTGCCGGCGAGGGGGCGAATCGTGGACTGTCTCTGCAATGTCGGGTACACCGGCCCGGGCGGCGGGCCGTGCGTGGAGTGCGAGGTCGGCAAGTACAAGAACACGACCGGCGCGTGGCCGTGCACGGGGTGTCCCGCGTACTCGTGGTCGGCGCTGGCGAGCGTGAAGGTGACGAACTGCTCGTGCAACGCGGGGTTCACCGGCCCGAACGGCCTGCCGTGCACGGGGTGCGTCCCCGGCAAGTACAAGGCGGTGTCGGGCTCGTGGGCGTGCGACAGCTGCCCGGAGAACACGTACGCGGACGCCGTCGGGTACACGGCGTGCCGGGCGTGCGTGTCGACGAGCGTGTCGGCGAACGGCTCGGCGTCGATCTACGGCTGTACGTGCATCGCGGGGTACACCGGGCCGACGTACCTGGGGGTGCTGCAAAGCGAGAACTTCGCGCGCTCGTGCGGCGACGGCGGGCAGGCGTGTGCGACGGCGCAGTCGAGCACATTGATGAGCTTCAGCTCGGAGCTGGCCGTCGACGGGACGGTGTTCACGCGCTCGAACACGCTGTATGCAAGCGGGCAGTGGTGGCGCGTGGACTTCGGTCGGCCCGTGACTGTTGTCGCGGTGCTGATTTTCTTTTCGCAGCACACGACGGACGCGCTGGTGGTGCACGTCGGGGACAGCGCGACGGCCGTTGCGAACAGCGTGTGTGCGAGCGTGAACTTCTACGGGACGGGGGACGACTGGAAGACGGTGATGTGCGCGGCGCCGAGGACGGGGCAGTTCCTGCACGTGCGGAACACCGTCGGCAGCATCGTCGGGCTGCGCGAGATCCAGGTCGTCGGCAGCGAGATGGTGACGATGGTCTGGCCGGGGTACTGCGTCGAGTGCCTGCCCGGGTATTTCAAGGCGAATGTGAGCAACGAGCAGTGCACGCCGTGCCCGGCGAACACGTTCTCGAACGCGACCGCGGCCAGGTATGCAGCGACGTGCGCGCGGTGTGCGCCGAACGCGGTGTCGGCGAGCGCGAGCGTGGTGTGCGCCTGCGACGTGGGGTTCACGATGGAAGACGGGGCGTGCGTTGCGTGCGCGTTCGGCAAGTACAAGCACGAGGTCGGCGCGGCGCCGTGCACGCCGTGTCCGCAGAACAGCGTGCTTCTGCGGAACTCGAGCGAGGGGTGCCTGTGCGCGGCCGGGGCGGAGGGCTCTTGGTGACGCTGAAAGTTATTGTTCTTAAATTTTGATCATAAACATATAAACGCGCGTGAGTTTCTGTGCATGGCCCGAAGCAAGCACTTTCTGGCGCTATCGTGCTTGGCGATCGTGCTGTATCCGGTGAAGTCGCAGAACTACCAGTGCGTGCTGTGCCCCGTCGGAAAGTACAAGAACAGCACGAGCAACTTTGCGTGCGTCGACTGCGCGGCGAACACGTACCAGGACATGCTCGGCGCCGTGAGCGTGCTGCAGTGCAAGCCGTGCCCCGCGAACTCGTACTCGCTCGCCGGCACCAGCTCGATCGGCGCGTGCCTGTGCGCGGCGGGGTACGCCGGGGACGTCGCCAACTACTCGGCGGGGGTGTTCTACACGAACTTGGTCGCGGCGTGCAACGGCACGTGCCTGACAATGTCGAACAAGCCAATGGGCGGTAATTCTGCGGGTTTGGCGATCGATGGGCGCGCCGACACGCATTCGGTTTCTGGCACGATCACTGGCTCCGGGGAGATCCCAAGTTTTGCCGGTATGAAACCGTGGTGGCGGGTGCGATTTGAGCGAGAAGTTCTCATAAACACGGCGCAAGCCATCAAACTTGTGAACTCCCAGACAAAGATGCTCACCTTTTCAGTGTACATTGGAAATGACGAGAACTACATGAACATGCTCAGCTTGACGCTGTGCGCCGGCCCACTCACGTGGCCGGTCTCTGGAGAGACTTCAGAGACTACAGTGACGTGCACTTCGGCGGTCCGGGGCCGGTACTTGTACATCATGAACGGAGACAACAACAATCCAGTATACTTGACCGAAGTGACGGTAACGGGACACCTAATGCCGGCGACCGACGCGTGCGCCGTGTGCGTCGCGGGCTCGTTCAAACGGGACAAGGGGCCGGGGACGTGCACGGCGTGCGGAGCGGGGAAGGCGTCGGCGGTCGTGGGCGCGACTGTCGCAAGCACGTGCGTGGAGTGTCCTTCAGCCTTTTACAGCGGCGCCGGGGCGGCGGCGTGTGTCGGCTGCCCATCAAACACCAACTCGCTTCCCGGCAGCAGTTCCATCACGAGGTGCAGCTGCAATGAAGGATTCACTGGCGCGCCGAACGAGCCGAGGTGCACCGCGTTCCAGGCGCTGTACACGGCAAAGAAGCCGTGGGCGCACTACACGGCGACCAAGTGGGACGACGTGAACGACGTGCTGATCGACCAGAGCGGCAACGGCCGGAACAGCACGAACCTCGGGGCGCGGACTTTGATCACGCCAGGACAGACGTTGGGTGCGCAGAATGGTGCTTCCGCACCCCTGACGTACATCGGCGGCAGTGTCGACACACAGCTGTTTTTCCCAGCGGGCAGCATTCCCCCGCAGTTCACGATCTGCTCGGTCACGCGGTATGCTTCCGACATCAACCAAGAACGAATTCTGACGGCCGCGGAGGGGAAGACCTGGATGCACGGCCACTACGCGCAGAAGCGCGGACTTGCGTTCTACGGGTCACGAGTCATAAGAAACGCGAGCGGGGCGATTGTGACTCCGTCGGTCTGGAACACCGCGACGGACAACGTTGGAACTGCAACCGACTGGCTCGTCATGTGCAGCAAGAACGGAGGCTCGACTCCGGTGAATATCCTGGTCAACGGGTTGGCTTCCGGCACCAGCAACCGAACAGACGCCGATCAGGCTGAGTGGGGCACCGCGACGAAAGACCCCGCAACCCAGCTTTGCATTAACTGCAAGGACCGCGAATACAGCGACTGGCAGCTCGCGCACCTGCTGATATGGAACGTGCATCTGTTGAACGAGGAAATGGCCGTGGTGTCGCAGGAGCTCATGAGCTATCTGCCGATCACCACCGCGTGCACCGACACGGCCAGCAACGAGTGCGCTGAATGCGCGGCCGGCAAATTCAAGACCGGGACAGGGCCGGAGGCCTGCTCCGACTGCCCGGCGGATAGGTACCAGCCGAACACTCGACAGACAAATGCGAACGGGTGCCTGCCTTGCCCGCTGTACACAAGTGCTCTGCCGGGCAATGCCTACCAGATAAACTGCAAGTGTATGCCCGGGTACTGGACGAGCGGGGCGGACGGAACGCCGTGCGCGGCGTGTGCTGCAGGTAGCTATAAAGTGGAGCCCCGCAACGGCACGTGCACGCTGTGCCCAGCAAACACGTACTCTGCGGCGATCGCCGCGAGCACGTCGAGCACGTGCCAGGCCTGCCCGTTGAACTCGAAGTCGGCCGCGGGCAGCACGCAGGTTGGGAACTGCACGTGCCTGGCGGGGTTCACGGCGGCCGTCGGCCCGACGTGTGTGCCGTGCGTGTCCGGGACGTACAAGAGCGCGGTGGGCGCCGACGCGTGCACGCTGTGCCCGAACAACACGTTCTCGGGCGTGATCGGAGCGAACGCGTCGAGCACGTGCCAGGCCTGCCAGGGCAACTCGACGGCGGTGTCCGGCAGCGACGAGCGCACGGACTGCCACTGCTTGGCGGGCTTCCTGACGCTGAGCATGGGGGAGACGAACGCGACATGCCGGCCGTGCTCGGCGGGGTCGTACAACGCGATTCTCGGCGCGACGACGTGCTCGAAGTGCGAGGGGGGCTTCCGCTCGTCCTCGCCGGGCGCCGTGGCGCGCGAGCAGTGCGTCGGCTGCGCGGCGAACTTGTGGTCGCCGGAAGGCGCGGCGCAGTGCGAGTCCTGCCCGAGCAACACGACGGCGGCGGCGCTGAGCAACGAGCTGGTCGACTGCAAGTGTCTGGCGGGATACTACCCGACGCAGGCCGGTCAGGACGGCGTCACGTGCCAGGCGTGCCCGTCGGGAACGTTCAAGCCGCTGCAAGGTTCCGCCGCGTGCACCAGCTGCCCCGAAAACTCGTTCTCGACGGCAGTCGCGGCGACGTCGAATGTTACTTGCCGTTTCGCTGCGGCTGGGGCCGTGTGTCCACCGGGAAGTAATAACCCGAGTTTGTGTGGGTGTGATCGGGGATATATGGGTACTTTACCAACAACTAATATGGCGAATTCGTGTTCTGGGGGTGGATGTCCTGTTATTTTTCCTGGTCCTGGGTATCTATTTGCTCACCAGTGGTGTCGAGACACATCAATTGGGGATGTCTTTGGTGCTCAATCATCAGCATGCATCACCGACGGGATCATGGACAATTCGAACATTGGCATGGCCTTCGTACAGACAGGTGCTGCTGGTGGACAGGGTATGATTGTAATCGACTTCCAGCGTCAAGTTTCCGTGACAGGGGCAACTGTGTATTTTGAAATTTTCCCAGGTAGCAACCTCACGCCTTATTCTGATTTGAAAGTTCACATCGGACCCAACAATTTGATCTTTGAATCGAATCGAAACGCAGGCACTTTATGTTTCAATTTACCAAACGTATATCCTGGAAATACAGTAACATTCAATTGTGGTAGTGTAATGAGAGGTCAATATTTTTCTTTGTACCACCCCCAAGGACAATTTATGAGAATAAGAGAAGTGAAGGTGATCGGATATGATGAAGTACCACAAGTACTTTGTGTAGGATGCCCAGCAGGAAAGTACAAGGACCTCACCGGCGACGGGGCCTGCACGGACTGCCCGGCGAACACGTATTCGAACTTCACGGCGGCGCGGAACGCGTCGGTGTGCACGCCGTGCTACAACAACGCGCTGGCAGCGGCCGGGAGTACGAGTGTTTGGGACTGCGGGTGCGCGTCGGGGTTCGAATTTTTTAATTGAACAAACAGGCGGTGACGTGCTAAATTTGTGTTTCAGCCGGGCTCGAGGGCACGGTGTGCAAGGACTTGACGGCGGCGACGAGGCGGTTTTTGGCGACGACGGTGAGGTACGTCGCGGCCCAGGCGTTGAATGATAGGCCCTGCACGTCGCTGAGGCCGACGTAGTGGAGGTCGTCGACCGAGCGCGTGCCGAGGTACTTGTTGATGGCGTCCTGGTGCTCGGCGACACCGAATCTGTCCCAGAAGGCCGCAAGCTCCTCCGCGTGCGACTTGAGGTGCTCGGATAGCGACGACATTGTAAGTTTTAGTGGAGTCTGTCGGCGCAAGCCGGGGATGATTTTTTTTGCCGAGAGATATAGCGAAAGAAATATAAAGGACATATAATAAACAAGAATGCAGACGCGAGTCCTCTTGCTGTTGAGTTTTGCGTCTATGTGTGTTGGGAACATGTGCGTTCTGTGCCCGGTCGGCAAGTACAAGCTAAACGCGTCCTCGTTTCATCACTGTGTGGACTGTGCGGAGAACACGTATGCTGCTGGCCGCGGGGCGTGGGCGTGCGAGGCGTGTCCGGCGCACACGAACGCGGCGCCGGGGAGTGTGTCCTGTCAGCCGGATGCGTGTGTGTCGGGCGTGGACATCCCCGGCTGCGTGTGCGGGGCTGGCAGCACGGGCGCCGGCGGCAACTGCACGGCGTGCGCGGCCGACACGTTCAAGAACGGGACCGGGCCGGCGGCGTGCGTGCCGTGTGGAAGGAACGAGACGTCTGGGAACGGGAGCGCGGCGTGCGTGTGTGCGCGGAATTTCTTGGGAGTGTCTGGGAGGTGTGTCGCGTGTCGGCAGGGTCTGGTGTCGCCGGTGAACAGCTCGGAGTGCTTCTGTCCGGCGGGGCAGTACCTGCGGAACGGCGCGTGCGTGGCGCTGTTTCCGGAGAGCCTGCATCTGACGGGGGTGTTGGCGGTGACGGGCGATTTGACGGCGGCGGAGATCGAGGCCGCGGTGGGTGCGTTTGTGCTGGAGCTGCAGCGGCTGACGTCGGCCAGACTAATCCAGGTCGAGACGTTCACGGAGCGTGTGGCTGCTGTTGAGACGACTGCTGCTGTTGAGACGACTGCTGCTGTTGAGACGACTGCCGCGGCGGAGGCGACGACGACTGCCGCGGCGGAGGCGACGACGACTGCCGCGGCGGAGGAGACGACAACGCCTGTGCCTGCTGCCGAGGAGACAACGCCTGCGCCTGCGGAGGAGACAACGCCTGTGGAGGAGACAACGCCTGCGCCTGCGGAGGGGAACACGACCACAGCGGCGGAGGAGACGACCACGCCGGCAGAGGAGACGAGCACCCCGGCGCCTGCCAGACGGCTGCTTGCCGTGCAATCCGGCCCGACGACGATCGTGCATGTTAGCGCGTATATTTTCTTCGCGAGCGAGAGGTCGCTGAACCTGGCGGCGGGGAGGCTGGCGAACATCACGGCGCTGGCGTCGCTGTCGGAAGGGGCTGTCGAGCGGCAGTACGGCCAGCTCGTTCACGGCGTGTTTCAGCGGTGCGCGATTGGCATGCAGGTCGTCAACGGCTCGTGCGCGTGCCTGGCGGGGCACCAAGACCGCGCCGGGGCGTGTGTGGCGTGCTCCCGGGGCACGTTCAAAGCGCTGGCGGCCGCGGGGGAGTGCGTGGAGTGTGCGGGGAACTCGTATTCTGGGGCGGCGTCGACGAACTGCACGGGGTGCCCGGCGGGTTCGGAGGCGATCGACGCACATACTCGGTGCGTTTGTGGGATTGGATTTCTGCTGTTCCGCGGCGCGTGCGTCGAGGCCGACACGAGTTACGTGACGGTGAGGATGACACTGCGGCAGAACAGTTCGTCTGATACTGAGGATGCGAGCGCCGTGATAGATTCGGTGAGCGCGCAGTCCGGGATCGACCCGAGCATGCTGGTCGTTGTGGTGGCTGCGTCGTCGCAAGCCGTGTATGTCGAGGCTCCGACGACGAGCACGACGCCGGCGCCGACGACCACGACCACTGCAGCGCCGACGACGACGACCACTGCTGCTCCGACTACGAGCACGACGCCGGCTCCGACCACGACTACGACTACTCCTGTGGAAACGACGACGAGCACAACCACCCCTGCGGAAACGACCACACCGACGCCGAGCACCACCGCTGAGGAGACGACCACTCCAGAGCCTGTGGAGGAGACGACAACGCCATCGCCAGGAAACGAGACGACGACACCGACAGAGGAGACAACAACGCCAGCGCCTGGAAATGAGACGACGACACCGACAGAGGAGACAACAACGCCAGCGCCTGGAAATGAGACGACGACACCGGAAGAGGAGACAACAACACCAGCGTCTGGAAACGAGACGACGACACCGGCAGAGGAGACATCAACACCGGCGCCTGGAAACGAGACGACGACACCGGCAGAGGAGACATCAACACCGGCGCCTGAAAACGAGACGACTGTCGAAGAGACGACCACGCCGGCGGAGGAAACGACAACTCCTGTGTTTGTCGAGGAGACGACAACCGCCGAAGAGACAACAACACCAGCACCGGCAGAGGAGACGACATCCACCGAGGAGACAACAACACCAGCGCCGGCCGAGGAGACGACAACAGCCGAGGAGACGACATCCGCGGAAGAAATAACAACACCAGCGCCGGCCGAGGAGACGACGGCCGAGGAGGCAAGCACACCAGCACCTGGCAGGCGGCTTCTCGCCGTGAACTACTTCGGCCCGGACGAGGAGGTGCCGGCGCCGGAGACGACGACGACGACGCCTGCTCCGCGGCTGCCGACGACAACGTCGGCTGTGGTCGTGACGACGACCCCGAGGGCGGTGGAGTACTACGAGCGGCTGGTCTCTGTCACGTGCTCGTGTCCGCGCGGCAGCGCCTTGTGCGCGCAGTGCGTGGCGTTGCAGGACGAGCGCTTCACCGTGGGAAGCTCGCAGTTCTACGGGCAGCCCGGCTCGGCGGTGATCATCGCGGGGTACGTGGACTACGCGGGGGTGCCGACGGTCTGCGCGGAGGGCGAGGAGTTCCGGACGGATTTGCTGACTTTGTCGAAGGTGTGCGTGGAAAAATCGGTGGTCGCTGAGAGCCAGGGCAGCAACTTAACGATTATTTTGGTTGTTTTATTAGTGTTCGTGCTGTTGCTGGTTGCTTTCGCGGCCCGGTTCAGGCACCGGATCTACGTTCTGCTGGTGCCACACGCAGCGGACGCGGGAGTGATGGACTGGAAGAATGCGCCAGTGCCAGAGGCCCCAAAAATGATTGCGCCAGTGGCGGCGCCGGTAGTAAATACACATCAGGCGCACGTAATGTACAAACTGAAGTTTAATAAATAGGCTTGCTGCGCTTTTTGTGCTTGAGCGCCTCGCAGAACGACTCGACGTCGTGGATCCACTTGGTCTGGAACTCCCACGGCCGGTGCTTGTAGCACAGCGCGAGGGTGTGCAGGACGCCGACGCGCGCGTCGAGGACGCGCACGTTCTCGAGGGCGACCTGCTTGTGGCACATGAAGCAGGACGCGCTGTGGTGCTTGCGCGGCGCTTTCCGCAGCGCGCAGGCGCGGAAGTCGTGGCCGGACGCCTGCCACGCGTGCACGACGCGGCAGAGCGGGCACCAGAAGAGCATGGCCTGGCCGCAGGAGATGACGTTTCCGATTGCGAAGATGGAGAAGACGAAGTCCGTGCTCCTGCACTGCGAGCAGATGGACTGGCCGGTGCTCGTGAGCCGCATTTTTGTGTCGATCTCGCCGGCGACGAGGCCGCAGCGGAAGCATATGTGGCACTTGGCGGCGTTCACGGCCTTGATGGCGCTGCGGCTGGCGATGTCCTGGAGTGTGTCGAGCTGTATGTTGAGGAGCTCCTCGGGGAGGGCGTAGCGCGTGATGCGGTGCTGGAGGTGCATGAACTGGTCGAGCTCGGCGTCGGTGGCGGCCGTCTGGATCGTCTGCGCGATGACGACGCTCTGCGTGTACGGCGCGTGCAGGCAGAGCGCGAGGACCTTGTCGGACACGGTCGGCTCGGCGGGCGCGTCGTTGGTGCGGTGCTTGAGCTTCGTGACGCAGATGCGGTTGCAGCGCTCGAGCATGCCGAGGGCCTTGGTGTTGAACTCCGCGGTGTCGAGCTTCGTCGTCGTGTAGCACGAGACGCGGAAGTTGTTGATGACCGCGAGGATCTCGGCGAACTGCAGCGCGTCCGTGTCGGTGCTCTTGACGAAGAGGAGGGCGAACGTCGAGAGCTCCGGGAGCATGTTCGTCTGCAGGAAGTGGATGAAGTACTCGATGCAGGAGATGCGCAGGGTGGCCTGGTGCGCGGAGCAGAAGGTGTACAGGTCCTGCTTTGTGCCGCGGGTGAGCAGCTGCATGGCGAAGACGAGGATCTGCACGCGCAGGATCCACGTGGGGGTCTTGCTGCCGGGCTGGAGCATGCCGAGGTAGCACGCGAGGATGATGCGGACGAGGTCCTGGAGGTTGGCGAGGGTGATTTCGGAGACGTGCGGGAGGCTGAGGCGGTTGTGCTTGAGGAAGGGCAGGCTGAAGAAGATGATTTTGGTCATCGTGTCGCGCTGCACCTGGTTGTAGATGATGTTGCGGATGTTGCTCCCGATGTCGGGCATGTGGCGCAGCATCATCTACAACC
>Ga0209107_10001646_pt1 | contig 12518 bp, 24 predicted proteins | sample LakErihyJuly2011_2_FD_187460 | JGI IMG/M metagenome (GOLD analysis project Ga0209107, IMG submission 187460) | Freshwater microbial communities from dead zone in Lake Erie, Canada - CCB hypolimnion July 2011 (SPAdes) (version 2) | ecosystem: Environmental > Aquatic > Freshwater > Lentic >... | reverse complement strand
CTGATGACTTAGGTGTTACAAGTTATCTTCGTAAAGGTCAGAGAGTAAGAACTATAAAACTTCGTAAGGTTTATTCTGAATGTTTAATAATACCAATAGGGTTTGTACCTGATAAATATAGATATGACGGTTCTGACTGCATGGAGTTACTTGAAGTGTTCAAATACGAACCACCAGTTAAGATGGTTCAGTTAAGTGGGGGTAGAAAATTCAAATACCACCAAAACCCTAACTTCCATATCTACCACAAGTTTCCTAACTTGAAGAATGCACCTGAAATGTTTAACGAGGAAGACATAGTTACTGTTACTCGTAAACTTCACGGAACAAATGCTCGTTATGGTATTGTAAGAAAGAAAAGACTTTCATTCTTTGATAGAGTCAAAAAGTTATTTGGAAACAAATGGGTTAATTACGAATATGTTTATGGGTCACACAATGTAGAGAAAGGTTCTGATTCACAAGGTTTTTACTCTACCGATGTTTGGAGAACGATCGCAGATAATTACAAAATAAAAAATAAACTATGGGATTATGTTAAGACATTTGGTAGTCCTGACTATTTGGGTGATGGGTTAATCATCTATGGTGAGATATATGGTCATGGTATACAAAAAAATTATGATTATGGTTTAACCGATGTTAAGTTTGCTGGTTTTGATGTTGAATTAAATGGTGATTACCGACCTTATCATGACGAAAAGAATGTCTTTGAATCGTTGGGATTACCAAGAGTTGAGGTTCTTTATTTGGGGACTTGGTGCAAAGAAAAACAAGATAAATATGTGTTCAATAACAATATAGAGGGAACCAAAGTTCCTCACGAAGGTGTAGTTGTTAAATCAGTTACAGGTGATAGACACAAAGTAGGTAAAGTAATCAATCCGGAATATTTGATAGCAAGTGAAAAACATAATTTTGGTGACTCACATTAACTTGACAATGTTATTTTTTTTTATTAAAATTATAAAAAATAAATTATGGGAATAAAACATTTAATTCATCAAAATCCTGACATGGGATTTAATTTGGTAAAATTAATATCTAAACTTGATGTTAGTAAAACTAAAAAACTAACACCATTTTTATTAAAAATATTTAAAAAAAAGATGGAGTCTATGCACGAAGATATATCTCATTATTATGGTAATCGCCATGAAACCGTTAAAAATATTTTATTGGATGCAAATGTATTTGAAAGACAATTTTTAATATTTGCTATTGATCAACTTGGTGCTGATAATATTGAAATGTTACCAGAATTTATAAATCTTTTAGATAAAAAGTTAGTTGAAAATAAAGATATATCTACCTACAATTCTATTGAGGATATTATTAATCAAATTTCAATTGCTAAAACAAAAGAGTTATTAAAAAATGCAAGAAAAGAGATTTTAGTTGTTTATGAAGATGATGAGGTTATGATGTTTAAACCATTAACTTTTGAATCATCTTTAAAGTATGGTTCAGGAACAAAGTGGTGTACTGCAATGAAAAGAGAACCCGAATATTTTTATAGATACTCAAGAAATGGAATTTTAATTTATATTATAAATAAAAAAACCGGTAGAAAGTTTGGGTGTTATTCTGAAAAATTTGAAGATAAGGTATCAATATTTAATGAGACTGATGCACAAATTGATTCATTTAATATGAATATTTCGTACGATAACCTAACTAAATTAATGGGTTTTTTAGACACTATAAATGATGTTAATAAAACATTATTTTCTGAGGAAGAATTAAAAAATTATACCAAATATTTCCCCGAATTTGAAAAATTTGATATAGGTATGGAGATGGGAGATTTAATGGATGACATTCCAACGGATGAAATCAGTCCGACAGAACAACAAAACACGGAACTCATAAACAACATTGAACGTATTACTCGATTAATACCAATGAATAGAAGAATATGAAACGTGAAATATTTGTGAGATTCGCTAATGAGGGAAACTATTATAGTAAAATAACTATTAATCCTAAAAAAATAAAAAATCCAATAATTTTTACCGATGAAGTATTTTTTGATATTGATAATATTAGAGTGGCGGTAAAAAAAGAAGATTGGAATGAAATGATGGAAGAACATAATAATAATAATAATAATAATAATAAAAAAGATGCAAACACTAATTTTTAACACAACAAAAAGAGAAGTAAAGGTAGTTAACCCTCAAGAAGAAATAATATTTTCTGAAAAAAATGTACCAACAGTAAAAGTAATGGACCAACATTATGAAGTTTATGTTGAGGATTTTAATGGTAAAAAAATTCCAGTATTTAGAGCACCAATTGCAAATACAAATATGATTATTGAAAAATAATGGGTTATGGATGAGAATCAAGAACGCATTGAAAAAATGCATTTGAGAATATGTGGTGAAATTACAGATCATGAAATGCCACCACCCCCACCAAAAAAAGGTAAAACTAAAACATTTACCATTGATGAAGATCAAGTTAAAAAATTGGAGGAATGGCAGAATCATATAAAAGCGATTTATGGTTCGTATGGAGACTATGAATATAGATTCTCAGATAGTGGTATAGGACAAATTGTCGTAGTATATAGTGAATTAGCTGACATAGAATTAGATTTGACAGATGTTGATAGTTGGTAAACTGACAAAATGTCAGTATTTTATGAATGGAATGTTTTTTGGGAAAAATAGTACGACTTTAAAGTCATAATAAATAAATAAATAAATAAATAAAAAATGGGAAAAATAATTGGAATTGATTTAGGCACCACAAATTCATGTGTTGCCGTTATGGAAGGGAGCGAACCTGTAATTATAACAAACAACGAAGGTAAAAGAACGACACCTTCAATAATTGGATTTGTTAAAGATGGGGAAAGAAAAATTGGGGATCCGGCAAAAAGACAAGCCGTAACCAATCCGGATAAAACTATTAGTTCAATTAAACGGTTTATGGGTACAAGTTTTGATGAATCTAAAAAAGAGATTAAAAAAGTACCATATAAGATTGTTAAAGGTGATGGAGGATCTCCAAGAGTTGAAATCGATAAACGACAATATTCTCCACAAGAAATATCTGCAATGGTTCTTCAAAAGATGAAACAAATTGCTGAGGATTATTTGGGTGAAACTGTAACTGAGGCGGTTATTACCGTACCGGCATATTTTAACGATGCTCAACGACAAGCAACCAAAGAAGCGGGTGAGATCGCAGGATTGGAAGTTAAACGTATCATCAACGAACCAACGGCAGCGGCATTAGCATATGGGTTGGATAAAATGTCCAAAGATATGAAAATTGTTGTATTTGACTGTGGTGGTGGTACACACGATGTATCTATCCTTGAATTAGGTGATGGTGTATTTGAAGTGTTATCTACTGATGGGGATACTCATTTAGGTGGTGATGACTTTGATCAGGCTATTATCGATTGGTTAGTAAGTGAATTCAAAGAAGAGAACGGTCTTGATTTAACTCAGGATCCAATGGCATTACAAAGATTACGTGAGGCGGCTGAGAAGGCAAAAGTTGAATTATCTTCAACCTCATCGAGTGAAATCAATCTACCTTATATTATGCCTGTGGATGGTCTACCAAAACATTTGGTAAGAACATTATCAAAATCTAAATTTGAACAGTTAGTTGATTCTTTGGTTAAAAGAACAATTGAACCTTGTAAATCGGCATTAAAAAATGCTAAGATGAATGTTTCAGATGTTGATGAAATTATCTTAGTTGGTGGTACAACAAGAATTCCGGCAATCCAAGAAGCGGTTAAAAAATTCTTTGGTAAGGAACCTTCTAAAGGGGTTAATCCTGATGAGGTAGTTGCGTTAGGTGCGGCAATCCAAGGTGGAGTATTGGCTGGTGATGTTAAAGATGTTTTATTATTAGATGTGACACCATTATCTTTAGGTATTGAAACTATGGGTGGGGTCATGACTAAATTGATTGAGTCTAACACCACAATCCCGACTAAAAAATCTCAGGTGTTCTCAACGGCAGTAGATAATCAACCAACAGTTGAGATCCACGTACTTCAGGGGGAACGAGCAATGTCGAAAGATAATAAAACTATTGGCAAGTTCAATTTAGATGGTCTTCCACCAGCAATGAGAGGAGTTCCACAAATTGAAGTAACATTTGATATTGATGCAAATGGTATTATTAATGTATCTGCGGTTGATAAGGGTACGAATAAACAACAAACAATTCGTATTGAGGCATCTTCAGGTTTATCTAAAGAAGAGATTGAGAAAATGAAACAAGAGGCTGAGTTAAATGCTGAACAAGATAAAAAACTCAGAGAAGATGTTGAAGTTTTAAACAGAGCGGATGGAACAATATTTCAAACGGAGAAATCAATTAAAGATTTGGATGAAAAATTAACTGAAGATCAAAAAACTGAACTCAATACGGCACTTGAAAGTTTAAAAGAATCTTACGGTAAAAAAGATATTGAGAAGATTGAAAATGACATCAATGATCTTAATACTAAATTCCAAACTATTAGTCAATTATTGTACGAACAAACTACAACGGAAGAAGGTTCTGATGCACCATCTGATGTAGAATTTGAAGAAGTACTTTAAAAAGTTAATATTAAATTTTATGAAACCCTCAGTAGAAATATTGGGGGTTTTTTGACTATACGATTTTTTTTGTTTAAATTTATATAAATGAAAGAAAATTTAAAAATATTAATAAAGAAATTCCTAACAATATTCTATAAAGATTTATCATATAGTCCTAAACATTTAAGGTATTATAAAAATAATGAAGTTTATTTTGAGTACGGACCAAAAGATGAAATAATATTTGTAAATTTTCTTTTAATAGTAAAACCATTACTTAGAACATTTAATATTGATGGGGATGATCCTGTAATAGTAGCTGAAGTTTATAAAGTTATGGAAGAATGGTTTAAAGAAGAATATAAAATAATTGGTACAATAACATAAAAAAAGAAAAATTAAAGTAAAATGCGCGTTTTGATGTTAGATAATGATGGTGTAATTTGTCTCTCCAATAATTGGGGTGGACGAACAAAGAAATGGGCAAAATATCGTTCTGAAAATCCTGAATCCTCACCAAATCTAAAAGAGGGACCGGTGTCTGTAAGATTTGATGACTTTGATAAAAAGGCAATTAAAATTCTTAACGAGATACTTGAAGAAACGGGATGTGAGATCGTTATAAGTTCCGATTGGAAACTAAACGCAACACTTGAAGAACTTGGTGACTATTACGAGAGTCAGGGGATTATCAAACGACCAATTGCATTAACGCCAAATATACAACATTGTACGGTTCACGGTAATGTTTTTATATGGTCATCACAATGGGATTTAGAGCAAACCAGAACTATTGAGATTAGACAATACATACACGATCATCCTGAAATAACTCATTGGGTTTCTATTGACGATTTGAACATGGGTAAAATTGGTGAACCGTGGAAAGATGTTTGGGCGATTGATAATTTTGTTCTAACACCAAAATCAAGTGAAGGAATCAAACAAAGTGGTATTAAAGAAAAAATATTAAAATTTTTGAAAGATGACTGAAGAAGAAATGAATGAATACCTTGAGTCAATTGGTGGGATTGAGAATGGGTTTTATCCTGATAGAGACCCAATTAAAGACTCTGGGTTCTTTGAATGTGGGAATGGTTGGTATCCATTAATTAAGGATCTAATAACCGATCTAATAGAGTTAGGTTGGGACAAACAAACCTGTCAGGTCAAAGAAAAGTTTGGTGCGTTAAGATTTTACATCAATACTGGATCTGATGAAATTTTTAAAAAAATACACTCATATGAAAATCAAAGTTATGAGATTTGTGAGACCTGTGGGGAAAAAGGAGAGTTAAGACTTGTAGGTTGGTATAAAACATTATGTAATAAACACCATGAAGAGCGTAAACCAAATATTCAAAAATAATACACATTTAATGGATCACCCTGAAGTTCAGGAATTGATAGAATATTGTCAAGAATTGGAGGGAAAATTTATGGAAGTGGAGATTAATAAACAATACGATAAAGAGGATATATTGATTAATTTAATTAGAGACATATATGAGAGTTGTAATGTTACTATGAGAGATGAGGAAGATTCCATTAGATTTGGGGAGACTCCAAGAGTTGATTTTAAAAACACTATAGGTAACCTTAAAAAATATATTGATAGTATTGACAAACTATATAAACTTGGATTATGAAAAAAATAGTATTAAGTGAAAATTGTTTTGGTCCTGATGTGGAAATTAATGGTGAGTCATTATTTATACATGAGTACGATAATAGAAATCCGGAAATTGTTAGTAATTTACAAGACGATTTAATTAATAAATTAAAATTACTAAAAGATAAACTAAGTATTAGTGACTGGTATGAGATCGCTCAGTTAATTGTAAATAATAATAATGATGAATATGACTATGATGTTGAAAACTCAAAAGAGTATAAACATTGTGATCAGTGCGGTAATTGGAACCATAATTACATATATATAAAAAAAAATAAAAATGATGAATAAAATAATTTTAATTGAAAAAGAACCATATTTGGTGTCTAATGAGAAGATACAAATTGGTGATGAGGTTATTGTAACCGTTGGTGGTCAATACCCATCAAAAATGGTTTGTGAGAATGAAATAGTCTTATCTTTAATACAAACCCCAAAACTTACGTTAACACAAAGTTTTAAAATAGTTAGTGGTCCGGAAAAAGTTACCTTACCTGAATCAAGAATAGATAACATTATTGAAATGGGTGGTATTTGTGATGTTATTATTGATGGTCCTGAACTTAAATTTGTGACGACTGAATAATTTTTATGTAAAATTTGTTTTATTAAAAAATATTTCTTATCTTTGTGGTAAACTATAATATATGGACGCAACTAAAGCAAATTTACTAAGCCAGTCTTTTGAAATGACATTTTCTCAAGATGCGGATTGTTGTACAATTGAAGATCAATTCTTAAAAATCAAAACTGATGATGGTGGCGGAGGTGACTTCTTTATTATTCAAACGGAAAGATGGGCGTTTGATTCCATTGAAGAACTTGTTGAAATTTTAAATAAATTTAAGGAAAAACACGAAAAAATTAAAGAAGAAAAATTATGAAAAAATTAATGTTTATTATGTTATTAGGAATAACTTCCTGTAATATGAAAGAATACAGGTATGAGATTCGTGGTAGGGTTTATGTCCCAACCGCTGGGGCAAATCCAATGCACGACGCAATATGGTACACAGATACCATTAGTTTTGATGGAGATACCGCATATTACTTTAATAGTGATGGATCTGAAGTAAGAATTTACCCACCATATGTTTTAAAAGATAATTCAAAATGAAAATAGGAATAACTTGTTCTTGTTTTGATTTGTTTCATGCTGGTCATGTAAAAATGTTGGAGGAAGCAAAAGATCAATGTGATTATTTAATAATTGCGTTACAGACGGACCCAACGATTGATAGACCTGAAAAGAATAAACCAATACAATCAGTCGTGGAAAGATATATCCAATTAAAAGGATGTAAATTTGTGGATGAGATCATTCCATATGAAACTGAACAAGATTTGGAGGACATCTTCAAAATATTAAAATTAAATGTGAGAATTATTGGTGAAGATTATAAAGGTAAAGATTTCACAGCAAAACAAATATGTTTAGATAGAAGTATTGTGTTACACTACAATGAAAGAAAACACAATTTCTCAAGTACAGAACTTAAAAAAAGAATAAAAAATATATAAAATGGAAAGTAAAAGTAACAAAATTGCGGCAATAATTGGGATTATAATTGGTTGTATTTTTGGATCTATGATGTCATGTTCAATGTTGAAAGAACATAAAAAATGTGAGATTTTGGTTGAAGAAAATAAAATGTTAAGAGATATGTTATATGATAAACAATAAAGAGGAAAAATTAAAAAAATTATTATTTGATATAATTAACAAATTATTAAAAGATGCTGATGTTTATCATCATAATGGATCTCTATGGTTAATTAATACTGAGGATAGAAAATGGATCGTTGAGTACACAAAAGACCGAACATTGTGGTTTAATTATAATTTTTTTAGATCTGCCTTTAAATTTGTTTCGTTAGATATTAATGATAAAACAGATTATGTTACCGAATGGTTTGAGTTAAGATTTTTGGATCTTTATACCGTTAAAACCACCGAAACACCATTTTTTGATCAAGATAAATATGTTGAAGATACCATTGAAAATGGGGTGAAGGACACCAAAACCTCGATGTCATACCAAACGTTTTCAGTTGAAGAGACCATTAAAAAGGGGGTTAAAGAAACCAAAAGTTTGCAAATCCACCTAAAAAAAAGTATTAAAGATACCATTCAAAATGGGGTAAGGATGACCAAAAGCACCATAATCAGTCAAGATTCTAAGGTTGAAGACACCCTTCAAAATGGGGTGAAGGAAACTTATAGTACACTACGGCGTACTGCTAAGTGGGGTGTTGATGACATTATTCAAAATGGTGTTAAAGAAGTTATTGAAGAACATCATCATAGAAGAAGAGAAGTTGTTGTAACAATAAAATATGGTGTAAAAGAAACTCACCAAGATTGTTCAAATAACATATCGAGAGTTGAGGGTATAATCAGAGTTGGTAAAAAAATTGAATAGAATGGGATTTGATGATAAGATAATGAAATTGAGTAGGACGATATATCAAACGTCGGTGATGGCTCATGGGTCAAAAAATAACCCAACAGGTCAAATCAATAAGATTAAAGATATGATCCGAGAGTTCATCAGAATGGAAGTGGTACCGTATGAATTAACAAACCAAGAAAAACTATCATTCATTCTTGACAATGAGCATAAAATAACTTATGCGGTTTTGAACGGACATAAAGCAAGTAATGATGATGAGTTCCAAACAACAAGAATTAAAATAAAAAAATACAGAATTGAATTGGGTTTAATATGATTAGACTCATTGACAATACAAATAAAAAAACTTAACTTTGTCCTATGGGAAAAATAATTTTAGAATTTGATTCAGTTGAAGAACAAACTGATGCGAGAGCCGCTCTTGATGGTTATAAGTGGAAATTGGCGGTGTGGGATTTTGACCAAAAATTAAGGTCAACGACAAAACACGGGTACAAGTTTTATTCCAACGAAGAAGCGTCAAGTGAAGAAAAAGAAATTTGTCAAAAAATGAGAGATGAAATCAGAGAGATTCTTGAAGAGTATGGGCTAAATTTAAACGATTAAAAAGATATGAAACAGACAGCAGTAGAGTGGCTTGAAAAAATACGCCATGGTCAGAAAGAACAACCCTTTGATGATTATGAGTGGGAAATAGCATTTAATCATGCAAAAGAAATGGAGAAGGAGCAGATAATAGATTTTGGGTATGATATAGCAGAAGATTTAGCTTGGGGTAAGTATAGAGATAAAAAAGCTATGGAAGAAAGATATAATGAATTTTTAACATATAATAAAGAAGAACAATAATTTTAATTTTTTATTGCGAAAAGTATGAATTTTTCATATAAATTGCAAATTAAAACTAAGTAAAAACAAAAGACAAATGAAAAAGTTATTAAGATACCTAATATGGTTACAACAAGAAAAAATAAATGCAATGGTATATTGTCAACGAGGTTTTTAAAAATAAATCAGAATAAGGTGAATAATTTAGATAAACAATACACAGATTTATTACAGGACATTCTTGAAAATGGAGTTACAAAATCGGATCGTACTGGTACTGGAACTCTTTCAGTGTTTGGTAGACAGATCCGTCATAAAATGAGTGAGGGGTTTCCTTTGATTACCACAAAGAAAATGCCATTCAAAACAATCACAACAGAATTACTATGGTTCCTTCGTGGTGATACAAACATTAAGTTCCTTGTTGATAATGGTTGTCATATTTGGGATGGAGATGCATACAAAAGGTTTACTTATTATACTGATGAGGAAACTTCAATAGAAAAATTTATTGAGTTAATAAAAACAGATGATGAGTTTGCTAAGAAGTGGGGAGACCTCGGGCCCGTGTATGGAAAACAATGGAGAAGTTGGGAAGGATTGAATTCTAATACCGACCAAATCGCAAACCTAATATACAGACTCAAAACAAATCCAGACTCAAGACGATTAATGGTTTCAAGCTGGAATGTTGGCGAATTAGACCAAATGGTACTTCCACCTTGTCATTATGGATTTCAAGTTTATACAAGAGAGTTGAGTTTAGAAGAAAGAAGATTATTAGTTAGTCAAGAAGTGTTTAATCAAATCTATAATGGTGGAGGACCTGACACTTTATCTCATTCTGAAATTAATCAATGGAATATCCCAACCAGATCAATCTCTTTAATGTGGAACCAACGTTCATCAGATACATTCTTAGGTTTACCATTCAACATTGCTTCTTATGGGTTGTTATTAGAAATATTAGCAAAAGAAGTAAATATGGTTCCTGATGAATTGATTGGTAACTTGGGTGATACACATTTATATTTAAATCACATTGAACAAGCAAAAGAACAAATTGGAAGACAAATGACATGGGAAGAAAAAATTCAATGGGTAATAAAAAATACTGATATTGAAATGGATAATGTTTTAATAACTGAAGAATCATATAAAAAAACTACACCAACACACACAAGAGAACCATACCCATTACCAACCTTAAATCAGTCCCCAACTTATGAAGGGTCAAGACCATCAATAGAATCTTATGTGGTAGGTGATTTCACATTAAAAGGTTATCAGTCACACGAAAAAATTAAAGCACCATTATCAAATTAAAATTATATTATGAAAACTCTATTAACTTTATTATTTATTATTCCTTTTTTTGTGTTTTCACAAAAGTCAGTCATTAAAAAAACATATAATCTAAACGGTTTAGAAATTGCTCAGTTTGATTTTTTAGATCCAATGACATACGATGAAGCGGTAAGGGCGTGTTCAAAATTAGGTGAAGGATGGAGATTACCAACAAAAGAAGAACTGGAGGAAATTTACAAAAATAAAAATATGTTAGGTGGTTTTATTTCCCCAATATATGTATCGGACAACACTGAGTTTTCTATAGATAATAATGTTTATTATTGGACTAGTAGTTCTTATGGGTCCGAGTATGTTTGGGTTATAGGCTTTACACATAACTTTGTTGCGGTAACATTAAAAACAGAGTATCTTTATGCTCGAGCAGTTAAAAAATAAATTAAAAATAAAAAAAATGACAGAAAAAATTATATTAAAAGAAAAAATCACTAAAGGAACCCCTGAGGTAAAAACAACCCCAAAGAAAAAATATTATAAACCAAAAATTAAAAGAGAAATTTTAGAAATAGATATTCCTAAAATTGGACTTGATAATTACCATAAAATAGTTAATTCAGAAAGACCATATGTTGAATATAAAAAACTAATAACAAATAAAAATGTTGGTAGATATTGTATGGGAACTGGAAAAGGTTTTTGTATTCATTTGGAGAAAAAACCAAATTGGTTACATAGAAAATGTATGAAACTATTTTTGGGTTGGGATTGGAAGAATAGTAAATAAAATTAAAAAGTAAATAAAAAAACTAATTTTTTTATTCAGTTTAGGTTTTAAGATATATTTATGTGTATCAACTAAACCTAAAAAATTAAAAAATGATTAAAAAAATTATTAATTGGATAACCGGATTATTTAAGGATGAGAAGGGATCCCCATCTTCTAAAAGATTTATTGGTATATTGTGTGGTATTACTTTATGTATTACTTTATATGTAAACAGTTACACTCACGGAGATATAAAACCTGCTGACACTTTAGTAAATGCTGTAGCAATGCTGGCATTTGGATGTTTAGGGTTAGCGTCAGTAGATAAAATTTGGGGTAAAAAAGATAACGATAAAACAGAAGAGTAAAATGAAAAAAATAATATCGTGTATTATATTAACCCTATTTAGTTATACAGTTTATGGTCAATGCACCCCTAAACCAATAAAACATTGGGCTCTAAGCACAAGTGCCGGTTATATTAATGTGTCAAATATTAAACCAAAGGGAGCTATATACCAATCCAATGGTTGGTCATCTTTGAATCTTAACTACAATATCAAAAAGTGGTCTTTTGGAACTTGGGCAGGTGCTAATTATTACATAAATGGAAACCAACCTGATTTAAGATTTGGAATCTCAGTTACATACACCATAAAAACTTGGTAATATAAAAATATGAAAGAAATCGGTATAACCATAAGTTTTTTAATTAGTGGGTTATTTGGAGCTATATTAATGGCATCTAAAAACACTCAAACGAGTATTAAATCCACTATATTGTCTATTTTTGGTGGTATGGCGGCAGCTAATTATCTTACTCCAATAATGACAGACTTACTTAACTTAAATGAAGCTAAATTACAAAATGGTTTAGCCTTTATTGTTGGATTTTTAGGGTTAAAATTAGTAGAGATATTAAGTAATAAATTTTTAAACCAAGTTGCTCCTCAACCCGAAGAGAA
>Ga0209107_10001645_pt1 | contig 12527 bp, 22 predicted proteins | sample LakErihyJuly2011_2_FD_187460 | JGI IMG/M metagenome (GOLD analysis project Ga0209107, IMG submission 187460) | Freshwater microbial communities from dead zone in Lake Erie, Canada - CCB hypolimnion July 2011 (SPAdes) (version 2) | ecosystem: Environmental > Aquatic > Freshwater > Lentic >... | reverse complement strand
CGCCCTTAAAGCAAAAGCAGAATCAGACGCATTGAACACACCACAGGCCAAGTTTCAAGCAAACTTAGAAAGCCGTATCTATTCACAATTAGCCAAGCAGATCACAGACAGCCTGTTCGGATCTAACGGAGCCCCACAATGCACAGTGTCTAATGGTGTGTGTGGCGAAATGAATGTGGCAGGTAATAACATTACATGGAAGGTTGAAGGCGCATTTATCATCGTTAGAATCGAAAACGCACTTGACCCAAAGCAATACACTGAAATGAAAGTGCCCAGCGGTACATTTGGATTTTAAGGATAACCTATGAAAAAGACAATATTATCCTTAGCAGTCGTAGCAGTATTAACTGGATGCGCAACTGGTTCTGCAATTCGTGAAAAAGTCACAGGTGAACAATTTGATACACCTAAAGTAGAAGAAAGCAAATTCTTAAAGAAAGACTCTAACAAATTACAACCACCTGAGGGCGGCCCGTTGCCTGTAGCTGTATACGGATTCCGCGACTTAACTGGACAACGTAAGTCAATGGCCAACATTGCCAGTTTGAGTTCAGCAGTCACTCAAGGTGCCGAGAACTATCTAATTAAAGCTCTACAGGATGTAGGCGATCAGCGTTGGTTCACTGTACTAGAACGTGTGGGTCTAGAGAACTTGATCAAAGAACGTCAGATGATTCGCCAGATGCGAGAGCAGTATCAAGGCCGTGATGCTAAAATGTTGCCTCCAATGATGTTTGCTGGAATTATCATGGAAGGCGGCATTGTTGGCTACGATTCAAATACACTAACAGGCGGCAGCGGAGTAAGACTGTTTGGTATTGGTGCAAGTACACAATATCAATCAGACACGGTAACAGTTACTTTAAGAACTGTCAGCGTATCAACTGGAGAAATCTTAACTACTGTAGCTGTAACCAAAACGGTTCTAAGTTATATGGACAAGATAACATTGTTGCGATTTGTCGGAGATGGTACTACCTTAGGTGCTAATGCAAATGCTCTAGAAGGCGAAATTGGCGGCAGCATCAACGAAAGTATCAACAAGGCTATTGATGTAGCTGTACAGGCAGCAGTAATCCAAACTATTAACGAGGGTGCTCGTAAAGGCCACTGGGCGTTCAAAAGCAATAAAGTAAGTGCTCCGGTTGCTATCATACCAGCAATATCTGTGCCTACCGTACCTATGCCACCAACACCAGTAGTAGAGGAGAAGAAAGATGTCGTGGTTCAAACACAAACCCCCCAAGCACCCGCCCCTGCCAAAGAGTCACCCGCACCCGCACCACAGCAGCCCGATGGCGGAAAAGCACCTGAAGGAAACAAAGCAGAAAGTAAACCTGCCGAGCAAACAAAAATAGAAACTGGTTTAAAACCTAATACTAAATTAGAAGGAATAAAACCGTAATGGTGTTGGAATTTTAACATGTTGGAATTTTAACATGTTGAAATTTTAACAGCGGCATTTAATTTCTGTTGTACAGGGATTAAATAAAATTACAAGAAGTAAGTCTACGGAGAGGAGTAGATAGGAGAAGTGGTACAATTATAGGTCAATGACCAGGAACTTGTCAGCAAACAATAAACTGACATTTTAAAAAAATGAAACAAACAATGACAGGCGGTAGTGGGTTGTCGAGAAAATTACTCACAGTGATGCTTTTGGGCTTTGCCACCATAAGTGGTGCTCAGACAGCAACAGGTCCTAACAAAGTTTATATCGAACAAGTTGGTAGTAGTAATACTATCACTATCGAGCAGGTTGGTGGGACCAACAATGTTGGCGGTGTTACTACGACTGTAGCAACAGCGGTAGCAGGAACAGGTATTACTACTCTGACTCCAGATGCTCCTAGTGCCACTAACTATGGAACTATCACTGGCAGTACAAATATTGTTAACATTACTCAGACAGGAAATGCTAACAGCAGTCAGTATAACATTCGCGGTAGTAATAACAGCTATACTACCAATATGTTAGGCAATGGTAATCAAACCAGATTAACCGTTGGTAATCCCAACGCCGCTGCCAATAGTCAAAACGTTATCACAGAACAAATTATTGGTAACAACAACATGATCATACAAGATCTAGTTGGCAGCAACATTATTACTAATACAGTGTTAGATGGTAATGATAATCAAGTGACTAGCAGTTTACTCAGTAGCAGAGGTAGTGTATCAAATGTAGCTAATGGAAACGCTAACGTATTCAACATTCAGCAATTAGATGCAGCCGGTGCAAACGGACATGTGCTTGCTATGATGACTACTGGCGATTACAATAGCGTCACTACACAGCAACAGGGCACTAATGATACCACAGTTAATATCCAAACACAGGGTAGCAACAACACTATCACAGTTCGTACAAGCAGTACAACTATTGCATCACCAGCCACAGCGATTGCGAGGTAATCATGCGTGTCATATTGTTAGCCCTACTGCTAACAGTGGCCAGCCCTTCTTGGGCTGGCATTGGCACGGTTTCAGAAAACAAAGGTACGGCCTGTGAAGTTGAACGCAACAAGAAAAAGATGTCAGGTGTCAAAGGTGCTGAGATTGAAAGCATGGACACCTACACCACAGGTGCGTGTGTAAGCAACATCACATTCAAAGATGATACCAAAGTCAAAGTTACAGAAAACAGTAGATTGCTCATCGACGATTTTGTTTTCGATCCTAATAAGTCAGACGCGGGCAAGCTCGCGATCAGGGTGGGGATGGGCACTGTTAGATATGCTTCGGGACAGATTGCTAAAAATAATCCGCAACAGGTAAACATCAAAACACCAACAGCCACAGTGGCAGTGCGTGGTACTGATTTCACCATGACTGTTGATGAAACCGGACAGAGTCTTGTCATGCTGGTTCCTAGCTGTAAGGACGAAAAAGATGTTAAACAATTTGAACTAGATGAACAAAGATGCAAGGTTGGCAGTATTGTTGTAAGTACCGGAATTGGATCGGTAACACTAGACAAGGCATTCGAAGCTACCTATGTCACTAGTGCTTCGATGATGCCAACTGCTCCAGTTGTAGTTAATACTGTTGAAGGCAAGATAGGTAATAATCTAATCATTGTCAAGCCTCAAGAAGTCTTGCAGGCAATTAAAGATGCAGGTAGATCAAAACGTGATACTGAACTAGAAGAAATGGAGGCAGATGCGCAAAGACAAATAGCCATGCGTGTTGAAAAAGCCAATGAAAAAAGCGACCCTGTACTATTGCCAGATACGTTTTCCGATGGTAAGAAAGGTTGTAATCCAAGTACCACAGTTTGTGTAGCATGGGAAAAGAACGACTCTCCTGATATACAAAGTAAAGGCAAAGGTACAGCCTATAGAAGTAATACAGATCACTACGCTGAAGTTAAAACAACAGGCTACGATTCAAACACATTCGTGGCTATCAGTCATAATGATCAATATGCATTTACTGTTGTTGGTAGCGGTGATCCTGGCGGCAATGTAGTAAACATCGTCCAGAAGACTGGTGTACTAAGAAGACCATGAAACGAATAATTTTTTTATTGTTATTATTCTGCTCTAACGCATTTGGTGCCCTAACAGATATAAAGTTTGGACGATACCAAATTGCAGACAGCCAATGGAATGTCAGTGCCTGTTTGAATACAACAACCTGCCAAATTTACAGTAAGCAACCTGGTACTATGTACAAAATACCATGGTTCAATGGCACTTGGAGTTGGCAGTCAGGACAGTATGTACAATTTGGGTTGACAGGGAATGCCAGCTATCCGTACGAAGGCAAAGTTTACAACAGCAACGGCACACTAGCTGGTACTATAGGCACAGGTAAAATTGTCAACATGGGTCCAGATTATTTCTTCTTTGTAGGCAATGACAACAATACAGGACAGCTATTCAGTGGTAGCTCGGGTATGTCAACTACCAGCGGAGTATCGTGGACTGGCGCACTTAATCCAACTATACAACAGGCCGATACATACGCTAACGCCACGTATTCTACAGTACCGTTAAGTTCAGGGCAGACTGCTACATCTACTCCTAGTAATGCGGGGCCACCGCCACCTGCGCCTACCGCAATTTACAATAACAGTTCTGCTGTGTATGTTACCAGAGCTATTCCAACAACTAGTAATAGTCCAGCAGGCGAAGGTCCTAACAATGCGTTCGATAACAATGTAGGTACAAAATATCTAAACTTCGATAAAAAGAACGCAGGCGTCACGGTACAATTAAACACAGGCAGAGCAGTTACAGGATTCACCGTTACAACAGCCAATGATTTTAGTGGACGCGATCCTACAAGTTATAAATTGTATGGCAGCAATGACGGGTCGACATGGACATTGATTAAACAAGATGCCCTTACTCTAAGCAATAATAGATTTACAACCAGTTCAGTAGTTGATATTAATAACACTACACCGTATGCCTATTACTTTATGTTATTTCCTACAACTAAGGCAGGCGACGGTTGCGGTTTAGACTGCAACAGTATGCAGATTGCTGAACTTACATATTACTACGATGCAAATAGTACTACTACATCAACGGCAACTAGTTCCACAATTGTTGATCCAGTGACTGCATCTGCTAATACACTTTGCTGCGGAGGTTCTGCGGCCGCATTTAATGCCAATACAACTAATACAGCAAAGGTACAGGCATTTGTAAATCGAACAACTGCCGATAGTCAAGTACATATAGAACAGATCGGCACACAAAACGTAGTTGAAGTAAATCAAAGCGGGACTAAAAATAATTATGTCGAATATTACGGCAATGGTCTGAGCAATGATATTAATATCGCACAAACAGGAAATGTTAGTACACAGGCAAATTATGTTGACTTGCGAGTTGTGGGTAATTTTAACTCAGTAGATCTACAACAAACCAGTACAGGCGGCACTAAAGGAATATTTGCCGATGTCAGCGGTAATAACAATAGTTTGCTGGTACAACAAAAAGACGGCGGCAGTCATTATGCCGAAATTACTCTAAGTGGTGGTGGTAAGAATGTAGATGTGCTTCAACAAGGCAGCGCCAGTCATATGGCCAAAGTTAATCTAAGCGGTACTCCTACTGATCTAAGCCTAACACAAAGCGGCAGTACTCAAAACTACTATTCAATCACGCATAACTGCACCACAGCAGGCGGTTGTGCTAAAATTACTGTAACACAGGGACAATAAAACAGCATAAATATTTCATGCTGAAAAAAATCCTAACTAGTCCTTGGACTGCCCTATTAACATTGGCACTTATTGTAAGTATAAGAATCGCCGATCCTGTCTTTGTAGAAAGTGTAAGACTACGCTACTTTGACACCCTTATTACAAATAAATCTTCGACTGCCAATAACATCTATACGGTAAACATAGATGAAACTGCATTGGACAAATATGGCCAGTGGCCTTTACCGAGGGCAGAGTATGCAAAAATTATTAAAGATCTGTATGATCGTGGTGCTGGCCTTGTTGTGCTCAATGTTATCATGGCTGAGCCTGACCGCACTGGTGGTGATGCTGTTCTCGCAAATGCCCTAAAACAATATCCGGTTGTAATGGGCAGTGTACCATCACAAAAAACCAAGAACTCTCCTCGCAATCCAGGTAGTGCTGTACTAGGTCCAGAGTGGCTGGATCAAATTGTACAATACCCGGGACTTATTGCCAATGTGCCTCAGTTAGAAAATGCGGCCGCAGGTATTGGTATAGTTAGTACACTGCCAGAAGTGGACGGCGTCAATCGACGACTTCCCCTAATTGTATCTGTTGATGGTAAACTATATCCCAGTATGGCTATGGAGACACTTCGTGTTGCTGCTGGAGACTCAACATTCCAAGTTAAGCTCAACGAGCTTGGTGTTGAGAAAATGCGTATACCTAAGTTTGGTCCTATTACCACAGATGCACTAGGTCGTGTATGGATCGATTGGAGTCAAGAAAACCAACAGGCCAGTCTTTTGGACTTGCCCAAAAACTTTAATGGTGCTATAGTTATAGTAGGTCCAACAGCCGCAGGCATTGCTAATCCTTTGCCTACAGCTAAAGGTGCAGTATGGCCGCAGGATGTACAAGCTGCTGCAATGGCAACCATGATCAACGGAGTGGTAATTCAACGTCCCGACTATGCCGACGGAGTTGAAATCCTAGCATTACTAGTATTCGGCATATTGTTAATTTTCTTATCGAGGTGGACTTATGTTGGAATTGGTTCTGCTGTGGTTATTGTTGGTGCCGTCGTTCCTGGTACTATGTACGCTTTCAGTAATTGGCTCATCCTATCAGATGCGACTGCAATCACGTTTGGTCTTATTCTTGTTGCTTTGCACACTTACGGTGTTAAATTTGTAAGTGAGTTTTTACAGAAGCAGGCCATAAAGAAACAGTTTGCGGGTTATTGCTCTAAAGAAGTTGTAGAGCTATTACAAAAAGATCCAGACTTAATCAAGCGTGGTGTACGTAAAGATGTATCAGTTATGTTTAGCGATTTGCGTGGCTTTACTCCTATCGGTGAACACTATGGTGATGACGTTGCTGGACTTGGCAAGTACATGAACGGTTATATGGATGCTATCAGTCGTCCTATCATGAACAACAACGGCATGATATTAAAGTATGTAGGTGATGCGTCAATGCACATACACGGAGCCCCTATCGAAGATGCTAATCATGCACGTACAATAGTTGCTGTTGGCTTAGAGATGTTAGATGCTGTAGACGAATATACCAAGCTGATGGAAGCACAAGGCCTACCACCTGCCGCGATGGGTTGGGGTTGCAATACTGGTATTGGCTTTATCGGAGAGATGGGATCAACAGAACGACACAGCTATGACATTTTAGGTGACATGGTGTCGACCGCGGCACGACTAGAAGCACGTTGTAAGGCCTATGGTGTGTTGGCCATTGTTGGTGCTGAAACTTACAACCGTACTCGAGATGACTTCTTCTACCTGCTATTAGATAACCTGCAACCAAAGGGTAAAACTGTAGCAGACTTGATCTATACAGTGTTACGTACTAAGGGTGCAGACTATACTAGAGATAAGATAGCACACGAAGTGATGCATGACTTGTACCGACAGAAAAAGTTTGACGAAGCAGCCGCTATGTGTAAGAAGCTAAAGGGCAACTTTGGCGGGCAGATGGACAAGTATTATAAGATATGGATCGAACGTTGTGCGTTTATGAAACTGCAAGATCTAGGTGACAACTGGAACGGAGAGTTTGTTGCACACGAAAAGTAATCTTATCTAACTAACATAGCAAAAGTAAACATCACCGTAGGGACAGCTATTGCCATAAAACTTGTACCTATAAGTACTCTGTCTATCATGTCAGACTGTGCTTGTATTTTGGCATTTTTTATGTCTGCTTCTAGTTTAGCACGTTCTTTATACATACGCACACGCTCGGCCATCATCTCGTCCCAAACATCTTTGTTACCTGACCATATCAACATTTCTTTCAATTCTTTTTCAGTGTCACGCAAGGCCTTGCTCTGCATGGCAATCTGAACTGACATGGCTCTAATCTGACCGTCTGTGAGAATCTTTTTGCTAGTTTGTGCCTCTACATTAGCACTGTGAATCTTATCGCTGTTTTCAAAGAACTTGGCAAACTGTCCGTAGAGACTGTTGACATCTTTGCCCAGAGCAATGGCCTTTTTAATATAGCTCACTGACTGTTGTGCGGCCGTGAAGGCAATACCAAGAGTGATAGGATCAATCATGTTTTCTTAGGCGCCTTATCTTTGGGTGGAGGCTTAGACCATTCCAAACATACCACTTTGCGATTGTATACATCGCCGGTCCATGTCCATTTGACACACCGAGGCTCGTTTGATAACATGCCTGCTAGTAACAGCGAGGCAATTGCATTTACCATAATCGCTCCTCCTACAAATTAACTTTCGCCTGCTGATGCTGACTTATCGTCCTCGGATTTCTTTTTAGATTGTGTAATCTTGTTAATTTCTGTTTCTGCTTCTACACGTTCAAACTCAATTGTCTTGCCTCGTAGGTGTAAGACAGTGTTAACCTTTTGATTTAGTCGAATTAGGTCGTTGTCTAACATACGGATACGATCGATTAGGGCGATAAGAACGGTGTTAGCTTCGCTGATAACAGGCTTGACTTCTTTGGTGGCCCATTCCCAAACGTATTTGATGATAAAGCCCATGCCAACTGCCATGACAATTGGAAAGCCATATTTGTTTACTAGTTCAACTACATCCATATATTACTCCTTCCAGAATCCCCAGGGATCGTGTATTTTCTTTTTTTGAACTTTGGGTTCATAATAATACCAAACTGCTACAGATACTAATACTAAAACCTCTAGCATCCAAAATACTAGAAATGCTTCGAAAAGCATAGCTCGCTCCTATTTGTTGACTGATACTTAAAACGCTAACCCTAAAATTAATCCTATACTAAGTCCAAGCAATCCTGCTTTCCACATGTCTCTATCATGCCATACTGGCTGGCTTTTTAAATATTGTTTCGTGTTCTCAGGCAAACTGTCATACCAGTTAGTCCACTTGTCCATTTTCGCCGTCCTTTAAAAATTTTACCAACGGGTCTACTTTTTTAAGATAGCATCTTCCGTCAATGTTAACTAGCTGGAAATAGTCTCCGCCTTTCCATCCTAGCTTATCTACGTTAAGTTCGTTATCCAATATTATTCCATTTGAACTTAGATCCCACGAATAGTCAAAATGCAACATCAATCTCTCCTCGCCCACTCTGCTGGCCATTTTGGGTTAGTGGCCTTTTGCTCGCGCACCATTCGAAACCATTCTTTCCTTACTGCTAGATCATGTTTCATACGATCTAATTTAGAGTCAGAATTATCGCTATAAAATATATAATAGAATGCTATGCCAAATCCAAAACTTAATAAAAAATAGGCAATTAGTTTTAGATCTAGAAAAAAATTAATCTCTACGAGCATCATTCTTTCCATCGGCTCGGGCAATACGATCTGCATCAGGACGTAGACCTAGTGCATTGGACACAATAGTGTCAATACGGATAACATCATGATTCATGGTTTTGACACGATTGTCTAGAGCAATAATAATGCCCTTCATGCCGTTGATTGAGCCAAGGACGCCCTGTAGCAATAGCTTGATAGTTAAGTATACAAAATACCCACCTGCTAGTGCAGCGGCTACTGGCATGCCCAGATCGCCTATAATCTTGAAAATATCGCCCATTGTTTCGCTCCCGGGTTGATGTAATATGAGTATTTAACCGATTGACAAACTCTTAAACTGGTGCTATAATATATGTACATTACCGGAAAAATATCATGAAAATTAAATTGGTTTCAGATCTGCATTTAGAGTTTTCAGACATTATGATCCCTAACGATGCTAATTACGATCTATTAATTTTAAGCGGCGACATTATGGTTGCCCAGGATCTGCACGACCATCAGGACGAAAATGTTAGAACTGCGGCCATGTTAGAAATGTTGGGCAGTAGACAACTCAAGGCACAGCGGTTCCGTGATTTCCTAAAGCGTTGCAGTTTCCAATTTCCTCATGTGATCTATGTTGCAGGCAACCACGAATTCTACCACGGTAAATTCTTTGCCAGTCTTGATCACCTGCGTGAAGAGTGCGCCAAGTATCCCAACATTTACTTTTTAGAAAATGATGTCAAGATAATCGACAACATTGTGTTTATGGGTGCAACACTTTGGACTGACTGCAACAAGCATGATCCGTTTACACTTCATGCACTTGCAGACATGATGAATGATTTTAGAATTATTCGACATGACCAATCTGGCTACAGATCTCTCAAGCCTGCTGACATTGCCGATCGTCATCGCAAGACACTGCAATATTTTAAAACTGTAATGGATGGCTATCCTCAGGAGCAGAAGTTTGTGGTAGTAGGTCATCACACTCCTAGCCATATGAGTTGCCATCCTCAGTATGCACACGACTATATCATGAACGGTGGCTATCACAGCGACCTAAGTGATTTTATTCTTGACCATCCACAGATTAAACTTTGGACTCACGGGCATACACATCATCCGTTTGATTATGTAATTGGCAGCACTCGGGTGGTGTGCAATCCCAGAGGATACGAAAGCGATGGCTATACCGAAGACACTGGATGGAATCCCAACATAGTATTGGAAGTTTAATATGGCATCAGAAACAGGCATAACTGGCTTTATTGAAATCTTTGAGGGTAGACTTAACAAAATGAAGCTACACCTCAAAGAAGAATTGGGCAAGGCCAAACACGACAGAGACCGTAAAGCCATACGCAGGATCATTGCCGATGCTAGAAAACTAAACCGGACACTAAAAGAAATGCGTAATTCCAATACCAAACTGTGTCCACATTGCGGAGAGAAACTATGAGCAAACGTATTGGACCTATCACCCTAGACGGTGAAACAGCAGATCGAATCACTCTGCTGAACTTGAAAGAGTACCGTAGCTATCTTACCAAAGAGCTAGCCGCTTGGCGCAAGAATCCTCGTACAGAAGATAACCCAGACGGTGTATGGTTACATCCAGAAGATGTCACGGGCAATACAGTGACTATCAATGCCCTTAATCTACTGATCAAGCACTTTGGAGGTTAACATGAGCAACGAAGAATTAATCAAAGCCCTACGTGGTATTCAGTATATTGTGATCAATAACTGCTATGGTGGGTTTGGACTCAGCGGTCGTGCGGAAAAAGAATACAAACAGATGGCGGGTATAACTGATCCAAAATGGTACGGGCGAGAGATTCCTAGAGACGATCCTTATCTTGTAAAAATTGTGAGAGACCTAGGTATGGCAGCAAACGGAGACCATGCCAATCTAAAAATTGTTGAAGTTCCAGGCGATGTTGAATGGGAAATTGCAGAATATGACGGCAACGAATGGGTGGCTGAAAAACACAGGACCTGGTCATGAAAACCAGTGTGCATCACTGGCGTTTCGAAGATGGCAGCACTAGCCCTAATCCCGGAAATCCTTTTCCTTTAGACCCGCCACCACGTGGTTGGTACTGTTGGGTCTATCCCGAGGATGATTCTGCATTTGCAGAATGGATGACTCGAACCTGTCCTACAACAGATATTTGTCATCGTTTTAACAGCGGGGATCCCATGTGGACTGTTTACATTAAAGACGACATTGAAGCAACTGTGTTTCAGTTGATGTGGATGTGATTTCAAAAGAACGCTACAGAGAATTTGAACAGCATTGGATTATGGAATTCATGCGTAATCCCCACTATCGGCTCGGGCAGGCATTTTTAAATTACTTTCCAGAGATAGGTAAATTCTATCTCAATGACGGAGATCGCGGGCACGATGAAGAACATAGACTTTGGAATACTCGAGACCTAAAAGAAGCCAACACTATTATTCAAAAGTGGATCAATGAGTAAACCAATTGTTATGACTCCTGGCCAATGGGCCGGTGTTCTCGAACGTATCAAGCAACGTGAAAAACCCTCGGTCTATCTTTCACGAGAAAAGATGAAAACGATACTTGGATTTACAGTGCGTGATCATAGAGAATATGTAAAGGATAACGACTATGTTAAACCATCTCAGGACAGTGAATGGTATCCTGTGCTAGAGTTAGGATGGTACGAAGGCAAAATGAATGTGCATACCATTCGACTGGATTTTTACGATGATCAAAAACGCACAATGTTCTTGTTAAAATATGGTAATGGCCAAGACTAAAGTTGCGTCGCTCAACGAGCTGCTGGCAACTAGAGCTAGGGCTGTATTTCCCTATAGGGTTAACTTCAATCAGATAACTGTTGCACAGGTTGAAGAAATGGCTGTATGGTGCATTAACAACTGTCAAGGGCTATGGCGAGAAGAACACTATCACGCACTGTATTTTCAATTTGCAGATGACTACGATGCCATGATGTTCATGCTGAAATTTGGCGGCCGAGGCAATGTCTAAAATGAAAATTAAATGGGAAACTGATCAGTGGGGCAGTGAATACATTTTTCTTGGTCCTAGACCCACTAAGACTATATATCAGTATATGATAATAGATGATAGTGTAGAAGAAACCAAAGAAATCGTAGTGTATACTTTTACCATGGGCGATGTAGAAGACCCAGACCTGTATGCTGCTCAACCACTTTGGGACTGGCAGCAGAGCGAACAAGGCAAATGGATAATGGAACATGCGGTGGAAACTCCTGTGTGGCACAGAGCAGTCGATCACTTTGATCGTGGTTATAAGTATCAAGTCCGTGCTAAATTACAGGGTGCCAGACTAACAGAATGGTTGTTGAGACACGGTAAATGAGAACCCCATACGAAGCAAGAACCAGCACATTATTCAAGGCCATGAAAGCTGAAAGTCATCTCAAAGTTGATCAACGTCTTATGGAGTTGTTGGGCACCTATAGCATGATAGTGTTGCCCGATGAAGACTTTGCAGAAAAACTCACATGGTGTCTTGAAAATTGTCAAGGCAAATTTAGAGACCTTAGTGAGCAAAATGGTCGTGCTTGGTATTTTCAAAACGAA
>Ga0209107_10001644_pt1 | contig 12528 bp, 14 predicted proteins | sample LakErihyJuly2011_2_FD_187460 | JGI IMG/M metagenome (GOLD analysis project Ga0209107, IMG submission 187460) | Freshwater microbial communities from dead zone in Lake Erie, Canada - CCB hypolimnion July 2011 (SPAdes) (version 2) | ecosystem: Environmental > Aquatic > Freshwater > Lentic >... | reverse complement strand
CCGGACGGCCAAACCGCCCCACCTCGCCCCCGGACCTCCGGGGGCTTTTTGTGCCCGGGCTCCCGTTCACTTTGCGCTGATAGCGGATGAGGATTGACACCGGGACAAGGCCCGGCTTGGCTGTCGGTCCTATGCATCCCGCATCCCACGGCGACACCCCCCCGGCCCACGCCCCCGGCAACCTCAACCCCGGCCGTAAGGCCAAAGCCGACGCCCGCAAGGCGGCGGCCGCAACCGCCGGAGCCCGGGCTATGCTCGCCGCCGTCCCGGCTCCGGCCGACGACCGCAAGGGCAAGGCCCTCGCCTCCCGGGTCCGGGACGCAATCGCCGCCTTTCGGGCGGCCGACGGCGACCTAGCAAACGACCGATTCCTCGACTCGGCCGAATTGGCCGCCCTCGACCGGGCCCTCGACGAAGCCCGGGCCGCCCTCGCCGAAGCCCACGCCGCCCTCGACGCCCACAAGGCCCGGCTCGACGCCGCCCCCGGCTCTCCCCGGTGGATTCGGACGGCCGCCCGGCTCCGTGACGCCGCCGACGCCGAGGGGTATGACTTCGACGCCTACGGCGACGACCCGGCTGACGGGTATTCCGGCCGGGGTATGTATGGGGCCAAGGTCCCGGCCCTCACTATCCGGTGCCGCCGGGAGGCCGAGGTCGTCGCCGCCCGGGCGGCCAAGGTCCTAGGCGTCCCGGTTGAGGTCGACTCCTTCGGGCTCGAGTGGGTCGTCTACCCGACCCGGCTTGCCAAGTAAGCCGCCCCCTAGGCCCCCACAAGCCCCGGAGCCCCCGGGGCTTTTTTGTGCCCGGTTGCCTTTTGCCCGGTTTGGCCCGGTCCGGCCGAAAAAACACCCCCCGCATTTGCCCTAGGAAGCCCGTTGACCCGGTCGCCCTACCCGGGATACCCCCGGATTCCCGCCCCCGTCGCCCGGCCCCGGCCCGGCCCTTTCCCTGATAGTTTGACAAGGCCCGCCCATCCCCCGGTTGACCGGGTAGCCCCCCCCCCCCCCCCCCTACCCCTCCCCCCCCCACCCGGAGCCGTTACCGGACCGGATACCGGGCTCGGGACCCGTCCCCCCCATCCCCGGCACCCCCCAATAAAGGTCTAGGCCCCCTTTCCCCCGCCTTTCCCGGGTTGCCCGGTCGCCCGGCGGGTGCGACGGGCCCGGCCCCACCCCCTACCCCTAGGGGTTCCGGCCTTCCCGGCCCCTAAACCCCTCCCAACCCACCCCACCCCACCCCGGGGGGGGGAGTCAAGTTGCCGCCAGCCCTCCCTACCCCAACGGGTCCAACCCCATGAGTTTTTTATACCCAATATACCTTGTGTCGACATGTCCGGGTCAATGTGTCGATTTGACTTGTCCAACTGTCATTGAAACAAGCGAGCGTAAGCGAGCGTTAGGAGGGGAGTATGAGGGGAGGGACGTAGGGGGTGTGTCAAGCACGGATAGATTCAGGGTCCAATGCTAGTAGGATTACTGATGCTGTGTGTGCAGATTATTGCTTGACCTAAAGGCTCTGATAGCGGATAAGGAATGAACCATGACCGAACGAGAGATTTGCGAGAAGTTAGGATTAAGCCGTGAACAGTTGCTTGAAGTGCGTCAGATGTTTACGGAGAACCAGCATTGGTCCAAAGTTCCGAGCAAGCGTCAGAAGAAGTATTGGGACGTTGTTTGGACTGAGGAGGGCCTTGCTAAACTGTTGGCCCAGTTTGGGTTTGATAAGAAGGAGGCGGAGGTCATCAAGGAGGAGCCGCTGTTTAAGGCCGAGGGTAAGGTGGTCGGCAAGTATGGTAACAAGCGGCTTATTATGGTGGAGGTTAGCGGGAAGAACCACCCCGTGCTTGTCCGGGACTCGGACTACTTTGTCATTGGCATGACCTTGCCCCTTCGCCGGGACGGGGAGCGACTGGTGGCCGCCCGCCATCCTAGGTTCCCGGGTCGTTGGTGATTGACCGAATGTTCACCGGGAAACAATCTTAGGCATGGCGAATTATAAGAACAGGCAGGTCACGTTAAACAAACCATTTAAGACCCCGGGTTCTTACAAGAAGTCTGCCGTTTATGTAAAAAATGGCAACAAGGTAAAGATTGTGCGTTTTGGCGACCCAAACATGAGCATTAAGAAAGACCAGCCAGCCAGAAAGAAATCCTTTCATGCTAGGCACAACTGTGCCACCGCAAAAGATAAAACAACCGCCCGCTACTGGAGTTGTAAGGCGTGGTAATGATATAAACATGGACCCTCAAAACAATAAGGGCGTAGCCCCGCTTCCTGCTGAAGACCAGTACAAGCCTAGTTTTATGAAGAAACTAACAGGGGTAAACTTTGCTGGTGTTAATCCATTCCGTTCTCAGGCTAGTGCGGACATTCACGCCAACGTTCGCTATGACACCATAAAGGTGTGGAGTGATGGTCAGCATAAGATGGTTTCAGCCCGGGAGTATCTTCAGGAGACTGAGCCTGTTGAAATGGACACCATTGACCATACCGTAAAAAACGCCGTTGAAAGTGCGGGTGCGGTTATAGACAAAAATGTCAGCCGTAAATACGGGGAAAGCAAAGTCCGAGGCATGGTTATCAATAGCACTATTGCAAGGACCCCGGTTATTGGTAAATTACTTGGCAAGGCGGCAGGGGCAGTTGCTGGCATTGATGTCACGATGATGGGCGACGCTACTATTGAGGGGGCTCGTAACCGTGACCTCGCCGCAGAACGCAATCGCTTTGACCAACTTGCTATCCATTGGAAGCGTGGCGAAGTTCAAGCGGCTGTTCATGGACGTGCTTACGAGCCTAATTTTTTGATGGGATTGTCTAATGTCCGAAAAGTAACCGACGCTATGCAGGACTTTACACAGGCAGGTGGAAACTCCCTAGTAGACGGAAAGGCTCTTGATGAATCAGAGGCTGGTGTGGCCTATCGAGAAGCCATGTGGATGGGCAACAAGGATGCCGCTAAAAATTACAGAAATGCTATTTCAGGAAAACTTGGGAAAGCGGCAATAAACTACGATGCAAAAAAAGAAGGTCTTAATGTCGCATGACCAACATCAATGGAATCTCCAGATGACATTGAAGACGACGATGACATCCCGATTGAAAAACTAATATGGCTTTCAATCCCACTCCACATCCGGTACTTACCGCACCATCAGTTCAGGACATCAGGTCCCTTACTGAAAAGTTTGGTGCAGTTAAAGTCGCCGAACTTCTTACCCTCCGTGAAGATAAGATTATTGCGGAAAAACTTGACCCATACCGTCATGGCTTTGACCTCCCACATTGGAAAGAAGCCGACATTCTGCTCAAAGACTGCAACGAGTTGCTTGTACTAGGTGGAAACCGAGCGTCCAAGACCGAATGGGCGGCCAAGCGTGTCGTCCAAACGCTTATTAACAATCCTAACGCCCGTGTCTGGTGTCTGCACACGACCAACAAGTCGTCTATTGAGATGCAACAGAACGTGGTCTACAAGTATCTACCTTCGGAGTACAAAGAACTCCGTAAGAACAAGATTACTAACGTCCAGTACACCCAGAAAAACGGCTTCTCCGACGGAACGTTTATTCTGCCCAACAAGAGCCAATGTTTCTTTATGAACTACGCCCAGAAGCGTGAAGTCATTGAAGGTGGCGAAGTTGACCTTATCTGGTGCGACGAACTTGTGCCATTAGATTGGGTCGAAACGCTTCGCTACCGAATTGTGACTCGCCTTGGTAAGTTAGTAACTACCTTTACCCCCATCCACGGATACAGTTCGGTTGTCAAAGATTACGTTTCTGGATGCAAGTTTACCGAGTTCAAACAGGCCGAACTGCTTGGCCCCGGTGTCCATGTTACCGGGTGTCCATCTGGAACCATGCCGTACAAAGCAAAGTGTCACGGCCGAAGTGCCATGGTCATGTGGTTCCATTCCCAACTTAACCCTTACAACCCTTTCAGCCAGTTAAAGAAAATGCTGGAAGCCAAGAAACCTTATGAAATCAGAATCCGAGCGTATGGATGGGCAGACAACGTCACGGGGAACCAATTCCCGAGGTTCACGGAAGCAAACATTATCCCCCAAGAAAAAATCCCGAAAGAAGGCACCAACTACATGGTCGTCGACCCAGCCGGAGCCCGCAACTGGTTCATGTTGTGGCTCCGTGTCTCCGAAACGGGGGAAATGTACGTCTACCGGGAATGGCCGGACCTGTCGGAAGGCGAATGGGCCATGCCGGACTCGCATCCAGATGGCAAAACGGGCTCTGGACAACGGAATAATTGTGGACGTTCTATCGTCGATTACAAAGTACTCATCCGTGAACTTGAAGGAAAAGAAGAAATCTGTGAGCGTTTCATCGACCCCCGGGCTGGAGGGTCTAAGGCTTCTGAAGATGACGGTGGCGTCTCACTTATCGAACTTCTGGATTCAGGTGAAGCACCTATGCACTTCCGCCCTGCGGCGGGTATCCGCATTGAGCAGGGCGTGGCTATGATTAACGATGGCTTTGCCTATGACCACAATCAGCCTATTACTGTTGTTAATCACCCTAAACTTTACATTTCCGAAGACTGCCAAAACCTGACCTACTGTCTCCGTGAGTGGACTGGCAAAGACGGCGAAAAGGGTGCTACTAAGGACCCTATTGATTGCTTACGTTACCTCATGGTTATGGACCCAGAGTATCAGGGACAGAACGCTATGCGTTCTTGGGGCGGAGGCTCTTACTAACTATGCTTAAACCACCTGCACTACTTACTCGCTCTCAAGCGATGAACATGACCGGATTCGGACGGAAAATCATCGAAAAAATGGCGGACCTAGGTAAAGTACGCACCTATCGTACTAAGGGCAATCACCGGAGATACCACCGGGACGACTTTCTAAAACTACCATCTACTAATGAAAACCGATAACAATAACGAGGACAAGTTTGTCTATTCGACGGGCAAGCCCGACGTAGGATACCTTTTCCATGAGTTTCAGCGTTCGCTAAACCACGGGTCCAACACGGCCCGAGTAATCGACAACGACAACATCCGCTTTGCCCGCTGGGAAGGCCAATCCGGCGACGGCAAGAAGCATAGCGATATGCGACCTGACGGCGACCCGGCTTTCCCGTTCGAGGGAGCGTCCGACGTCCGTGTTCGTCTTGTCGACAACACCATTAACGAAATCGTCTCTATCTTGATGACGACCTTTGACCGATGCAACATTCGCATCAACGGAACTGAAATCAACGACGCCGGACCCTCTGCTGGTGCCAACGTTTTAATGAACTGGATGGTCAATAAGGTCCGTGCTGACCTTCGCAACGAAGCGGAACTTGCCGCTAACTATACTCAGCAGTACGGATGGGCCGCTATGCATGTTTACTGGGAGCAGGAAATGGGTACTCGCTTCCAAGTTGTTCGTGGCGAAGAAATTGCCTCGCTTGCCCAGATGGCGGCACAAAAAGACCCGACTAGTCCCCTTGCTGGCTTGATGGATGCGATTGCTGACCCAGCAAAGGAACAGTATGCCGCTGACCTCATTACAATGTATTTAAAGGACATGGCCCTAACGGATGTTCTTTCTGCTGTTCGTGAGATGCGTGAAACTGGTGTTTGCTACATCCCTGAACAATACGTCGCAAAGAACATGCCACGCATCGTGGCACTCAAGCCTTTTGACGAAATCTCGTTTCCTCCGGAAACCATTGACCTTCAAAACGCCCGTGTTGTGTTCCGCCGGACGTTTATGACCGAACTTGAACTTCGCCAGATGGCTAAGTCTGACGATTGGGATGCAGAGTTTGTTGAGGAAGCCATTAACACGGCCGGGCGTATGAACTCGTTTAATGACCCTAACATCCTGCCTTCTGCGGCCTTGTTAAACTATCAGATTAACCGCAACGACAACCTTGTTGAAGTCGTGTATGCTTATGCCCGCCTTCTCGACAAGGATGGCATCTCTGGCATCTACCAGACTGTGTTTTGCCCTATTGCCGGAACCGAGCGTTTTGCAAAGCATGAACTCCTAGGATATGCACACGGGAAATACCCGTTTGTTGTGTATCGTCGTGAACGTGTCCGCCGCCCTATTATGGATTGCCGTGGCGTTCCAGAACTGGCCGCTATCGACCAGTTGGAAGTAAAGGCCCAAAAGGATTCCATCCGTGACCGCACGGCCTTTGTCACGATGCCTCCGGTTATGGTTAAGAAGCGTCTGGGCGGACTTAATCGTGTTGCACCGGGCGTACACTTGCCCGTGACGTCTCCGGACGACTACCGATTCATGCCGCCGCCCGGTGGCGAGACGGCTACGGCTTTCAACCTTATCAACATGGTTGAAACGAACAACGCCCTGTACTTTGGCCTTACTCATCCAAACGTTCCTGCGGTTAAGACGCAGACGACTCAGCAGTTGCTTGTAAACAACTGGCTGTCTGTGTGGAGTGAAACGTTTAACATGATGTTCTCGCTTACCATGCAGTACATGGAGCCTACTGAGGTTGAACGTATTGCCGGGGTTAAACTCCCACAGAACGTGTCTGAAATCTCATCTATGTTCGACTTCCATGTGAAGTACGACGTTCGTGACATTGATGCGTCCTACGTCATCGAGAAACTTAAGGCTATTACGCAGTTTGTTCTTCCGCTTGATTCCGGAGGCATCATTGACCGAAACAAGTTGGTCAAGGCCGCCATTGAGGCTATTGACCCGGACAAGGCTAAAGAACTCATTATGCCCGCCGGAGCCGCCAGCCAGAAGGTCTACAAGGACATCCAGAGCGACGTAGGCATGATGATGCTTGGCATGGAGGCCAACTATGTTGAAAACGACCCGGCCGCCTCGTCCAAGATGCAGTTCATCCAAGACATTGTTTCTAAGAACCCTCAGGCCCAGCAGAGACTCCAGCAGGACCCACACTTCCGTTCACTAGTCGAAAACTACATTAAGAACCTGCAAATGTCTGTTTCTCAGGAACAGAACAAGGTCATCGGCCGTACTGGCGTGACCCCGGTCGGAGAACAGGCCGGAAACCAGATGCAGTCTCAAATTGATTCCGCCAATGAAGCCCAGCCTACCGCCTGAAATCCTCCACGGGTTTTCTTTTGACCCCAATAACAATTCCTTATGGAAAGCATTACATTTGCTTATCGACGCCTCGATTGAATCCGAGGTTGCCGCTACCATCTCTAAGGAAAACCGGGGTGAAGACCGGGCTTGGTACGCTGGCCGGGCTGATGGCCTAGCCACGTTTAAGACTATTCTTATTGAAACCCGCAATCATGTGTTAATGGAGCAGGGTCGCCCTCCGGAAAACAATAATCCATCCGGAAATGGTTCTTCAATTTAACGAGCCTTGCATTAGGAAATGTTGGGCACATTTTATAAGTAAGGTTCTGGAACCTAAAAATCCTGCTACAAGACTTACGACCTATTCGTATGGAAAACCAAAACGCCAACTCGGGACAGGCTCAAAACGCCCCGGAAACCAAGCCCATGTTCTCTGGGCTCACAGTAGACCAAATCGCTGACCAGTTCAGCAACTCTTTCCTGAGTGAACCCGGAAAGACGGACCTCGAAGGGTCCGAGATAAAGCCTGAGGAAGAAACGGCCGAAACGGAAGCGACGGCCGAAAGTGAACAAGAGGTTCTTTCACAGGACGAAACTAATGAAACCACGGAGGATAAGACTGATTCCGATTCTGAAGCCGAAAAGGCCGAAGGCGACGAAGATGGCGAATCCGAGCGTGGCCTCCCTAAAGGAGTCAAGAAACGCATCGACAAGTTGACCGCCAAACGGCGTGAGGCTGAGTCCGAAGTAGAACGACTTAAGTTGGAAGTGGACAATCTGCGGCAGGAGGCTTCTCAGAAGCCAGTCCGGAACCACGACCCTAAGAACCCCTACTCAAACCTTACGAGCATGGACCTAATCCAAAAAGAAGCGGAACAGGCTCGCCAGATTCGGCGTTGGTGCGAATTGAATCCAGATGGGGCAACGGTCAAGGATAAAGACGGCAACGAGACTGATTACTCTGCCGAGGATGTTCGTAACATCAAAATCAAATCCATGGACGCTATTGAGGAACACTTGCCTAAACAGGCTCGTTACCTTGAACAAGTAAATGCTATGGACCAGATTGCTGTTAAGGAATACCCTTGGTGGAAGGACAAAGCGGCTAAGGAGCGAGTAATCGCAGAAAAGTTCTTAGAAGCATTTCCCGAAATCAAACGTTTTCCGGATTACAGGGTGGTTGTAGGAGATTATCTTCGGGGCATTCAGTCCCGAGAAGCGTCTTCCCGGACTAAAACAGTCCAGCGAGCCCCTGTTCAGCCAAGACCCGGTACTACCCCGGCCCAGCGTTCCGAAAGGGATGTAAAGTCCGACGGTGCTAAGGCTCGTTTTATGAAGTCTACGTCTAGTGACGACCTTGCGGACATCATCGCATCTAAGTTCCTCACCTAAAAACTCAAAATCTACTAATACTACTATGGCCCTATTAACCGAACCCGGTTTCTCTAGCGGTAAGCGAGAAGAACTCGCTGACCTTATCGCCCTTGTCGACGCCAAGGACACCCCCTTCACCTCTATGGCGAAGAAGGGTTCCAAGCCCGGCAATACCCAGTTCCGCTGGCAGGTCGACTCCCTCCCGACGCCCAAGATTACGGGCACCGTGGATGGTACCGACGTCTCTACCTACGAGAATTACACCAAGGATGGTGGCACGACCTACCGTGCTGAACTCAGCAACTACATTCAGATTTTCCGCCGTTCTGTGCGTGTGTCTCCTCTTACGGAGTCTATCGCTACCGTCGCTGGCGTGAAGTCCGAACTTGCTAACAACGTTGCCAAGGGCATTCAGGGCATTAAGCGTGACATGGAAGCAACGCTTTGCTCGAACAGCGGTGCCCAGTTGGACGCTGGTGGTTCCACTCCCTACCTCACCCGTGGTCTTGCCAAGTGGACCCAGCCTATTGCCTCTAAGGATGCAACGCTTGCCGTTCCGGATGCTTTCTGCACCCCGACTGCAAATCGTTCTACCGTTGGCACCGCCTCCCTTACGGAAAGCGTTGTTCAGGGCGTCTTGACTGGTATTTACAGCCAGACTGGTCAGTTCAAGGATTACGACTGTCTCTGCGGTACGGCTCTTAAGCGAGCGTTCACTAATCTAGTGTTCACGACCCCGTCCTCGGGTTCGGCCAACACCCAGACTGCTGTCCGCACGTTCAACCGTGATGCCACGACCTCGGCCTACATCTCGTCTGTCGACGTCTTTGAGGGCGATTTTGGTAAAATCCGCCTCCACCCGTCGCACTTCCTGAACTTCTCGGCTGGTGCTGGCGATACGTTCAAGGGTTACGTTATTCCGTTCAACATGGTCGAAGTCCGCTACGGCGGTAACGTCGCCAGCGTCTCGGAACTGACGAACAACGGCGGCGGCGAAGCCCGAATGATTGAAGCGGTTGCTGGCCTCTGCGTCTACAACCCTCTGGCGTTCGGCGTGTTCGACTTCACCTCCTAATCAGGGGCGTGTCGGACTTCGTTCAAAGTCTGGCTGACGTGATTCCCTCCCACCTCCGAAATGAGGTGGAGAGGGAACTTCGTCTTGGCTTTAACGCTATGAGAATTAAGGCGGTCGCCGATGCCAAGCAGACTGCCATTTTTCAAAACTCCCAAGATGCTAACAGCATTAACGGTGTAGGCGAGAAACTCGGGTCTATCCCGGGAGACGCCTATCATTACTGGGGTCAACGTATCGGCTATGAATGCTGGAGCGATGACCAATTTGTCAAAGAGTTCTTCCGAGACAACCCAGAAACCGCCGTCCGGAACCGTGTAAAACGGGCCACCGTAAACGGTGCAATTTTCACCGCAGACGGATACCTAACATGAGGACCTCAGACTTTTCCAATACTCTTTTTGAGTCCCTGCAATATGCCGGGCAGGACCGTCATAACATCCGTCCTGAGACGTTTTCCCAGTTCCGGGACTTCTGCAACGCCCGGCTTCGTTCCGTATGGGAATTAGCCAACTGGCCTGATGTCGTCCGACTGGTTGCTTTTACGACCGTTATAGACCCTGTTACTAACGTATCGTACTTTACTCCTGCGGCTAACGCTGGAGAAATCCTTAACGTCTACAATAACAACCCTCAGGTTACTACCCGGGCGATTGATGTAGGCTATGAACTTTATGATGATGGTTCTACCGCCCGGGTTATCCTAGGCCAAAAACTGCTTGAAAGCGGCTTTTACAGGTACCGAATCAAACTGACGCCCTTTAACGGCGACCTTTACTCTAGCACAACTGTCTATTACGTTGGCTCTCAGGCTTATTTTGACTCTGGGTCTACTAGCGGAACGTTTGTTCCTGTTGCTGGCCGTCCTCATTCTGGCAACTTCTACACCTGCCTAGCCACAACCAACGTTGGGGAAAACCCAACAAGCCACCCGGCAAAATGGGAAAAGATTGAGATTCCATACGCTTTTGGGCCTTACATGGCTTGGGGTGCCGCCGCCGACTGGATGGTTTCAGAGGGCAACGTTGAAGGTGCGGCCGTTCTTGAACAGAAGGCTAATGGAATCATTGACTTGGAACTCGACAAGGTCTTGCGTCAGCAGGGTCAGTTCGACAAAATCAACATGACTAAAACTTACTAACTTTATGGCTCACATCTCTATATCATCTCCGTTTCTGCGTAGTTTTACGACTACCCAGACGACCCTAAGCACTACTAAGATTCAAGTGCTTGCCCTTCCGGCGGACATTACCACTAAACGCATTGTTGTTCTTGTGCAGAACTTATCTACTACAATAACTGTGCAGATTATGGGTAATGCAACCGACACAGTTGGCGTTAACCTTCCTCCGTTGTCACAGTTCTCGATTGATAACTATAATGGAGTTCTTCACGCTGTGGCCGCTTCTGGAACTCCTGCAATTAACATTACAATCAGTTCCGTCTAATGAGTATTAACTTTTCATTTGGAACTGACTCTGTTGACACAAAGAAGGCAAACATTATTGCCTCTGAGATTAATGTTTTTGACAGGGCAAATGCGGCTGTTGGGCTTGGTTGGGGAACTACCATTCCAAGATTTGTCACGGACATTGGGGTTGGCAACTGGGGTATCGTAAATCAAACTACAGGAGTATATAACGCTTCTGCTGTTCACTCTGGCAATACTGTATATTTTAATGGGATGAACGCTAACACAGCCCACGCACATAAAATTAAAGTAATCAACAGTCTATCAGACTTTTCCTTAGCCTAATGAATACTATTTTTGCTCCATATAAAGGTTTTGCTGGATTTACTCTTGAAGGCAAGACAACCATCATTGGTGCGGTTGAGGACAAACAGCAGTTTGACTATGCAAATGGCGTTCAGATGTTTTTTGGTAAGACCTTAACCGAGTTAAACACAAAGATTACTCAAGCAACAACACCTACTGCATAATTTATGTTTACACTCCTTCTATCCCTTACGGTCATCGCCCTAGCCTTTCTTAGCGGTGTTTACGTTGGCACTCGCTGGTCTGAAAAAGTTAAGTCTGTCTACTTTTCCATTATCCCTAAGTAATGCCACCCAACCCGCTATTTGCGGGCGATAAAGCGTTCATTGGACTTAACTCCCGTGACAACCCAATCGCCCTTCCGGCCGGGTTCGTGTCACGGTCCGAGAACATGCGTATTGACCGTGGTACTATCACGACACGCAAAGGTCTTGAACGTTTGACTGAGGGCGGCCTTGTTAGCCAGACTGTGTATGGTAGCGGCGTTTTTATTAATGCTTCCGGTCAGGAAAACATTGTAGTATGCCTTACGTCCAGTCTTTACACGTATAATCCTGATACAAGCGTACTTACAGGGCCCATCAACTACCCTGCCGGACAAACCATTACGGACCCTGATGTTGTCACGGTTTTTCAGGCTATGGGTAAAGTCTACATTACCCGTGGGTTTTCTTTTCGTCCTTTCGAGTTAGACTATGTAGCCGGAAGCATCATCGCTTTGCCTAGCGTTGGGAATCAATTTCCAAACTCTGTTTACGGCATCTACTACGCCAATCGTATCATTGTTCAGGACTCGGTCGATTCGGTTGCAGTCAGTCATTACCTAGATGCTACGTCCTTTAATCAGACGGACATCTTCAAGATTAACGACGGCGGAAACGACCAACTTGTCAGCGTCTGCCCTTGGACTCTTAATGAGTTTGTTGTGATGATGCGTAACAGCATCTTCTACGTTTCTGTTGGTTCTGGCAGTTACGACACCGGAGACAACATCGCCGCCGACGCTTACGTTAAGTCTTTGGCTACCGATGTCGGCTGTGCGGCCAAACGTAGCGTAGTTCAGGCTGGCGGCAGTATCTTGTTTCTGTCGGACAACGGCGTCTATGCCCTTAACCCTCAGGCGGCCGGAGCCGGGAACACCAATACCCCAGAAGGCATGCGTCTTCTTACGTTAGCAGAACCATTTTCGGCTCCCATTGATGACGTTATCCAGCGAATCAATAGAACTTACGCTCACCGGGCCTGTGGTATCTATTG
>Ga0209107_10001642_pt1 | contig 12532 bp, 6 predicted proteins | sample LakErihyJuly2011_2_FD_187460 | JGI IMG/M metagenome (GOLD analysis project Ga0209107, IMG submission 187460) | Freshwater microbial communities from dead zone in Lake Erie, Canada - CCB hypolimnion July 2011 (SPAdes) (version 2) | ecosystem: Environmental > Aquatic > Freshwater > Lentic >... | reverse complement strand
TTGATGATTTCCAGCAGGCTCTCACCCGAGCGGTACACGGCTTGGGCGAAACGGCGCTGCTTGTCGTTCAATGGTGTGCCCAGCAGCAGCTCGGTCATGCCCAGGATGCCGTTCATGGGCGTGCGGATTTCGTGGCTCATGTTGGCCATGAACTGGCTCTTGGCCTGGCTGGCGGCCTCGGCCATGTCGCGGGCACGTTGCAGCTCCAGGGCCTGGCCGTGGTCGTCGGTGACGTCCGACACCAGGCCGTAGATGCGGGCCTGGCCGTCGGGCAGGTGGCGTGTGCGGGTGCGGTGGCGGACCCAGCGCAGGCCCTTGCCCGGCACTTGCATGCGCAGCAGGGTGTCGGTGGGCTGGCCAGCGTGTTCCAGGGCCTCTTGCTCTGCCAGCGCCTCGGCGTCTTCGGGCACGATCAGGGCGCGCACGCTGCCCGGCTTGGCCACGATGTCGTCGCCCGTCATGCCCAGCAGGTCATGGGTGCGTGGGCTCAGGTAGATGAAGCTGGCGCGGTCTTCGGTGGACACATAGACGGCGTCGTCCATGGACTCGACCAACTCGCGGAAGCGGCGCTCGGACTCTTCCAAGTCGGCGCGGGCCTGGCGCGAGGCCGTGATGTCGCGCACCAGCGAAATCAGCAGGCGAGGGCGGCCATTGCTGTGGCGCAGCGCGAAGTGCCGTGCGTTGACGAAGCGCTCACCTTCGTCGCCCACCCAGGTGAAATCGTGCTCGACCGTCTGGCCCGTCTCGATGGCTTCCTGCATGTGCGGCTGGGCGTGGCCCAGCACCGACTTGCCGAGCGCCTGCTCGATGGAGCGCCCGACCACGCGGTCGCGCTGCAGCTTGAATTCGATCTCGGTGTAGCGGTTGATGGCCACCACGTTGAGGTTGACCGGGTCCAGCACGAACAGGCTGACGGGCAGGTTGCCCAGCAGGGCTTCGAGGAACTCGCGCTCCTGGTCGCGCACGTGCTCCTGGCTCTTGCGTTTGGTGATGTCGTTGAACAGGCAGACGTACTGGCTGCGCCCGCCCGATTCGTCAAGCATCTGGATGGCGTCGATCTCGCCCCAGTAGCGGGTGGTGGTGCCAGTGCCCGGGCGGCCAGCCTCGTAAGACAGTCGGAAGGGCACACCGCGGGAGAGCTGGCCTTCCAGCTCGGCCACGACCTCGCCGTCAGACACTTCCTGTGCGAGCAACTCGGTCAGGCGGCGTCCGACAACCCGGGCCTCGTCCCAGCCGGTCAGGGCGACGAAGGCAGAGTTGATCCACTCGATGGTGCCGTGGCGGTCGGTGATGGCCACGCCCGAGCTGATGCGCGAAGCGACCAGGGCCAGGCGGCCGAGGTGCTCTGCGTGGCTGGCCATGCGCGCCAGGTTGGCTTCGCGCTGGGCCACGAAACCCAGCTGGATGGCCGCGACGTCGAGCACGGGTTCCAGGTCAGGGTGAGTGTGGCGGGGGTCGTCGAACTCCAGCAGCGCCAGTGGCCAGCCCTCGATGGCAATCGGCAGGGCCAGCACGCGCCGCGTGCCAGCGTCTCGCCAGGGCGTGGGTGCCGCCGTGGGAGGCACGTTCGGCGTGCCGGCTGGCGCCAAGGTGGCGCTCAGGTCAGAGAGCACGGCGCGCAGGCTCACCAGGCATTGGCCCAGGGGGCGGTCGTCGCGGTGGGTGGTGGCAATGCTGCTGACGTCGATGATGTCGCTGCTGTCGGGGCCGCCGTCGGTCCAGGGACGCAAGAGCGCCGATTCGCCGTTCCAGCCTTCCACGCGCAGGGCGATCCAGGCGCGCGAGCCCAGGTGGGCGTGCAGGGCTTCACCGACCCGGTGCATGGCCTGCGCCAACGTGGTGGCGCTGCGTGCGTCTTCGGCGACCTGGCGCACCAGTGCCAGGAGGCTGGCCTGGCGCTCGGCGCGCTGGAGCGCCTCGATGTTGTCCGATGTGTCCAACTGGGGCACGGTGGTGGGGGCGCGGTCGTGGTCGGCGCGCAGCTCTTTGGCCACGGACATGGCCGTGTGCGCTGGGGCCGGTGCGCGGCGTGCGGCCCCACTCTGGCCCTGGGTGGCGCTGACCGGCGCTTCCGGCACCGTTGTGGGCACAGACGATGGCGACGAGGACGGCGAAGACGATGGCGAGAAAGACGGGAACTGCGACGCAGGCGCAGGTGCCGTGCGCATGGGTGCGCCGTTGCGCGGCTCGCGGCGCCGACTGGCCAGGTAGCCAATGCCGGACGATGCCAGCACCGCCAGCGCCAGGCCAGCGCCGGCAGGGCCCCAGACAAAGCCTGCGGCCGACAGGGCTGCGAGGGCCAGCATCAGGGTCAGGGCTTTCCAGGGTGTGCGCATGGATGCGTTGGTATGACTAAGGCCGGAAAAATGCACCGGCCAGCTGCAGGCAAATCAATGCTTCCCGACGGAAAATGTTGCGGGAATAAGGTGACAATCGTCAGAAATCTCACGAACTTTAACGTGATCGTGAAAAGCGGAGCCAGCAGAAGAAACCCCGTTTCATCCCTCCTTACAATCTTTTGAATGCACAGCCCTCACGATTTGTCATCCGGTCTGGATGCCGCCAAGCGGCAGATTCACGCCGGAACCGGATTCTGGTGGGCAGCGGGTATGTTGGTGCTGCTCGGGCTGAGCCTGACCGAAGCGCCCGCCTGGGCCCATGTGCTGGCAGCAGGTGTGTGGGTGCAAGGCGTTTGGCTGGCGCGCATTTCGCAACAGCAGGCTCAGCGTCTGCTCGCGGACGCCCCGGTGGCAGAAACCTCGCAGGCATCTGCGGTGGCCCATCCAGGCCCTGACATCGCTGACAACCTCATGGAAGCGCCTGTGGCGCCAGACACACAAGGTCTTGCGGCAAGCCATGCCGACCCAGGCCCGGAGGTCGCGCGCGATGTCGAGCAAGACATGCTGCGCTATGCCCTGTCGCACGACTTGCGCGCGCCGCTGCGCGTCATCGACGGTTTCACCCGCATCGTCAAGGAAGATTACGGCCGTCACCTGGACCGCCTGGGCCAGGACCACCTGGACCGTGTTTTGGCGGCCTCGGCCCGCATGAACGGCATGATCGATGCCGTCCTGGCCCAGGCCCAACTGGCCGGTGCCTGCCTGGCCCGCGAGGACATCGACCTCAGTGCCCTGGCCCGCGAGGTCGGGGCCGAGTTGCTGGCCTTGCAGGCCGATGCGCAAGGCGTGCAATTGCAGGTTGCCGACGGTCTGCGTGCGCAAGCTGACGCCCAACTGGTGCGGCGCGTGCTGGAAAATCTCTTGGGCAACGCTTTGAAATACAGCGCCAAAGTGAGCGAGCCCCGGGTGGAGCTGGGTTGCATGCCTGCCACAAACCCACCCGTGTATTTCGTGCGCGACAACGGCGCCGGGTTTGACATGCAGCACGCCGACAAGCTGTTCGGCATGTTCCAGCGCTTGCACAGCGCCAAGGATTTTCCGGGCACGGGCGTCGGCCTGGCCGGGGTGCGCAACATCATCCGCCGCCACGGTGGCCGGGTGTGGGCAGAGGCCCAGCCGGGCCAAGGCGCGTGTTTTTACTTCACCTTGATCGGCACGGTCGAGGCGCAGCGTTCCGCGGCGGGTTGATCACCGGGCGTGGGTGGCCGCCAATGTCAATGCCTTGACGCTCACGCTCAGAGTGAGCCGAGGCCGGCCAGCACTTCCTGGGCATTGATCAGGCGTTCGCACACCGCGGCCACGCTCAGGTTTTCCTGGCGGGCTTGCAGCGAGAGCTTGTCCAGGGCCTGGCGGCGCGTCAGCGAATGGCGGTGCATCACCAGGCCGATGGCGATGGCCACGGTGGCGGTGAGCGGATCTGCGCTGGTGGCGGGTGCGGTGGCTGCCGGGGCAGAAGGCGTGGCAGCAGGCGCTTTGCTGGCCTCGCTGAGAGGCGCTGACGCTGGCGTGGCCACGGTGGCACCTGCCGGGTTGGCAGCGCTTGCCTGAACCGCAGAATCGGTCGAAGAGGCAGAAGCTGCCAATGCGGCATGGGCGGCCGCGGCCGCTTGGGCCTTGGGCCGGTTGGCAAAGGCGGCTTCCACGGCCGGCACGATTTGCTGGATGTCCAGGGGCTTGACCAGGTAGGTCAGCGCGCCGAGCTCCTTGACCTGCTTGATGGTGCCTTCGTCGGCAAAGGCCGACAGGAACATGAAGGGCGTCTGGAGGTACTCGCGCAGGTAGGCGGCCACGTCGAAGCCGGACTTGCCTTCCATGCGGATGTCGAGCAAGGCCAGTTCGGGCCGGTGCTCGCGCGCCAGCAGGATGGCGTCGTCGCCGTTGTCGGCATCGATGACCTCGAAGCCGGCCTGCGACAGCCCGTGCGTCAACGTCGCCAGCACCAGCCGGTCGTCGTCCACCACCAGGATTTTGCCTTTTTGATTCACGCGGGGCCTGTGTTGCTGGGGCGAGCCTTCAAATGTGCCGCCGAATGGTGCAGTTTACTGCGAGTCGTTCAACAGCAAAACCCCCTCATTGGGGCCACAGCGTGATCTGGTGGCCTGCGGGCTCGCCGGTCATGGGGGCCACGGGAGGGGGCAGCAGGGTGATGCCGGGCGGGATGAGCTCGATGCGGGTGAGCACGTCTTCGCCGTCCTGCTGGATGCTCAGCTTGGCGCTGCGGCGCGGCAGCAGGGCGCGCACCAGGCCCAGCCCGGAGACGCCACCGGGCACGCGGTCCAGGCTGAAGCCTTCGGGCAAGCGCCCCGGGCTGCGGATGTCGATGCGCACGCCTTGCTCGTTGGCCGCCATGACGCAACGCAGCGCCTGCATGCCGACGCCGTGTTTGTGCGCGTTGGTCAGCAATTCGTTGAGGCTCAGCGCGATGGGGATGGACTCGGCTTCGGGCAACTGCCAGTCGCCGGCCAGGTTGCCTTCGACGGCGAGTTGGATGGCGCGTCCGAAGGTGCGCTGCACGGACAGGGAGATGGCCTCGACCACGGATTTCAATCGCAGCGGCCCGCCGGCGCCCACCTGCAGGCCATAGACCTGCGCGATGGCTTGCACCTGGCCGACCACCTCCGAGATGGCCGAGGCCACCTCGGGCTTGCGCGCGGCGATCTGCTGCAGCAGGCCGGCCACGCCCTGGAGGTTGTTCTTGATGCGGTGGTGCACTTCGCGCACCAGCATCTCGCGCTGGGCGATGGCGGCTTCCAGGCGCGCCTGTTCGGCCGCGCGCTGCTCGGTGATGTCGGAGGCCACCAGCAGCAACTGGTCGGCCACTTCGCCCTCGGCGGCCAGCGGCAGGTAGTTGATGTCCCAGATCTGCAAGCCGTTGCGGCCGGGCACGCTGTGCTCGCGGTGCAGGGGCTTGCCCTTGTCCAGGGCGCTTTGCATGTCGGCGCGCATCAGCCGGGCGCGGTCTGGGGGGTAAATGCCTTCGGGCGGCTGGTCCAGGGCCTTGAGCACGTCCGCGCCCAGGAAGGGTGCGGCGGCTTCGTTGGCTTGCAGCAGGGTCAGCTCGTGGGCGTCGATGAGCTGGATGCCCATGGGCGCCATCTTGATGATGCGCTGCAGCGTGGCCTGGGCTTCGGCGGAGTCGGCCTCGGCCTGGCGGCGCCGGTCGATGTCCAGCAGGGCGTAGGTGGCCTGGCGCTGGCCGAGTTCGTCCAGTGTGACCACGGCGTTGCCCACCACCCAGAAGACGCGGCCGTCGCGGCCCATGACCTGGCACTCGAAGGTGTGGGACTGGCCGTCTTGCAGCTCGTCGAGGTAGTCGGTCAGGCGGAAGGGGTGGTCGAGGTCGGGTGTGGCGACGGTGCTCAGGGGCTGGCCCACGAAATCGGCCAGGTCGCCCGCGAACATGCGCCGTGCCGAGCGGTTCATCCAGGCGATGCCGTGCACGTCGATGGTGACGATGCCGACGAAGACCGAATCGAGGATGGCGCGGGTGCGGTCGGCCTGCAGCGTCAGGTTCCACTCGGCGCGGTGGCGGTCATCGACGTTCACGAAAGAGGCGATGAAGCCTTCTTCCGGGCGTACCGGGTTGACCAGGCGCATCGCGACTTCGGCCCACAGCGGCAGGCCGGTGCGGGTGACGCGCAGGGCCCGCTCGCCTTGCCAGTGGCCCAGGCTGCGCAGCACGCTGTTGACGTCGGCGTCGGTGTTGAGGTCCACCTCGCTGGCATAGAGGTCGATGAGGGCGCGGCCGGTGAGGTCGGCATCGGACTCGCCAATGAGGTCCGACAGGGCCGGGTTGGCGCTCTGGATGTGGCCGTCGCGCACGAAGGCGATGCCCACGCCCGACAGCGAGAACATCAGGTTGCGGTCTCGGCCCAGGGCGTCGAGCTCGACCTGCTGGGCACGGATGCGGGTGATGTCCGAGAGCACGGCGATGACTTCGAGCGGGTCCAGCGAGGTGCCGATGCGGCGCACCGACAGGGCGTACCAGCGCGTGGCGTGGCCGGGCAGGACGATTTCGAGCTCGGTTTCGTACTGGCCGTGTCGCTGCACTTCCAGCGCGGACTCGGTCACGGCGCGGTCGATGCGCGGGTCCATGGCGAGCAGCTCGGAGAGCTTCTGGCCGACCATGCTGCCCGAGGACAGCCCGAGCATGCGCTCGAAGCGGCGGTTGCAGCGCACCAGCACGTCGTCGCGCAGGTAGGCGATGCCGGAGGGCGTGCTTTCCAGGATGGTGGACAGTTCGTGCAGCAGCTGGGCCTGGTCGGGCACGGGCGCGGCGTCGGCGTCCGAGGTGATGCCACGCACGCCCAGGGCCGAAGGCGCGTCCAGGCTTTCGCGGATGGCGCACAGGAAGCGGCGGGCCTGCTCCGGGTTGACCTGGGCGTGGGTCCAGATCTGGCTGCGCAGCGTGGCCGGTGCCTGGCCTGCGCGGGCTTGCGGCACCTGGCTTTGCAGGGGGCTGTCTTCGGGGCCCAGGGCCAGCAGGGTCAGGGGCGCGTCCCAGCTGCACAGGCGTTGCAGGGCCTGGGGGCAGTCGGACAGCCTGCTGCCGGCCGGCGTGGCATAGCCCAGCAAGGCGCTGAGGGCCGAGTTGCTGCGCAGCACGCGGCCGTGCTCGTTGAACTCGATCAGGGCCATGGGCACGAGGTCGAACCAGGCGTCGTCGGTGTGCAGCAGAGAGGTGGGGGCCATGGTGATGCGGGGGCGGCAGGCGCGGCAGACGAGGACGGGGGCTCAGTCGGCCTGGGGCTTGGGCTGCACGGACACGCCGGGCATCTTGCCGGTGTAGTCCTTGGGCAGCAGGGCCAGGCCGGCGCCCAGCTTGCGGGCCATCTCGCGGTAGAGGCCGGCCACGCGGCTGTCGGGGGCGGCGACCAGGGTGGGGCGGCCGCTGTCGGCCTGCTCGCGGATGCCCAGGTCCAGCGGCATCGAGCCCAAGAGCGGCACGCCACAGGCCTCGGACAGGCGCTCGCCGCCATGCTGGCCGAAGATGTGCGCCTCGTGGCCGCAGTTCGGGCAGTGGTAGACCGCCATGTTCTCTACGATGCCCAGCACCGGCACGCTGACTTTTTCGAACATCTGCAGGCCCTTTTTGGCGTCGAGCAGGGCGATGTCTTGCGGCGTGGTGACGATGACGGCCGCGGTCAGCGGCGCGCGCTGGCTGATGCTCAGGTGGATGTCGCCGGTGCCGGGGGGCAAGTCCACGACGAGGTAGTCGAGCGGTGCGCCCGGTGCGCCCCAGTTGCTCAGGCGCAGCATCTGGTCGAAGGCCTGGGTGGCCATCGGGCCGCGCCAGATGGCGGGGGCCTCACCGTCGATCAGCAGGCCGATCGACATCATCTGCAGGCCGTGGTTGACCGGCGGGGTGATGGTCTTGCCGTCCGGGCTGTCGGGCTTGCCGCTCACGCCCATCATCAGGGGTTGGCTGGGGCCGTAGATGTCGGCGTCGAGCAGGCCCACCGTGGCGCCTTCGGCCGCCAGGGCCAGGGCCAGGTTGACGGCGGTGGTGCTCTTGCCCACGCCGCCCTTGCCGGAGGCCACGGCCACGATGTTCTTCACGCCGGGCAGCAGGGCCTGGCCGCGCATGGCCTGGTGGGCCACGACCTGGGTGGACCAGTTCACCTCGACGCGCTCGATGCCGTCCAGGCCTTGCAAGGCCGATTGCACCAGCGCGGTGTAGGCCGGCCACTGCGACTGCGCGGGGTAGCCCAGGGCGATGTCCACGTTCGCCACGCCGTTGACCACCGACAGGTGCTTGAGCTGGCGGGTGGACACCCAGTCTTTGCCGGTGAGCGGGTCGAGGACCCCACTGAGGGCGCTCTGGGCATTTTGGGCTGCGGTGGAGGCGGGAGTTGCGGCGTTCATGCGGTACGGCGGGAGGTGGGGCGCAGCGAAAGGTGCGCCTTGGATGTGCGTCTTTGTAACCGTCCAGTCTAGCCGGGAACGCCTCCGCGCACGACAGGGCCCGCCCCGATGCCCCCCAAAGGCGTGTGGCGCCGGCGCCGCCAGCCTAAAATCGCGGTTTGCCCTGCGGCCACCCCGGACTCCCCACACCATGCCCCGCCAGCTTTTCGTCACCACCGCGCTGCCTTACGCCAACGGCCACTTCCACATCGGCCACATCATGGAATACATCCAGGCCGACATCTGGGTGCGGTTCCAGCGCATGCAGGGCCACCAGGTGCACTTCGTGGGCGCGGACGATGCCCATGGCGCGCCCATCATGATCGCCGCACAGAAAGTGGGCAAGACGCCGCAGCAGTTCGTGGCCGACATCGCCGCGGGCCGCAAGCCGTATCTGGACGGCTTCCACATCAGCTTCGACCACTGGTCCAGCACCGACAGTCCGGAAAACCACGAACTGGCGCAGTCCATCTACCGCGCGCTCAAGGCCGAGGGCCTGATCACGGTGCGCCCGGTCGAGCAGATGTTCGACCCCGAGAAGGGCATGTTCCTGGCCGACCGATTCGTCAAGGGCGAGTGCCCCAAGTGCGGCGCGAAAGACCAGTACGGCGATTCCTGCGAGGTCTGCGGTGCGGTCTATGCCCCGACCGAGTTGAAAAACCCGTACTCGGCGCTCAGCGGCGCCACGCCGGTGCTGAAGACGTCCGACCACCACTTCTTCAAGCTGTCCGACCCGCGCTGCTTCGAATTCCTGCAGCAGTGGACGCAGGACGGCAAGCTGCAAGCCGGCGTGGCCAAGAAGATCAAGGAGTGGTTCACCAAGGACGAGAACGGCGAAGGTGGCCTGGGCGATTGGGACATCAGCCGCGATGCACCGTACTTTGGCATCGAGATTCCCGACGCACCAGGCAAATACTTCTACGTCTGGCTGGACGCGCCCATCGGTTACCTGGCTTCGCTGAAGAGCTATTTCGCCTCAGGCGGCCCAAAGGCCAAACACGGCGAAACCCGCAGCTTCGAGGACTTCATGGCCGACCCGGCCGTCGAGCAGGTCCACTTCATCGGCAAGGACATCACCTACTTCCACACCCTGTTCTGGCCCGCGATGCTGAAGTTCAGCGGCCGCAAGCTGCCGAACCAGGTGAACGTGCATGGCTTCATGACCGTCAACAACGGCGAGAAGATGTCCAAGAGCCGCGGCACGGGTCTGGACCCGCTGAAGTACCTGAGCATCGGCATGAACCCCGAATGGCTGCGCTACTACATCGCCGCCAAGCTCAATGCCAACGTGGAAGACGTGGATTTCAACCGCGACGACTTCACCGCCCGCGTCAACAGCGACCTGGTGGGCAAGTACATCAACATCGCCAGCCGCGCCGCGGGCTTCATCGCCAAGCGCTTTGGCGGCCAGCTGACCGCCACCCTGGGCGAAGATGGCCGCACCTTGCTGAGCACGCTGCAGGCCGGCCGCACCGGCATCACCGAGCTGTACGAGGCGCGCGAACTGGGCAAGGTGCTGCGCGAAATCATGCTGCTGGCCGACCGCGTCAACGAGTACGTGGACGCCAACAAGCCCTGGGAGCTGGCCAAGCTCGAAGGCCAGGACGCCCGCCTGCAAGAGGTGTGCACCGTCTGCATCGAGGCCTTCCGCCTGCTGAGCGTCTACCTCAAGCCCGTGTTGCCGGCCTTGGTGGCCAACGTCGAGGCCTTCCTGCAGACCGCGCCTTTGACCTTTGGCGATGCCGATGCGCTGCTGGGCGCTCACACCATCGGCAACTACCAGCACCTGATGCAGCGCGTGGACCCGAAGATGCTGGACGCGCTGTTCGAGGCGCCGCCAGCGCCGGTGGTCGAAGCCCCGAAGCCGGGCGGCGAGAAGGGTGCAGCCCCCATGCCCCCCGAGGGGGACGCCTCCGCCTTGGGGCGGCCCGGCGGCGAGGCGATCGCTTCCACCATCACCATCGACGATTTCGCCAAGGTGGACCTGCGCGTGGCGAAGATCGTCAACGCCGAGCACGTGGAAGGCAGCACCAAGCTGCTGCGCCTGACGCTGGACGTGGGCGAGGGCCGCACGCGCAACGTGTTCAGCGGCATCAAAGAGGCCTACCAGCCCGAAGACCTGATCGGCAAGCACACCGTGATGGTCGCCAACCTGGCGCCGCGCAAGATGAAGTTCGGCGTCAGCGAGGGCATGGTGCTGGCCGCCTCGCATGCCGACGAAAAAGGCACGCCTGGCATCTACGTGCTGGAGCCTCTGGCTGGCGCCCAGCCGGGCATGCGCATCCGCTGATGCGTTGACGTTGGTGGAGGCCAGGGCCGCAGGTGTGCGGCCCGCTTCAGTTCACCAAGGCGCGTTGCACCGGAGCCAGCGGCGCAGCGCGCGTTGCGCTTGCTTGCGCGAAGGCTTGCGCCGAGCCATCAACCAGGCGCAAGCAGCCTGCGCGCGGATGTCCTGCGCCACCACCGACTGGTAGCGCCCCAGGGCGACGGTTTCGTCCTGCAGGGTGCCCAGGGCATCCAGGACTTTGGCCAGGGCCTGGGCATGCGTGGCCTCGTCCTGCGGCGACAGCGAGGCATACAGGTCTTGCACATCCCGCAACTGGCGGGCACGGCGGCGCAGGCGGTGGGTGGCGCGTGGTCCCAAATCGCCAAAGCGGCGTGCCGTGCGGGCGCAGTGCCCGTGCCATCGGCGCAAGCCTGCCGACAGCCAGGCCTGTGCGCTCGGTGGTTCATTCTGGAGCGTGCCGGGTGCCGGTGCGGATGGCGCATCCGCTGCCGCATCGGCCTCAGCGACCGCCTCGGCGCCTTCGGCCAGCAGGGCCGTCAGCACCTGCAGGCACAGCTCGGTGGCCAGGGTGCTGCGCGCCACGGCCACGGGCGAGGCCGGACAGCCCGGCGGGACAGGCAGCGTGGGCACAGGCAGGGCTGGCAGGCCCAGCTGCTGCAGCTTGCGTGGGATCCAGGCCAGCGCGTCCTGGTCGCGCCAATGGCCGAGCTGCCGCGCCAGCACCGCGGCATGGCCGCAGGCGGCCTGCAGTGCCAGGTGGGCCACGGGCGACAGGTTCAGCGGCGTGCCATGGGCCTGGGTGTCAGCGACGAAGCGGCCCAGGGCGCGCAGGCGGCGCAGGCCTCGGCGCCACTGGTAGGCCACCGGGGCGGCGGCGGACAGATCGCCTGGATGGCGGTCCGGCAGGCCGGCCAGCTCGCTCATGTGGGCGGTGATGTGGGCCAGGCAGGCCTCCACGCCCGCGCGCCAAGCGGCTTCGGCGCTGAGCGAGGTCAGGCCGGTGGCAGGCAGGCGGGCAGGGCGGGGCTGGAACGACTCTGGCAGCGCGGCACTGGCATCGCCATCGACGGCCCACCGCGCCAGGCGGTCGCCGCGGTGGGCCTTGGTCTGGGTGTCCAGCCAGAGGCCGAAGCGCTGAACCCAATCGCGCCCCGCGTCGATGACGGCCTGCGGGTGGCCGCTGATGAGCTCGATCTCCAACTCGCGCACGGGCACGCTGCGCTGCGCAGACCCTGTTCCCGCCAGGATGGCGCCTTCGTCCAGGGCCAGTTCGACCACGCCCTCGTGCAGGGTGCCTGCGCCAACGGCCAGCTGCACGCGGGTGCGCCGCATGTCGGTGGCGTAGAGCTGCACCAGGCCGCACCGTGCGCCGTCCGCATCCTGCTCGGGCTGCCAGGCCAGCGACTGGCGCAGCGCAGCCTCGGCCGGGCCGCCTGCGTGCAGGTTCAGGCGAGGGGCCAGCGGCTGTCCTGCGGGTGGTGGCTGGGTCGCCCGGTTGTCTTCCACGCGGACCATGGTGTGGCTGCCCGCGGCCTTGAGCGTCTGCACCCATTCGTCGCCCTCGCGGCGCACGCGCAGGGCCGAGCGCGCCTGCGCCAGGCGGCGGTCGGGCGTGTCGAAGTAGGCGGCTTGCAGGATCAGGGGGGCGGGCAGGGCCTGGTCGGGCGCCAGCCGTGCCAGCTCGGTGCGCACGGCGTCCAGCGCTTCGGCCGGGATCTGGAATTTCAGCTCGATTTCTTGCATGGGCGACATTCTCCCGCGTGGCGGCGCGTGCCGGCTAAAATGGCAGGTTGTCTCTTCCTTGACCCTGGACGCACCATGCCGCTCTTCTGGAAACCGTACAAGTCCGACGCGACGCAGTTCATCGACAGCCTCAAGCAGCGTGACCCCCAGCTGGAAGCCCGCCAGCGCGAAGGCCGCTCCTTGCTGTGGGACCGCCCGC
>Ga0209107_10001641_pt1 | contig 12537 bp, 3 predicted proteins | sample LakErihyJuly2011_2_FD_187460 | JGI IMG/M metagenome (GOLD analysis project Ga0209107, IMG submission 187460) | Freshwater microbial communities from dead zone in Lake Erie, Canada - CCB hypolimnion July 2011 (SPAdes) (version 2) | ecosystem: Environmental > Aquatic > Freshwater > Lentic >... | reverse complement strand
AAAAATTAATTTAAATATAAAATATTTTTTTATTAAATTAAAATATGATTTTATTTTATTTTTAAATCATAAATTCGAAAAAAAAAAATTAATATTTATATTCAAATAACTATCTTATCTTATAATTATAAAAATTTTATCTAAATTTAAAAAAATAATAAATGTCATTAGAAGCTACTATGATGTTATTAGATAACTCTGATTGGGCACGTAACGGTGATTACATTCCAACTAGATGGGAAGCCCAAATAGATTCAATTAATTTAGTTGCTAATGCTAAATTTCAATCTCATCCAGAGAACGGTGTAGGTGTGATCACCATGGCTGGTAAATAAGTTGAGGTTCTTCTCACCCCCACCAACGAAAATGAAAAATTATTAGCTGTTCTTTATGGTATAAAATTAAGCGGCAGAATAAGTCTAAAGAACTCAATCTCAATTGCTTAATTAGCCCTCAAGCACAGACTGAATAAAAATTAAAGATAGAGGATTTTGGTCTTCATTGCTAGTCCTGTAAGTGAGGATGAAAAGACTTTGATAAATTTAGCTAAAAAATTAAAGAAAAATTCTGTAGCCGTCGATATAATTAATATAGGAGAGATGGATGAGGGTCATATAAGTAAGCTAGAAAAATTTATTTAGAATGTAAACTCAAGTGACAACTCACATTTGTTGATAATTTAACCAGGAATTCAACTTTTAGCAGATTAAATAATAGGTAAATAAAATAAAAAAATTTTTGCCAATTTTTTTTTTATATAATTCATATTCATTAGGTACATCTATCATGGGCGGCCCTTAAGGAGGAGGAAATTAAGGAGGGGGTGATAATGTCGGAGTGTTACCTTAATAGTTTGATGGAATTGATCCTAATATGGATCCCGAGTTAGCAATGGCTATAAGAATATCGTTAGAAGAAGAAAAAGAAAGAAATAAATAAATATAAGAATAAAAAGAAAAAGAAAAACCATAGGATCCAAACGACGTCAAAATTGATGAAGAGAAGGTTGATCCCCTTAAACCTCAACCTGAGGCTTAATAGCCAGAAAACGAAGAAGAATTAGAAGATGAGCTGATTAAAAGGGCTAAGGAAATGTCATTGCAGGATGATGAGAACTAAAAAGAGGATAAAAAACAAGATAATATCTAGGACAAGGAGTTTTTAAGTGATTTATTAGGATTAATACCTGATCTCGATAAGTCAAATCCAGATCTTTTTAAAACTATTCAGGAATTAGGTTTAGATAAAGAAAAAGATGAGAAAAAAGGTGAAAAAGATAAGGATTAAAAAGATAAATGAATAAAAAAATATAATTATAATTTTAAAAAAAATTAAAATTTATTTTTTATTTTTAATTAATTATTCTTATATTCTCTTTTTAAATAATTAAATTTATTTTATATTTAATCTTAAATAATAATTTTTTATTTATTATTTTATTTTCTCAAAATAATTTTAATTTTTTACGGTTATTTTACCTTATATTTTTTATATTAAAATAAAATTAACCAAAATAAATATAATAAATTTATTTTTAAATGTATTCATCTCCTAAAAAAACCAATTCAGACTATCTTGAATATCTTACAAACTCTGTAGAAAGAAGCAGACTAATTGCCCAAATGGAATAAGAAACTAAAACAGCCTAATTATAGAGATCTTTAGAAAAAAGCAGAATATAAGATTATCAGATATAAGCAGAACTGGCATCCTAATTTAAAGCAGCCGAAATATAGAGATCTATAGAAAGGAGTAGAATATAAGAAGAATTTTTACTTAATTCTGCAGGTAGAAGTAGACTAGCCTAACTAGAATCCGAAGCTTAAATAGCCAGATTAGAAAGATCTTTAGGGAGAAGTAGAATATAAGCAAAACTCGACTCTGCAGGTAAATACGCCCGAATATAGAGATCCATAGACAGAAATGAAAGATACAAATCAATTGAAAGAGAAGAAATAAGAAGAACTCTAGAATAACAGGAACTAGTAAGAAATCAAATCTTAGAAGAAGAGAGACTAAGATTATATGGAATATCACCAGTAAGAAGCCGAATTATTGAGGAATAAAGACTTTTCCAACAAAGCCGAATTATTGAGGAATCAAGACTTTTACAAGAAAGCCGAATAATTTAAGAAATTTAAGAAAGAGATCGATTAAATCAAATTCACCATAACATCGAAAGAGAGCAGTAGTTAAGAGACCTCGATAGATAGAGGATAGTCTAGGACATTGAGGTATCAAAATTGAGAGATCTTGAAAGAAGCATTTAGGACATTGAAGAACAGTAAAGGATAATATAACTAAGTAAATCCAGATTATAATCTGTCTACCCTAATAATTATACTAGTCTATATCCTAATAATTATGTTAGTCCTTTGAGGTATACCGGATATAAAAGCATTTATCCAAGCATTTATCCAAGCATTTATCAATAGATAGGAAACGAGGAGGAACAACTAGTCAGAGCATTAAAAGCATAGGTGGAAATTAATAGAAACATCGAGGATACAAAAAATTAATTATCCTTGAAACCTGATTTTAATTTATTAGATGCTTTCAAAAATTTCGACGAAAAACAATAAGGCTATTGTTCCAAACTGGATTTCTAAACAGCACTCAGCAAGATCGCTATTTGTCCATCTTCTGATGAACTTAACTTGTATTTCAAAAGACTTGACAAGGACCAAGACGGATTACTTAAATATTCTGAATTTACCAGGGCTATTCTACCATTCTCATAAGAATATTAAGATCTAATGAATAAGAGAGAACCTGCTGATCCTAATAACTTATAAGGTTTCAGTAGCTTTACTGAAGAGACATAATGGTTATTCAAACAATTGATAAACAAGTAGATTAGCGGTGAAAAAGAAGCTGAATTAATAAGATAGTTATTTTCAAGAAGACCTTTTTCTCTTAATGATGCTTTTAGTGCCGTAGATGGTGACAAAAACGGATTCATTTCTATGTCTGAATTTTAGAGAATATTTAATGATTATGGGCTGTTTGTAAGCGGTGCAGATTTAGCTGCCTTAGTTGATAGATATGATAAGAATTAGGATGGTAAAGTTTCTTATGGTGAATTTTTACAAGAGATGACTCCCTAATCTCAGTACAAATAATATTGAGAAACAAAAATTTATTGATATATATTATCATTTTATAAATAAAAATTACAAAAAAATATTAAATTTAAAAAAATTTAAAATACAAAATAATAATATTATTCATTATTCATTAATTTTAGATTTCTTATGAAAAGAAAGTGTGTCTCTTTTGGGAAAGAAATCTGTTTTTCCATTTGATATGCATTCTTTTACATACTTTTCAAGACCATCACAGTCCTTAATATCTTTATTTCTGATATAAATGTTATAATTTAGATAATTCTATAAATTGTGTTCATTTTTACAATGATTGCCCCAATCAAGTGCCCTCGCTTCAAAGTCTTATTTGGAAAAGCCACATATTAAGCATTTACCTTACAAGTTTTTTTCATAATTTTTTTTTAAATCCCTCAATTCTGCAAAAGTATCAATTATTACACCTACTATTACATTCTACATGAAAAAATTAATAATAATCCAAAAACTAATATCAAACGCCCACCTTTACCAGTAATCGGGGTCATGAACATCTCTGACTTTTAGCATCGCATTAATCCCTGCCCCTTCCAATAAACCATGCAATAAAGTTGAGAAGAATATTTAAAATAAATATTCTTCAAACAAAACTTCTGGCTTTCTGTTCTATTTTTAATAAATAAAAATAAAATACATCTATATAATCATGCGTAAATAATAAAAAACCCACGAATGAATAGCAGTATATAATAATAACTTGTAAAAAAAATGTTTTGATAATCTTATTAAATCGATGAGTCAGGGCTTTTAGTATATCAATTAGTTCTTCACTTCTCTTTATCCAGTCTACCCTGTTATCTTAACAAATATAAAACTTACAAAAGGAAAGAAAAACATATAGTATAGTAAAAAGCGAAAGATGTGACAATACAATATATGATGTAGTACATACTTTCTCCGTCTCTTAGGAACATTAAAGTTAATTCATAGATACCTTAGGGTTTCTTCTTCTCTAAGATCATACCCTTAAAATATGCTAAAAATGGATATCTCTCGATCATCTCAACAACTACACATGTAAAGCTCAGAACTAAGTGCACATAGTGAATTACTTCATATATACCATACCATTTTTCTAATTAAGGTCTCCCATCTGCATCTAACCTCATATCAAAGATAAAGAACAAGTTAATTATGTATATTAGTATGAAAACAACGTTCTTTTGCAGAATAGAATAGGTCACTGACAGCTAAATGATTGGGTTTAGGGAAATTTTTTGCCCGTATCTCATTTCGTGTTCGAAATAGTCAGAGAATTTGATGAACATCTCCAGACGATTCTTATTCGTCACTTCTAGCATCTCCTTCTCCAGATTGGACATAATAGTGTTTTTATAATAATTGCTTAAAAAGGGAATACGGAAAAACATTAATATGAGCTTTTTATCTAATGAAATGATTTAAAATTAATACCTTTACAAATTTCTACTTGACCTATAAATTTCATGTAGAAAATCAGGGATTCATTGAGAAGTTCTCTCTCCTTAAGATCTTGATCATGTGTCTCCTTATCATCGATGATTTCTGTTTACTCTCCCTCCTCCCTAATTGCCTCTTCTTCTTTCTACACACTTACGTAGTCGTTTTTTATAATCTTTTAAGATTTTATTGATGTCACTTTAGAACTTAGTTTTTTTAAAGATGTTTTTGTTCTCAGTAATGACTTAGAAGAAGCAATGTGGGCTTTGATAGGTTGTTAGTTTTAAGTCGAAGTTGAAGTCTTGGTTTTATTGTCGCCCTTCACTAATTATATATATTTCTCTTTGTCTTTTATTTCTAAATATATTCCTAGAATTGCTGTATTTTCATCTTACATTCTCAATTTTAAGGCGAGAGCTTCTTAGTTTATTAAGTCCAACAATAACAAAATTGTAATAACTATATTAAATGCTATCTTAAGGATAAGATCATCATGCGGTGTCATGTAATTGAACTCACATTAAGAGATCGAACAATTCACATTGAAGCTACCGTGAGTACATAGTCTCTCCTGAAAAATAAAATTAAGACGGTGTTTTAATTTTTTTTGGTAAATGAAATTTGCTATACGAGTCAATTTTTCAAGATTAATGATTGATATTAATTTTAGCAATGCATCTTGATGATTGTAGCAAGAGACTATGGTTAGCAACAGCTCTATGGCACTCGAGACTGTCTACAGTGTTTTAATATCTCTCAGGTTCTCACTCTAAATATCAATGTGTGACTCCATGATGATAGCGTTCAGAAAAGTCAAAAAAGGTTCATTTTCAATCAGAATTATCTTATTTTCCGTGGAGGTTCCATTAGCCAAATTTTTAAGTGTCGAAAAACTTTAATTAATGAGCTAATGAAATCTTAAATTTTGGATGGTTATCTTCGATTACTTAAAGACTTTATAGTAACTAGTTCGGTACTTCGACAGATTAATCAAAAAATATATGATCTCTAAAATAATATTGGTAGAAGTATAAGAGTTGGATTAAGGGAAGGACTGCTCCCTGAATATATTCTAAAAATCATCATTGCAGTGTTCGCAAGTCTGGTAAATGAATATGAATATCTCCATAACGATATCCTCCTAAAGTTTTAGTTATCTCTCTACATCCTTTGATTTTTAAACTGAGAGTTAGTCAACTAGTTTTATATATTCAGAAAATTATGATTATAAAAAAATAAAAAAATTTCTTGTAGTATTGATTTAGCTGATATTCTTTATATTACTTATAATCTACATATATGAATCTTTTAGACTTAACACCAGGAGCTCGTTAATGATTGTAAGGGAAATGTAGGACTAGAGATTGTTATTTACATCAAGGCAACGTATTAAATTTAAATAAAGCTCATTGTTAGGTAGGATAGTCTGCACTATCCTGTATAAGAGGGGGTTAGATTGTTGTATAGCACTATTGTCTTCTAATTTTTTAAATTGAACCATATTACATACATTGTGACGAGAATATCCTTGAATATGATTCAATTACTAAATAAAAAAATGGAAGATTTCCATAAAGTGATTTAAGCCCTATTTGAGTAAGGGTTAGATCTGAGAGAAGAAGCTCTGCATGAAAGCCTTCTGATCCCACTGGCTCTGATCCAACAAATTAAAGAGAATTTACTCAGCCAGTCTCTAGTAGGCATTCCTCTCTTCCTCCTTACTTATCTTAGTGAAGGATTTCATATAATGGACAATAGCTTAATTTTTTTGGTAAGAGGAGACTGAATCATTCTCCGATAAGTTAACATCCTCTATCATGTCCTTATTAGCTTCAAGATAACTCTTCAAACCAATTAAAAAATTGTTTATATCTAATAAAATTTTTTCTTTTTTCCTTGCGTATTATAGATCATCATTGCCTGTAAAAGCAGAGAAAAAAATATTGATATCATCAAAGTCAATATAATTTTAAGTCTTTTGCCTACCAAAGACCACTCTGGGGCTAAAAAGATTATACATGATCATCATAAATTCTTCTTTTGTTAGCCCTAGACCAACCACTACCGGTTGTTCGAGTTCATCATTAAAAATGTCGTCAATTTTGACATCAAAGGCTATAAAAATGTCATTTAATTAAACAACTTTCGAATGGATCATTTGTCGAATTTTGTCGAAAAATTTATTTTGAAGCGTTTTCTTTTCTTCCCCTGAGATGTTTAGAGTTATTATGTCCTTGACAAGTTTCTCATTTTAATTTATGTTGAATTTTGTTCCTAATTTAGTTTCTATTTGTTGTTTCTTTCCACTTTTAGTCTGTAGGTTTCTTTTTACGGGGTTTAAGATAATGCAGAGACTGAAGATGTTTAAATAGTGGGAGAGGGACACCCCTACCTCATTTTCAATTAATTTAAGGATATTACGGATCTTCTCTAGAAGAATTTTCAGAATGAGAAGCTGGTCTGAGAGCTATTCTTCTTCTGGCAGGGTTATTTTCTCAGCTTGGTTGTCTTGAATCCAATTTTTGCGTTGAATAAAACTATATATTTCTATAATAAATATAAGAAGTCCGTCTTTATTATGGTTCCAGTTATAACCCCCATACAAATAGTCCCAGTACTCATGATTGCTCACAATGATCTCACTCCCAGCTTTATTATTTTTAAGCACAGACACCTCATTAATCTTCTCAACAAATAATGATAATTTTTATTAATCCTCGTGTTATTTTTGTCTCTCTTATTCACTCTTAGCCCCCACCTTCTTAATAACGCCATCCAGATATTTTTAAAAATTTGAGAGATCTGAAAGAACTACCTATGAAAGGATCTCATTCAGTTCTATTAATGTGAAGTTTTTGTTCAAATTCTCAAATTCCTCCATATAAACTTGAAACAAAATTCTAAGATTTTACTTTTTAATTACATAAGAAATCGCTGAGACTAATGAATCTTACCCTTCTGAATCTTTTTGATGTTTGGACACCAATGTTTTTAGCTCTTCGTAAACAAATATTTGCTGACATTGATGAACTGCGTGGGGGTAGTTAACTGTTAACATACCTATAACTCCAACAAGCTCTTTGTAAAGTAGGGTTTCGATCGGGATGTCCTGCTCTCCTTCCTTTACTGTGAGTTTGAGATCAGAATTTCTAAAATCTCTTATAGTCTGCTATAATTATTGATTAACAAGCAACTAAGTCAGTATTTTTTATTAGTTCTTGGTTATGTACTAGTTGTCTGATTTCCGCTTGCCAGCTTGCTTTTACATCTACAAAACATTCTTATCTTCGCTTATTTAGTCCCTCTTTATTAGATTATGCAGAGTCTAAAGAATGTGGATCTATTCTATCTTATCATTGTGCTTGAAGGACTTCAAGTACAGTTTTGGACTCGTTTTATCATCAGAATCCTTCACATCAGATTTATTTAATTTTTGTAATATTTTATCCAGATAGACCTATACTTCCTCTCTATCAGAAATGTTGCAAAGCAATAGACCTATTAATTTCTATACATTAAGATCGTATTTGAGTAATTGTAAAAGTTTGTCAAAGATAGGAAGTAGTTCAAGCTAATTTAAACGGTTATCCTTACAAAAATTAACAAAAAATATTATTATTTTTTTAAATGTGTCTTTGTAAACCTTTTTGGATGCATTTAGCCCTAGCAACTTCTATATACTCTTATGAACCCCGAGGTTCCTGATGATGTTTTGAGTTTTCCTGAATAATCAGGTGTCATATTTAAGCTCCTTGAATTTACCCTCAATCCTATCCAAAAAGTTATTTATCTCAAGCATAGAACTACTTTATTTGGAATTCCCTCCCTTATTAGTCTCCTCATCGATTATGGTGTCTATCTAAATTTATAAACGCAAGGGCGAGACAATTCCATCTAGTTGATTTCCTTGCAGCACATTGTAAAGTTTAATTTCCTCGTCGCTACTTATCAGGTTTAGCATCTTCAGTTCTTCACAGAATTGTTTGATATGATTAGAAATATAAATGAAAGTTTCAAGCAAGTGTTGGTACTTTCCTTAAGTGTCTATTTCCTTATTCATAGCCAAAATAGTCAAAATAATGTTCTATATCTGGTAATCTAGTTAGGAGGCGGCCTCTTCATCGTCGTTTAGTTTGGAAGTGCTGCTTTTTTTAAAAGTGTAGCTTCTTGTCAACTTCATAGGGATGACAGAGTTCGTCTTTTTGTAAAGATAAGACTCTTAAATTTAAATGACATCTTATTGTGCGGGGGTCTATCTCGTTAGTATATTTTAAGATAATTGAAGTAGGTCGGAATTATATTTCAGGTTTGAAAAACTCTCAAAATCGATACAAAAATTATTTAAAAGATTAATTATTTGGAAGTTCTTTTTTATCTGCATGAAAAGTCTTAGGAGTTTAGAGACCTCAACCATAATATCATCAATATATCTGTTTAACTCGCCATCATTATTTGAGTTAATAGCTTCCCGTATAAATCCATGGATCCAGTGGCCTTTTATAAATATCTCATTGTTTGAACCTCCCTGGAAGGGCTAGAAGATCTGAATTACATAAATTATAGTTTTCTAAATTGTCTCAGAGTTTAAGAAGCCTAAGTCGATTGAGGTGCGGGTTACTTTGAGGATTTGGAGAAAAAGATCTATCTTTTCGACCATTTCATCATCATCATTATTCATAACTAATTCAGGAATGCCAAAGTCCCAGAAATCTATTAGGATTGGTTTCAAGTTATCATCAAAGATCTCGCAGTGCTATGAGATTTCTGCTAATTAAGTGTACTGTTCAAATATCAACATAGTCGGCTGATTAAATTGCTTAGGGAGGTTGTTCCATACAAAACTTCGTTTTTCGCTTAATGCTAGAGGAAGATGGGGGTCAATATCAAGGTAGATTTCTTAATATAATTGGAAATAGCTATTTTTTAAATTGATACTAATTTCATGATTTTTGAGGACCATGAATATGTGTGCTTCGCTGATCCCTAGGCTCTTTATTTTTTGAATTGGTTATCCATTGCGGCTTTTACACAAATTCGAATAAAGTTTGATCACAGATGATATATATTTTATGAACTAATTAAGTGCTGGCCTTTTCTTGGATTCACTGCAGATAGTTTCTATTAAATAACAAGCTTAGTCCACTGTGTGGTTATGTTCTATGGTCTTGAGATCTTTTAATGAGGGATTCTCTTCAAGAAATTCTCGTAAATGGTTGACTTTGTAGAAGATTATGACAGGCTTCCCCTTATGGAGGCCAAATTCTATCAGTGATTTTGACTTACCATCAACTTTGCTAAATATTTCTATGCAGCACCTTTGTTCGTATCTGACGACTGAATTGCCTTCCGGATCTTCTAGTGCCTGTGCAATGATGTCCAAATAAAAGATTTGGTCTTGAATGTTTTATTTAGACTCATTTAGGGTATCCAATTGTTTTAGCCAATCGATAATCTCTTCTCCTTGATCTGAACTTTTCTCAGAGATTTATGAAAGGTTTAATATCGCCTCTTTCAATAAATCTTGGACCTCTCCTGGGTAATACCTCAATTACCCAGAGAAGAAATCATCATTCTCGAAAATAAATTGAGAACATTCCTTATTCTTTTAGCAGGAAATTTAAAAGATCTTAAATATTATGCCAGGAATATTGTTGAGATATCTTTTAGCTATAAATTGGGGAGATCTTTCATGTATTTTGATAACTTTTTGCCTATTCTTGATAACTACCAATCGTGATTCTCCTTCTTTTTGTGAATCTATTGGGTAGATCATTCTGTCTATAAGCTTAGCAATCAATAACATTATCTCCAAGTGTTTTTGTTCCATTAATAGGTTCTATTTTTAGTAAAGTTGGAAGTCAAGGTTATTATTATTCTACCTCAATAACTATTTAAGCAAGTCTAAACTCTATATAGCATCCTATGCTTCCTTTTCAAGCTCTTTCGAGCAATATACTGCCTATTTATAGTCGTACATTAAGGTATCATCAGATTTATCTGTGACAATCGCGAAATCTTAAAGGAAAAAATGGAATTTGAGCAAAGCATGGTATATTGAGAAGGTCTATTCGATAAATTTGAGTTGAGAGGGGTTAGGTTAATTAAAGCGGAATATATATGGATTTTTCGGACCTTTTAATTTGTCGTTGAGTGAGAAGTTCAGTCCATCATTAGTTGTTTTGACTGTAAAATATTTGTTTTGTTATGAGAATATTTTCATATGATCATTTGTAAAAATTTTAAATGGATCATTAAGAGTTTTGCATTTTTTAAAATGAAAAGAGCAATCAGATATTGTCGCATTATAGGTGAGAACCACTTTACCCCCAGTCCCATCATAATTTAAAAATAATCCAGTGGCAATATTTTTAAACCTGAAAGTCTCTGAGACGTTTATGCTGCCCCCTTTAAAGTTATCCTTTCTTTAAATTTCCCAACATGAGTAAGCACTCACTTTACTTGGATCAATAAACTCAAAAAATGCGTCCACGCTCTCCGGTGACATGAACTTGGAGGAGTCCATCTGCCTCAGAGTGAAGAAGGCCTCTTAATTTATACTATCCTAACTTCTTTAACTAATATTTAAACTTTGATTTAATTTTCCATATACGATTATTTTACATGTTTTATTTATGAAAAATTTATCATTTTTCGCACTTAATTATTTCTTGGAAACTGTAAGAAGCGCACCTGTTTCCAAGTGTTCGATAGCTACTATATCACCCGTTCGATAAAATTATTTTTCTTAATTGCTCTGGTCAATGGTTGACTCACTGTGGGCCATGTAGCATTTAATTTTAAACTAACTAGGTTGTTCACTCCCATTGATATCAAAACGCATAATTTGACTGTCCATTTCTTCTTCCGCTGTATGGAAAAAGTAGGTATTTAATTTGGTTTCCTTTATTTGAACCACATCAGAATCTAATATCTTATATCCTTTTTTCTATAATTTATCGATAGGAAGTATTTAGAAAATTGACAACAAATCTCCATTGTTATCAAGTTCAAGTTCTATGTTACCGTTTTATTTAGCGGGAGTGTTTGGGCGCATTGTAAGAAGCATATTGGAGTATTCATGAATAAAAATAATATCCTACCCGTAGACTATTTCCTCTGAACTTTTGGAGAGACGGAAATCTTATTTGGGTTTCAATTTATTATCTCCTTTAAGGAGGAAAAAATTTGAATAATCGAAGTAATCTCTCGGATTCACCAATTTGAATAGACATCTTCGAAAATTAGAAATAGGATTGTCAAGGGATTAAGCCTACCCTGATACACAATTAATTTTGTTCATATTATTTCCGATTATGTAGAATTAAGTGATCTGTCCGCCTTCCTTCCGTTGATCGTAGTTGAATTACATATAAACTATATCACCGAAATGTAATGTGTTGATTTTCTTCTATTTATCTTAGAGTTATGGTTTATCGTCGTAGTAATTTTTGACGAATAGGGGAGAATTTGGTTCTAGATTGTCTTCGTTTTCCTCTATAATATTTTCTTTTTCCGCTTCTTCTGTAACTGTTTTTATAAAGGTATTGAGATTATATTTTTATTTTCTTAAAGTTGTTTCTTTTATTTGCTCTTTGGATGGGCTCATTAAATTCAATTGGCTCAATGGTATTGGTATACTACTAAAGTCATTCATATTCTAAACTTCGTATATTTCTATTTCATCATCAAATTTCTAATCTATTTAAGAATCTGAAGTTTTTTATTTTTGTTTGTAAAAATCTTCATCTTATTGATTATCTTGAGTTTACATACAATTTGAAAAAATAACTTTTTAATTTTTATTTCAATTTTGAATTGATAAAATTTAGTTATTTAATAATAATAAATTATTTTTTTTTATTTTATTAAATTAATGTACAAATTAAATAAATTTTAAAAATAAAATCTATAAAAGATAATTTTATTTTATTTTTTTTAAATTAAAAACTTTATTTATATTGTATAAATATTTAAT
>Ga0209107_10001640_pt1 | contig 12550 bp, 16 predicted proteins | sample LakErihyJuly2011_2_FD_187460 | JGI IMG/M metagenome (GOLD analysis project Ga0209107, IMG submission 187460) | Freshwater microbial communities from dead zone in Lake Erie, Canada - CCB hypolimnion July 2011 (SPAdes) (version 2) | ecosystem: Environmental > Aquatic > Freshwater > Lentic >... | reverse complement strand
CACGGGCAGTAGCAATAATGACATAACACGATTCATCTTTTAAATCCTTTTTATATTGTTCGGCTAATGGCAATAATGAATCATTTAATGCCAAATCTTGATTCTCTCTCCAATAGTTTAAATCAATTCTTTCACCAGTATTATCTATAATGGTTTTGTAACGATGTAAAGAACAAACGATTGTTCCATCCATGTCATATATAGAAACTTTTTTAATTTTAGCCATTTTATTTAATCCTTTAATTTATAGTCTAATTATACAGAGGTTTTTTGAATTTGTCAAGGCTTTGGTGATTGATTTTAACTATCACCTCAATAGTTAAAAACTATCGGGTTTGACCTTGTTCTTTTCTGTTCATAGCTCTATTATATCAGGTTTTTTGTGTTTGTCAAATCTTTTCTGAAAACAAAAGTTCTCATTCGCTAAAATACAACATAGGTGTTTACACCTATTGACAAAGCGGCGGAGGTGTGCTATAATCGGCGCCAACTATGCTTTGTAAGTTAGTACTCACTTCGCCGTGGCGCCCGCGCAGCGGGGCAAAAATGAGTACCTGCGTATTCAATTTCTTCTGCAAACCTTGGTATTCAAAAAGAAACAATGTCAACCTTGTAATTATCATTAAAATATTCTCTCCATTGGGTGAAACCTGATTTGTCATCATGCCCTAAGTCTAGGTCATGCTCAACTTGCCATGCATGAACATACTCATGTGCAAGTGTACAAAACAAATCTCTGTCTGATTTTATTTCACTAGTTGAAAGCCTGATTTTGTGGTTTATCTTTTTTTCTGAAAATTTTGTTCCTTCATACATTCCCATGCATGGGTCACCATCAAAACGCAAAACCTTATTTTTTGCAAAGTTAATCCTATGCTTTAGATTAAATTCATCTTGAAGTAATAATTGAAACAATCTTAACTTATCCGATTTTATCATTTGTCTAGCCAAAGTAATAGTGCAATCTTAACCCATACAAAAACAAGTACGGCTAAACAAGTATAAAAAATTTCCATGTTACTCATAGTCTAACCTCATTGTAGGATTGAATACCATAATGGCTTGCATCTTACCCTCTACAATTGTGCAGTAGGTGAATGGAATTTTATTAACGATGGCTTCGTTTAAGAAGTCTTGCATTTTAATGTATTGTGTCATAGTGTGTCTTATTATATAGTGTTTTTAAATGTTGTCAACAGTAGGGGCAAAAGCCCCTACAATTTACATGGTCTTTTCAGTCCTAATGAAATCGGCAATTTTCATCAAAGCAATTTTGTTTGCCTTAGTGAGTGATTCTGTGTCAGATTCTGTCAAACCCAATGCCTCACCGATAAAATCGGCATGAACATCTTTTTTAATCGGTGTCTCACCTGATTTTGTTTTGTAGACTTTAGCTACATAAACTTTTTCTCGTGAGAGTTTAGCAACAACTGAACGAACAGTTTTGCCTAGTGAATCGGCAATGGCTTCAACAGTCATTCCGTCTTGGTATTGAACGATCATTTTTTCTGTTTGATCGGGTGTGTAGTTTACTGTTTTCGTAGTCATGTTATGTTTTCCTTAAAAATTAAATTATATCACAAAGGCTTCATCATTGCAAGCCATATCCACAATGGAAGAAAGGTTATTGCAACAAACAATGTTGCTTGCAACAACTCTTTTAAAAATTTACTCATGGTTAAGAACCTCTTTCAATCCTAATTTTGCTAAGTATTTAGCAACGTGTAAAACAGTATTACCGAATTCATCTTTGAATTCAGGGTTGATAACTGTATAGCTACCTTCAAAGGGTAGGTCACCTAAGTTTAGGTCAAGTTGTTTAGTGTAAATCATTTTCAATCTTTCTTTAATCTATGTCTCTATTATAGCAGGTTTTTGGGGTTTGTCAACAGTTTTTTCAACTATTTTCTAGGTGTTTTCCCTATGTAACCTTTTGTTTCTTTTTCTCTTTTCTTACCCTCTATTATATAGAAGATGCAAGCATTTGTCAAATTATTATTGAAAACAAAAGTTCTCATTCGCTAAAATACAACATAGGTGTTTACACCTATTGACAACCCAACAGTGGTGTGGTATAATAGGCGCTATAAACCTTGGTATTCAAAATATTTGAATACCAAAGTACTACACGCGCCTAAGTGCGCGGGGCAAAAAATGAGTACCTGAGTATTCAAATCTTTTTGCAAACCCTAGTATTCAATTAATCGTATTGAATCTCTAGAATCTTTCCATCGTTACTCATGTGATAGTATGATGATATTACTCCATAAGATACCATATACCAATTATCGGCAGTTGCCTTAATCTTAGCATAAGGACGATATTGTAAAGGTATACTATCTTTGATAGTATAGTAAATTCTATTAGTGTAATTCATATCAGTGTACTCAAGCATGATTAACAACCTCTTTCAATCCTAACTTTGCTAAGTGTTTAGCAATGTGTAAAACAGTATTACCGAACTCATCTTTGAATTCAGGGTTGATAACTGTATAGCTACCTTCAAAAGGTAAGTCATCTAAGTTTAGGTTTAATTGTTTATTGTAAATCATATGTATCTTTCTTTAATCTATGTCTCTATTATATCAGGATTTTTGCGTTTGTCAATAGTTTTTTAAACTATTTTCTAGGTGTTTTCCCTATGTAAACTTTTGTTTCTCTTATTGTTCCATTGTATCGTTTAGAGGGATAACGCAAGTCTCAAGAACCTCTAATTGTATACCATCTTTTTTAGCAATTTCTAAAACAATAGGTATCATTTTTTCTGATCTAACAATGTAACCATTTTGTTTTCCAATTTCTCTAATAATCCACATATCAATTTCCTTTTAATCTATGTCTCTATTATATCAGGTCTTTAGGATTTGTCAATAGGGTAAACCCTATAGTGCATAAATACAACATAGGGACATACCCCTATTGACTAGGGGCGGTTATTAGACTAGGAAACCCTATACGCTACGCGGCCCCCCGACACGGCCTATTTAAGGAAAATTTGCAAACACCCTAAGGTGCCAAAATCTACGCTTGCCTAAATCTGCCTAAACTGGTATAATCAACACAAAAGGACAATTCTATGACAACACATCTACCTGCCGAAACCGTACGTATTAGCCCGGAAGCACTGGAAGTAGCAAATGCCTACCTCCAGCTTAACGACGCCCGTGCTGTCGCTCAAGAACTAGATCTTGACCCTGAAGTGGTAACTAGCCTATTAGCTAAACGTGAAGTAAAATCATATATTGATTCAGTATTCTTTGACTCAGGTTACAACAACCGTTTTCTTATGCGACGTGCTATGGATGCACTAATCAAACAAAAGTTTTCGGAGTTGGAAGAATCACAAACTGGGTCAACCAAAGATATTGCTGAATTGCTACAAATGTCACACAAAATGTCAATGGACTTGCTAGACCGAGAAATACAGCTAGCCAAAGCGCAACAAGCCGTTGGCCCACAAAAACAAGTCAACGTACAAATCAATGACGCACTAGATGGATCAAAGTACTCACAGCTAGTGCAGCGTTTAATTACTGGCGAAGGTGTTTAATGCTGCCTACCACATATCGCTCAATATTTATTAGCGATGTACACTTAGGCACTCGTGACTCACAAGCAGACCGACTCAACAACTTTTTAAAACACAACACGTGTGAAACACTTTATTTAGTTGGTGATATCATTGACGCTTGGCGAATCCAACAAAATAATTGGCGTTGGAAACAATCTCATACTTCAGTAGTTAGACGTGTACTAGGTCATGCTAAACGAGGTACACGAGTTGTTTACATTGCAGGTAATCATGATGAGTTTTTAAGACCTATGATACCATACGGCTTTAGTTTCGGACTAGTTGAAATACATAATCAGATCGGGCACATAGGTGCTGATGGTAAACACTACTTAGTAACACACGGTGACTTATTTGACGGGATTACTCGTTTAGCGCCTTGGATAGCATTTTTAGGAGACAAAGCGTATGACTTCGTTTTATCACTCAACTCTAAATATAATTGGATACGTCGTCGTTTGGGTTTTGGGTACTTTAGCCTTAGCAAGTTCCTTAAGCACAAAGTCAAAAAAGCCGTAGACTTTATGTTTAAGTTTGAGCAGAATCTAGCTGGTTACTGTAAAAAACGAGGATATGACGGAGTAATATGTGGACATATACATCATGCAGAAATTAAAGAAATTGATGGTGTGATGTACATGAATGACGGAGACTGGGTGGAGTCATGTACTGCACTTGTAGAACATCACGATGGACGTTGGGAAATCGTAACATGGACAAGGAGTAGTGATGAACCTAAGCGAGAAGATAACAATAGTAGTACCCTCGAAAAATGAGGAAAACTATATAGCCCACTTACTAGATAACCTAATAACTCAAGAAGTCGGATTTACTAAGATTATTATTGCTGATTGCTCTACAGACAAAACTCGTAGCGTAATAGACTTATATCGACCACGGCTTAACATTGAAGTTATTGAAGGTGGACCCGTTTCATTAGCAAAGAACCGTGGAGCTCAATTAGCAACAACTCCTTATATTTTATTTATTGACGCAGATGTGCGTTTCTTTAAACCCACAGTTATCCAAGATGCAGTCAATGCACTAGAAGCCGAAAAATTAGACTTAGTTGGATTAAATGTTAAGTGTTATGATAGTGATCGACGCGCACAGCTTGGTTTCGCAATATTTAATGTAATAAACAACATACTAAAATACTTTTCACCATTTGCAGTAGGTGCATTTATGTTAACGCGCCGTGACAAGTTTCAAGAACTAGGCGGATTCCCTGAACAGTTTGCTACTAGCGAAGACTACTTTCTTTCGAGAAAATACAGTGTTAACAAGTTCCGTTTAGTCAATCACTACTTTGGACAAGACTCACGTAGGTTTCGCAAAATGGGTTATTTTGGTATGTCAAAGTACTTAATCAAGAATTTCTGGAATCGCAACAACAAAGCTTATTGGGATAACCTAGACTCAAGCAAGTACTGGAGTTAAAATGCTACCACAAATTGGAGACGCGGATGTATACGACAAAATCAATCCCGAAGACCTTTGGTGTGCCGATAAACTAATTTTAGCTAAACGACTAGGATACTACTGCGGCCCAGCAGGAATAGCCCCTAAACCAGGTAAATACATAGTACGCCCAATAACAAACCTAAAAATGATGGGCGTAGGTGCTACTGTAGAATACTTGGACCGCGACTCAATTCCTGACGGGTATTTTTGGTGTGAGGTGTTTACAGGCAGACACCTAAGTTTTGACTACAACTACGGCAAGCAAACACTAGCAGTTGAAGGATTTAAAAACAATCCACATCGCCTAGACAGATTTTCACACTGGAATCGTGTTCAAGACACTTTTGAACTAACGCCAATACTGCAAGTAGTAGCAGACAAGTATCCTTGGTTTAATGTTGAGGTTATTGGCGACAAGGTAATAGAAGTACACTTCCGTTACAACGACGACTTTGCAAACCATACTGCCCAAACTATTGTACCCGTATGGCAAGACGAATTCTACGCTAGTGAGTGTGGAGATCGTTTAGGTTTTATATTAATAAAAGATACCCCGCAATGAAATATTTACTAGGATTAATACTTTTTATATCAAGCGTTGCGGTAGCACAGTCTATAGTTATACAAAAGCCTGTAACTTGTACAGAAACTAAAACGCTACTACAAGGATTGACAAGTAGTGATTATAAAGAAACTCCTTTGTGGTTAGGTATAGAGCCTGGTGCTGAAGTATCAAAGTACAGCGTGTTTGTTAACCAACAAACCAAAACCTGGACAATAATCCAGTTTAATGATAAAATAGCTTGCGTACTAGGTACAGGTACAGACAGCACTCAAATATTTAATGGACCTAAGGTATAATAATGCTAGAAACAATATGTGAAGTAATGACAGATGCTTATAAACGTAATTGGATTACATCGCGTGATGGTAATGCCTCAATACGTCATCAAGATCGAGATCACTTCTATGTTACACCTACAGGTGTTCGTAAACAAACCTTACAACCAGATCAGTTTAAAAAGATGGGCATTAGATCTACTGGGTATGGATTATACGCAACCCCCTTAATGTACACAGACATTAGCCACAACTTAAAGCCTAGTGGCGAATTGCCAATGCACTTTGGACTTCAGCAGAAGATTAATACTGAAGTTAGAGTAATTTTACACTTTCATCCAACGTATACTGTAGCAGCAATGTATGCTGGCATTCAACTACCTGAGTTACTAAAAGAATTCCCAGAACTTAGTAGATATACCAGTGTAGCACCTAATGTACCAATGCTACCTCCTATATCCCAAGAACTAGCAGATTCTTGCATTGACGCACTAGGGTACAATAAGGATAGCGGAGATATTACCTACAACATAGTAGGAATGGACAGACATGGTGTAATTGCCGTAGACACTAGCCCTTGGCGTGCTTACGAACACATAGAACGCCTAGAACACATTTGCAAGATTGTACTTGCATCAGGAAAGTATTAATGCTTACAGTCTCACGACCAGATATCAATGTCGATGTTATACAAGAGTTTGATCCTCAACAGCGGTTTATTAAGCTACCCATAACAAATTACCTAAAGCTGCTAGATGTATACGATACAATCAACCGCCCACAGGTTGCACTAATCAACGCAGTCAACGATCCCAAGTACCGTTTTATTTGTGCTGCACTCGCGCGTCGACTAGGCAAAACTTATATTGCCAACATCATTGGGCAACTAGTTACCCTAGTACCTGGCAGCAACGTGCTAATCATTTCACCTAACTATAACCTAAGCTCCATATCATTTGAACTCCAACGTAAACTTATCAAACACTTTGACCTCGAAGTTGCGCGCGATAACCTCAAAGATAAAATCATTGAATTGTCCAATGGAAGTACTATTCGTATGGGCTCTCTTAGTACCGTTGATTCAACTGTTGGTCGATCATATGACTTAATTATATTTGATGAAGCTGCACTAGGTGAGGGCGGCGAAGCAGCTTTTAATGTTGCCCTACGACCTACCCTGGACAAACCCCAAGCCAAAGCCATTTTTATTTCAACACCTCGTGGTCGTAACAATTGGTTTTCGCAGTTTTGGAATCGTGGCTTTGACCCTAATTTCCCCGAGTGGATCTCGCTGCAAGCAGATTACACAGAAAATACTCGCATGGCTGAGTCTGATGTTGCTGAAGCACGTCGCTCAATGTCAAAAGCAGAGTTCGAACAAGAATACTTGGCCTCATTTTCCGTATTTGAGGGTCAGATTTATACACTACAGGACACAGATGTTGTTGAAATTCCAGAAGATATTAAAGGTGAAGCGTTTGCTGGATGCGACCCTGGTTACCGAGACGCTACTGCTTATTGCGCTATCGTTTACGATTGGAACCGCGATTGCTTTTATATTGTCGATGAGTACCTAAAGTCGGAAAAGACCACAGCCGAACACGCTGCGGAATTTACCGCAATGAATGAGAAGCATGGAGTTGAAGTAACTTTTATTGACTCGGCAGCTGCACAGTTTGCTGGTGACCTTGCTTACCTTTACAACATTTCAACTACCAAAGCTAAAAAAGATGTCTTACCAGGCATTGCGTATGTTCAGACCTTACTACAACAAGGTCGATTAAAAGTTGCCCCACATTGCACTAACGTGCGAGCCATGTTTGACCAGTATCGCTGGGATCAACGTGAGGGGTTACAACGTGAACGACCAATGCATGATGATTACAGTCACATGGCTGATGCCGTCAGGTATGCACTGTATACCTATACTGTTTAATGCCACAAAAAATTTGTGCATTGACTTTTTGTTGCTGTTCTGCTATAATACTAGGTAATTGTGGAGTACTTTGAAATAATGGCAAAAAACACAAATAAGCGAATCCCTGTAAAGTGGGTTCGCGACAGGGCTAAAGCAGCCTATGAGAAGAAAACGCAGTGTTGCGTTTGTGGAGATACCACAGACCTAGAGCTGCATCACCTACATTCAGTTACTATACTCCTAGATAAATGGTCTCAAGCTAAAGGGTATGACATTTCAACAGATGAAGGCATTGTAGCTGTAAGAGATGAGTTTATTGATACGCACCGAGTAGAGTTATATGAGCAAGTTTACACCCTTTGTAATCGTCATCATGTAGCATTGCACGGGGTTTACGGTAAAGCTCCTCGACCTGGTTCAGAACCGAAACAGGCTCATTGGATTGAGACACAGCGTGCAAAGTATTCTAGCGGTGGAACAGTTGTGCCTAAAAAGAGCTTTGGTAGTTTTTTCTCAGAGTTTACTTAAGGGAAAACTATGTCAAAATTTACAGATTGGATTGTTGAAAAACTCAATCCAGCACAAACGCGTATTGCTCAAGAAGCAGGTACGCAAATTGGTTCAGAGAGCAAGATAACATATCGTCAAAGCTTTCAGAAACTAGAAGCCGTTAATCGTTCAGTGAGTATGCTTGTTAATGCAGCTGCCTCACTAGATTACGACGTAAAAGATAAGATAACAGAAGGCGTTGTTACCGGAATTCGTCAAAAGTCGCTAAACACACTGCTGAACTTCCGACCTAACCCTTATCAAAGTACTCAAGAATTTCGTCAAGCTTTATTCACAGATTTGATCTTAGAAGGTAATGTGTTTGTACACTTTGATGGTGTATTTATGTATCATCTACCAGCAGCTTCCACAGAAATTCTAACAGATGTAAAAACATTTATCCGTGGTTATCGTTACAACGGAATGGTTGACTTTAAAGAGTCGGAAGTTTTTCACTTCCGTGATTTAAATTCACAGAGCATATACCGAGGCGCTTCGCGTTTAGAAGCAGCACAACGAAGCATTGCTACCTTATACGCAATGAAAGATTTCCAAGAAAACTTCTTTGAAAACGGAGCTGTATTTGGCTTAGTTTTAACGTCAGAAAATACACTTTCACAGATTGCAAAAGAAAAAACAATTCAATACTGGTTACAGAAATATTCAACTAAACAAGGCGGCAAGCGTCCAGTTATCCTGGATTCGGGATTGAAGCCCGCACAAGTATCAAATCAAAACTTTAAAGATATGGACTTTGATCAGTCTATTAAAACGCACAACGAATTTATTATGCAATGTATCGGCATCCCTCCTATTTTATTAGCTGGTGGGAATAATGCTAACATTTCTCCTAACTTACGATTATTTTATTTAGAAACAGTAATGCCAGTTGTTCGTAAGTTTACATCTTCACTAGAACGATACTATGGATATGACATTGAAGCTATTACTTCATCAGTGTCAGCACTACAACCAGAATTAAAAGATATTGCTGCCTACCACTCGACATTAGTCAACGCAGGCATCATTACAGCTAATGAAGCAAGAAAAGAATTACGTTATGAGCCTATTACAGGCAATGACGAAATAAGAATACCCGCCAATATTGCGGGTTCGGCTGCTGATCCGTCGATAGGTGGTAGGCCCACAGATAATCAGCAATAAAGGGGTAATATGGTAGATAAAAGTAAAGTACTGTTTTTAAACAGTTCATTTATCAAGAGCGATACCACCGACGAAAAGACAACTAGTATAACAATCGAAGGGTACGCAAGTACTGATGACGTTGATAGACAAGGCGACATTGTCCCAGCAAGTGTATGGAAAAAGGGTATACAAAATTATTTGAAAAATCCAGTAATTTTGGCATATCATGACCATAGCGAGCCAGTTGGTAGGATGGTAGATCACAGAGTTGACAGTAAGGGATTGTGGGTTAAAGCCAGAATTTCTTCAGCTGCTGGCGAAGTGTTTGATCTTGTAAAAGATGGCATCTTAACGGCATTTAGTATTGGTTTCCGAATCGTAGATGCGGAATATGATGCAGCCAAAGAGTTGTTTGTGGTAAAAGAGCTAGAACTGCACGAAATCTCAGTAGTGTCAGTACCAGCGAATCAAAATACACTATTTAGTCTTTCTAAGGCGTTTGATACAGCCGAAGAATTTAAATCTTTCAAACAGCAGTTTGCACCCGAAAGCGATTCAGCTAAAGGGCTAGAATCCTCAACGGAAGCAAGCGGCGAAATTAAAAAGGAATGGGAAATGGATCCTAAACAATTAGAACAAATGTTGGCTGATGCAGCTAACAAAGCGGCTGAGCTCACTGCTAAAGCCATCGCCGATACACAGGCAAAACAATTGGCTGATAAAGCCGCTGCTGATAAATCAGAAGCCGAATTAGATGCACGCGTTAAAGCCGCTGTTGCTTCTATCTCCACAGGTGACACTGGCGCTGAGCGCTTGATGGCCGAAGTTGAGAAACGTTTAGCTGCTGCTGAAGATTCCAGCAAATCAGTTATCGCTGGTTTAGAGGCTGCTTTAAAAGAAAAAGCTTCCGAAATCGAAGCAATCACAAAATCAAAAATGTCTTTCCAAGACAGCAAAGACGGCATGTCTTATGCTGACAAAGAAAAGGCAGTTATGTTGTCTAAGATGGCTGGTAAGTCATTAGACGGCACAAAATTTGGTCGTGACATGGTGCAAAAATACGGTGCTCACGTGCCTTCAGCCACATGGGAAACAGAAGTTTCATTGAACATGGAAAATGAAGTTCGTCGTCGTTTAGTTGTTGCTCCTATTTTCCGCAACATTGCTATGCAAACCAACGTTATGACTATTCCAGTCAATCCAGAAGCAGGTTTAGCAACTTGGATCTCTAATAGTGACTTTGGAGCTGCAGCCAGCGCTGGTGCTGCTCGTAGCGGTGCTAACGGCGATGCTGGAACACACACCCTCAAAGAAATCACTTTAAATGCTTATAAAGTTGCTACAAACGAGTATACAGCTTACGAAGAAGAAGAAGATTCTTTGATCGCTTTGATGCCAATGATTCGTGACGGTATGATTCGTCGTGTTGCTCGTACTGTTGATCGCGCTTTCTTACGCGGTGCTGGTGATGCAACTACTCCTGTTAAAGGATTAGCAACTTGGGCTAGTAACACTACTGCTGTTGGTGCTGCCGGTGAGCTTGCTAACACCTTTGCTAAGGGTATAAACGTTTCTAAACTACGCGTTTTGCGTCAAGGTTTAGGTGCTTGGGGTCTTGATCCTGCTGAAGTAGTATATTTTGTTAATACCGAGACATATTACAACTTGCTGGATGATACAACTTTCCAAACAATGAATCAAGTTGGCACACAAGCTACACTGTTAACCGGTCAAATCGGTCAAATCGGTGGAAGCCCTGTGTTGGTATCTGCAGAGTTCGAAACTGGAGCAACTGGAAAAGTTGGAGCTGTCTGCGTAAACCCAGGCAACTTTATCGTTGGTAACCAGCGCGGTCTCCGCATTGATACCCAAGAATTAGTTGAAACACAACGTCGCGTTATGGTGGCTAGCCTCCGTACCGGTATGACACGTGTTACCACTAACTTAGGTAACGCTGTTACAGCACACACTTACACAGCAACCTGATTTGCTAGTGTAATTGTTAACAAGACCCTTCGGGGTCTTGTTTTATAAAGGTATAATGTGCCTTTATAAAACAAGTGAGGTATTTATGGCAACAGACTTAGCAACAAAAGCTGAATACAAAACTTACATGGGAATTACCAGCATAAATTCAGACACAGAAATTGATTTCTTAATACCTAAAGTCAGTGACTTAGTAAAATCATATTGTCGTCGCACTTTTGTAGATCACGTAAGCGAGATTAAAATAGAATATTTTGATGGCGGCTTTAAAACGCTACAATTAAAAGAAACACCCATTGTAACTATTGCATCAGTAGCCTATAGCGAAGACTATGGCAAAACATATACAAACTTAGTAAAGTATACAGACTGGGTAATTCAAGGTGATTCAATTGTAAGTATAGCACACAGTGTATTTCCCAAAGCAATTAACGGATATAAAGTAAGTTATTTTGCAGGTTATGATACAATACCCGGTGACCTAAAACTAGCGTTCTTAGATTTAGTTGAGTACTATTCACGCAACAATGGCTCAGTACACAGTAGCCGAGACTTAAATCCTAATACTACACAAATTAATTATGTTAGTTCAACTAACCTACCGGCTCCAATTAAGCGTGTACTAGACCAATATGTGGCGGATTTTACATGAGTATATCAGAGTTTAGTACAGTAATGAAAGCTAGAGCTGCTTTACAAAACATGAATAGTACTACCGAAACTCTTGCCTCTTGGACAGATGGTTTACAAAATAGTTTAACTGTTCCTGCAGATGTATCTAAGGCAAAAGCAATGTTAGGTGTAACATCTTCATTGATGATACAAGATACTGTAAATCCGAATGATAAAAAGGGACGCGGTATTTCTACTTTTAGAAATAGAGCAATGGCTTTAAGTCATAATGAAACAGTAGTTACCGAAGAAGGCTTACGCAGACATTGGAAATTTTACAAATTAAAAATGCCAGTAATTACAGACACTGGCATTACTAAAGGTAAAGGCAAATACGATAATACGCCTTTATTAAAAGCATATATAACATGGTACAATAAAAATTATAAAAAGCGTAATAAAAG
>Ga0209107_10001639_pt1 | contig 12570 bp, 10 predicted proteins | sample LakErihyJuly2011_2_FD_187460 | JGI IMG/M metagenome (GOLD analysis project Ga0209107, IMG submission 187460) | Freshwater microbial communities from dead zone in Lake Erie, Canada - CCB hypolimnion July 2011 (SPAdes) (version 2) | ecosystem: Environmental > Aquatic > Freshwater > Lentic >... | reverse complement strand
GACCAAGCGGATCGGTGGCCCAGGGGCTGGCCCGTGAGCAGCACCCCGTCGGCCCCGGCGTCCTGGTGCGCTTGCAGCAGTTGCTCGCTGGCGCCGAAGCGTTGCGGGCGCCGGTCCACGTAGAGCTGGCGGATCTGGAAGTCCACCAGCTTGTCGAGGTCGGGTTCACCCAGGATCTGGTAGAGCCACTCGGCCTGTGACGACAGGATGATCACGTTGTTGTCGTCGGCGATGAAAGCCGGCACGCCCAGCATGCTCCAGGCTTGGGCCAGCGGGCTCAGCGAGATCTTGATGACCGCCACGCCGATGACGCGCTCGCCATCGCGGATGGGGTTGGCCAGGTAGTAGCCGGGCTGTTTGCTGGTGTTGCCGATGGCGAAGTGCCGGCCCACCTGGCCCGACAGCGCCTCGATGAAGTAGGGCCGGAACGACAGGTCCTCGCCGACGAAGCTGCCGGGCTCGGAGGCGTTGCTGGCGGCCACGACGCGGCCGCGCTCGTCGATGACGTAGACGGCCAGGCTGCCGAGCTGCTGGTTGAGGCGCTGCAGGAAGCTGTTGACCGCGTCGGTCGAGACCGGCCCGCTGCGCGGCCGCAGCAGCGCCACGACGTCGCGGTTGAGCTGGATGGTGGCCGGCACGTGCTCCAGCCGGTTGAGCATGCCTTCCACCGCCGAGGCGAAAAGGTCAAGGCGGTGGTCTGCGTTGCTGCGCACCTGGCCCAGCTCCTGCCGCCAGGTGGCCTGGTAGCCCGCCACCCCCACCCCCAGAATCAGCACCAGCGCCATGCCGCTGGCCAGGCCGCGGCGGCTGCGCAAGAGGATGTCGCGCCAGGACAGGCGCTCGCCCGCCATGTCGGCGCGGCTGGACAGGCTGTTGTCGGAGGGGAGGAGGGGGGCCTCGGCCATGCGTTCAGGGATAGAGCCCGCGCATGGCCCGGGCTTCGAGCACACGCGAGCAGGCGGTGATGAAGGTCGCGGTGCGCAGGTTCACGCCTTTGTCGTGGGCGCTGCGCCAGATGCTGTCGAAGGCTTCGGACAGCACGCGGTCGAGTTTGGCGTGGATGTCCTGTTCCGTCCAGAAGAAGCTGGTGGCATTCTGAACCCATTCGAAATAGCTCACCGTCACGCCGCCAGCGTTGGCCAGCACGTCGGGCAGCACGGTGCAGCCCTTGTCGTGCAGGATGTCTTCGGCCTCGGGCGTGGTTGGGCCGTTGGCGCCCTCGACCACGATGCGCGCGCGGACCTGGGCGGCCACCTCCGGCGTGATCTGCCCCTCCAGCGCGGCCGGCACCAGCACGTCGCAGTCCAGGCCCCAGAACTGGTCATCGGGGATGAGGCTGGCGCCGGGGAAGTCCGACCAGCTGCAGCCGGCTTTCAGGTGGGCCAGCAGCGCGTGCGGGTCGATGCCCGCGTCGTTGAACACCGTGCCATGCACGTCCTGCACGGCGATCAGGCGGGCGCCTTCGTCGTGGAAGGCGCGGGCCGTGGCGTTGCCCACGTTGCCGAAGCCCTGCACGGCCACGCGGGCGCCGGCCAGCGGCAGGCCCAGGCGGCGCATGGCCTCGCGTGCCACGACGAAGCAGCCGCGGCCGGTGGCGTCACGCCGCCCCAGGCTGCCGCCCATGCTGACGGGCTTGCCGGTGACCACGCCCGGTTGCATCGTGCCGTGGTTGACCGAGTAGGTGTCCATCATCCAGGCCATGACCTGGTCGTTGGTGCCGACGTCGGGCGCGGGGATGTCGCGCTCGGCGCCGATGAAGTCACCGAGTTCGCTGGTGTAGCGCCGTGTCAGGCGCTCCAGCTCGCCGCGCGACAGCTGGCCCGGGTCCACGCGCACGCCGCCCTTGGCGCCGCCATACGGCAGGTTGACGGCCGCGTTCTTGACGGTCATCCAGCCCGACAGCGCCATGACCTCGGACAGGTTCACCGCCGGGTGGAAGCGCACGCCGCCCTTGCCGGGGCCGCGCGAGAGGTTGTGCTGCACGCGGAAGCCCTCGAAGTGCTCGATGCGGCCGTCGTCCATGCGCACGGGCACGTCGACCACGAGGGTGCGCTTGGGCCGGCGCAGGGTGTCGGTCCAGCGGGCCAGCTCGCCCAGGTGGGGCTCGACGCGGTCCAGCTGTTGCAGGAACATGGCCCAGGGGCCGGGCTCGGCGGCGTTCAGGTACGACGGCAGGCGGGTGCTCATGACGGGTCTCCTCTGTGGGCACGCCCTGCGCGCCCGTTGTGGCAAACAGGAACGGTGTCAGTGGTGCAGGATGCGCGCGAGGAACTGCTGGGCGCGCTCGGATTCGGGGTGGTCAAAGAAGTCGGCCTTGGGGCGGTCTTCGACGATGCGGCCGGCGTCCATGAAGATCACGCGGTCGGCCACGCGGCGGGCGAAGCCCATCTCGTGGGTCACGCACATCATGGTCATGCCCTCCTGGGCCAGCTCGGTCATCACGTCCAGCACCTCGCCGACCATCTCGGGGTCGAGCGCGGAGGTGGGCTCGTCGAACAGCATCACGATGGGGTCCATGCACAGCGCACGGGCGATGGCCACGCGCTGCTGCTGGCCGCCCGAAAGCTGACCCGGCATCTTGGCGGCGTGCGCCTTCAGGCCCACGCGCTCCAGCAGGCCCATGCCCTTGGCCACGGCCTCGTCGGTGCTGCGGCCCAGCACGTGGCGTTGCGCCAGCGTCAGGTTGTCCACGATCGACAGGTGCGGGAACAGCTCGAAGTGCTGGAACACCATGCCCACGCGGCTGCGCAGCTTGGAGAGCTGGGTTTTGGGGTCGCCCACCGAGGTGCCATCGACCAGGATGCGGCCGGCCTGGAAGGGCTCCAGCCCGTTGACGGTTTTGATGAGGGTGGACTTGCCCGAGCCCGAGGGCCCGCACACCACCACCACCTCGCCCTTTTGGACGTTCGTGGTGCAGTCGGTCAGGACCTGGAAGCTGCCGTAGTGCTTGGAGACGTTGTCGATGTGGATCATGGGGGACTCCCGGGGGCTGTCAGGGGGGGATCAGTGTTGGGCCTTGGGCTTCTGCAGCGCCTGCACGAGGCGCGAGAGGACGAAGCAAAGCACGAAGTAAACGGCGCCGGCGAACAGCAGCATCTCCACGAGACGCCCGTCGCGGTCACCCACCTTGTAGGCCGAGCCAAAGAAGTCGGCCAGGGCGGACACGTAGACCAGCGAGGTGTCCTGGAACAGCACGATGGCCTGCGTCAGCAGCAGCGGCACCATGTTGCGCATGGCCTGCGGCAGCACCACCAGGCGCATGGCCTGGCCGCGGCTGAGGCCCAGCGCCGTGGCCGCCGACAGCTGGCCCTTGGGCACCGACTGGATGCCCGCGCGGATGATTTCCGCGTAGTAGGCCGACTCGAACAGCGCGAAGCCCACCAAGGCCGAGGTCAGGCGCACGTCCGTGCCTGGCGACAGGCTGAAGAGCTGGCTGAGCAGTTGCGGGATCAGCAGGAAGAACCACAGCAGCACCATCACCAGTGGCACCGAGCGGAAGAGGTTGATGTAGCCGGTGGCGAACCAGCGCAGCGGCGCGGCGGGCGACAGGCGCATCAGCGCCAGCACCGTGCCCCACACCATGCCGACCACCAGGGCCACCAGCGTGATCTTCAGCGAGACCCCCAGACCTTCCGCGAGGAAGGGCAGGGAGCCAGGGATGGACGACCAATCGAATTCATAAGCCATGTCGGGTCTCCTTCAGGCTCATTGGCCCATGTAGCCGGGCACCTTGACGCGGCGCTCCAGCCAGCCCATCAGCGTCATCACGACCACGTTGATGAGCAGGTACATCAGCGTGACGGCGATGAAGGACTCGTACGGCTGCGCGGTGTAGTCCACCAGCTGGCGACCTTGCGCGGCCAGCTCCAGCAGGCCGATGGTCGAGCACACGGCCGAGTTCTTGAAGATGTTGAGGAACTCCGAGGTCAGCGGCGGCACGATGAGCCGGAACGCCATGGGCAGCAGCACCAGGCGGTAGGCCTGCGGCAGCGTCAGGCCCAAAGCGAGCGCAGCCCGCGTCTGGCCGATGGGCAGGCTCTCGATGCCGGCGCGCACCTGCTCGCTCACGCGCGCCGAGGTGAACAGGCCCAGGCACAGGATGGCCGCACCCAGCTGCTGCATGTCAGGCGGCAATTGCTTGATGGCGTTGCCCCAGGCCGTGGGCAGCAACTCCGGCACGATGAAATACCAGATGAAGAGCTGGACCAGCAGCGGGATGTTGCGCAGCACCTCCACGTAGGCCGTGGCCATCCGCTGCAGGCCTTTGCCCGGCACCGTGCGCAACACGCCGACGATGGCGCCCATCACCAGGGCCAAGACCCAGGCGCTCAGCGACACCGTCAACGTCATCTTCAAGCCAGCGAGCATCCAGCCCGCGTAGGTGCTGCCATCGCCCACCACCGTCTCCTGCGTGAAGACGGACCAATTCCATTGGTAGCTCATCGTTGTTCCTTTCAAACCAGGCAGCCCCGGTGCGGGGCCACCCGGTCAACACGCTATCAAAATGCGTGCCGCACGCCCACTTGCAGGCTGCTCACGTCCTTGCCGGCCGAGGTGATGGGCCCCAAGCCGTTGGCTGCCGTCGTCGTGTAGCTGGTGGCCGCGCCGTTGCCGATGTGGCTCAGCACGCCGTAGAAGCTGGTGCGCTTGCTCATCACGTGGGTGGCGCCCAGGGTCCACTGGCGGGCGTTCAAGGACGATTGGTGCGAGGTGGTGACCTGGCCGACGGCGGCGCTGACGGTGTTGCGCTCCGTCACCGGCACGTTCACGCCGAGCATGGCTTCGGTGCGGTCCACGCTGTCGGTGCCCGACAGGTTGCGCACCTTCTGCACCGCGCCCGAGAGCTTGGCCACGCCAAAGTCGTACGACGCGGTGGCCAGCACGTAGCGGGCGTCCACCTGCGCGTTGGTGCCGCGCTTGAACATGTTCAGCGCCAGGCCCGCGCTGAAGGGGCCGCCCGTGTAGGTGCCGCCCAGGGCGTAGACGTTGGCGTTGTCGCCACTGTTCGTCGCGGTGGGGGCGGTCTCGCCCATGCCGACCAGGGCCGCGCCGCTGAAGCCACCCAGGTTGGGCGAGCTGTACTTGACGCTGTTGTTGGCGCGGCTGGTGGTCGAGACGATGCTGCTGGAGGCCGACGAACCCACGCCCGTGCCGAAGGTGTCGAAGGCGTCGAGGATGTCGTACTGCGGGATGGTCTGGCGGCCGGCGCTCAGCGAGCCCCAGGTGCTGCTGCTCAGGCCCACCCAGGACTGGCGGGTGAAGAAGCTGCTGGCATTGGCTTGCGCGCCGGTGTCGGTCAGGATGCCGGATTCCAGCTGGAACTGGGCCTTCAAGCCGCCGCCGAGGTCTTCGCTGCCCTTGAAGCCCAGGCGCGAGCCGCTGACGCCGCCCGATTGCACGGCCAGCTGGGTGCCGTCACCTTTGCCGTATTGCACGAACATGTCGATGATGCCGTAGAGCGTCACCGACGACGTTGCGGCGGTCTGGGCCTGGGCGGCAGAAGCTGCGACCAGGGCGATGGCGCCGAGCGCGGCGCGGCAAACGAGGTTCTTGGTGGATGCGGTGGCGTTCATCTCAGTACTCCAGGAAGAAACGTTGGATGGTCTTGGCGTCGTTGGTCTTCGTCAGGGCCAGGGCCGTCAACAGGCGGGCCTTCTGCGGGTTCAGGTCGTGGGCCGCGACCCAGTCGTACTGGTCGTCGGGCTGCTCGGCATTGCGGATCACGAAGCCGCCGCCGACCACGCGCGACGAACGCACGATGTGCACGCCCTTGGCTCGCAGCTCACGCAGCGCGGGCACCACGGCGCCCGACACCGAACCGTTGCCCGTGCCGGCATGGACGATGGCCTTGGCGCCAGCGGCCACCAGGGCTTGCGGGGCGGTGGGCGAGGCGTTGCCGTAGCCGTAGGCGATCTCGACCTGCGGCAGGCTGTCGATCTGGTCGATGTCGAACTCGCTGTTGACGGTGTGGCGCTTCACCGGAGCGCGGAACCAGTAGGTCTGGCCTTCCACGACCATGCCCAGATCACCCCAGGGGCTCTTGAAGGCATCGGGGCGGATGTTCACCGTCTTGGCCACGTCGCGGCCTGACAGGATCTCGTCGTTCATCGTCACCAGCACGCCCTTGCCGGCCGAGCTCGGCGAGGCGGCGGTGGCCACGGCGTCGTACAGGTTCAGCGCGCCGTCGGCCGACAGGGCGGTGCCCGGTCGCATCGAGCCCACCACCACGATGGGCTTGCTGGTGTGCACGGTCAGCGTCAGGAAGTAAGCGGTTTCTTCCAGCGTGTCGGTGCCGTGGGTGACGACGATGCCATCGACATCGGCTTGCTTGCTCAACGCCGAGACGCGCTTGGCCAGTTTGACGAGGTGCTCGTTGGTGAAGCTCTCGGAGGCGATCTGGAAGACCTGTTCGCCGCGCACGTTGGCGACGTTCGAGAGCTCGGGCACCGAGGCCAACAGCTTGTCCACCGGCACCTTGGCGGCCTGGTAGGTGGCGCTGTTGGCGGCCGAGGCGCCGGCGCCCGCGATGGTGCCGCCGGTGGCCAGGATGACCACGTTGGCCTTCTTGGCCGGCGTGGCGCTGGTGGCGGCAGTCTGGGCCAGTGCCGTGGCGGCTGGCAGCAAGCCGAAGGCCAGGGCACAGCCCAGGGCGTTCAGCAATCGGGTCACGGGGTGCTTCATGGGGTCTCTCCTGGACAAGGTCCGGTGTGGGGATCAGGCAATGCAGCGGCTGCGACCGGCCGTGGGGACCGTTCGGCATGGGCTGGGTTCAGGGGGAGCGCGGGGGATGCGGCCTTCTGCGGGCCGCTGCGTCAACCTCCGAGCGTCACTCGGAGGTCAGTCGAAACTCATTCGAAAGGCTTGTCGGTGGGCGCCTTGTACAGGGCCTGCACGTCATCGGACATCGGCCAGGCCAGGTTCAGGCCCTTCGGCGGGATGGGTTGCTGGAACCACTTGGCGTAGATCTTGGCGGCCTCGCCCGAGGTCATGGCCTTGGTCAAGGCGGTGTCCACGATCTTCTTGAAGGCGGGGTCGCCCTTGCGCATCATGCAGCCGTAGGCCTCGTTGGACATGGGCTTGCCGACCACCACCCAGTCGTCGGCCTTTTTGGCCTTGGCCTTCTCGCCGTACAGCAGGGCGTCGTCCATCATGAAGGCCACGGCGCGGCCGGTTTCCAGCGTCAGGAAGCTCTCGCCGTGGTCCTTGGCCGAGATGATGGCCATGCCCGCGCCCGAGGTCTCGTTGTACTTGCGCAGCAGGCGCTCGGAGGTCGTGCCGGCGGTCACCACCACGTTCTTGCCCTTGAGGTCGGCGAAGTCCTTGATGCCCGAATCCTTCTTCGTCATCAGGCGCGTGCCCACCACGAAGATGCTGGTGGAGAAGTCCACCTGCTTGGCGCGCTCGGCGTTGTTGGTGGTCGAGCCGCACTCGATGTCCACGCTGCCGTTGAGCACCAGAGGGATGCGGTTTTGCGAGGTCACCGGCACCAGCTTGACAGTCAGGCCCGGCTTCTTCAGCTCGGCCTTGATGGCGTCCACGGCCTTGAGCATCAGCTCGTGCGAATAGCCCACGACCTGCTGCTTGTCGTCGTAGTACGAGAACGGGATCGACGACTCCCGGTGGCCCAGGCTGATGACGCCGCTCTCGGCGATCTTTTGGAGGGTGGGCGAGGCCTGCGCATGGACCTGGGCGGCCACGGGGGCCAGCAGCAGGCTCAGCAAGAGGCTCGGCAACAGGGGGCGGATCAGCTTGGCGTTCATGGGGCGTGTCCTTTGCGTGGGGCTCGTTGAAGCTCGTTGAGGTCGGCGGGGGCGGTGAGGCGGGCCGGTCCGCTCATACAACGCACGGCCCGTGCCAGCGTGAATTTGGCGGTCCGGGATCGCCAAGTCCTTGATTTCATTGGAGGTGGGCCGTGGCGGAGGTGCATCCTCGTTCGGATTGTCGGACGCTTGGGGCTCGGGCTGTTCGGTGCACCGAACGGACCATTTCCTCTACACTACCGTCATCGCCGAGTTAACAGGACAACTTGCGGGGCGATTCAAACATGCCGCTAAAGCGTTCGCCGCTGTGGAAAAACTGCTTTCAACAGCCTGGGCGACGCCGAGGTTGATGTCATTTTCCAGGAGCACACAGCGTGTCAAACGATTTCCTCTTCACTTCCGAATCCGTCTCTGAAGGCCACCCCGACAAGGTCGCCGACCAGATTTCCGACGCGATCCTGGACGCCATCTTCGAGCAGGATCCCCGCTCCCGCGTGGCCGCCGAAACCCTGACCAACACCGGTCTGGTCGTGCTGGCCGGTGAGATCACCACCAACGCCCACGTCGACTACATCCAGGTGGCGCGCGACACGATCAAGCGCATCGGCTACGACAACACCGAGTACGGCATCGACCACAAGGGTTGTGCCGTGCTGGTGGCCTACGACAAGCAGTCCAACGACATCGCCCAGGGCGTGGACCACGCCTCCGACGATCACCTCAACATCGGTGCCGGCGATCAGGGCCTGATGTTCGGCTACGCCTGCGACGAAACGCCCGAGCTGATGCCCGCGCCGATCTATTACGCGCACCGCCTGGTCGAGCGCCAGGCCCAGCTGCGCAAGGATGGCCGCCTGCCTTTCCTGCGCCCGGACGCCAAGAGCCAGGTCACGATGCGCTACGTCGATGGCAAGCCCCACAGCATCGACACCGTGGTGCTGTCCACCCAGCACAGCCCCGACCAGTCCGAGACCCAGCACAAGATGAAGGACTCCTTCATCGAGGCCGTGATCGAAGAGATCATCAAGCCCGTGCTGCCCAAGGACATGCTGCAGAACACGCGCTACCTGGTCAACCCGACCGGCCGCTTCGTCATCGGCGGCCCACAGGGTGACTGTGGCCTGACCGGCCGCAAGATCATCGTGGACACCTACGGCGGCGCCTGCCCGCACGGCGGTGGCGCCTTCTCGGGCAAGGACCCGTCCAAGGTGGACCGCTCGGCCGCCTACGCCGCCCGCTACGTGGCCAAGAACATCGTGGCCGCCGGCCTGGCCCGCCAGTGCCAGGTGCAGGTCGCTTACGCCATCGGCGTGGCCAAGCCCATGAACATCACGGTCTACACCGAAGGCACCGGCGTCATCCCCGACGACAAGCTCTCCGCCCTGGTGGCCGAGCACTTCGACCTGCGTCCCAAGGGCATCATCCAGATGCTGGACCTGCTGCGCCCGATCTATTCCAAGACCGCCGCGTATGGCCACTTCGGCCGCGAAGAGCCCGAGTTCACCTGGGAAAAGACGGACAAGGCAGCGGCCCTGCGGGCAGCTGCCGGGCTGTAAGCCCGCCGCGCGTCAGCGCGGTGTCCGGCTTTCGGCAAGCGGCAGAGGGCTTCGGCCATCTGCTGAGCAGCCAAAAGACGGACAAGCCGCGCCAAAACCAAAGCCCCGCACTGCGGGGCTTTTTTCATGGCTCTGGCGCGCGATCAGGTCGTGCGGAACACGTTCACCGCACCCGACAGGCGCTGCGCCTGGTCACGCATGCTTTGCGAGGCCGCGGCCGACTGCTCGACCAGCGCGGCGTTCTGCTGCGTCATCTGGTCCAGGTGGGACACCGCCAGGCTGACCTGGTGGATGCCATCGCTTTGCTCCGAGGTCGAGGCGCTGATGTCGCCCATCATGTCGGTCACGCGCTGGATGGCGACGACGATCTCGTTCATGGCCTGGCCGGCCTCGCCCACGAGCTGCGCGCCCGAGTCCACGCGCTCGCCCGAGGCGGCGATCAGGCCCTTGATCTCGCGGGCGGCGTTGGCCGAGCGCTGCGCCAGCGAGCGCACCTCGGAGGCCACCACCGCGAAGCCGCGGCCCTGCTCGCCGGCGCGGGCCGCTTCCACGGCGGCGTTCAGCGCGAGGATGTTGGTCTGGAAAGCGATGCCGTCGATCACGCCGATGATGTCGTTGATCTTGCGCGACGCCGTGGCGATCTCTTCCATCGTGGCCACCACCTGGTGCACCACCTGGCCGCCGCGCTGGGCGGCATCGCTGGCCGAGGTGGCGAGCTGGTTGGCCTGGGACGCGGCCTGGGCCGACTGCGCCACCGTGCTGGTCAGCTGTTCCATCGACGAGGCCGTCTCCTGCAGGCTGGACGCCGTCTGCTCGGTGCGGGTGGACAGGTCGTGGTTGCCGGTGGCGATTTCGGTGGAGGCCGTGTAGATGGCGTCGGTGCTCTGGCGCACGTCGTGCACCAGGGTGCCCAGCGAACTGACCATGCCGTTGAGGGCCTTCATCAGCTCGCCGAATTCGTCGGAGCGCGAGGTGTCCACGCGCACGCTCAGGTCGCCCTGGGCGATGTGGGAGGCCACGCGCACGGCCTCTTTCAGCGGTGCCTGGATCGAGTGGATCAGGAAACGTGCGCCGACGGCTGTGGCCAGCAACACGCAGAGCACCATGATGCCGGCGGTGGCCGTGATGCTGCGGCGCGCCGTGGCGATCTCGCCGCGGATCTCGGTGGACTGCGCTTCCTGCAGGCCGATGAAGCCCTGCAGCTCGTCGGCATAGGCCTGCGCCAGCGGTGCGAATTCGCTGAGGACCTTGGCGCGGACCTCGTCGTGCTGGCCTGCCGCTTTCATGCCTGCCAGCGACTTGTTCATCGCCAGCACCTGGGCGCGCAGCCCGGTGATCTTGGCCATCTGCGCGCGGTCCTTGTCGGTCAGCGGCAGCTCCTCGATGTGTTTGTGCAGGCGGTTGATGTCCGCGATCATGTCCGCGTTGGTCTTGGCATAGGTCTGGGCCACGATGGGGTCGCTGCTCAGGTTGCCGGCCACCACGCGGGCCACGGTGATGCTGCTTTTCGTGGCCCACACGGTGGCCGAGTGCAGCTTGTCGTCGCTGACCTTGAGCGCGGCATCGGCGGCCTGCTGTTGCGACACGGAACGCCATGCCGCCATGGCCACGATGCCCATCATGGCGATGATCAAGGCTGCGACCGCGGTCCACAGCTTGCCCGAAATGCTCAGATGCTTGAACATGAGGAACCGACTCCCGATGCGAGACTTCCGGGGAGAACGCGACGGCCGTGCGAGGGCCCGGACCCTGGCGCACAGCGACCGGCACACCGGTCTGGTGCATGGATATCGGCCAGACGGCTGGGGGCTTGAGCCGTGACCCAGTCCACAAAAGCCCGCTTGCCGCGCCTTATTCCATGGATGGCATGCAACCCGGCCGGCTAGGATCAGGGCATCGCAGTCGGCGCACCACCCCGGTGCGCCTCTCACAGGCCATGCTCAGGAAGATCTCGCCCCACCAGCTCCGCATCGGCATGCACATCCACGAGGTGCCCGGCTCCTGGCTGTCGCACCCGTTCTGGCGCGCCTCCTTCAAGCTGGCCGATGAGAAGCAGCTGGCGCAGCTGCGCGATGCGGTGCCGCATGTCGTGATCGACACGCTCAAGGGCCTGGACGTGGCCTCCGCCGAAAGCCCGACCAGTCAGACCACCTTCCTGGACGACGTCGAGGTGAACGACGTGGCCTGCGAGGAGGGTGCCGAGGTCGCCATCGGCCCAACCGAAGCGCTGCCGCCTTCGGGCGCGCCCTTGCCCTCCCAGCCCAAGCCCGCGAGTTTCCAGGACGAGGTGCTGCGTGCCTCGCGCATCGTGGCGCAGTCCCGCACGGCCATGCAGTCCATGTTCCAGGACGTGCGCCTGGGCAAGGCGGTCGATGCCGAGCACTGCTTGCCCCTGGTGGACGACATCACCCAGTCGGTCAGCCGCAACCCGGGCGCCATCGTCAGCCTGGCGCGCCTGAAAACCAGCGACGACTACACCTACATGCACTCGGTGGCCGTGTGCGCGCTCATGGTCAGCCTGGCGCGCCAGCTCAAGCTCGACGACGCCGACACCCGCGAAGCCGGCCTGGCGGGCCTCGTGCACGACCTGGGCAAGGCCTTGATGCCGCCCGAGGTGCTCAACAAGCCGGGCGCCCTGACGCGCGAAGAGTTCGCCATCATGAAAAGCCACCCCGAGGCCGGCCACCGCATGCTGGTGGAAGGCCGGGGCGTGGGGCCCGTGCCGCTGGACGTCTGCCTGCACCACCATGAGAAGGTGAACGGCAAAGGCTACCCGCATGGCTTGGCGGGCGACGAGATCAGCCTGTTCTCCAAGATGGGCGCCGTCTGCGACGTCTACGACGCCATCACCTCCAACCGCCCGTACAAGGCGGGGTGGGACCCGGCCGAGTCGGTGCAGAAGATGGCGCAGTGGGCCAAGGACGGCCACTTCGACGAGCGCATCTTCCAGGCGTTTGTGAAAAGCGTGGGCATCTACCCGACGGGCTCGCTGGTCAAGCTCAAGTCGGGCCGACTGGCCATCGTGGTGGAGCAGGGCGAGACCTCGCTGCTGCGACCCGTGGTCAAGGTGTTTTACTCGACCAAGGCCAGCGAACCCCTGGTGCCGCAGCTGCTGGACCTGAGCCAGTCCAGCGACGACATCGTCAGCCGCGAACAGCCCGCGACCTGGGGCTTCAAGAACCTCGACGAACTTTGGATGCCGCCCGACGCCCGGGGGTGAGCACCTGCCTCACTGCGTGGACAGGCTCAGGCCC
>Ga0209107_10001636_pt1 | contig 12572 bp, 12 predicted proteins | sample LakErihyJuly2011_2_FD_187460 | JGI IMG/M metagenome (GOLD analysis project Ga0209107, IMG submission 187460) | Freshwater microbial communities from dead zone in Lake Erie, Canada - CCB hypolimnion July 2011 (SPAdes) (version 2) | ecosystem: Environmental > Aquatic > Freshwater > Lentic >... | reverse complement strand
TTCATGAATCACAACTGTTCCATCTTGATCCACCCACCCTTGATGAAGTATCACAAATGTAGGTTTATCCACACGCTTCACAATACGATTCTTTGGATGTTGGAGAACTACACTTGTAAATTCAGCATAGGCAGGATCAACACAATCAACAATCGATGAAAGTTTCGCTCCATTCATGGCTTCTTGAAGCATTTCCGCAAAGGAAGGCCCGCCTTCATAAAAGCGTGAATTGGCATTGATACGACTACGTGTCGCAAGTTCCACTTCCTCCGTATCAGATTTACGAAAGAGATTGATCATTGTGCCATCTACGAAATCTTCAGCGATAGTTGCCTCAGAAAGTGTGGATTCTGTAAGTGTGGATGCCTTCGGGGGAGCGACACACATCACACGACGGATTTCTTTATTTACAATCACGCTACGACACCATCCAACATGTTCCTTTGTAAAATCACTTTGCCCTTTCACATATCGGACAAGCGCATAGATAGAGTTACGAGGTTCAATTACACGAAGCTTTCCACCTTCTTCACTTTGAAGCCATGTTCGAAGGTCTTCCCAAGAGGAGAAATTAGTCATCCATGAACGGAAATGAGTAAGTGTGTAAGTCATCTTCTTAATGAATCGTTTGTGTCATTTATTTAAGCCGTGCGGGAGGTCAATTTTATAGGAGCTCGTCCTACCACCCAGTGTTTTTTACGATGATGTGTTAGGAACCTTCCCGTATGAATCGTGAAGAAGACATATCAAATATGGGAAATGAGGGTTCGCCAAATGTGCCCAACACAATTGGAACAAACTTGGCGGAAGCAGCGGGGGCAATCGCTATGAGCGCTTCTCCTCCTCCTGCCAACGAACCAGAACGAGCAGGTCCACAGGATACTCCAGAAGGAATTGTGAGTGGAGCCGAAGTGGGTGCCGGAGCAGAACAACAAGAGGAACAAGATGAAGAAGAAGAGGGTGGAATTATCCTCGGCGATCGATTCAAACTTGAAACCAGACGATATGGAGAAACAATTGGAAAAGTATACTACGTGGATGACAATCTCATCAGTATCATGCCAGATGGTGTATCCAATCTTCTTCACTATTTCCCTCTCGTGGAAACGGAGGAAGGTAGAGTATTTGATCCCGAACTTGGATTTATAAGCATCACGCAAGTTGGTAATGGACCCAATGTTGGATTCGCAGAGCTCAATGGATTTCATGAAGGGCAAATGATTGATACATTCTTAGAAGATGGTTCTCTTGGACAATCCTACAAACTCACAGAAGTAAACTACGAACGAGATTATATCCGTGTAGAAGATGAACGTGATCCTATTGAATTTGATTATAAGGGGATTCAGAATCAACCGTTCAAAGTTATCCGTATTCAACAAGCCGCTGTAGGACCTCAAAAGCCCATGACAGAAGAAGAAGTCGCAGAAGAAGAACAAGCGATTCGTTTGTCACAAACACCTGGTGCGCAAGCTGCGGCGATTATGGGAGAACAACCTGAGGATGATGATATTGTATTTTTTGATGATTTTATTCTACCAAAAATTGCGGTATTCAAAGAAATTGCTGAAACTGATGTCATATATCCTGAATTATCACAAATCAAGGATTTATTTAATGATTTGATTTCCATGGTAGACGCACCCAGTCAAAAAAATCCTCTTGTGCTCAAACGAATCACTGCGTTTGTAAAAATGGCAAGTTCACTCAAAAATAGTATTATTAAACGTGGACCAAATGGTGCACCAGATGGGGAAGAACAAATTAGTATTGAAACATTACATGATTTGTTAGATGAATCGATTCCAATCGCACGACCTATTTTGGATACACAACGTGTTCTCTATGAAGACTTACCAAATGAAGATGAAGATGGTAATCAGTATTATAATCAAATCTTAGTGAATAACTTGGAATCCGTTATTGAATCATCAAATGAATATCTTGAAAATCAAGGAAATATTCCTCCAGGTCAACCAGGAGTTGGATTACCACGATTCCATCAAATGCTCCAGACCTACTTTACACGATTTCCATTGAGTGATGTATTTAATGGTGGTTCATTTACATTTTCACATGACGCAGAGTTCTTTCGTCAAGCAGAACCTGAGACAAATACTGTCTATGGTCTCGAATCATCAAAGGGTAAGTCAAAAGATACGTCATATAATGGAGGAGGAGTAAGATTATTCATTCATCCTACTGATTTTTCATTACGTCGTGGTCATGGGCCTACGTATCGCCCACTCATAAAAGGTGGCACAGATATTTCCATGGGAGGGGATCGAACAAATTTGAAGGGACATGTTCTCTTTCCTTATCAAGCGGTATTATCTGGGCAAATTGGTGCGACACGAACTGGAAACTTATGGAGCATCATTCAACGAAGTTCTGCTCCAAAGGAATGGATGGAAACTATTTTGAAAGAGTTGGGCGGAATAGTCGCAGAATTGTCCGCCAAACAAATTGTTGTCATTCACAAAGATGAACCAACCGCGGTTGGAATTCCATTCATCGACTATTTCAAATTAATTCTTCAAATGATCGTCCCTCGTGGACCTGGTGACTTATCACCTGTGAAGGCTGATCTTGGTATGGATGAAAAAGAACCAAATGTAGAGCAGCATGAGGCAATTCAAAAGCGTGTCGATCAAATTCTTGCGTCTCTACGCGCACATATTCGTTCCATGCGCGAGGCACTCACAAAAGAACAACCCAAACCAGAAGCCAATCAACTTCTTTCACAATCATTCGTGGATACATTATTAGAAGGTGTCAAAGGATATCCTGAATTGGAAGCGATTGTCAAACAGGTTCAGGATCAAACACCTGGTTACAAATATGTGGATGTTGGTCTCGTGGCATCACTTTTAAAATATGCCTATGATTATTTCCAAGTTTTTATTGGAGGAGATCAAGCCGCCATCAAACGCGAACGAAATCGGTTTGTGCGTGATAAAATGGTGAAAGCACTTCATGAGGCACAGCAACTCACAGATCTTCAACGAAACTTGGGCGCCCCTCCTCAACCAAACACATGCGAACATGTTGCCACGTTATCTGCCATTCGTGATGTAAAAGATGATACAGATCGTTTCAAACTCATGTCACGTTTTGTTACAACATATTATGGTGTTCGTGAGAAAAACTGGGTCATATGTAAATTATGTAAGAAGGAGCTCATCTGTCAACATGAAGTTCTCCAAATTCAACAATTTGTCAATCCACGTGAAAAGAAGACACTTCAGAAAGAAATTATCATGAACTTCTCAGGCGGTCTATCAGGAGGGCATTATTCATGTCGAAACTGTAGTCATCCTATTGCTGATTTAGAGTATGATACAAATGTAGAATTTGATGACAATGGTATTCCTATGATGGGCCGTGAAGTGTTAGTGGATACGGATGCGATTGCGAATGAAGAAATTCGTAACTTGTTTGGAATTCAAATCAATCCTACGGAAGAAATTCAGTTTGAGACAGATACAAAAACAGAAATTTACACAGTTTTGAAAACATTATGCGATACACTTGGGTTGACATTATCAGGAGATGTGATTGGAACAATCATTGATCGTGTCGCAGCAGAAATCGCAGTGACAATTAGTTCAAAAGATTACGCAGCGCTACCAAAGGAACAACGTAAGTTCTCCTATATCAAATTCATTAGTCAAGTCAAAATCGCTGCTACAACTGCCATGTTACTCATCCATGTTCAGACGCGTATTCCAGACTATCGTGTCAAGTTTTTTGTGGAAGGATGTAAACCTGGATTTGGTGGATTCCCTCTTATCGCAAGCGCAGACCCATCCAGTGATACACAATCACCAGGTGTGAACTACTTAGCATGTGTGCTTTCAGGAATGTATGAGAAAACAATTCCTTGGACGAATGGATTCCAAACAATTGCCAATGATACACAGCGCGCAGCGTATATCAAAAGTCGTATTGTATCCTATTGTAAGGTATTTGTCCAAGATATTGCGATTCAGGGACTCCTTCAAACAAAACGTGAGCATATTGATTCAGTCTTTGGAAGGGGCGCTTCAATTGCGCGTGCTCTAGAAATTATTCCTGATAATTTCTTACCGCGAATGGAGGTTCAGGAAGAAGCATCCGAAAATGCCACGCAATCACCAACCATTCGCGAAGGAACGAAGCAAAACGCGGTTGGAGAAGCCCTCAAATCTGATACATGGATTCGCGCTGCGAACCAGTTAGCACGTCGTTCCGCAAATATTGTGAAAGGAAGTCCATACGCAGAAACATCCTGTTGTTGTGATCCAATTGATCGTCCTGGTCAAACATTCCGTGATGCAGCTCTTCCTGTGCTTCCTGAATTATATGTCCTCAAACCTGGATGGGCTTATCAAACAATTGCCTATACACCAATGAATGTGCGTCCTTTACAACTTACAGTTGCCTCCCTTTCAATCGAGAATGCATATCGTGTATTTTTGAAATTATGTTACGATGGTCCCAGAAAAGGATTACCACATGAACTTGGCCATGATTTGAAATGTGACTGGTGTGGAATTGAAATCCCTACACAGGTATTGTTTCCTGAAGTGGATTATATTCCAACAAAACCCAAACAAGAAGCAGAGCTTGCTATTAAACTCGCGCAACGTGAAGAAGAAATTAAAATGTTTCTCCAAACACAGGGTATTCAAATCAATGAACAGACATTCCAAGATTTATTGGATGCCGCCCACCAGCGTCAAATGTTTGCACTCTATTCACCTAATCTCCCACAAGCACCATCAGAAATTTTATCTGGATTAACCACAGTGTCCTATGAACCTGTTCCAGGCTTTGCTACCTTATTGGAACAATCTGAGCGTGCGTTGGAGGCACTTGGAGCGCAGGCCTCTGGACCTGATATCGCACGTGCCTTGTCTGGACTTCGTGATTCCATTCGTGATTCAGAAGATCTTCTTCGAGAAAAAATAGGTGAAGCACGATACAGATTATTAACATCCATGTTGGATCAACCAACCGGTCAAGTATTTGAAATTTTCCGTAGCTATTTTCTTGTTCCTATCCAACGTATAGTTTCAGGACCTGGATATGAACCAGTCTATGTTCCTGCGCATTATAAATTACAAAGTGATCATAAGAAGATTATCAATGATAAGATTAAAGAACATGTTGAAATAATTAATAAATTTAATTTATACCCAGATGAAAACCCAAATAGTCTCATGAAGGCACAACTCAAGTTTGAACAATTTCAGATTCAAATGAGTGAATTGATGACTTTATCTCCAGAATTACGTGTCAGTCGTATTAAATTTTCCAAGAAACTCTCGCAAGAACAAGTAGCACGTTTCTTGAAAGAAATACTTCGTGTATGGATAATTGGTTCATTGGGACAATTGATTGATCCAGATGTGGTTCCTGAAGTGGAAGGAGTTGATTTGGCCGCAGAAGATGGACAAAGTGATTCATTTATTATTCGTTTACTTGCTACCATCTTGGCACAATACTCCAAAGAACGATTGGCATATAACCCTACACTTGTAAAACAGAAGATTGAAGAAGCCACAGAAGGAGAACATCAACGTTTCTTGAATAAGATGCGAGGAATGTCAGAAGAAGATAAGAAGATTGAGATGGAAAAGAAGGCTCTTGGAATTGGAATGTGGGGACGAGGAAAGACAAATTTAGGCAATTTATTCAGTGGAGAAGAACTTGAACTCAGACGACAGGCGAATATGGAAGATTATGGTGCCTTGCTTGTGGGAGGGCCCGACGGAATGCCAGAGGGTGTAGGGGATGAATATGGTGGAGAAGAATATGGTGGGTATGATGTGAATAATATTGATGAAGATAATGATTAATAGAATAGAATAGATGGGACGGTTACTTGCCGCTGGAATAGTATATTTGATTGGTGTCGCAATCGTGCTAACAATCAAACCCGAATCCATGTTTACGGAAGATGGAACATGGAAAGAATTTGGTATTGGACGAAATCCAAGAACTCATACATGGGTTCCATTTTGGTTATTTTCTGTCTTGTGGGCGCTTGTAAGTTATATATTGATTACAGTTGGATTTGCCATCGCAGGAATTGGTTCTAACCAGGATGTGGTGGCACCGCCATCATCTAAAAAGTCTATCAAAGAGGTTACAAAGGCTTCAGAGGCTGAAGTATTGGATGATGTATTTGATGTTGAGGAAGCAGATTTTGATTTACCACCCAAGCCACGAGGACGACGCTCACGAGGAGTTCCCATGGATTTACCAGATGGATATTATGTATTAAATACTCGCGCAACCGAAGCAGCAGGAGGAATTCCAAAATATGTGTATTTAGGACGTGGACTCCCAGAATAAACAAACCTTATTTGGGACATCCTTGAATAAATCCCCCTGCGACAGCCTCTCCGAACATACCCGCCCAAAACATGTAAAACGCAAGGGCAAATATGTTTCCATAGGACAAGCGATACGCAAGAGGAACGGCATCCACGATTGGAGAACGAATAAAACTACTCAAACATAATACAAGAAAACTCACAATTGCGAGGGGGATAAGCCCACTTACAAGTGCGATTTGACCGTGTCGGACTGTCCCACACGATAATTGTTGAATTCCTGCGTTGAGTCCAAATGCAACAACATACCCGAAGATCGGAAGTCCAAACCATTGAAGCGGTGTTCCTCCAAATCCAAGACTCTTTGTAATATATGAAAACATGAAGACTGCTGCAACCAAAGACACACCAACTGCGATACTGAGTCCAAATAGTTGTCCTGTTGCCATGTTCTTCTTCTGGTAGAGTAGAGTATTATGGCCACCACACGACGAACAGTCACCCTTCAAAATCCAGCACAGCCAGTTCTTCCATTGAAGAAAATTGCAAAACAACCGACAACGATTGAAGAATGGATCAAGGCAAAAGGATTATATCCATCTTATTTTACAGTTACACCTGAAGGAGATTTAATTAGTCCACCTACACGAGATTCGGAACAACAAAAAATTATTGTTGTTCCAAGAATGACTCCAAAGTCATCCGAGCAAATTCAAACATTTTTCAAGGAGCGCAAAGAAGCTCTCAAAGAACCCGCAGAACAATACGCAGCGGCCAAACGAGCTCTTCAACAAATGATGATTGCCTACAAGGCAGCACCTGGCGCAGTCTCTGACAATGATATTTTAGTGGCCAATCAACAAGTTCATGACGCAGAATGTATTTTGACTGGGCTCACAAGTATGCCTCGAGCTGTAACCGTATTAAATGAAGGCGCAAACGCAGCGTATTATGTAAAAGACTTGACAATGAAACGACATGAAACAGATCGTGTTCACGAACCAATCCTACAACTTATTCAAATGGAGTATCCAATGAAAGCATTTTGGATAGAAGCTGCTGCGCCACCATTGGAACAAGCACAACCTGCTCCTTCCGCTGCGGATTTAGAAGAACAAGAGGAACAAGAAGCTGCTACACAAGCAAAACGACCTTCCAAGCCTCTCTCTGCCGCAGCGATTGCGTCGATTCGAAAAGCTCGCGCAGCTCGTGCCGCAGCGGGTCAATAAACTTACACTATTTATTCAAACGCATAGACTTGAAGATTCTCCTTTACTTTTCCGCAATCAACGATTTGTGATTCAAATGTATAACAGAGCCCATTTCGATCCCGATACGTGATCTTTCCTGTGTTTGAAGGATGAGGCCACTTTACCACACGATCCTTTGTTTCGGGTTTCAATCCTAAAAAGATAATGCCGCCGAGAACGAGTCCCGCTAAAAATGGAAGAAACTTGAAATGATGAAACATACTTCTACAGGGTGCGTCAAAAAAGAAACGATTGCCGCAAGGGCCTATCATGACTGAAAATTTAAACTCACTCGGTAGGAGAAAATGTTAATTGATATTTTGAAAGACCCAAAATTTGATATGACATTTAGTTTTTTAATGGGTGTATTTATTATTCTCTTGATGCGTCCAATCTGTAAAGGCGATGCATGTTTTTCCTACAAGGCACCCGTCATGAAAGAAATTCGTGAACATGCTTATAAGATTGATGACCGTTGTTATAAGTTTGTTCCAAAAGAAACCAAATGTCCTATCACTGGGGTCATTGAGCCATTTGCTTGGAAGGCTCCAAGCAACTCCGCGTAAGAGTGAACGGATAAGGAATCGGTGATTGGAACAGAACATACCCATGTCAGAAGCAGGAACTCTTTTATCTAACTTGGATGGAATGTCACGACCATCTGATGGTGATTTAGTGGATAGTATTTTGGCAGATATGAATCATTCAAGTGGAGCCAATCCAGTTATGTCCAACTCCCCTCCACCAGTGGGCGCACGAATGCCAATGCAACAAGTGTCACCCATGTCTGGTAACTTTCCGACTGCCACTGACCCTGCGGTTCCAACCGCACATATGATTGGCCGCGACCACCCGACCGAAGCAGACTTTCAACGAATGATGATGGCTGCGCAAGGACAGATCCCTTTTCAAACGGCACCCCAACAGATGCAACAACAGCAACCTCTCATTTCCACAGAGACCTATGTGGAACCCAAGAAGAATACACAAGGGCAACTTCTTGATGAATTGAAACAGCCTATCATTGTTGCGATGATTGTGTTTATCATGACTCTTCCTGCTATCAACCTTTTAGTCAGTCATTACGCACCACAACTTTTACGCCCCGGTGGAGATTTCACTACGATGGGTTCTGTTGCACGTGCTCTTGTGGGAGGTGCCTTGTTTTGGGTTCTTCAGAGAGTGATCGCTCCACTTCTTTCACTCTAAACCAGACCTTTTTAGGAACAGAACGGAACACAGTCCAAGCATACTTGGATGGCAGAGCAAACTGCTTAATTTACGCAGTTTACGGTAGAGGAATGGACACCAATACAGTTCGCCGAAATGCCAGTATTGGATTTTTAGCATTATATGCTATCTATGGAATCTTTGGAATTGGAATGACAGGTCTCTTATTTAGTTTTGCCATTGGATTAATTGTAATGAGCGTTCGTTACCCTATTGAATTGACTGTAGCAGCTACAATCCTTTCAGGTCTTGTATGGAAAGTAATTGTGGAACGTCGTCGCACAAAGGAAGGGTTCCAAGTATCTACTGGAACAGGTGATAATGCCCTCGCAATCACAAAGAAGATTCAAGAAATCACTCAGAAGAATGTATTTCAACCAAGTGGTGTATTAAGTAGTTCTTTCGCAGAAGGATTCGCAGACGCAGTGCCACCTGCTCCAGATGCCTCTGCTGAAAAGCCAAAGGAAGAAAAACCCGCTGCGGCAGCCAGTGCTCCCGCAGCCCCGAGTGATGCTTCCGTTTCACCAATGATGAAAGACGCACTTCCTTCATCGAATGCCGCAGCTGCCGCAACACCTCCCGCACAACCAGCCGCAAAACCCGCTGAACAAACCGCAGGATTTACAGATCCTTCTACAAATGGAATGTTCAAACTTGGATCTATCCCTGCTGACGCAGTGGGAGGTGCCCATATTGATCTTGGAACAACTCTTTCCAATGCCCTCAATGCCCTCAAACCTGATCAAGTGAAGGCAATGACAGACGATACCCGTAAACTCTTGGAAACACAAAAGAGTTTAATGTCCATGCTTGGAACAATGAAACCCATGCTCCAAGATGGAAAACAACTCATGGAGACTTTCACTGAGATGTTTGGAAAACAGTAATAGAACAACATGGCTAAGAAAGGAGGAATTTGCCCTCCAGGTATCATGTGCTTGACACCGACTCTTGGAGTCTTCCTATTGATTGGAATCGGTGTCAGTCTCTATATTTTAATGGCAGTGCCCAGACAATCATCACCTACAACCCCTGCGCCTATCCATATTTTTAATCAAGGAATGGGTGGTGGCGGTGGTGGCGGTGACGATCGTTATACACGAGCCCCAGAACCACTTCGAACATGGCAGAGCCCTCCTGATTTACGTGGGGCAATGATCCCACCCGGTGCGGTTCCAATCAATGTAAGCACCCGAGGACTTCCACAAGCCTATCAGCAAATGGGAATCATCAAATCTGGAGAACAACTCTTACCACTCTATGGTCGTCAAACTGCCTATCGTTCCGATCGTTATAATTATTATACACGAACGGATACCTATAATCCAATCCAACTTCCTGTTCGTTTCCAACGACGTGATTGTATGGATAGTATTGGATGTGAAGAAATGTTTGGTGGAGAAAATGTAAGCATCTCAGGAATTGGAAAAGAAGGACGTGTGGAAGTGTATAAGTTTGATGGACCAACTTACATTCCAGGTCTTGTGTAGGAAAATGGGTGAAACTTGTCAACCAGGAAATCAAGGATTTCCAATCCGTGTGGAAGGATGGACTGGATATCCAGATAAAGCACAAATTGTCGCCTCAAGTGATATACAATTACAATTCTCTCCAAGTGAAACTCCAATGCGTGCTACAAATGGTGTCATGTCGCCACATGGAACAAATACATTTTTCATGGGAGGAATCCAATATACTGTTGCCACAATACTTTATTCAGAACCAACCCAACAAGGAATTGCGTCATTTTCAGGAACAGTGATTGGAGAATTTCAAATCTGGGGATCAACTGCTACTGCGATTGGTCTTGGTGCGACAAGTATAGCTTGTTTACTTATTCCAGTGTATCAAACACCCGCAGGAAGTTTCGCAGGAAGCAAAATTACAAGTCTCCTACAAGGGAAAGCAGGAAAACTTGTAGACTGTATTCCACAAGGTCAAGGCGCAGATGTAATTCGGTATTCAACATGTATTGAAACTGACCAAAAATCATCTATCACAATTCAAGTCGCTTATTGGACAAATGGCGCACCAGTAACTCAAGAACAAGTAAAGACTCTTCCTCAACAAAAAACAAAAGGAGGAATTCCAAAATTATCCAATTATAAAGTGTTATCAAGTTTTACACAATTGGCCAATGAAGCACAAACCAAATCAAATCGTCAATATACTATGAATGGTCCTATGTTAAAACCATATCCATCTGTGATTACTGTGAATACAAATTCACGTGAGTTTCAAACAACCTTTCGTTTGATTAAATCCTTTGTTACTGGAGCTTCCTCTCCAACCAGTCGTGACACGGGTGCCTATAAATGTATTGCGATCGATCGTCAAAAAGATATTCAGGGTGGAAAACTCTTAATTGATCCAACAACTGGTGAACGAATGGATACAAATCTCAAACGAGCGAATGAACAAGGAACAGAAGATAAACCTGTCGCAAGTCTGGATGTTGGAGATATCTTCTTAAAGATCTGTATCATTCTTGGAATCATTCTTGGTATTACTGTATTGGCTGCGTTTGTGTATTTTTTGAATACATTTTTGATGAAACCGAAAGAGATTGGATTGACAGATTTTACACCTGACCATTCTGGAACAGGATCCTGGTTTGATACAGTTGGGGAATGGTTTAAAACAATCACCTTTCAAAAGTAGGCCCCGAATATAGGAATGGGAGCCCCCGCGATGAATATAATTGTATATGCCTTGATGGGAATTCTTGTCGCAGTTCTAATACTGTATATGATTCCTGTCAAATGTAATGCGTCAGTTATTCAAGAAGGATTTAAGAGTCAAAGTCCAAATACTAACACAAAATGTCCAGCTGGAACAAAAACATTTACAGACCGTTTGGGAAATCTTTCCTGTTGTAAAGGTCAAGTAAATGGTTCAAAATGTGAAGGAACTATAGCATGTTCGTTTAGTAGTAACGCAGGGAAGAATATCCCATTTTGTGGTGCTAAATAAAGAGTAAATAACTGTTTTACACAATTATATGATATACTGTATCAAATCATTGTGAACTATTGTAATTCTAAGGAGCTTGGGCGAGATCAGGGTTTACCCAAGAGAAGAGTTGATCAATTGCCTTTTCACTTCCATCATTACTACCTTCCGTAGGTAAAGGCTGTTTCTGATTCATACTTTCTGCGACAGGTGCGAAGGAATCATCTCCAGAATCCTCTTGTGGCATGAATGGCATTCCTCGCACAGTTGGTTGTTCAAATGGAGGTTGTTCAGGTGCGGTTTCAGGAGTGACTATACTTTGAATGGCAGGAGATTCGGGATCACTTTGTTGCATGGCTCGTTCCAAATGACGCATTTTGATATTGTTGCGTTCCACAAATAACATGGCAATTACAACAAATGAAGCAACAGCGTTCACAGGACTGATATAGGCAGAACTGATGAGACCAGCCAAGAGAGCAATACGAACTAAGATAGTATCAGTAAGAATCAAAATGCTACGAGGTAAATATGGAATTAAGAAAATCGCAAGAAAGTGAAGTCCTAAAATCACTGTTTCTCTTTGAGTCATGCGTGGTAAGTCGACCATTCTCTGAAAGGATAAGGGTTAAAATTGATACACAATCTACCCTTAGAAACGGCACAACAATTCAGCATGACAGATTATAATCAATTCAAACGTGTCTTAACTGCGAGAGGATATGCAATTCGGAAAGACTCTCTCACACAAGATCAGCTCAAACGAATCCGAACCGATTTAACAGTTGCCCCAAAGGCTGCGACACGAATGGCTGCG
>Ga0209107_10001631_pt1 | contig 12580 bp, 6 predicted proteins | sample LakErihyJuly2011_2_FD_187460 | JGI IMG/M metagenome (GOLD analysis project Ga0209107, IMG submission 187460) | Freshwater microbial communities from dead zone in Lake Erie, Canada - CCB hypolimnion July 2011 (SPAdes) (version 2) | ecosystem: Environmental > Aquatic > Freshwater > Lentic >... | reverse complement strand
TTATCTGGAACTCTACCCGCCCATATCAGTGCTAAGGATATCATTCTGTTTATCCTGGGACAAATTGGTTGTGCTGGTGCTACCAGTAAAGTCATGGAATTTAGAGGGTCAATACTCGAACAAATGCCCTTCGATGAACGCTTGACTCTTGCTAATATGTCCATTAAGTGTGGTGCAATTTGTGGTGTAATCGTTCCTGATCAAACAACCCGCAATTATGTAAAAAGTCGATCTGATCAAGAATTTACAGAAATTATTGGCGACCCTGATGCTGGGCATGAGAAAATATACAAATGGGAACTCAGTAATCTAGAACCGCAAATTGCCCGTCCTCCCAAACCAGAGCAAGTAGTACCTATTAGTCAGCTAGAAGAAACCCCCATTACGAAAGCCTTTATTGGTTCTTGTACAGGAGGTAAATTATACGATTTGGCTCAGGCCGCCGAAGTTTTACAGGATCGCCGAGTCGCAGATGGTGTAAACTTATTTATTGTTCCTGCTTCCGTAGAAATTCGGGAAAAAGCAGAAGCATTAGGATATATGGACATTTTTACCCAAGCAGGAGCAACTATTCTTAAGTCAGGTTGTGGTGCTTGTATCAATTCGGGAATTGGCGTTTTAAACAAAGAAGAAACAGGTGTTTATGCAACCAATCGCAATTTTAAAGGGCGCAGTGGCGATCCTACAGGGAAAAATTATTTAGCTTCTCCCCGAACGGTAGCCATTTCCGCAATCAAAGGCAAAATTAGCCATATTCTTGATGAAAGATCAAGTTGCTAAATACAGGTTAAATAGATTAGGAGGGTGAATTTTATCTAACTTAGTCACAATTATGAAATCTGTTTATGAGTTTACAATAACTCCAATTTCATACAACTAAGAAAATTAAAAACAACAATATCAAAAGGTTAGGTGATTAAGTGGATGGAATTGTGAAACAACTTGCCGGTTTCGGTCTTCCTGGAAGCATTCTCTTGATTTTAGGATTTGCATCAGCAGGTAGTAATGCTGCCATTGTTGCCGTGCTAACAGCAGCAGGAGGACCATTTGGTATCCTTGGCGGTATAGGTTTACTGGGTCTGACAAAGGTGATAGGTGATCTCATTGCTGATTACGGAATTGAAGGTATTCTTAAAGCCGTCTATTCAGAGCGCAGCAAAACCGAAACTTTGCGATCGCTACTCTACGAAATTCAATATCTACCAATTTGCGAGGAGTTAAAAATGAAATTGCAAAATCATCTAAAATTAGAAAGTAAGAACTATTTACCATCTCTAAGAACCGTGAATATATCCTTTGTAAAAATAGAAAACAGCCAGATTCTTGATTAACACCAAGAGTTTGAGCAGTACATATCAAAATCATATTTTAGCTATCAATTCATTAGCGGATTGTAGTCCCCTCCCCTTGTGAAGGGGAGGGTTAGGGTGGGGTAAAACTGTGATAAAAATTACAGGATAGTACTTTTCGTTTCCACTAACAATATTTAAGGATCTTAGATCATGAACATCGACGAAATCGCCAAAAAACTAGCTGGGCTAGGTCTTCCTGGCATAATTCTTGTAGTCTTAGCAGTTGCATCAGCAGGTAGTAATGCCGCTATTGTTGCAGCCCTAACAGCAGCAGGAGGACCCCTTGGTATCCTTGGAGGTATCGGTTTACTGGGGCTAGTAGGAGTTGTAGGAGATACAGTAGAAGCATAATTTCATGCTTAAATTTGGTGACATTCTCAAACAAATGCCATTAAATTAAAGGGTTTTTGAAACTTCTACTTTTCCAACGTCCAGAACTCCCAGGTACGGACAATCTCACCAAAATCAAATAAATCAGGATGAGATAAAAAATGGCCTCTGAGTCCGATTACACTAGATGAATCTCTCATAGGCCATTTCTATAACACCAGAAAACTTGGCCATAATTCTAGAATACTTTACCTAAAAATAGATAATTTTTCCTAGAATACAATCTGAAATACAAAAATCAAGCTTATTAAGCTTAAATTAAAAAACAAGTAAGTATTAATTATTTACCACCTTAGTAAAATCAGCAATTTACATACAAAAATCATGGAAGAAATGGTGATTAACTCAAATAGTTCTCTTGAGAATTTGCCCGTTTTAACTGAGCAAGAAAAATATCAAATATTGGTAGAATGGAATAATACCACGGTGGATTATCCTCAACATTTGTGCATACATGAATTGCTTGCAGCACAAGTGGAAAAAACTCCAGATAATATTGCTGTTGTTTTTGATGGGCAAAAACTTACCTATCAAGAGTTGAATCACCAAGCCAATAAAGTAGCTCATTATTTACAATCTTTAGGTGTAGGAACAGAAGTTCTAGTAGGGATTAGTGTTGAACGTTCCCTAGAAATGATCGTCGGGCTATTGGGAATTCTCAAAGCAGGTGCAGCTTATCTGCCACTAGATCCCACATACCCCAAAGAGCGTTTATCGTTCATGCTTTCAGATTCACAAGTACAAGTGCTGTTAACACAACAAAAGTTTGTAGAAAGCTTTGCTGACAGTGGTGCAAAAACAGTTTGTTTAGATCAAGATTGGGAATTAATTACTCGCCAAAATCAAGAAAATCCTACTAGCGATGTCACGGCAGAAGATCTAGCCTATGTGATTTATACATCTGGTTCTACAGGCACACCAAAGGGTGTAATGATTCAGCATCGAGGGGTATGTAATCTTGCTCAAGCACAAGTAAAACTGTTTGGCGTAAACCAAAATAGCCGTGTTCTCCAGTTTGCTTCTTTCAGTTTTGATGCTTCAGTTTGGGAAATTGTGATGGCCTTGTGTTCTGGAGCTAGTCTTTATCTGGGAAATCAAGATTCTTTGCGTCCAGGTATAGACTTAATCCGATTTTTGCGTCAACAGTCAATCACTCGCGCCGCACTACCACCCACAACACTAGCAGCTTTGCCCAAAGAGGAATTGCCAAACTTGCAAACTCTCATCGTTGCTGGGGAAGCTTGTAATCCAAAATTGATCGCTCAATGGTCAAAAGAGCGGCGTTTCTTTAATGCTTATGGACCAACGGAATCAACTGTTTGTGCCACAGTTGCAGAATGTACTTTTGGCGAAACTCAACCAACCATTGGCCGGGCGATCGCTAATATACAAATTTATATTCTTGATCACAATCTTCAACCCGTTCCTATTGGCGTTCCGGGTGAATTATATATTGGTGGTGATGGGTTAGCTAGAGGCTACCTGAACCGTCCAGAATTAACTAAGGAAAAATTTATTTCCAATCCATTTAAGAAGACAGAAGGGAGTAGATTATATAAAACTGGTGATTTAGCTCGTTATTTACCAGATGGCAACATTGAGTTTCTGGGGCGAGTGGATAATCAAGTCAAGATTCGCGGCTTCCGCATAGAATTGGATGAAATCGAGAAGTTGTTAATTCAACACCCAGATGTTAAGCAAGCGGCGGTAATTGCTCGTGAAGACATTCCTGGAGATAAACGGCTGCTTGCTTATGTGGTTCTGAATCAAAAGCCGGAAGCAATTGTTACTACCCTCAAAAACTTACTTCAAGAAAATCTACCTCAATACATGATTCCAGGGGTATTTGTCGTTTTAGATTCTTTACCCCTCACCCCCAATGGCAAAGTAGATCGTCAGAATCTTCCAGTTTGCGATCGCACACGCCCCGATTTAGAAGAAAGCTTTGTTGCACCTCGTAACCCAATTGAAGAAAAATTAGCGGCTATTTGGGCTGATTTACTAGGTTTTGAGCAAATAGGAGTTAATGACAACTTTTTTAATCTCGGTGGACATTCCCTGATAGTGGCTCAAATCCTTTCCCGTGTACGCGACAGTTTTCAAGTTGAGTTATCGTTTGCAAACATCTTTGCTAATCCTACCGTAGCGGGTTTAGCTAGTGTCATTCAACAGCATGAACTCCTAGAACAAAAACTACAAAGTCCTGCTATACAAAGGATTTCACGGGCTGGAATGTTACCTGTTTCCTTTGCTCAAGAGCGCGTGTACTTCATCCAGGAAGTAGCACCCGAAAATACAGCATACCAAGCTCAAGCAACTCTCAGATTTCAGGGACACCTCGATGTCATAGTCCTCAAAAAATGTCTCAGTGAGATTGTGCAAAGACATGAAATCTTCCGCACAACTTTTCCAGCAGTCAATGGACGGTTATTTCAGGTCATCCACTCATCCTTACCAATTGAATTAAACGTCGTAGACATCGAGAAATTTACGGGGTCAGAGCAAGAAGCAGAAATTCAACGTCTATTTGATGCAGAGGTAAAGAAGCCCTTTTACTTGGATAAATTGCCTTTAGTCAGATGGTTATTGTTAAAGTTGAATGACCAAGACCATCTTTTAGTCCACATTGAACATCACATGGTTCATGATGGCTGGTCTTTCAATAACGTCTTTTTGAAAGAGTTTTTAGCACTTTATCAAGCCTTCTGTGAGGGTCATCCCTCCCCACTGCCAGAATTACCAATCCAGTTTGTAGACTTTGCGAGTTGGCAGAGAGAATGGGTGCAAAGCCAGGAAGCCCAAGCCCAATTAGCCTACTGGCAAAAGAAATTATCCGGTAGTTCTCCCCTATTAGAATTACCATTGGATCGCCCCCGTTCAACAGAGCAAACCTATAATGGTACTCAAATTAGAGTAGAGTTACCCATTCAACTGAGCGAATCACTACACGCTGTAAGCCGTCAAGAAGGTGTCACCCTATTTATGACCACCTTGGCAGCTTTTCTGGTGATGTTAAGCAGATACACCAGACAGGATGATCTGTGTGTCGGGACAGCAGTTGCTAATCGACGCAAAAGTGAGGTTGAGGGGTTAATTGGCATGATTGTCAATAACTTGGTATTACGTACCGATGTGTCTGGTAATCCCACATTTCGGGAGTATCCATAAGTTATTTGAACTGCAAGTAGAGTTAACACCGGATGCGATCGCTCTAAAGCAGAATGGGCAAAAATTAACTTACCGAGAATTGAGCGATCGCGCTAACAAAATTGCCCACTATCTGCAAAGTTTAGGAGTCAAACCCGAAACCTTGGTTGGTATCTGTGTTGATCGTTCCCTAGAAATGATTGCTGGTTTACTGGGGATTCTCAAAGCTGGTGGTGCTTACGTTCCCATTGATCCTGCTTATCCCCAAGAACGCATATCTGAGATGATCGTAGATACCCAACTCAGTATTTTACTCACACAAAATAGATTCCAAGAGAAACTGACAGGTTATACCAGCAAAACCATTTGTTTAGATACAGATTGGGCAGAAATAGCTTCCCAAAGTACAGCCAACCCAGTTAGTGACGTTCAACTCAATAACCTGGCATACATTATTTATACCTCCGGTTCTACAGGTAAACCCAAGGGGGTAATGATAGAACATCGTTCATTGTTGAACTTTGTTACCACTGCTATTAATGAGTATGGCATCAATGCTCAAGATCAGGTTCTACAATTTGCCTCTGTTTGTTTTGATACATCCATAGAAGAAATCTTCCCCTGTCTTGCTGTTGGTGCAACCTTAGTGTTACGCACCGAAGAAATGCTCAACTCCAGCGATGATTTTTGGCGGTGTTGTCAAAAATGGCAGTTAACAGTTTTGGACTTACCCACAGCATACTGGCATCAATTAGTAACAGCACTAAATCCCCAACATTCCCGTATTCCTGGAAGTTTGAGAACTGTGATTATTGGTGGTGAAGAAGTCCACCTAGAAAAAGTGCAACATTGGCATCATTGCGTAGCGCATCTTTCCCCACCGCCCCAATTATTTAACAGTTACGGACCCACAGAAGCAACAGTAGTCACCACCTTAGAACGCCTTACTCCAACCAATACTGCTGTGAGCATCGGTAAACCCATTAGTAATGCCCAAGTTTAGATTTTAGATCAAAATCAGCAACCCGTACCGATAGGAGTTCCTGGGGAATTACACATTGGGGGAGCAGGACTAGCAAGAGGATATTGGCAACGTCCTGAATTAACTATAGAAAATGTTGGTATTCACGATAACTTTTTTTAACTAAGTGGGGATTCAATTCTCAGTATTCAGTTAATTTCTAAAGCGAATCAGGCCGGTATCCAAATTGCCGCTAAACAGTTATTTAAGTATCAAACCATTGCGGATTTAGCGACAGTAGCGGGTACGACTCGCCAAATCAACGCCGAACAAGGTTTAGTAACTGGTAAAGTTGGTTTAACACCCATTCAAAAATGGTTTTTTGCACAGAAATTACCAGAAATCAATTACTTTAACCAGTCAGCATTGTTAGAAGTTCCTTCAGACTTGCAACCTGAGTTATTGCTAGAAGTGGTACAAAAACTTTTGGTACATCATGATGCTTTGCTATCGCAATTTGTACAGGAAGGGGAAAACTGGCAACAAATTCACACCGATGTCCAGGCAACTGTACCATTAAGTATCTTTGATTTATCGCACTTGTCACCAGCAGCACAGGAAACAACAATAAAAGCTAAAGATACACAACTCCAAGCCAGTTTGGATTTAGCCACAGGAGAAATTGCCAAAGTTGCATTATTTCAATTAGGCAAAAATCAACCAAATTGTTTACTATTCATTATTCATCACTTAGCAGTTGATGGAGTTTCTTGGCGGATTTTATTAGAAGATCTAGCCACAGCTTACCAACAAATAAGCCGGGGACAGGCGATAAAATTACCTGAGAAAACAACATCTTGGCAATATTGGAGCGATCGCTTAACAGAATATGCCCAAACCCAAGCTGTGAAAGAGTTAGATTACTGGGTAAATCAATCTAATATTTCCACCAAAACATTACCAGTAGACTATCCTGCGGTTGCGGAAAATAATACCTTAGCTTCAACTGCATCTGTGTTATTGGCGTTAAATGAACAACAAACCCGCGCCCTGTTACAAGATGTACCTTCTGCCTACAATACCCAAATTAATGATGTTTTATTGACAGCTTTAGTACAGAGTTTTGCCCAGTGGACAGGAGAAAATTCTTTACTAATAGATTTAGAAGGACATGGAAGGGAAGACTTATTTGAGGATGTAGACCTTTCAAGAACTGTAGGTTGGTTTACAACTTTATTCCCTGTGGGTTTAGAAATTCCAGAAAACCAACCAGGGGAAGCCTTAAAATCAGTCAAAGAACAACTAAGAAGCATTCCTAACAGGGGTATAGGTTATGGTGTATTGCGATATTTAAATGCAGACACCAGCATCCGCGAAAAATTAGCTTCCCTACCAGCACAAGTTAGTTTTAACTACCTGGGACAATTTGATCAAGTGCTGAAAGCATCATCAGTTTTAGGTGAAGCTAAAGAATTTAAATCAGAACAAAGTGGATTAAATCGTCGTAGCCATATATTAGGAATTAGCGGCTTGATTCGGTCTGGGAAATTAGAAATGACTTGGGCATATATTGATAAAATTCACAAACGAGACACTATTGAAAGGTTAGCTTCAGGATTCATGGAAGCATTAACAACCCTCATAGATCACTGTCAATCAAAAGATGAGCAAAGCTATACCCCATCTGACTTTTCCGCCGCTAAACTCAATCAAAAACAGCTAGATAAATTCCTAGCCAAAATTAACAAGAAGAAGCAAATAGGTAATGGGTAATGGGTAATTGGTAATGGGTAATTGGTTAAGTCTCCCCCTCCCCCACATCCCCCACTCCCCCTGTCACCAGTCCCCAATCACCAATCACCAATCACCAACTCAGAGGTAGTTTTATGCAAAGTATCGAAGACCTTTATGAACTTTCACCCATGCAACAAGGGATGTTGTTCCATACCCTTTATGCACCAGAATCAGAAGTTTATTTTGAGCAGTTACTTTGCATCCTCTCTGGGGAGTTGAATTTTTCCGCATTCCAAAAAGCTTGGGAACAAATTGTAGCCAGACATTCAATATTACGCAGTGCTTTTTTTTGGGAAGAAATAGAAAAACCCTTGCAAATAGTCAGTAAGCAAGTGGATCTTCCCTGGGAAAAATTAGATTGGCGACATTTAGAAAGTGATGAACAAAAACAGAAATTAGAGGATTTTTTGGTGAGCGATCGCCATAAAGGATTTTATTTAAATTTTGAAAATTATCCTGTAGATTCCAGTAAAAAAGACGTACAAAAGACCTTAAAAATTAGTCATCTGAGTTGTTTTGAAAGAACAAACTACCCATTAACAATAGTTATTAATCCTGGTTCAAAATTAGGAGGCAGATTTGTTTATGACACTAGCTGCTTTGATGAAACAAAATTGCTCCGCATGATTGGACATTTCCAAACATTGCTCACAAAATTTGCAGAAAACTTACAACAAAATATTTCTCAATTATCTTTACTCATTGCAGCAGAAGAACAAGAATTAATACTTTTAGAAAATCATCAAAATCAAGACAATGTTAATTATCAATGCGTTCATATTTTATTTGAAAAACAAGTAGAGAAAACACCTGATCATATTGCAGTTGTTTACAAACAAAAACATTTAACTTATCGGCAATTAAATAACCGTGCTAATCAATTAGCAAATTATTTAAAATCATTAGGAGTTAAACCAGAAACAAGGGTAGGAATTTGTGTTGAGCGTTCCTTAGAAATGGTAATCGGAATACTTGCCATTCTCAAAGCTGGTGGGGCTTATGTACCATTAGATCCAGCCTATCCTACGGAAAGATTAGCTTTCATGCTGGAAGATGTACAAACACCCATCTTACTAACACAAACTCATTTACAAAATAGACTCCCAATCAATCAGGAGATTGTGGTGAATCTTGATACAGATGCGGAAATTATCGCCCAATATCCAGCAGATAATTTACCTAGTGAAGTCACTCCAGAAAACTTAGCTTATATTATTTATACATCAGGTTCAACAGGAACACCAAAAGGAACAGAAGTTCCCCATCGTAGCTTCATGGGTTTTATGTTTGGGGTTGATTATATTCACCTTGATGAAAACCAAATTTGGCTACAAAATTCCTCCTTTTCTTGGGATGCAGCAGCCCTAGAACTTTGGACACCATTGCTTTATGGAGGACGTTGTGTACTTTATCCAGAAAAAATTCCCACAGCAGAAAAACTAACTCAAATTATTCATGAAGAAAAAGTTAACACTTTTTGGTTAACTTCCGCTTTGTTCAATCTGATGATTGATACAATACCACAAGGTTTATTAGCCATTAAACAACTGCTTATTGGCGGAGAATCATTGTCTATAAATCATGTGCGTCGTGCTTTAGAACTATTACCAAAAACCAAAATTATCAATGGTTATGGACCTTCAGAATGTACAGTATTTACCTGTTGTTATCCAATTCCTCAACAACTAGCTGAAAATTTCAACTCTATTCCTATTGGTAAACCCATCGGTGATAGAACAGTTTATATATTAGATACTCATTTACATAGAGTTCCTATTGGTGTTCCTGGTGAACTTTATGTAGGTGGTACGAGTGTTGCTAGAGGTTACTTAAACCAACCAAAATTAACCAGTGAAAAATTTATTTCTAATCCCTTTATTGCCGGAGATACCCTTTACAGAACAGGGGATTTAGTCCGGCGTTTACTTGATGGAAATATAGAATTTATCAGACGAATTGATACACAAGTAAAAATTCGCGGGTTTAGAATTGAATTAGCAGAAATTGAAGCGGTTTTAATTCAGCATCCTGACATTCAACAAGTTGTAGTAATTGCGCGGGAAGATGAACCAGGTAAGAAATTATTAGTAGCTTATTTAGTAGCACAAGATAATGTACCAACTCCTAGCACCTTGAGAAACTTCCTCAAATCAAAGCTACCAGATTACATGATTCCTGCTGCTTTCGTATTTCTAGAGAATTTACCCCTAACTCCTAATGGTAAAATCAATCGCCGTGCTTTACCAGTTCCTGATACTTCTCAAAGAAATCTAGAAGTTGATTTTGTTCTACCTAGCACCGATACAGAACAAGAATTAGCAGATATTTGGACAGAAGTTTTGAAATTAAAACAAGTGGGAATTAACGATAACTTCTTTGAATTAGGAGGACATTCCTTACTAGCTACTCAAGCAATTTCTCGTTTAATAGAAGTCTTTTCTCTAGATTTTTCTTTGCGTTACTTATTTGAAAATCCCACCATTGCCGAACTTGCCCAAAAAGTCATAGAACAACAAATTGAGCAAGTAGAAAATGATGAACTAGCGAGGATTTTAGCAGAAGTAGATCAATTATCAGAAGAGGAGGTAACACAACAATTAATGTTGTGATGATTAGTTGTAGCCAATTGTAAAATTTCTTCTTTCTCTTGTTTATGACTTTGCTGGCAGTATTCGCGCTGTTATTATCTCGTTATAGTAATCAAAATGATATTGTAGTTGGTTCGGCGATCGCTAATCGTAACCGCCAAGAAATAGAACCCCTAATTGGCTTTTTTGTCAATACTCTGGCTTTGCGTACCAACTTACAAGGAAATCCCAGTTTTAGAGAATTATTACAACGAGTAAAACAAGTAACTTTAGATGCTTATGATCATCAAGATTTACCCTTTGAAAAATTAATTGATGAATTAGGTTTAGAGCGATCGCTTGCTCATCATCCCCTCTTTCAAGTTGCTTTTGGTTTGCAAAGTGGAACTCCAGAAAAAATAGAACTTCCTGGTTTAACTCTGACTCGGTTTGAGTGGGAAAACACCACAACATTCTTTGATTTATCCTTAATTTTCCGGGAAACTTCCCAAGGTTTAAGCGGAGAATGGGAATATGCAACGGATTTGTTTGCAGATGCAACTATTCAAAGGATGAAAGAACATTTTGCAGTTCTGCTTAAACAAATTACTGATAATCCCCATCAATCAATCAATAATCTATCTTTGCTGACTGAAGATGAAATTCAGCAATTACAAACATGGAATCATTCACAAACAGAATATCCTCAAAATAAAACTTTAGTTGATTTATTTGCAGAACAAGTTATAAAAAATCCTGATAATTTAGCTGTAGTTTTTGAATCAGAAAACCTAACTTATCAACAATTAAATGAAAAAGCTGATCAATTAGCTGATTATTTAATTGAAAATTACCTTATGCAACCAGATACCTTAATTGGCATTTCTGTGGAACGTTCTTTAGAAATGATTATTGGTGTCCTTGGTATTCTTAAAGCTGGTGGTGCTTATGTACCGATTGATCCCAATTATCCCCAAGAACGGATTGAGTTGATGTTAGAAGATTCGGGGATATCGGTATTATTAACTCAAAGTTTTTTAGTAAACAAATTACCTTTAGATAGGTTAAAAAATCTTGTTGAAGTTGTTTATTTAGATGATAGATCACGCCAAGACGCAAAAACCCAAAGGGAAATAAGTAAGAATCAAGTTAAGCCTGATAATTTAGCTTATGTTATTTATACTTCTGGTTCTACTGGAAAACCCAAGGGGGTAATGATTGAACATCAAGCAATTGTGAATTTAGCTTTGGGTTGGGCAAAAATATTTCAATTTCAAACCCAAAGTCGTTTGCTTCAATTTGGTTCTTTTAGTTTCGATTTGTCTATTGGTGAAATTGCCACTGCTTTATCAGCAGGTGCTTGTTTATATCTAGCAAATCAAGAAACTTTATTACCCAGTCAAACCTTAGTTGATTTTCTGACTGAACATAAAATTACCCATCTCTTTTTAACTCCTTCAGCGTTAGCAACATTACCAAACGCAACTCTGGATAATTTACAATCTATCTGTGTTGGTGGTGAAGCTTGTCCGGCAGAATTGGTGAGTCAGTGGGGAATGGGAAGACGTTTTTATAATTGCTATGGGCCAACAGAATGTACTGTTATTGCCGCAATATCTCTTTGTCAACCTAAGGTCAAAAAACCACTGATTGGTAAACCTTCACCTAATATCCGTATTTATATTTTAGATGCAAACAATCAACTATTGCCTCCTGGTATTCCTGGGGAATTATGTGTTGCAGGAGTAGGTTTAGCTAGAGGTTATCTCAATCGTCCTGAAACTACAGCCGAAAAATTTATTGAAATTAATTTATTTGGTCAAACTGAACGCATTTATAAAACTGGTGATTTAGCAAGATGGAAAGATGATGGCAATTTAGAATATTTGGGGCGCATTGATGAGCAGGTAAAATTACGCGGTTTTAGAATTGAATTAGGTGAAATTGAATCACTATTATTACAGCACCCATCAGTTCAAGAAGCTGTGGTAATTTTATATGAAACTGATAACAATCCCCGGTTAATTGCCTATATTACAGAATCAGAAAAAACCGCGAATTTGGTAATTGAAGTCAGAGAATACCTCAAAAATCGCCTCCCAAATAGGGGATGCGCCTCGCTTGCTGGAATTACCCACTGATTATCTCCGTCCAGCGCAACAAAGTTACCAAGGTGAGCGGGAAAAATTTTCTTTGAGCAAAGAACTGACTCAGAAACTTAAAGCTATTAGTCAACAACAAGGGGTGAGTTTATTTATGACCCTGTTGACTGCTTTTAATATCTTACTATCCCGTTACAGCCGCCAAGAGGATTTATGTGTTGGTTCTGCGATCGCTAATCGCACCCATAGCTATACAGAAGGGTTAAT